>Ga0307379_10005304_pt1 | contig 18032 bp, 18 predicted proteins | sample UN2MG_FD_202237 | JGI IMG/M metagenome (GOLD analysis project Ga0307379, IMG submission 202237) | Soil microbial communities from Risofladan, Vaasa, Finland - UN-2 | ecosystem: Environmental > Terrestrial > Soil > Coastal area > Acid sulfate soil | place: Finland: Risofladan, Vaasa | collected... | reverse complement strand
CCCCACGCAACATCTTTCTTCTTGATGCTCTGCAAAAACCCTACAAGTCTCTCCTGTGTCATCCTCCCCTGTTGAACTTCCCGTGTGGCCCATTGCTCAGGCGAAAGCGGGTTTTCTGCCTCATATGCTTTTGCATCCCTCCTCTTCATGCTCTGCATTGTCGGGCCGAAGTATTGAGACAGATATTTATCCCCGGTTTCGTCGGTATCGAGAATTTCCAATACCGCTGACTGTTTCATGCCTTCGGGTGATTTTATATAGTTCTGGTCTTTTTCCAGTTTGTTTACAAAGTCTTCGGCAATCATGGTTCGCAGTTCATTCCTTACCTGTGGATATTCCGCCTTGAGAGTCATAAAAGCGGCTTCGTTAGTCACGTTTGGATCGGCCGCCATTTCCTCAAGTTTCTGGAAGAGGTAAAAATCCTTTTTCACCCCGAGTTTTTCCAGTTCCTTTTTTGCGATTGTCGCCTTCACGGTCCCCCAATTACCCAGGTGGGGCTGTTCGTTCACCTTTAGCTGATTCGCCCTCGTCATCTGGCCCACCCGTTGTTCATCAACGTTTATTTTTTGCCTGTTCCGCAGCAAGTTCTCATTCGCGTACCAGTCCGCTTGCTCTCGCTCTTGCCCTCTCATTAAGTTTTCCTTTTCGGTAAGCGCCATCTTCTCCCGTGAAAGATCGCCGTGTTGCTTCATCCCGTAGAGCTGAAGACCAAGTTTAAGGAAATCCAAGGTTTTGTTTTCGTGGGGGATATAATATGGGTTAGCCATGGGACACCTCCAAAACCGTGTTGACACCCCTCCCGACGTGCCTACACAGTCCTAAAAATAGTTTCTTGGCCACTCCCGAGGTCGAGTATTTCATATCCGGTTTGATCCCGAGCCGCCATTCGCCGTAATCGACAAGGCGGTCCACAAGTGCCTTCTTGACGATTCTCCTGACAAGCGGGTATCTCTTTATGAACGGGACCACGAACACACAGAGCGCGTAGTACCCGGTCAGGGTTTTCTCATCCATGTATTTGTCCCTGAACTGACGGGCTATATTGACTTCGTAGGAATCTTTCGAGGTGCACGCGGAGATGATGATACAGCCGATCATGCCGCCGATCGTTGTTCCAAGGGCGCCACCGACCGTTGCGCCGCCCATCGCACCCGCAGGAGCACCAAATCCATATGTCCCGATGCCGCCCAATACTCCGCCGACGACCCCGCCAACGACCATTCCGACCCCTCCCCCTACTGTTGAACCTGTTTGTTTTGCCCGTGCCTCATTCGCCGCGTCTATCTGTGCTTGCGTCTGCCAGGTTGCAAGACCGTAATTCTGCTCGAACTGGTAGGCGTTCTGCTTCATAACCGCTGTATTATGTGCAATCTGGGCATTAAGATTGAGGATGGCGAGCTCGTTTTGCTGTTTGGCTGTCGTGACCGACAGTCCGAAGGTCTTCTCGAATTGCCCTGCCTGGGCTTCGGCCTGCTGCATCGAAAGCCCGTAGGTTTTTTCAAACTCCGCCGCCCTCTGCCCCGCCGCCTGTTTCGCAAGCGCCAAGTTCTCCCCGAATTGTCTTTGGGTTTCCCCAAAGGTCTCATTGAACTGTGTTTCCTGGTTCGCAGTCTGCCGCTCCTGCAATGCCAGGTTCTCCGCGAACTGCCCTTCCTGGTTTTCGATCTGCCGCTCCTGCATGGCAAGGGTTTTTGACCGCGCCACCCTGTCGGAAGCGCCGGACGCATAGCCCTCGGTTATTCCCGCAATTTCCTGCTGAGATATAGGACGGCCGGAGAGCCGGGCGCGTCGTTTCGCTTCCATAAGTTGGTCGGTAAAGTTCATGTACGCCATTCTGTCACCTCTTAATCACTGCTATCGAGATACTCGCCCCTGTACTTAGGGTTGATGCCCCAGAGATACCTTAGATAATTCTGATATTCTAGGTCGTCACCTTTATAAAGTGGTCCTTCATAGGTCTGGCCGGGAACTGGTCCGGCAGGCGTTCCTATAGTACCTGCAGGTATGTCTGGTCCTTGCGATGTCGGGCCAAGTGTTCCCCCTGTCGGTGGCGTTTTTACTATCGGTGTCCCCTGCAACCTCGGATCATTTGGGTCAAGTATCTCGCCATAAGGATGGTCTATCCTCCACTGCAACGCGGTCCTTTGTTCTTCATATTGTTTGTTTTGCTCGTCCATTGCTGTATTTATCGCAGAGTAATCCGGAGTCGACGGCATCTCAAACGACGGCATCTCAAACGACGGCGACGGATAGCTTTCCCTTGCCGCGTTTAACGACGCAGCGTATTCAGCCATCCTCGCTTCGTTGGCTCTCATCGTCTCCTCCATGCCCGCCCTTGATGCCTCTGTCCTTCCCCTTGCGTCCTCCGCAGCCCTGTACGACGCTTCGGTGGCCCTTGTTTGGGCGGTGGTCGCTACCCTCCCCTGCGCCCCCTCCTGCCAGTCGGCAAGCATCCTGTAAGACTCTCTCGATGATGGCTGTCTCCCGGAAAGCCGTGATCTCCGCTTCGACTCCATCAGTTGCCTTGTAAAACTTGGATATCCTTGATATGCCATTTTTGCCACCTCGTTACCGTATTGCCGTAAACGGTTCGACCCATAGGCCTAATCCCGTCAGTTCCATGCCGCCGGATATCGTTGACCCGGATAAAGTAAATTTCAGGCTGTGGTACAGAGCCGGCCCCAGGGCGCAGGACTGCGTGTTATAGGGAGCCGTTGCCATGTTGATTGCATCCGGGACCGCCTGATTGCTGGTTCCGTCCACGGTAAGAACCTGATCGCCATAATGGGCGACCGTGATGCTTCCCCCGCCGGTCTTTTTCTTCAGGACGGTTCTCATGTGTTTCACGGTTGATTTTCGGAAGAGCGGCGCCTGAGAGTCGAGAATCATGTCCTTCGTGTGAAGGATTTGCGTGATCGCCGTGCCCGCGAAAGTAGATCCGTTTTCCAGCCGGTAGAGATATCCACCCGAGTTTCCCCCGTAGGTATAGCTAAGTCCGTCCGTGTCGAACACCTGAAAGCCGGATTGCAGGGGATCTGCCCCGGAAGCATTTGCCCTGATGATCTTCGTCCATTCCTTCGATTTGAGGCTGTATTCGAGCTCGATGTTATGCGAAAGTGCTGTCGCTCCCGAAGAGATCAGCGCCTTGTATGACCCTGTCGATGTGTCGTACCAGGCCACGGTCTTGCTTCGCCTCGCGGTCGGAATGTACCTTGAATCCAAGGGGTCGAAGTAACATTCGATGTCACTCGATATGTTCACAACGGCCGCGCCATCGGAAAGCACAAAACCCTTGTCCGACTGCCAGACGACGACCTGGCGTTTTATCCCCTCTTCCGATCCCTCCGCAACGTCGCACACCACCACGGAAAGCGGGGCCACGCACCCGATATTCGCGGACATCCTCTGCACAAGCCACGTTGACGGGTCGTCGCCGGCCAACCGGTATGTCTCGTTCTTTTTCATGATGATCAGCTGGTCCGTTGCCGCCGTTCGGAAAATGTTATAGACCTGTGCAGCGGCTATCAGTTCGGTGTTGTCGCCGAAATAGAGATAGCCCGAATCCCAGCCGTTAAAGATATCGGGAGTGTTTTCGCCCGAATACGCGGTTTTGTTTTTATCCCCATGGGCTTCGTTGAACAGGAAAAGCCGGTTTCGGAAGGTCTCGCTGAATTTATACGGCGCCATGGCCGGCGGCGCCGCGATGCCCCGGATCTCCCCGACCTTAACCGCTGCGTCAAGGGTGGTTGCAAACGTAATTTTGTAATAAAACAAAGGGACTTCATCGGAGATTGCCCTTGCGAAATCCACCCCTCCTCCAGGCGACTGGAAAGATGCGGTCCCTCCCTTGCTGAACGCGGTCGTGGTCGTCGCTGTCCCGTCGGATAGGGCACTGGTAGCCGTCCACGCCTGACCGTCCCAATAACTGATCGTCATTGTGGTCGCGGCGGTGCTGTTTTCCTGTCCGGCCACGAAGGTAAAATTGAATCCCTGCTGCGGGGTGGGGAATCCCAGAAGGATATAATGAGCCGTGGTCATGGATGAGAAATCGGCGTATGAGTTTGTCGCGTCTTCATCGTTGACTTCATCGGTGTAATCGATGAACGTGGTTCCGTTGTATTTCAGGCATTTCCCAACATAGGACTCGCTGCCGTTCCAGATGTTCCGGATCTCCTGCATGGGCGCATCGACGGTCGTATAGTAAATCGTCGCGCTGCCCGAACTGATGGAGAATTGATACCAATACAGCGACAAACCGCTGATATATTTGACCTTTGACGAATCGACCGTTGACGCCCATTTGACCGTTTCCGTTTGAGCAAGAGTCACCCCATTTAACGACGTGTTATCTGTTACGGTCAGCGTGGTCCATGAGACGCCGTTCCACTCCTTGGCGGCAATCGTAGACGTAGTGGTGTTCTTTTCTGACACATAAAACTTGACACCCTGAAGCGGTCTCATTGAACCTACGACCCAATAACTTGAGCCGGTCCGATAAGCAAACGTCGGAGGAACGAAATTCGCCACCCAACGGGCAACGCCTTTGGATATCCGAAGTTCATCTATCCACCCGTTAAAGGCTATTCCTGTTGCCCCCGATCCGATCTGCAAAGCCGCTGCCACGTCCGGATAGGTCGTCGCCAGCGTAGTCACGCCGAGATTCGTCCCATTAAGAGTAACCGTCCAGCTGTTAGCCACCCCGCCCCAACCCCGAATTAAAGCGATATGATACCAAGTGTTTACAACCGCTCCGGAAGGCCATTCCACGGCATTTATTGGCGTCGCTGTTTCACCTGCCGTTTTTAAGGAAAGAGTAAAGGAACTGACTGCCGGGGTTGTTTCGCTCAATAAAACGACATGACGGAGACCCATGGAAGTCGCATCCCCGTAATTATTCACACACTTGATGGCGTAATACCTGTAAGCTGTGGGATTTGTTACGTCTATATATTTAGGATCTGCCGCGTCCGCTGCGGCGTGTTCGTCAAAGGAGTTCTGGGATGTTGCCAGTTGCGTCCAGCCGGTATCCGTTCCGTAGGTCAGAGTGGTAAATACCGCATCATGGGCGTATCGGATGATGACAATGCCGGAACCACCGTTACCGCCCGCTCCGCCACTTGCGCCACCACCACCGCCGCCCGTATTTGCCGTTCCATTAGTCCCGGCAGTTCCCGTACCGCCACCACCACCACCGCCCGTTCCGCCCGCTCCGCCTGTTCCGAATGCGACCGCTATTCCTCCTCCGCCGCCGCCAGCATATGAAACAGATGAGCCGCTTATGCTCGATGCCGTTCCGTTTCCACCCTTCCCCCCGCTATTAATTGCTCCATCTGCGCCAACGGCGGATTTTCCTCCGCCTCCTCCGCCGCCGTACCCGGATGCTAGACAACCCGCTCCGCCTGCCGAGCCCTGCCCGCTTGTGCCGGCCGCTTTGGTCGCATTGTAATCTGAACCTCCCCCTGATCCTCCTGTGCCACCAGATGCGGAACCTCCCCCCGTAGTCCCCCCTCCATATCCTCCGCCTTCCGAAGTAACGGTTGCAAATGTTGAATCTGTCCCCTTTGTTCCAACCGCCCCGGCGGCCGCTCCTCCAGTGCCGCCTCCTCCAACGGTAATTGAATATGGTTGAGATGTAACGGCAAGCGTGCCGGTTCGCATACCCCCGGCCCCTCCACCTCCCGATCCGCTGGTGGCCGCTGGTTTTCCACCGCCACCACCACCACCGGCAACAACAAGGTACTCAACATCCCCGCCCCGTGTTACGGAAAAGGTTCCCGAGCTTGTGAACGTGTGAATCTTGTACCCTCCGGAGTAAGTGATCGACCCCCCGGAAGCGATGATGCCCGTTCCATTGCTCCCCCAGAGTGTAAAATTCTGGACGCCTTTGTCGGTGTCCCCTCCAGAATCATGATAGTTTTCGTAGTATATCCTTGTAACAACGGCGGCAGTCCCAATGTCGATATGAAACCGCTGATTTGTAGTCGCGCTTGTCTCGGAAACCCATGTCGTTGAAGTGGCCGAACCTGTCAACGATTTTGCCGGGTCGGTCGCAAAGTAGGGGGCATTTGTGGCTGTGCTGACACTGCTTGTTGCCAGAACGTAGTCGCTGCTTTGCGCTTCGGGGTACTCGTTCCCTCCGACAACCGCAGTATAACCCAAAGAAAACACAGCCGAATTATCGGCATCCGAACTCTGGCTGAAAAGGATCATCGATTCGCCGTCTTCCGGCAATTCATTGAACCTCACCCAGAAATCAATGGTGAACTTCCCGTCCGCCATGTTCCAATCGGAATGGTCGGCGGTCGTCAGGTAGTCCCCGGTCCCATCGAACAGGATGGACCCGGTTGCAAACTTGTATTGTGCCGTGTCGATCTGCGTGCTTCCCGCCGATGTGACGGATTTTGGGGTTGTCTCGCTGTCGGTGAATGTCGTTGATTCGTCCGCGCCGTTGCCGTGCAAGAGCAGAACGGTATAGGCATCGATCCCGCCGCCGACAAGCGCCACCTGATCAGCGGTCTGCCGGGTGTTTCTGATCTGATCCGTGTAATCATTCGGGTTTGTGAGCAGCGAGGCGGTCCCGGTGAGCGAATCCGTAGACGTGATGAACGACGTCGGCAGTGATTCGTTGCCTCCCCAGATCAGGGTTTCCGCGCCGTTGGCGTAAACCATGTTCCCGGCCGGCGCATTCGAAAACCGTCCCTTCCCGATCCCGACTGCAGCATCGGTATGGAGAATCGTTCCCGAGAAGTTCCCTGCAGAAGGCACCGCCGTGGTGTTCCGGTAGAGGTAAGAGGCCGTCGGAGATGTCGAATCCGCAGCAACGACGATCACATGGCTTTCCTGGGGCTGATCTTTCCTGAAATGGAAGCCGTTGAGGATAACCGGCGCGGCTGAAATAGACGTTGAATTGATGATGGTATGCCCGGCGATCCCTTTGTAATGCTTCCCGGACCGCCTCATGTTCTGGATGTCTTGCAGGCCTAAATCATCAATCAGGACCGGATCGGCGGCCGGCTGCCATCTGCCGGTAAACGCGAACGGTATCGGAAGGATCTCACCGGCAATGCCGATGCCGAAGGTCAAAAGAATAAGAATTATTGCAAGGAGTTTCTTCATTCTACATGGTCCTTTTCGCGCATTTTAAGTTTGTAAAGAATATCAGCCCATTTTGCGATGTTCTCTTTCCCTCCGGGCGGGATTTCGGACGGTTTAACCTCTACCGCTGATGCCATATCAAAGCCCCGTCCAAATTTTTTAGTAAACCTGAACCATTTCGGTTCGTTTAATTTCCCGTGCCCTTTGGCATATTCGGTACTGATAAGATGCCCACCGGACTTATGTTCAATCACATAAGGATTACTTAACATTCCGAGACAATGGGTTCTTCCTTCCGGATCGTGTTCGTAATTGTGAAAATATTGTAATACTCCTGTATATTTCCGCTCACTTGCTTTCATTTTTTACCTTCACAATAGAAGCATCACAAAAACCATATTTCCGTCGGTCCATAATCTCTTCTGGGATGTTGCCTTCCGCCATAAGGTAAACCGTCTTTTTCCTGCGGTTTATCTCTGTCTTCTCATAAATGGGGATGTTTGATAGGAGAGAAACCACGTCCGGAGTCAAGTATGGGAGATAGACCGAAATGCACCCTGAGTTTTTATCTAAAGGCTCGAGTTGTTCTTTTTGCAGTCGCCTAATCCATGAGATATAATTCTGTTCAGATTTATCTTCTATATGCGAGTAATATCCACAGGAAAACTCATCTATTCCATCGCCTGCAATAATGTCGCCTACTCCTATCGCAGTAAGATGGCCATAAAAATCCTTTACAATATCATCAGGTTCCAACACCTTCCTCAAGAAAACCGGATGATGCTCGACACCGAAGAACTCGGCAGCCATTCTCGCGTAGGTATAGTCGGGATGATCCTCAGAAAGAGCAATCGTGTAGCAATGAATTGGGGATCCTAAGACCTGTTTCATGAAATACAGGAGAAGTGTCGAATCAATTCCACCAGATAGGGAAAGGCTCCTTACCTGTAATTTAGCAATACAGGAACAGATAGACGCGCTGATCTCTGACGGACTCACTTTATGCCCTATTCCCTGCCATTTTTCCGGATACCTAATCATAACAGGTACAACCCGCTCCTTTCAGAAGGTTTATATTTCGCCCACCATTGCCGGTTGAACGCTGTGATCGCCTTGATGTGCGATTGATACACCGTCGGCCAGATCACCCCCGCCTCGACTTGAACCTTGTTTTCGCCCAGCCGCATGATCGCACCGGCGATAATCGCGTCGTGAAATTGAGGGGGGAGCAGAGGATAATCGGTATCCGCCGATAACCGGGCCGGCTGTATCTCGTACTGGATATGCAGGTTAAGGGCTTGGCTTGCGGCCTGATACCACAGCAGATAATCGATCTGCGCCCCGGCTGCGGTATAAATCTGCCGGTGCTGGCATCGCATAGGATCGGAGGTCGATTCATCCAGCCATGTGGTTTCATTCGCCAGTTCCGCAGGGCTGATCGGGTCCATGGCCGGGTAGCCGTGCCAGTTCGCAGACAGAACGCCACGGCAGGAGGTCAATAGCGTTCCCCTGTGGTGTGCCTTGCCGGTAGTCCCCGCCGCCGCGTAATCCGCTCCTGCGACATTCGCCTTGGCGAGATTCTGGAGGCTGAAGGTGTCCGCGCTGTCCCGTGTCGCGTGGTAGGTGTTGTAATTGAGCTCGGTCATCCCAAGGATATCGTACATCGTGATCAGATCCCCGGTTATAAGGCCGTGGGCAACGGAGGTCGCGACCGGCGGCGTGGCCTTCGTGATGGCACTGATCGCCGTCACCGGAGCCTTTGACTTCTTCGCGTCGTCAACTTCCAGGAGCCAGAACAGGGGATGCAGGTCGTCGCATTGACAGATCTCGTTGAGGTAGATCATGTTACAGACGGCCTTGACTTCATCCGCGCGCACATAGCTAGCGTCCCCTATTGCCTTGCATACGGTTTGGTAAATGGTTGAAAACGCCAGTGCATTAGCCATGAATCCTTTTCCTTTCTATTTAATTCCTCCCAAAACTTAACCACCGCATGTACGTGGCAATGCCGATCACGACGAAAAGCACACCCATTATGATCAGATCAATCCATTCCCTCATCAGTCAACCTCCCGTGACAACTCTGTTACTTCTTCCCTTTCAATCAATCCGCCGATCATACAGATCAGGAACGCCGTCGGTGCGTAATGCAATGCCGAATTGCCGATGAAATTAAGCATGATCACAACAAATGACGCCAACAGCGCCGGGTGTCTCACGACACGCCCGACGGTGAGGATATAACCGATGAGTAGCGAGACACCCAGCACACCGAACTGGAAGAAGCACGTCACCCACTCGGAGTGGAGAGGCCATTTTTGCCCCCACCCAGCCCCCGGACCACAGCCAAAGATGATCGACCAGAACGAAGAACTCGCCTGTCCCCCTGCCTGGTTCCAGTACCCAAAACGAGGATTGTCAATAAGGGAGGCGTCAACCACAAAGGAATAGAATGCACTCAACGCACAGGCTGCAATGAATCCAAAGACAGCCCGTTTGAACGTCCTGACCGGATCGTTGAAATCACTCGACAGAAACCAGAAGGCGTAAACCCCGAAAATTGCCGGATCGACAGCGGATGATGTCATGGAACCGAGAAGAACAGGGACCACAAGAATCAGGGCCCACTTCCACCATTTCCTGAAGAAAAACGGCAGAGAGATTGCCAAGAACGCCGCCAGGAAATTAGGATTCCCTAACGAGCCGACTACCGCATCCGGCAGGTTCGCCCTCGTCGACACGAATTGGCTTATGAACCACATCACGGGATCAAACTTGAACCATTGCACAAACCCGAGCAGACATTGGAGTATCGCCGCAATGCAAATCACATTGAAAAAGGCATTTTCATTCACTGTGCTTTTTGCCATTGCGATATAAATAACGGCGCCGATCAGAAAGAAGATCATCTGATTGTAGCCCGCGGCCGCTGCCGCCATTCCTAACTTCGGTGTCCCCATGACCACAAGAAATAGATGGACCTGCCACACCGCTAGGTAGACCAGGAACATTGAAACGAAACCCTTACGGATCATTGACGCCGCGATGATCAGACCCAGGATCGAAAAAGCATAATAGTGTCCGATATGAATCAACCCCAGGGAAATAAACCCAAAGGGCAGGATCAGAAACCCAAGCAATGGCATGTATGCCTTTATCTTTTCCATAGTTCTTTCTCCCGTATTTCTGCGAGTTTCCTCGCTTCTATGGCTTTTTCTATCGTACCGTACCTCCCGATACACGATACTTTACCGTGGATACAGATTCGCGCCGTCCACTTGTTTCTTGCCTTGTCCCGTGAGACGCCGCGATACCCGGACGTATTATCTGTCCTTTGCTTCGAGTTGAAAGCATTCTCGGATTTACCAATGACACGTAGGTTTATCCGTCTGTTGTCAAGTTTGTTTTGGTTGATATGGTCAACGATGACGTTGCGGTTTGTTTTTATGCCGAGAATTGTAGCAGCCAGGGGGACTATCTTTGTCCCTGTCATGGCATACCCCACATTGTTCAGATACCACCTATGACTTTTGACTTTCTCGTGATCCACTGTGTCGATCATCGTTGTTCCCACTACCATTCCTTGTCTGTTTTTAAGAACGATAACGCACACATCGCCAGAGAAAAACACATCGTTCTTAATCCTTTTTTCGCGGTTACATCTTCCACTTGTTAATCCTGCTTCTTTTACTTTTTTCATTTTGGACCTCCTTTATAATTTTAGTATATTCAACTACAAAGGAGGTCCAATGTCAAGACTTTTCTGGTACTATCTTAACTTGGTAAAAAAGTAGTGGATGTATCCGTGCGCCGTGTTCCCAGCGACCAACAGGGTGTAATAGAGATCGTCATCCGTGCCAGCGGTATTGACGACATGGCCCAGGTAGGATCGCCCGCCGAGAGCGATTGCAACAACATCCGCTCCTGTGATGGCGGTATAGAGTAACGTCCCATAAGTGGAGACAGCGGTGTAATCCCCTGCGCTGGTGCCGTTTGTAATTACCCCGGTGTCCGCCACAAACCCGGCAGTGGCCGTAGAAACGCCATCTCTGAATCCGGCTGCCGTGTCATACGTGCCGACGTCGAGAGTAATATCGGCATCGACCGTGATGACCTCCACCCGGACGTCATGAATCATCGTCTTGGGTAGGAAATCGATGCCCGTATCCACGGCGGTGGCTGAAACGGCATGACCAAACCATGTAATTCCGTGGTGCATCACGTTTGGCCGTTCATCAATAACGATGGTGTGCGTGTATTTATTAAAACCCGACACGACGGCGGTAAAACCTCCGCTCACATCTGTTACGATCACGTCTACTGCCGCGTCATTGTCTTCGGTCGGGTCTACCCGGAACGCCACCCGGTCATTACAGACCGCCGTGGACTCAAAACTGGTAGTCGTTACCGGGTTCGTCAGACTGATATTTGCCTTACTAGCCGGATAGTAAAGGGTTTCCTCGGTATCTGACGCATGAGACAGAACCACGAACTGAACCCCGCTGGTAAGCTGAGTGAGTACCGGTTTTCCGTCGGCGCTCATCCCACCTTCCCACTTGTAAACCGCTGCCCACATATCTTGGATTTCAGCCTGTACGGGAACCGCAAAGCCGAAAGCCGCGATAAGCAGGGCCAGAATAAATAGCTTGAATCGTTTCATTTTCAAAACCTCCTGTTAAGGTGTACCCCCTGTTAAGGTGTTACTGTTATGTCGTTTCCAGAATAGAGACCCTCTGAATCTTGAACCCGCATAAGAACCGTGTCTTCGAACCAGAGTTCCTCATAATCTATGCCTGCAGGACTTTCTTCTGCGTCAAGTTGCTCTGTCAATGTTTCTAGGCTGTCCAGGATATTGCAGAGCACATTGACAAGTTCCTTCCGATCTTCCGATGCTTGCCGGAAGTAATACGCGGTCCCATTCCCAATCATGTCTCCCTTGCAATTCTCAATTTGCCACACGAGAATTGCCGTGTCACAAAGGGCATGATGGGTGTTGTCCGAGGCATCGTCCGCGTCGAGTTGTGTCGTAAGCGTGTGAATCATCGTGAATATCTGGAAAAGACATTCCAACAGGGCTTTATTGGTGAGACCGGTCGGCGAGATGATGAAAAACCGAGCGTCCTCCGCTTCAACCCTGTTCATGATTACGTTCCCTCGACCATCCGAAATCGATCCATTGAAGATGGCCGTGTAACTGTCGTCTTCGTAGGTATCGTCGGTCGTATCGTCATCATCCAGCTTCGCGCAAATCCCCTGGATCGAATAGACGATCATGTAAAGCAGATCGACGAGATTCCGCTGAGACATTCCTGTCGGTTTTATTTGAGCTTCGATATTCGCCATATTTCACATCCTATTCTGGTACGAGATCCGCGCCCCCGGTGTCCTCTTTCGATTCCCCCGCAATAAAGGCAGCTTCCCGTTCCATTTTGATGTTTGGGTTGATTACCTGCTGGAATACGTTCCGCAGCTTGCTTTTCTGATCCACGTCAAGAAGCAAATAACGCGGGTCAACGACGATCCGTTGTTTCTGTGGATCGTAGGCGAAACAGATTTGCGCCCGCACGTTGTGGGATTCCACGATGGCAACCTGATACAGACTGCCGTCAACATCCACTTCCCTGTCGAAAGGCACATGGATGTTCTCGTTGGTCTCCCTGTCCCGGATGATCCGACTGTGACAAGTTCTCACTTGCACCATCTTCCCGTTCTTCTGCTTGACGCGTCGGTTTGCCGGGTCTTGTGGAACTGGCACCGTGGGATTCAGCGCCACCACGCAATGCTCATACGTATTGAACAATCCCACCTTGAACTTCTTGAACGGATACCCGTCAAACGGTCTTGTGATACGTGCGGTTTCCAGCGGTATCGGTTTGAATGAAAGCGCAGGGGCTTTTTTAAGGTCCATTGCCTCCATCTCATCCGATGCCTCTTTCCCGGTGGCACCTGCAACCGGATCGACTAACCCTCCCTTGGTAAATCTTGCCATAGCTTCTCTCCTTGCTTCCCGATGGTTTATGATGGGAAGGGGGGCGGGAGGTCCCCCCTTTTCGGTCCAGGCGGCCAGCCGAGACCTATCCTCTCATCCTATTTCTTGCCCTTCCCTTTTGGCTCCACCGCCGGCTTCTCAGACGGAATATCGATAACAACCGACCCCACCGCCTGAAGCCCTTTTGCGCCGGGAACAAACACATTGAGCGGCAAGGGCAACCCATCAACCGTCGCGCGGTATTGCATTCCCGCGACGGTATTTCTTTGCAGTTTCAAAACTCCCTTGAACTCCATGACTTCCCCCTTAGTTGTTGGTCCTGTACGTGTAGACCCCTACGACGGCGAGATCGGCGCTGTTGAATACCGATTTCGTCACGCCATAGATGCTACCGATGCAGAACCCGGCCTTGTTCGCGTAATCGAAGGTCTTCTCTTCCCAGATCTTCTTTTTCGCGTAGGCGATTGCCCCGGCTTTGCTGCCGAGGAACAGTGCAGCGGCACCGGGGAGAACCCCCGGACTTCCGGTGCCGTAGGCCGTGGAAGTTGCCACTCTGGGGTGTTCGTGGATGGGAATATTCTTGTGAATCCCCATGGCCCCGGTGAAGATCGGGTTATCCGCCCCGCGCCGCTGCGCTTCCCTCTGGGCCTGCGCCCATGACGCATCGCGCTCGGTCAGGTCGTAAGCCTGATCCGGACATATGACGATGACGCCATTCCCCCGTTTCCCTTTGACGGTGAGTCCCTGGATCACGGGAGAGGCCTTTGCGGCGTATGCGTTGCACTTGGAAATCAGGGACAGGGTCATGTAGTCCCCGGCCTCGATTGTCGCCGTGGTGGTCGCATCCCCGCCGAAAATCCCCTTCGTGCATGAAGCCCCCAGGGCGGTGAAAATGTCCTGGTCGATCTTTGCCGCCATCCAGCGCCGCAGAAGGTCTTTGGCGTATTCCCGAATCCCGCTGTCCGACGGTCTGATGTCGGATTCCCGGCCTCCGGTACGGATCGCGTTTCTGATCTGGGTAAGAGTGATGCTGTCGTCGTAGGTGGAAGGCGCGACTTCGTTGCCTTCCATATCTGCATCATTCGCCACGCCGCCGCCCTCATCCAGGTTCATGATTTCGCCCAGATAGATGACGTCGCCCTTATCTTTTTCAAGATCAGGAAACTCGACGATGATGTTTTCGGATGAAACGCCTACAAAACCGTTCTCATAGAAGTACGATTCTACTTTGGCTTCCATCCACCATTTCTTAGCCCACGCCTTTCGGGTGAGCGCGTTACCTGTTGCAAATGACCAATCCATGATTCGATCTCCTTTTTATCGGTGATCTCCTCAAGGCATCAGTCCCAGGGAATACTCGGATACTTCTTACGCAGCGATGCAGGAGCCTTCTTGTAAAATTCCTTCAACTCCTTGTCTTTCATCCCGTCGAGCTTCGTTGTCAGCTCGTCCTCGGACATCGCCTCGTATGCCTCAAACCCCGTCTGCCCTACCGATCCGCCACCGCTGCCGATGGACTTCACCACGGGTTTCTGTTCCAATGATTTGAGTGCCTTTTCCTGCTTTACAGGGTCCGCCTTGTTCTTGAGTCGCCACATATCGACCAGCCGATACTGATGCTTGCCGCTCTCTGCGCCCCATTTGTAGACCTCGAAAATAAGATCATTGATGGCTTTTGACATCTTCTTGCCATCTTCAGATTCCGCCTCTTCTTTGGTCATTGACCTGAGATCTTTAGAAAACACTTCTCTTGCGACAATCTCTGCAAACTCTGCCGCCTCTTTCGCGTTTTCCTCGATCTCCCTGTCCTTTGTCGATACCTGCTGCTGCTGCCCGGCTTTCCAGTCTTCCAGGAGCGTCGCTCCCTCATCCGGGTCTTGCTGCATGACTTCGCGCAAGGTCATGCCTTCGTACTGATAAGGGACATTCGGGACTTTCCGCTGGACAGTCAGGTCCAGGGGATTAATCCTCTGTTGCGGCGACCGGTAGTCTGCCGGCTTCTCGTCTGGATGAACCCTGTAATATTCGTCTGGTCCTAATGTCTTGAGAAGGTGTAATTTCTCCTTTGTCCGTTCCCCCTCCTTCGCTTCGAAATAGATCTCTCGGAAGCGCTTCAGGGGGATCTTGTTTCCGTCCTCATCGATGATGTGTCCGTCTTCGAATCGGGCGCCCTTGGTCTCAATCGCTGCTATTTCTTCTTTTGTTGGCTCGGCTTTAGGCTCTTCCTTCGGAGTTTCCTTTGGTTCCTCTGTAGACTCCTCCTTCGGTTCTTCCTTGGGTTCCGGTCCCTCTTTCTCTATGGGCTCGGTTTTCTCGGCAACCGGGGCCGTTTCTGCCACTTCTCCCAAAGCGGCGAGCTCGTCTTTGTCGAACTCATCTTTTTTGTAATCTCCTGCTCCCATGGTGTTTCCTTTCTGCATGGCGTCTTATGGTCGGCCAAGTGACCTTAATTGGGCGCCTGGTTTCCGCCAGGGCGGTATAAAAAAAGGCGGCCTTTCTTTCGGAAAGTCGCCTTTGTCCTCGTGTTGAGATTGAGGTTTAAGCCAATATGTTGTTTACTGCTTTAAGAGTGCCTGCAACATCCTTTCAATGCCCTTCAAGGCCTTCAAAACTTCGATAATGATCTTCTTGTGGGCCTCGGTCATGGGTTTATCCTTTCCATTTCAGCGGTCCATCCGGATAGTAGGGTGTAAACTGCACCAGCGCCTCTACCGTCCCCGTACACGTTATCTCGATATATATACCGACATCGCAATACTGGTTCATACCCGTGACGCCATTGAGACCGTATGCAGATGCATCGTATGTTGCGCTCGGCACTATCGGGGCTCCGGTATTGTCAATCCCGTTGTAGATCGTTATCACCGGATCGTATATTCCATCCGTCCCCAAGAGAAACCCCTGGAACACGCACGGACCGGTCCGGACGATTCCGGACGCGGTATGTAATGTAGGAATAGTGCTTAATACCTTATGCACTTGGGAACCTCCTGAAAGCTATTTTCCACCAGGGTTGCGCGTACCAGTCGGTTTTGCGCTGTATCTCGGCATTGATGATCTTCGCCCTGCTGAAGACCTCCCAGGCCAGCCGAATCGGTCTTATCTCCCGACCTTTCTTGACCTCGTCGTAAATCATTTCGGCAGCGGCTTCGATGGCAGGGCCTGACAGGGACTTCATTTTCACCCCCACCGAGACCATCTTCGCCATCGGCGTTTTGTTGGCTGCGTAGAACTCTCTGACTACCTGTTTCATCAATACACCCCCAGAAGTAAGCCTCGAACATTTTTAGCCAGGCGAATTACAACGTCCGCCCATGTTCCGTCTGCCCATGTTCCATCTGCCCAAGCATCCGTTGCCCAACACGTTCCCATTTACGCAGGCCCCCAAGGTGTTGCGCCTCCATCTCCGACAAGGGCGACATCGTTCACATACTGCAAATTAGAATCCACATGCCTCGCCACGGTGAACTGGAGCTTGTCAGTCTGGACCTTGACCGCCGCCGTCTGCGCCTTGACTGCTGCTATATCTGCCGATATGCTGGCTCCTACTGCTGCGCCAAGTACCGAGGCAAGAGCTGCACTATCGGTCCCTTTCATGTCCGAGTTAGTCGTACAGGTATCTGCCAGAACCAGCCCTTGAACTTTGTGTGTCGTAGGATCATATCCCGTGTCGGCAAAGTCCTTTAGGTCTGTTGCGGATTGCGCCACGCCACCTATTTGAGTTACGCTAACGTCAAGCAAGTCCGTTCCCATTAACGAGTCATAGACATTCGCGGGAAGCACCACATAGTCATCATGCACAGGAAGGAAGGTTGCCGCCTCTGCCATCATTACACGGAGATTCCCAACGGTATCCGTGTCCGTGGTATCAAGATGCACCTGGAACATGCCGTAAGCATCGAGAACGCTGGCTGTGACTCCCTGATGCCGGATCGCCCCCGCCGCACCATTCTTGCTCAGGAAAATTCCTGTTGTCGCATGGTCGATTGACGTAATAATTCCAGCAGCGACTTCCAGAGTAACACCATCGCCCTTGTCCACAAAAGGACCGAACATGATATGCGCCGCTGTGGATTGTTTAAGTATTTTCATGCTGCATTCCTCATCATTTTATAATGGTGCATTGCTACCGGGATGGATAAGCCCCCCGCCGCCACATACTCCCACGGCCCAACGTCACAGGGGTCGCCCCTTGTTACCCCGTTGATTGATACATCAGCGTCAGTGGCCGGATTGCCTGCTCCGATAAGTGGACTTCCAACCTTTAATGTGAAGTCTCCTGTTGCAGCATCGGGGAAAGAATCAGCCCAAGTTTTCCCGCCTGCCGTTTCGTCAATATTCGTTGCGTCGGTGGTGTCGTTGTCGTCAGAGGAGCAATGGGAAATGACATCCGGAGAGCCGAGAAAATCATCTGTATTGTTGAAGGCTACGGAATTGTAGATATTAACAACTCCGGCGTTTTCTCTGAATCCTATATAATTGTTATAAGCCAAACAATTATATAGGTTTGCCGTGGCGCAAGACACAAAAAAACCGATAAAACCCGAGTCATCTTCAATATAAAAATCATGAGCGATACAGTTACTCATTGTTATAATAACGTCTAGGTCGTTTATACGGTATCCATACCCGACTCCAGTGCCAGAACAAACTCCCTTTGCGATACAGTCCGAAAAACGAGCATCGTTATTTGTTGCGTTAATATTAGCAACAACAAAGCCATACCCAGTTTCAGTTACTGTTGCCTGACTCAGTATTTTATCAATCCTGAAATAATCCTCGTTTAAACTAACCCCCCCCGCGGAACCATTGGTTTCCTCAACATGATAATATGCTGTGCTATATTTTCCTGGGTATTCGGGAGTTCCCGGTGTCCCGGTTTCTCCTGCTGCATAACCACCTTGAATAAGGATATAGTTTCCAGCGGAAGTCGTCCATCCAATTATTG
>Ga0307379_10005302_pt1 | contig 18034 bp, 19 predicted proteins | sample UN2MG_FD_202237 | JGI IMG/M metagenome (GOLD analysis project Ga0307379, IMG submission 202237) | Soil microbial communities from Risofladan, Vaasa, Finland - UN-2 | ecosystem: Environmental > Terrestrial > Soil > Coastal area > Acid sulfate soil | place: Finland: Risofladan, Vaasa | collected... | reverse complement strand
AAGGAATACAAGAGCGGTCCGCTCCACGAGTACCTGCTGAATCAGGTCGAGAAAGCCATTGGCACTGTGAGTCCCAAGTTTTCCTTCCAGAGGAATAGCCCTATCGCCCGTGAACATGGCCTCGAACCCGATTCGGTGCTTCATCTACCCGGGGGGCAGCGGGTCATCATCGAAGTCTGCTGTAGCAACCCGGACTACGACGCCATGAACATCACCCGTGAGATGGGGGTCGATGGCGTCGACCTGGTGATTGCCGTTGCCGCCAACCGACGACTCATGAGAATCCTGAAAGCGGCGGTGGATCGATACTGCAACGAAGACAGCGCGGCCGCGGCGCCCAAGCCGCTTGTCCTTTTGGATGCGGGCGAGTGCCTCAACAAGGACTTCGACTGGCACGGCATTTTCGAAAGGCCCTTATGAAGGAAGTACGCGATGGACCCCATGGATTCTGATCCGATGCTGGACGCGCTCGAGCAGCAGAATGAGGGAACCGTGATCCCCGGCGAATCCCCAACCGATGATTGGGCCGGCCTGGACCGTGTGGGCAGGATGTGCGGCGAACTGGAGCGCAGTATCGAGGGCACAACCGTCCCGCCGACCAGCCAAGAGGAGCCGGACTTCTCCCCGCCAATATCGCCTTCTCCGCCATCACTCGCTGTTGGCGGCCCCAGGAGCCCGGACCCGCCAATACCGGAAGAACACAGGCCTGTCGAGTGGGTCGAAATGAAGTCCTCATTTGCATCCAGGCCATACTTCGCACACGACGGGCTTTCGCGCGAACCTTACCGTCCTCATCCCGGTCGCAACACGGGTAGTCTGGACCGAACCTCAGTTCCGACCCGCTGGTGCCCTGACCGCCGCGAGGCCGTTGAAGTGACCGCCTGCGAGGAATGCGACAAGTGGGGCAACCACGGCGGCCAGATGGAAGAGTGTCTGTACGATTGGGAAGAGAAGCAGCGCCCCAAGGAAAGCCAGGAAGGGGAATCTGAAGAATAGCCCCGCCCTTCAACGCGTGTGGCCAGGGAACCATAGGAAAACATGGCTGTGACGCTCGACAATGTAAGATCCAGAGAAGTTCCTGCGATCAGTCATGAGGCAAACGCCCGGCAGGCCGACTGCCCCGAGAAGAATCGTTCCAACCTGGTAAACGAGCACTTCGGTCCGCCCGACAAGAAGATCCGAGACGTTTGCCCGGAGTGCGGCCAGAAGATGCAACCCGATGGCCGGTGTTTCGTCTGCCGTGCGTGTGGGTACTCCGAATGCGGATAAGAGACGCTTCGGACCAAATACGTGTCGCCCAACGTGAGATCGCGAGGGGGCCAACTCTCAAGTGGCCAGCGACACTCCCCAGTAAAGGCGGACGGAATGACAAACCCTCTTGCGCGAAGTAGCCGGATGCGCTATCATGAATCGTAATCTCACGCAACAAGAACTCAACGCCGCGCTCGGCGGTCTGCCTCCAGTTCTGACACCAGACGAGACTGCTCGCCTTCTGCGGCTGAAGGTCTCAACACTTTACAGGCACGTGTCAGAAGGGCGCTACGGAAGCGCGGTCAAACGCGGGAAGCCACTGCCCCTCTGGCGAGACCGTCATGTACTGCCGCGAGTACCAGCGGCTGGAGCGGCTGGGCCTCATCGAGCGGCACAATGCCCACGGCGGCTACCGCACGTCGCACCTGCGGCTCACGGAGCCGGGCGAGCAGGTGGCCCAGGTCCTTCTGGACGAGGAGGACCTCCCGGACGAGCATTGGCGAAACATGAAGTTCTTGCCCATCGAGTCTGCCCCGCCGGACCTACCGCAGGGGACCTGACCGTGCGTCGGAGAAGCCCATGACCGCAGCGGGGCGGTCGGCGACGGCGAGGGTGGCACGTTAGGATCTGGCTTCACGTGATAAGGAAAGGGTGAACACGTGCAGGAACGCATCAGACTTCTGACGGCGAAGGAACTGGCCGCCATGCTCGGTATCCACGAGCGTACTTGCTGGCGACTGGTGGCGATGGCCGAGGCCGGCCAAGGCAACTTTCCGCTGCCGCTCAGGATCGGCCCCAAGACCGTCCGCTGGCGGCCATCGGACGTCGAAGCGTACCTGGCCGCCTTGGCAGGCTAGTCCGGCCGGTGAATGGCGGGATTAACATGCCGCGAAAAATGGACTTGCCCCAGACGCAGACCGGAGGTAAAGGATCACTGACGGGCGGAATAGGAGACAACGGGCATGGCGAGCATCTACCGAAGGAAGAAGGGCGGCACGTTCTACATCGCGTACCAGGTGCGGCCGCACGTGCGGAAAACCGTCAAGGGCTGCAAGGACCGGGCGGCCACGGAGGCCCTCGCACGGAAACTCGAGGCCGACGCGATGCTGCGGCGCGAGGGCGTCATCGACGCGCGGGTCGAGAAACTTGCGCGCTGGGAGTCCCTGCCGCTCGAGGACCACCTGGCGGACTTCGAGAACGCCATGCGCGCCAGGGGCGTCACGACCAAGCACCTAGCCGCCACGCTCGGCTGCATCCGCATGATCGCGGGCGCGTGCGGCTTCCAGCGCCCGGTGGACCTCGACCCGGCCAGAGTCTCGGCCTACGTGGCGGACCTGAAGCACAAGGGCACCGGGGCGCGGACCATCAACGCCCGCCTCACGGCCTTCAAGGCGTTCACGCGGTGGCTCTTCCGCGGCGAGCGGATGCGGACCGACCCGATGATGCAGGTGGCGAAGTTGAACGCCAGGACGGACCGGCGGCGCGAGCGGCGGGCGATGGCCGACGACGAGGTCGTACGCCTGCTCCATGCGGCCGAGCGCGGGCCCGTCTTCCGCAACTTGACGGGGCCGGACCGTGCCCTGCTCTACCGGCTTGCGGTCGAGACGGGACTGCGCAAGGGCGAGATCGCAAGCCTGACGTCCGCGAGTTTCCGCCTGCGCGACCCCGAGGCGGCCACCGTGACGGTTGCGGCGGCGTATTCGAAGCACCGCCGCGACGACGTGGTGCCCCTGCGGGCGGACCTGGCGACCACCATGGCGGCCTACGTTGCCGGCAAGCCTTCCGGCGCGCGCCTCTTCCGGCTGCCCGACAAGCCCGCCGATATGCTCAAGGCGGACCTTAGGCGGGCGCGGGCGTTGTGGATCAGGGAAACCACTGACCCGGCTGAGCGGCACCGGCGGCTGGCATCGTCGTTCCTCGCCTCGCGGGACGCCTCCGGCCGCGTGGTGGACTTCCACGCCCTCCGGCACACGTTCATCACGCGGCTCGCGCGGTCGGGCGTCACGCCAGCGGTGGCCAAAAGCCTCGCGCGGCACTCGACGATCACGCTGACGATGGACCACTACACCCACACGCTCATCAGCGACGAGCGGGCAGCGCTCGACACGCTGCCGAGCCTTTCTTCCGCTCCGGCCAGGCCTGAAGCGGCAAGGGCGACCGGCACCGACGGCGCCGCCGCCTTGGCGCGGGACGCCGCCGAATCGCCCGGCACGGCCGCCGGAACCCAAAGCGAGGCCTCAAAAGCGCTCGGCGCAACCGCCGGGCGCGCAGCGCCCGTGCAGCGCGCAGACGCCCCCGACGGCCCAAACACGTCATCACCCGCCAAGACTTCTCAGCTCGAAAACGCCGGAATCGGCGAAAACGGGGCGGCGAGAAATCGACGTAAGTCCAAACACAATCGACGGTTAGCGACGACCGGCCATCACCTGTCATCACTAACCGTCGATAAGTTGTCTGGTGGGCCACCAGGGACTCGAACCCCGGACCCGCTGATTAAGAGTCAGCTGCTCTGCCAACTGAGCTAGTGGCCCAAGTAGGTGGGGCATTCTACCAGACGGCGCCGGCCTGTCAACATCAACCGGCGATGTTTCGGCGCGGGCGGCCCGCCCGGTCAGGCCGGCGGGCCCGCACCCGCCGGCGGAAACGTCACGACGAACTGGGTCCCCTTGCCGGGGGAACTGGTCACGTCGATCCGCCCGCCGTGCATCTCGACGATCCGTTTGACGATGGCCATGCCGAGGCCGGTTCCGTGGGCCGCCACCTTCTTGGCCTCCTGGCCACGGAAGAACTCGTCGAAGATGTGCGGCCGTTCCTCGTCAGGGATGCCCACGCCGGTGTCCTCGACGATGAGGCGCGGGCCGCCCGCCCCGGCGCCCACGCGGACCGTGACCGACCCGCCGCCGGGCGTGTACCGGATCGCGTTCGAGACCAGGTTGTTGACAAGGTCGGTCAGGCCGTCGCGGCTGCCGATGACCTGGGCGGGGGCCATGCGAACGTCGAGGCGAAGGTCCTTCTCCTCGGCGCGCGGCCGGAACAATTCGGCGGCACTGCGAACGACCTCCGCCAGTTCCACCGTCTCTTTCGCCACCTCCTTGACGGCGGTCCTCAGGCGGCTGTAGCGCAGCAGGTCGTCGATGAGGTCGAGCATGTTCTCCGCCCGGTCCACGGCGCGGCGAACGAGTTCCCGGCCCTTGGCGTCGGCGGGCAGTTGGTGGAGCGCGGCGTTCAGCAGGCTCTGAAGCGCCCCGACCGGCGCCCGGAGTTCGTGGCTCGTCTTGCGCATGAACTGCGACTTGACGAGTTCGAGCGACTGCAAATCGCCGTACGCCCCCTCCAGTTCCTCCTCGCGGCCCCGCAACTGCGTCGCGATACCCGAGGCAATGAACACCGTGATATAAACTGCAAAGGTGATGACAAAACAGACCTGGAACACGAACACCCAGTGGTGCGCGGCCCCCGGCGCCACCAGCGGCTCGTACCCCGTCGGCGCCGTCGACACCAGTACGCTCAGCGGGTAATGGGCCGACTCGTAGAACACATACTCGCCCCAGCCGATGACGTTGACCAGGGCCGCCGCCACCGTCGCGTAGGCGTAGGCCGTGGCCTTCGAGAAGAACTCGCTGGCCACGACCATCGGGAACACGAACAGGATGACGAAGTGATTCTCGACGCCGCCGATGTAGTGCACGAGCGCCGCCACGGCCAGCAGGTCGCAGATGATCTGGGCGTGCGCCAGGCCCAGGATCCATCGCTTATTCACGCGACCCGCCTGGTAGATGGCGCGGGCGCACAGCGAGAAGAACGCGTTGTAGAGGAACAGGGCGAAGACGACGGCCACGGCGCGCCCCGCGGCAAAGCGGACCTCAAAGGCGTACCACCCCAACGCCATGAACGCCAGCGCGCAGGCGCCCGCCGCCCAACGCACCTCGACGAACCAGCCCAGCCGGTCAAACAGCACACGCTCGGTCAACATCAGTTCGCGAGTGACGGAAGCGGAACGATCTGGCGTCGTGGTCTGGGTCATAAACCGGCCCATGCGTGTCCGCCATGATCTTACCGCGCCGGAAACCCTTTTGCAAATGCCTCGATGCCCGCCGCCGCCAGACGCACGGCCCGCTCAATGGCCGGGCTCAGGCGGTCGATGGTCTTGAGGTCCTCAGGCTGCGCGGCAAGCAGGGCACAGATCACCCGGCGGCCGTCCGACGGCTGGCCCGCCAGGTCCACCACGGCCCGGGCCATGAGGCCCAGCGAGACGACGTGCGTCGACACGTCGACCTCGGCCACGCGATCGGGCGGCACCACGGTCACGCGGCCCGGTTCGGCCCCCAGGTCGGCCGCGTCGACGAACAGCACCCCCGGACAGCCCGAGGCGACGATGGGCCCCAGGAAACTTTCCGGAACGCCCTGGACGTCGAACAGCTTCACGGCGTCCGATGGCCGCAGAGCCGCCACGACGGCCGGCCCGAATCCGTCATCGCCGCACAGGGCGTTGCCGACGCCGACCACGGCAATGGGCAGAGGCAGGACCTCGCCCAGCGCGCGGGCCAGGTCGTCAGGCGAATCGCAGAAACGCAGCCCCTTGTAGGCCATCGGCGTCCTCCGGGGCACCTATCGTGCGGCACACCCCACCCGAGGGGCAGGCCCAGCAGCGGCCCCACCGTACAGAAATGAGACGCGGCAGGCAAGACTGCCTGCCGCGGGAAAGCCCCCAACCGTTGGCCGCCGCTCAGACGCCCCACGTCTCGCGGAGCACCGTGGTTCGCCGGCACGCCGGGCACAGGATGCGCATGGTGTCGCTGCGGTCGAGGGGCCGGTCGGGGTCGCGTCGCGACTCGCCGCTCACCAGGCCCAACTCGCCGTCGGCCAGGAGGATGAGCGTTGGGTTGGCATAGCGTTTGGCGCCGAGCCGCTCGGCCACCCAGAGCAGGTGGTCGCGGGCCCCAATGACGGCGCCGCAGACGTCGCACAGGACGAGCGCCTTTTCGACCGTCTCCAGACACGTCGACCGGTCGAAGCAGGCCAGGTTGTACTCGGTGGTCAGGTGCACCCCCTTCTCGGTGGTGCAGTTGAGTTCGCACTGACCGCAGAAGATGCACGCGTCGATATGAATCTGGAGTCGCCGGACCGGCGGGCCGGTCCCCACGTCGTCCACGAGGTCGATGCACTGGCTCGGGCAAACCTCGGCGCAGGCGCCGCAGCCGATGCACTCGTCCTCGTCGTACTTCGGCTTGCCGCGGAAGGCGTCGGGGGCCTCGTACGGCTCGGCCGGGAACTTGATGGTGATCGGCCCGCGGACGAGGGCCTTGACGGCTTCGCCGAGTTCTCGGAGTTTGGGCTTTTTCATCGGACACGCTCCCCGGCTGCGCCGACCGCGTCGCCGGGCGTGGCGGGCTCGGCCCGCTCCGCCGGCGGCCGAGAGGGATGCATCTCCTCGCCGTAACGGTCCACGACGCTGCCTTCCCAGAGACGGACGCCGGACCGATACGCGCCGCGGGCGATGGCGTGGGCCGCCACCGGGCTCGTCAGCAGGATGAAAACCGCGCCCAGGACCGCCTTGATGCTCATGCCGGCCCCGGCGCCGTAGATAGCCGTACCCAGCAGGATCATGCACGTGCCCAGCGTCACGCACTTGGTGGCCGCCTGGACGCGGTTGTACACGTCGGGCAGGCGCACGAGGCCGACGCAACCGAACAGGTCGAACGCCAGGCCGACGCCGATGAGGATTTGTGCCACAATCTCATTCATCGTATTGGCGGCCCTCCAGGTACTTCGCCAGGGCGATCGTGCCAATGAACGACAGCAGCGCCCAGGCGATAGCAATGTTCATGTAGAAGGCCTGGTGCGTCCAGAGCGCCATCACGCAGCAGAACCCGACGACGAGCGTGCCCAGGATGTCGATGGCCACCGTCCGGTCCGGCGCCGTGGGGCCCTGGCCGATGCGGTACAGGCACAGAAAGGCCGACACCAGGAGGACGACCGCCCCGATCATCAGAAACGTCGTCACTCGAAGACCCTCCTCAAGAGCCGCTCGAACCGCTTGACGATGACCGCCGTGTGCACCTCGGGGTCCTCGCCCTCAACGTAAATCCAGTGGATGTAGAGGTCCTGCCCGTTGATGTCGACCGTCAGCGTGCCGGGCGTCAGCGTGATCGAGTTCGCCAGGAACGTCTTGGCCATCTCGCTCGCCAGCTCGGTCCGGACCTTCACGATGCCCGGCCGGATGGGCATGTCGGGGTGCAGCACGCGGTACGCCACGTCGAGGTTCGCCCGGACGCAGTAGTACAGGAAGTACGGGACGTACAGCCCCATCCAGAACCACCGGCGCGGGTCGAGGGCCTTGTGCGGGTTGTCCGGGTAGATGTGGGCCAGCAGCGTCGCCACCAGGAACGCCAGCACGAGGCCCACGAAGACGTCGGCGGTCTCGGGCGGCCACTTCCACGTCAGCAACAGCCAGAGGATAAACGTAAACAGGATGCAGAGGAATTGCTTCATCGCCCCATCCCCTCCCGCGCGACCGCCGGCCCGGCGGCCGCCGGCCTGTCTTCAGAGACCCGGACCGAGAGGACCCGCACGGCCGGGTCGACCAGGCGGGCCCTGACCGTCGGGAAGATCACCAACGCCGTGGCCAGGCACAGCACCGCCAGGACGACGGTGGCCAGGCACATGCCCACGGGCGCCTCGCGGGCGCCACGGGCGGCTTCCGACGGGTCGCCCCCCAGGACGTACCGCTGCACCTTCGCGAAAGACAACAGCGTCAGGAACGAGACCACCACCGTGATCGCCGCCAGCGTGTAGTAACCGGCCAGCACCAGGGCCAGGATGATGATGAGTTTGCTCCAGAACCCGTTGAACGGCGGAACACCCGAGATCGAAAGGGCCGCCACCCGCAGGCAGGCGCCCGTCACGGGCATCCGCTTGCCGACGCCGCCCAGCATCTTCAGTTGCCTCGTGCCGGTTGCGTACTCGATCGAACCCGAGCAGAGGAACAGCAGCGACTTGAAGATGGCGTGGTTCGCCAAATGGAACAGCCCGCCGAAGATCGCCAGCCCCACCACGGCGTCCGAGACGCCGTTGGCCCGCATAACGGCCGCTGCGCCCAACGCCAGCACCACGTACCCCATCTGGCTGATGGAGTGGTACGCCAGGAGCCGCTTGAAATCCCACTGGCCGACGGCCATCAAGACGCCAACTACCATCGACGTGGCGCCGAGCCCGGCCAGGATGACGCCCATCGTCTGGTCCCCCCCGAAAACCGAGAACACCAGCCGCGCCAGCACGTACACGCCGCAGGCCTTGATGAGGACGCCCGAGAGCATGGCCGAGATGGGTGCCGGGGCCGACGGGTGCGCGTCGGGCAGCCACGCGTGGAACGGCACCATGGCCGCCTTCAGCCCGAACCCCATGAAGAACAGGGCCGCCACGACGTACATCGGCAGCGAGAGGCCCGCGCCGCCGGCCGTGCCCAGGACCTCGGCCACCTTCGCCCAGTTCAGGTGGCCCGTCACGTTGTACGTCAGGGCGATGCCGACGAGGATGAACGTGCTGGCGATGACGCCCAGCACCAGGTACTTGAGACTCGCCTCGAGTTCGTCGGCCTCGGTGCCGAACGCCACGAGGGCGTAACTGGCGATGCCGGCGATCTCCAGGAACACGAACATGTTAAAGAGGTCGCCGGAGACCACGACGCCGTTCATGCCCGTCAGCATCAGCAGAAAGAGGCCGTAGTACAGCCCCGGGCTGGTGTAGTGCTTCATGTAGTCCATGCTGAACACGAGGGCCAGCAGGCTGATGGCCGCAATGATGATCAGAATCAGCCGCGACAGCCCGTCGACAACCATGCTGATGCCAATGGGGAAACTCCACCCGCCCAGCCAGTACACGATCGTCTCGTCGGGCCGGCCCAGCAGCGAGATGGCGATCGCCAGGCCGGCGCACGCGATCGCAATCGGCAAGGCGGCTGCCGCGCGGTGCGACTTCGTCAACCGGCCCACAATGGGCATGAGGAAGCCGCCGGCTAACGGAAGCGCAACCAACAGCGGCACGAGGTGTTCCACGGCGTTAACCTTTCAGGTTCCGCATCCGTTCGGTGTCGAACGTCCCGTACTTTTCGTACAGGCGGATGGCGAGCGCCACCACCAGGGCCGTCACGCTCAGGCCGATGACGATGCTGGTCAGGACGAGGGCCTGCGGCAGCGGGTCGACCGAACTGGCCGCCAGCGCCCGCACGTTCTCGGGGCCGCCCACGAGAATGGGGGCCACCGGGGCCGCGCCGGCGCCGGCCGACCGGTACCCGATCAGGACCAGCAGCAGGTTGGCCGCGTAGTCCAGAATCATCAGGCCCACGATGACCTTGATGAGGTTGCGTTTCGCCACGATGGCATAGAGGCCCACCACCAGCAGGAGAAACGCAAACAGGTACGGCGCCATCGACAGCATCATTGGCCATCCCCTGGGCCGGGGCCCCTCGGGGCCCCCTGCCCTCTACCCGTGTGGAATCTCCATCTCGCGGCGTGTGCCGGTGCCCGTGCGCCGGAACATCGCCAGGGCCACAAACACGCCGAACAGGCCGGCGCCCACCTCGATGCCGACGGCCAGGCTCGAGATGCCCAGCGTCCCGGCCGAGGCCAGTTCGCCCACCTCGCCGCGGCCCAGGAAGTTCGTGAAGAACTTCCCGACCATGTACCCGCCCAGGCCCACGGCCAGGAACACGAGCGCCGCCAGCGACGTGGTGACGCGGGCCACATCGACCGAGAGGACCCGGCGTGAGAACTCCTCGCCGAAGGCCAGCACCACCAGCACCATCGACGCCGCCAGAATCACGCCGCCCGAGAACCCGCCGCCCGGCTCCACGTGCCCGTAAATGATGTCGTAGATGCCGAACAGGGCAATGAACCCCGCCACCAGGCGCGTCATGTTCTTAACGATCAGACTCATTCCCTGCATGACGCTCTCTCCCCACCTTCCGCAGGACCGCGTAGACGCCGAGGATGGCGACAAAGATGACCGTGGCCTCGCCCATCGTATCGTACGCCCGGTAATCGAGCAGAATGGCCATGACGTAGTTGGCGGCGTTGGGCGGCTCGGGCCCCTTGCGGCCATCGGGGACGGCCGCGGCCGCGTCGCCTTCCGGCGGCGGCGTCACGCCGTGTTCGAGATACGCGCCGCCGATGCTCCGGGGCTCGGTCTGGGTCGTGGCCAGTTCGGGTTGCCCGGCCGGGGCCATGATGGCCGCGTCGGCCCGCTCGTTCAGCAGCGGGTCGCCGAACGGCCGCAGCCGCAGCGGCTCGTCCTGGTCGGCCGTCAGCATGCAGAACACCACGGCCGCCATCACGCCTAGCGCCAGGAGCACCAGCCCCACGGACAGCGTGGCCCGGCTGGTCGCGTACGACTCGTCGCGCCGCGTGATGATGACGCGCACAAGGACCACAAGCACCAGAATCTCAACGACCACCTGCGTCAGCGCCAGGTCCGGGGCGCCCAGAAGCAGGAACACGAGGCTCGTGCCGAACCCCACCGCGCCCACGCAGATGACGCTCGAAAGGAGGTCGCGCGTCTCAACGGCGATCAGTGAGCCGATCAGCATGAAGCCGAGCAGCCCCAACAGCAGCAGGAGCACCGGGTCCATTACGTCCGCTCCTTCATAATCCGAGCACCAGCGCGACTACCAGCACCACGAGGCCGACGATGGTCCAACTCACGTACGTCGCTACCAGGCCCGTGTGCCAGCCGCGGAGCCGCTGGACCAGCACATCGCCGTACCGGCCGGCCAGCCGGTACACGTCGAACGCGCCGGCCGAGGCGTCGCGGAACAGCCACTCGAGCGACGGCAGACGCCGAATGGTCTCGTAGAACCCCGTCCCCGAGACGTGCCAGGTCTCGTCCGACGAGGCGTCCTCGCCACCCACAAAGTTCCCGACGATGCGGACGCGCATCGCCCGGCTGTACACGTAAATCAGGAGACCGATGACCACGCCCACGCCGAGGAGCGCCGAGGCCGTCGACGGCTGCCACAGGCCCTTGCCGTCCCTCAGACTCAGCGCCCAATCGGTCGTGTCGATCCCCATCGCATGGAAACCAACCGCGCCGGCCGCCGGCAGAATCAGCCGGTCCACCGCTAGGCCGCCCCAGATGCCCAGGAACACGCACGCCAGGGCCAGCACCACCATCGGGATCGCCATGGCGGGGCTCTCGCGCGACTCGTCCCCGGCCGGCACCGCCCGGCCCCGCGTGCCCAGGAAGACCGAGTGGACGACCTTGACGAAACTCGCGAGCGTCAGCGCCGACCCGAAGACCGCCACCACCAAGCACACCATCGCCAGGGGCGTGCCCGCGCCTAGGGCACCGCTGTAGACCAACCACTTCGACGCGAACCCGTTGAGCGGCGGCACGCCCGAGATCGAGAGGGCCGCAATGATGCAGCACACGAACGTGACGGGCAGCATCCGGGCCATGCCCCCAAGTCGATCGAGCTCCATCGTACCCGTGACGCGCTCAACTGACCCGGCGGTCAAGAACAACGTGCACTTGTAGATGGCGTGGTTGAGCATGTGGAACAAGCCGCCGCAGAACGCGATGGTCGCCACGCCCTCCTGGACCGCCGTCAGGCCGCCGGCTGCACGACCCGCCGCCAGCACCGACGCCGCCAGCCCCATTCCCATCACCATGTACCCGACCTGGCTGACGGCGTGGAACGCCAGCAGTCGCTTGAGGTTGTGCTGGATCATCGCCATCATCACGGCAAACAGGATCGTCGCCGCGCCGATGACCATCAGGACGGCCGCCAGCGCGGCCGAAATGGCGAAGACCTCGAACGTCAGGCGGGCCAGCAAGTAGATGCCTAGAAGTTTGTCGAGCGCCGCCGGCAGCAGCGCGAAAACGGGCGCTGGCGCGTCCTCGCTGGCCGCCGGAATCCACGTGTGCAAGGGCATCGCCCCGGCCTTGGCCAGGGCCGCCGCCAGCATCAGCAGGTACGCCACCACCGTCAGGGCCGTGTCGGTCGGCTGGGCCTTCACGCCGCCAATCAGGAGCAGCGTGTTGACGCCTCCCTGGGCCTGGAACAGCAGCGCCACGCCCAGCAGCAGGCACACGTCGGCGAAGCCCAGCATACCCAGCGTCTTCATCGCGCCCGCGCGGCTCCCGGGCCCGCCCAGGCCAATCAGGAGGTACAGCAGGATCGTGGCCACCTCCCAGGCCACGATGAGCACCACGAACGTGTTGGCCAGGGCCGCTGCCACGACCGCCGCCACCGTCCAGAGCAGCCACGCGTGGAACACGGGGGCACGCGGGTGGTCGGCCATCGCACGCAGACTGTACAGCGTGACCAGGAAGGCGATGCCCGATGCCGCCAGGACGATGAGCGTCGAGAGCGCGTCGGCCCGGAACCGCAGGGCGAGCGTCAGCGGCCCCAGGTCGATCTGGCCTTCGGTCATGCCGACAGCCGGCGGCGACCGGAACATCGCAATCGCCTCCCACAGCGTCCAGACCATCGCCACCAGGGCGCCCACGCCCGTGATCCGGCCGAGGCTCCGTGGGCTCTGACGCCCGCCGAGAATCCACGCCGCGTAGACGAGGGTCCCGGCGACCAGCGGCACTGAGATGAGCCAGATGTAATCCATGCCCGGCTCCTACACTTCCTTGCGCAGGCGGCGCGTCCGTTCCTGGCTGATACGAACCATGTCGCTGAACGTATAGCGCGGCTTGCCCGTGTCGGCGTCGACGACGCGGGCCAACCGCTCGGTGCACGAGTAACACGGGTCGACCGACGCCAGGATGATGGTAACGTCGGCGATGTGCTGGCCGATGCACGAGGCCTTGAACGACGGGATGTTCACGTAACTAGGCGCCCGTATCTTGTGCCGCACAGGCCCCGGCCCGCCGTCGCTTCGCACGTAATGGAACGTCTCGCCCCGCGGCGCCTCGTAGTTGCCGCATCCCTCGCCCGGCGGAATGTGGTCGACGTCGACCGCAATCGGGCCATCCGGAATCTGGTCGACGCACCGCTCGATGATCTTCACGGCCTCGAAGCATTCCAGGCACCGGACGACGGCCTTGGCGAAGACGTCGCCGGCGTCCTGCGTAATGACGTTCCATTCCACAAGGTCGTAGGCCCCGTGCGGATGGTCGCGCCGCACGTCGATCGGCACGCCGCTGGCCCGGGCCGTCGGGCCCGTGACGCCCCAGCGCCGGGCATCCTCGTGCGAGAGGACGCCGACGCCCTTGAGCCGCGCGTGAAGCACCGGGTCATCCAGCACGGCCTTGGTGAGCATCTCCATGGGGGCCTTGATCGAATCGAGTGCCTTGCGGATCTCGGGGTACATGTCGGGCGAGACGTCGCGCCGCACGCCGCCGATGCGATTGTTGGCGTAATGGATGCGGCTGCCGGTCACCAGTTCCAGGATGTCCATGATGGGTTCGCGGTACTTCCAGGCCCACATCCAGACGGTGTTGTAGCCCAGGAAGTGGCCGGCCAGGCCGAGCCAGAGCATGTGGCTATGCAGACGCTCGAGTTCCGCGACGATGGTCCGCAGGTACTCGGCCCGGGGCGGGGCCTGGATGCCGGCGATGCCCTCGACCGCCCGGATATAGGCCCACGGATGGCTGGCCGAGCAGATGCCGCACACCCGTTCCACCAGGAAGGGCACTTGGTCCCACGTCAGGCGGCTCGAGAGTTCCTCGATGCCGCGGTGGTTGTAGGACGTGCGCATGTCCATATCGACGACCGTCTCGCCCTCGCAGTAGAGCTGGAAGAACTCCATCTCCTCCTGGAGGGGATGAAACGGCCCGACATTGATGAGCGTGCGCCCCAGGCCGGGCTTCTTCGGCGCCGAGAACTTCTGCCCCGTTACCTCCGGGTCGGCCGCCCCAGCCCACTGCTGGGTCTCGCGTTTGCCGTTCCCGTCGACCTTGGGCACCTTGAAACCCCGCCGCAGCGGATGCACACCTTCCGGCCAGTTGTCGGCCAGGATGAGGCGGCGCATGTCGGGGTGGCCACGGAATTCGGCCCCCAGAAGATCGTGCATCTCGCGCTCGATCCAGTTGCAGGCCGGCAGGTCCTGGCCCACCGAATCGATGGCCTGCGACGGACGGGCCGCCAGGGCCTTGATCGTGGCGATGTAGTGGTCGGCATCGAACGTCCAGTGGTACAGGATGTCGATGCCGTCGCGGACGTCAATGCCCGTGACGGTGGCCAGGCGCCCTCGGAGTTGCTCGAACATGACCCGCGACGCCTCGCGGACGCGGGCCGGGTCCACGCGGATCCAGCCCTGCGTCGGCCTCTCCTCGGTCACGTCGAGGACCATCCCGCCCAGGGCCGCCACGACCCTCGCCAGGATGGGGCTCTCGACGTCCTGCCCCGTCACGTTCTTCAGTTCAGACATCTGGCTGCCCCTGCCAACCACGACTGGCGTTTATCACCCGGGCACGGCGCCCGGGCGTGTCCTCCCCCACCTAGAGCGTGCTCAGGGCGGCGGCCGCGCCGGCGATCATCGCCTCCGGCTTCGGCGGACATCCCGGCACGTACGCGATGATGGCCCCGGGGTCGACCTCGCGAATGACCTCGTCCACCGGTCGGCTGAAGTGATACCCGTGCCGGAAGATGCCGCCCGTGCACGCGCACGACCCGATGCAGAAAACGACGCACGGCTTGGCGGTCTGCTTGTACAGTTCGGCCAGGCGCGGCTCGGCCTGGCGCGTGCAACACCCCGTGACGAGCAGCGCGTCGGCGTGCCGCGGGCTGCCCACCAGGACCATGCCCAGCCGCTCGACGTCGTAGCGCGGCGTCAGGAGTTCGAGGATCTCGATGTCGCAGTTGTTACACGCCCCCACGTTGACGTGGTACACCCACGGCGATTTCTTGAGCGCCCAGGTTCCCAGACCCATGCCCTTCCCCTTCTGCCGTCTCTCGCGTAGGCGACCTGCCCGTCGTGCGGCACATAACACTACGGCGCTGACTCCCTGCACGTGCCATGGCTTGCCTGCAAGCCGTGAGCCTCGGTTCCTCAGTATCCCAACCAAGCCACGGCCAGCGCCACGGCAGCCAGCGGCGCCAGGCCGAACCAGAACACCCGGACCGTCTGGTCGATCCGAATCCGCGGATTCGTGTTCCGGATGAGCACCACCAGCACGATGACGACCACGAACTTGCCCGCGAACGCCGCCCATGCCGCAGCCGATGCCGCGTCGCTCACGCCGCCCATGAACAGCGTGGCCAGGAAGATGGGCGACACCGCCAGCAGCAGCGTCCGCGTCAGCTTGATCATCGCCAGCGGCGGCCCCGAGTATTCCAGGTGGGCCCCGCCCATCAACTCGGTCTCGGCCTCCGGCAGGTCGAACGGCACCAGCGTCAGTTTGGCCTGGATGCAGACGAGCGCCACGATGGCCGCAATGACCCCGCTCGGACTGAACAGCACCCAGCCGTTCTGCTGCTGGAACGCGATCAGCGACCCCACCGAGAACGTCGGCCCGAAGGCGGCGTCGTGGCTCATCTTCACCACGGGCACCAGCACCGCCAGGACCAGCGGCAACTCGTATGACAGGAGCAACTTCATCTCGCGGCTCGCGCCGATCGCGGCGTGCGGCGACCCCGAGGCCAGCGCCCCGTAGATGGCCGCAATCGCCGGGATCGTCAGCACGTACAGCAACACGATGAGGTCGCCGACGAATCCCTCGCCGGGCCGGATGAGCGCGTGCCACAGGATGGCCGCCCCCAACGCCGCCGCCGAAAAACCGATCACCGGCGCCAACAGGAACCCGCGTCCCCGGGCCCGTTCGGGCATCAGCGTCTCTTTGCCCAGCAACTTGAGGATGTCGTACACCGGCTGGAAAAGCGGCGGCCCCACCCGGTACTGCACGCGGGCCGTCACCTTGCGGTCGACCCAACTGGACACCAGACCCACCGCCAGGGTCCCGGCCGCTGCCGCTAAGAAGACTCCGATCGCGCCCACGCTCGGCTACCTCCGCCTAATCGGATGGTCCCCGGCAATGCGCCCGCCGAGCACCGTCAGTCCTTCCGCTTCGATCTCGTCCATCGTGGCAAACCGAAGCGCGCCGGTCGGACACACGGCTACGCATCGCGGCGTCAGACCCCGGCCCAGCCGGTCTTCGCACAGGTCGCACTTGGCGATCTGGTGCCCGACCATCTCGAGGCTCAGGATGCCAAACGGGCAAGCCCGCGCGCACGACCCGCACCCGCGGCAACTGAAGATGCCCCGGGCCACCACGCCGCGCTCGTCTCGCTGCATCGCCTTGGCCGGACACACCTCGACGCACGCCGGGTCGCCGCACTGCCGGCACACGATGGGCAGCACCGCCGGGCCGATGTCGACGAAACTGACGCCCGTCATCCGCCCGTGCCCGTAGTAGCACGCCGCCATGCACGACTTGCACTCGATGCACCGGTCCAGGTCGAGCACGACCCGCTTCTCGACGGACGCGGCGGTTGTCGTTTCGGGCATCCTCGTCTCTCCACTACGCCTTTCGGACCGTCACGCAGACGGGGTCGCCGGGCCGCACGCCGTCCCAGGTCCACCCAAACACGTCGCGGACCTCGGCGAAGGCGGCGCTGACCCGGCCCTGTCCCGCCCGATGCGTCGCACTCGTCACGACCTCAACCTCCGCCGAGCCGCCCGGCCCCTCAATGACAGCGCCCTCGGCGTCAGCCAGGCCCAGGGCCTCGGCGTCCGACTGGGCCATGACGAGGACCGGCCGATCCCTGACCGACTGCGGCCACGAAGCCAAGCGCGTCAGGCTGCCATCGTCGAAATCGACGGCGTCGGCAGCCAGCGCCAGCACTACACCCTTGCATTCTCCTGCTCGCCCACCTGTCCGGATGGGCATTTCGGGCGCCGCACAGGGGGCCGGGGACCCGGCTTGGACGCCGCCTGGGGAGCCGGCCATTTCGAGGACCTCGCGGACCGTCGAAACGCCGGCGGGCGGCGCCATAAGAGGTTCACACTCAACAAGGCGGTCGGGCCCGAGCAGCGCCCGGCCCGCCGTCTCGAACGGAAACGCCGCGGGTATGACGATCGACGCCCGCCGGCTCAGACGGTTCGGCATCGGACCGATGTACATCAGATTAGCGGCCGCGGGCGCCGCCCCCGCCCCCAGCGTCGAGGCGAGGTCCGCCCCGATCACCAGCAACGCGTCCAGCGGTTTCGAAAGGATCTCGACCGGGCACGTGCCGCCACAGGCCGCCGCCACACGCAGCGCCCCCCACGCCCCACCGCACGTCGTCAGCGGGCAGACCATCGCGCCCAGGGCCTCGGCCAGGACCGCCACCTCGGACGCCAGCGCCCGGGCGTCGACATACCCCAGGTCGGCCCCCACCACGATGGCCGGGTTCTTGGCTGCCGCCAGTTGCCCTTTCCACCGCGCGAGCGCGGCCGCGTCCGGCCCGAGCGCATCGGTTCGGCCAGTCGCGATCGCCGCCACCGCGCGGGCGGCCTCGCCCACGCCCAGCGCGGGCTCGTACAGCCCTGTCGCGAACTTGGCCGTCGCGGTCGCCGGGTCGCCGATCAGCAGCCGCGGCATCCGCGGGTGCTTCCGCTTGGCCTTGAAGGTCCAGTGCGCCGCCACGGGATGCGTGGCGTAGATGTTGCCGATAACCAGGAGCGCGTCGGCATCGGCCAGGCTCTCGGGCCCGACGAACCGGCAACCGCTCTTGTCCAGGCCGTGCACCAGGCCGGCATCGCCCGGCGGCACGTACACGGCCCAGCGGGCGCCCACGTCGGCGGCCAAACGGCCCACCGTCGCCAACGTGTCCAGGTCGGTGTTGCCGTCGACGATG
>Ga0307379_10005300_pt1 | contig 18037 bp, 18 predicted proteins | sample UN2MG_FD_202237 | JGI IMG/M metagenome (GOLD analysis project Ga0307379, IMG submission 202237) | Soil microbial communities from Risofladan, Vaasa, Finland - UN-2 | ecosystem: Environmental > Terrestrial > Soil > Coastal area > Acid sulfate soil | place: Finland: Risofladan, Vaasa | collected... | reverse complement strand
GGTGCGGACACCCCTATCTATTTTCCAAGGCATGAGCATTCTTTGATCCGGTACGACGGCAACGACAAGCACTTCGCTATCGCAGTACCAGTTGGCGAAGGCCGGTACATCATGGAACGAACCACAGGCATCATAAACAAAGAGATCGGGCCAAAAATGGTGCTTCCCGATCCGCGCAAAGCCGTCGTGATCCGTCGTGTGCTGTCCAATGGGGAATGCGATATGTGGTACCCCGGCAATACAGAAGCTAAAGCTTATAATTGTCAGCTTCGTGAGTTAGCCCGAAGAGCGCCTACGACGCGCAAGGGGGTCGTGTCGGAGGGTGAATATTCTAGGTCTCTTACTAAGACTAAAAGGAAAAGTGCCAGCGATTCACGTTTGGTGGATACAGGCGTGGAGGCTGCTGTTTCGGCTAGTAACAGCTTAAATAAAGTCATGCCGGACATGGCCATGAATTTGTCTAACGTCAATCACGACAACAAGATGATGATGCCAGATCAATTCACTAGGGGCTCCACTTACACAGAGCCCAGAACGATCACTATGGACACAAAATTCGAGGGTGTGCCGACCATCGGGCTTTATAATGGCTATGCGGTTATGGTGGTTTCCAAATCGGGTAATCGTCGGGTGGAAATCGGGCCTAAGACTATTTTGTTAGACTATGACGAGTCACTGGAAGTTCTAAGCTTTTCCACGGGCAAGCCCAAGAACACCGATAACTTGATGAAGACCGTTTACCTAAAAGAGCGTAACAACCAAATTTCAGATAAAGTTTTTGCGGAAACCGGTGACCACGTTCAAGTTTCGGTGTCTATGTCTTATAGAGTCAACTTTGAAGGTGACAAGCCGGAAGATCAAGAAAAATGGTTCGAAGTTGATAATTACATCAAGCTTCTTTGTGACCATGTCAGATCCAAGCTCAAAGCTAAAATCCGCGAATTTTCTATCGATGAATTCTATTCTAAGTCTACCGACATCGTCCGGGATGCTTTGCTAGGGGATAAGACCGAAAAAGGTCGGGTTGGGTTGCTTTTCGATGAAAACAACATGCGACTTAATGACGTAGAAGTTCTTGGCGTAATGATCAGCGATCCTCAGATAGCTTCTAAGCTCAAAGAATCTCAGACCTTTGCGGTTGAGTCTTCGATAGAAATGGCTAAATCCTTAAAAGCGCTTGTGGTGACCAAGAATCACGAGGACATCAAGCGCCAAACGCTAACAGAAATCGAAAAGACCAAAGTTAAGGAATTGGAACTCCAGAACAATGAGATCCTGCGGACTATGGAACTGATGGAAGCTGGCCATAAGAAGCGATTGAGTGAGCTTGAAAAGTTATCGGAAGACAAAACGAAAACAGATGAGATAGAAGCGTTCCTCTTTAACAACAGTCTGGGACGTAGCGTTTCCAAGGCCGAAAAAGAGATTGCGATCCAAACGAGCCAGCAAGCTCTTAAGGTAGCGCTTCTTGCCGAAGAAACCAAGGCGGCTGTGAACAAACTTGATGCTATTGGGGGGCCTATCTGCGAATCGATAGTAGCCCTACAAAACGAAGATACTATGGTCAAAATGGCTCAAGCTACTGCGATCAACTCTTGGATGGGGATGGACCAATTTGTAGATCTTTTCAAAGGTTCGCCTTTGGAAGATCGTGTCCGGGACATCATCACAAAAAGCATCAAACCAGCTAACCAGAAAGCTCTCAAGGCTTAAATGTATTGCTAGTGCCCTAGCCCCTTCCAACCGGAAGGGGCTTTTTAGATCAAGAGATGGATATTAATCCCTACGTCCATAGAAGGTATCAAGTACCTGGCCCTTACGTCCGTCGAGGTCAAGACTCCTGCCACTACATTTTCGTTTACCAAAACAATTTTAAATTTCCTAGAATCCCTGCATCGAAACAAGACATCTTCATTTCGGAAATGCGGTAATGTTTTGGCGTCAAAAAAGATCGGAATTTCTTGGTAAGCTTCGTACACCCCGCTTTGCAACCCTGAAAATTCTTCTTCGGATCTGGAAAGGTCCCCGTACACAAGCAAATTATCGCGGATTTGATACCGAAATATGAAGTGGGTGATCACCGGCTTGGCATCGATGCGGGTGAATTCGATGCGGATTTTGACGGAATTGAAAGCTAAGAAAGGTTCCAGATCCACCTTTTCTTTTATCTCGGCGGTACCCCCGAGAGGGTTGGTAGCGATAATCTTCGTACCCCGATTGAAGATCGGCTGATACAACATAAAATTATCTACTACACCGGTGTTATTTTTAATAGGTAGCTGCGCTTCCACATATCCCCTGTCATGCCCTTCCATAAGCCTCAAATAAACTGGTCGGGTGTCTTCTGCGAAATTGGGTTCCACGTTCACCATAACTAGGCCTTGCGATGTAAAGTCGAGGACTTCGGCTCTTGTCCCAAACTTCTCATAGCCAGCTACGATACCAGTGCCCAAGCAAACAGGGCACTGATTGTCGGGCGAAGTTTGACTCGTGTAACACGAGCACCTTCGCCCGGTTCTTTTTCTTCGAAAATATAAAAATTCCCTACGATCCGAAAGCACCGCATTCGCCGACATGGTTTGTATCCTGGGGGCTAATTGATCGCGGATTATTTCGTGGACGTGGTCGATCTGATGATCGGTGCTCGAAGGTTCCCCGGAAAATGCTGGGGGCGTGGTGCTGCTTGAATGTGCGGTGTACGTAGCATCGTATGTTTTTTGTGTCGTACCACCATTAGTGTTGTCACGACGTTCGCGGTAAGTCCGCGCCGAACCTCGTTGGTCTCGATTGTTTCTTATTGAACTGCCCAAAGTAAAGCCCTCCCTACTATAAAGGTAAGGGCTTAATCACTGATGCGGGTAGTCGTTGGGAACTTTTTCAAACTAGCTTAAAACATCTTGCGATCGTTGATTCGGACTACCGGAGCTTTCTCGCCTTCTTCAGCGCCAGACCCTGCATAGGGCTTACCGGAACTACTGATAGAAGCGGCGGCCTTGCCAAGAGCTTTTATCAATAGGGGTCGAAGCTCCCCAGCAGTTTCAAAGTCGATGTCTTCTTCGAAAGGGGCTACGCTCGCGCCTTTACCGGTACGGAAGTAAGGAGCTTCCCAATTGATTTCACTGTAAACATAAACGGAATGGATTTTAGAATCTCCTTCGGGTTCGTAATAGAAGACACCCATACCAAAGAGAATTTCTGAACTGTCATCTCGGCTATAGTCATCTACTAGATCACTCAAATGTTCAGCTAAATCATCCAAACCTTTATCGTTCATTGCCTGGTAATTAAGCTCTTTAGGCCCTTTGAAGCCTGCACCTTTTAATTTGGCTTCATTCTTATCCCAAATTTCTTCAGCCGCTATTTCTTCATTGTAAGCATAGCCATCTTCAATCGCTTTGCTAGCTTTTGCGTCAGCGGGCATATTCCCTGAACTTATAAGACCCATCTCGGTTTGGAAACCTCGGATCTGGTACCCGCCTTGGGTGTGCGGGCTGAACCCACTAGACCTTTCGGTGCTGACTTTTTCAGCGCCCGTACTGTAAAGCTCGTAATCGTCTTCAACGTCCGAGAAAGCCTTTTCCAATTCAGCCTTGATCATCTTATCAAGTTGGGCCATGCCCGGTAATTTATCGGCTACTACACGGTGCAAGCTTGCCAAGATCCTTTTAACATCGCCTTTGCGGACGAAAGACTCTTGGGTACCTGTCTTAAGGTAGGTCTTAAGCCCTAAGGCTTTAAGCTCCTTTTTCAGCTTGGTCTTGGCAGTCATTTCTGCTTAGCCCTTTCTTCAACGATTTCGGTAGCGTCATCCAACAAAATTTGCATGTGTTCTTGGATCGCGTTGCCTAGGCTGGCATAGATCTCATCATAGAAATCTTGTTTTTCTTCTCCCGCACTTTCGTAGACAGCAGCCAACTTTTTCAAATCGGTGGCGATATCATAGGGATTCTGGCTGACGTTCGCTTTGACTTCAGCTATGATCTCGACACTTTTACGAAGTCGAGATTCTTTTTTTTGAGATTGAATCCGAGCTAAGGCGGATTCAATCTTATCGGGAGTTATCATTATGATCTCCTGGAAGTTTATAAATCTAAAGTAACAAGGGTATAGGAATGTCAATATTAACAGAAGACTTAGAACAGCTCTTAAAACACAAGCAAACGATCCTGGAAGCCATCAAAACCCACAAAGATTCCAGCCGAAACTTAACGTTCGCTATCGCCGCCATAGCCAAGGAATATAATCTGAAGTACAACTTGCTGGAAAATTGGGCGATCCACCAAATACAAAGCGTAGTCAAAGTGGCTGAAAAGCCAGCGGAGGTAGCGGTTGAGAAGCCGGTCCTAAGACGGGTAGCGAAAACCACGACCAAGGAAAGCCCCGCCCTTCAAATTATAAGGATCAAAAGAAATTTACCGAAGCAATTAGAGCTTTTGGGTAAACATAAAGAGGCTAGTTTGTGGTTGGAAGTTTTTACGAAGTCACGATCGTCGGTATTGCGAAAAGCTATGTTAGCCCAATCCACAGATTACAAATTATTTAATTTTGCTTTAAAACAATCCGATGACCTTCGAATTGAAGTGATCAAAGCGATAAACAGCTATGTGTTGCGCGGGGAAAAATTATGGGCTAGTTAACAAAGCCTTCTACGGTTAGCGCCACGGCATCCGCTAAATTTTGCAGTAGAGTTTCATCAGGTTCGAAATAGAATTCTACTTCGTACCTGGCATCTTCCAACGTGGACATATTAGGCCAATCTACGACGTTGAATTCGATCTGCGGTACCACATAGGCTATCGCTTTTTGCAAGCTCTTGCGCCCGATCTCTTGTTCGAGAGCATCATAAAAATCCCGGTACAAGGAACCCGATGCGCTTTTGCTAGGCATCCCAACTTTGTTTGTGATGTTGCCTAGAAAAGCTCTTATAATACATTTACCATCTTTGACTTTGGTAAACATTACCGGAGTAGCCGAAGTCATTTTGTTTTTGGCAAGGAACTTGGCTTGAGCTTGCGGCTTCATGATCGCTATTAATTTTTCGTATTTTTCTTGGTCCGCCGGTTTGATCTTTTTTTGGATAATGTTTTTTGTAAGATTTCGTTTTAAAAGATCTTTAGGCATAACGTCCAGAAAAGTTCCGAGGTCTTCTTCCGTTACGTCCCAGCGGCTATTCGGATCGTCTAATTCGTCCCATACTTCCCGGAAGAATTGATTCGACTTTAGCGACAAGCCAACTTTTTCTAAAAGCTTGTCGAAAGCTTTGGCAGACTTGTAAAAGTCGAAAGAATCTCCCTTCTTACGAACAGCTTCTACATAGACGGTGAAAATCTTTTGTTTCTTTTTATCAAATGCCACGGCCTATCCTCTATTCTGAAACTTGATTGCCTTGCTAACGTCGATGCTACCGTCGTCTTTCCCAGGGCATTCGTCACCTTCGCCCTCACCTTCTGCGGTACCTTCGTTGTAATAACCAGGAAACCGCACTAACAAAAACTTCACTAGCTTTTTGGCTTGTTCGTCATTCAATAGCTGCACTAGAAATCCGTCTACGACACTCTTAAGCTCTTTCCGACTTAAGGGTTCTAAGAATTGCATCAACCAATATCGGGCTGACATGTCCGCAGGGGTAGACTCCAAACTATCATAGTCACCTGTTGCGATCTTGCGGTCGATTTCAGTATTCAAAACTTCGTGCAGGGTTTCGATCTCTTCGTGCAAAGTTTCGATATATTTACTCATGTTAAACCCTTTTATTTACAGACCTAATGCGTCTTCGAACTCTTTCAAACCTTCTTCATCAGCACCCTCTTCGCCTTCATCGGCAGGCTCTTCATCGGCAGGCTCTTCATCAGCACCTTCTTCGCCTTCTTTAGCAGGCTCTTCATCGGCAGCTTCTTCGCCTTCATCGGCAGGCTCTTCGGCCCCTTCTTCCGCTGCGGGTTCTTCCGTTTCCGGTAATTCGACACCCGGTACGAAGGCTGTAAATTTGATAAGGTCATTGGAATCTTCGTCAAAGGTAACCTCGACTTCATTTTCGTCGAACCAGCCCTTTGCGGACTCAATCCACTTTTCCGCCGTAAGCTCAAGGTCCACGCCTTGTTTGTCCTTTAGCGGCATGTAGAAACGCCCGTTCAACCTTAACAGCACAATGCTATCAACACTCTTACCCACCGGCTCTTCTTCGTCCATGTCTACGACAACAGTGGTGAAAGCCGGATCTAAATTGTGGGCTTCGATCAAATGTTGCGTCAACTCTTCGGATATCCAAAGTTCGAACTTCACAAACTCCTCACGGTGAATGTCGATGAAGTGCGTCAATGTGATTGGCTGAGGTAAGGGCAAAATTAAGCTCTCTTTTTACGTGTGGTTAAGTATTCAAAGTAACCTAAACCGTCCATCCCAAAAACTTCGGCGATCACGTCCGAAATATTCGCCCGGAGCTTGGAAGATCCCTCGGATAAACCTACGCGACCAATACGGATATTTTTAAGAACATCATTAAGATAAGCTGCGACTTTAGGGGAAGCTTTTCGGATATCACGCATCGTTCGGCTTTTGCTTAAATCAGCCAAGGAAGAAATCTGAACTTGATCTCTTTTTGATAACACCCCTTGCGGATTATTAGGTAACGGACGCCTTTTGGCTATCTTGGCCGCTCTAACAGTAGAACCGGCTTCGTCACTTAGCTTGGCTGCTTCGGATCGATGAAAGGCGAAAGTTAATAAATAGTCACCATCAACATCTAAAAAGATCATTTCACCTGGCAAACCTAAAGAAGTGGTCAGCTTTTGGGCTAAGACATCAGAACGGCTCTTAACATCTTGCAAAGAGATCTCTTTGGAAGCTAATGCTTCTGAAAAACCTAACTTCTTGGCGATGGCTTGGGCAGCTTCTTTGGAACCCATTTGATCAATATCAGAAACGATCGAATCAATCACTATTGTTTGAAGGTCATTGTCATCCAGTACATGGGTCTTAGCAGCAGCCTTGACCTTTTGTCTCAACGCTTGGGTATCATAAGGACCTATAACCTTGCCACCACGTACAATGCTTCGCTTCATAGAAGCTGTAGCCTTTGGGGCCTTTTCAACCTTTTCGACCTTTGGTTTTTCAGCTTTCGGCTTTCCTGCCGGGGGAAGCCCCAAGGTATATCGGAGAACCATTTCGGCTTCTGCGTCACCTGGGATCTTGGTGTATTCTTCTAAGGCCCTTAGAACCTCATTAGGGGTTACATCAGCTAAGACTGGGTCTCGTCTCAACTTAGACGCCAACTTTTTATTCATACTTTCTCCTATTGTCCCTTCTACAGGGGTGTCGATCTGTTCATCACGACCCACTGTAGGCTCGCTTTCTATCTCGTCCAATAATTCTTTTAAAAAAGCCTCTTCGTCGATATCTTCTTCAGCTTCCATCGCAGCTTCGTCGTCGATATCTTCTTCCTCGAATTCTTCTAGTTCTTCATCACGTTCTTCATCACGTTCTTCAGCATCATCTTCAAATTCAGTACCGTCTACTACATCGTGCTTTTCTTCCTCTTCTCGTTGTTCCTCTTCTTGTTCTTTTTCTTCGTCAAGCATCTTGAGATGTTCCGAGACACCGTCACGATAAGCCTTTTCGAGATCTTTTTTGAATTGTACAAAAATATCGGAGGAATTCGGCACGGTTTGGACAAGATTTCCAATATTGTCTTGGAAGGTCTTAGCTAGGTGTTGGGATAAAGTATACGGCATAGGTATCTTAGTTTTGATCTCTTCTTCGCGTTCTTCCCCGGCAGGGGCGGTCATGTTTATTGTTTCCAATTTCAGCTTGGCATTATTTAAGCCGCCTTGAAAAGCTTTGAAGGACAACTTTGAATACCAAGAAGCGATATTCTCAATGTAATTTTGCGGGATGTTGTGCATCAGCACCCGAAACGGTTCCGAAAGTTGAAAAGTTGATGCTATGATGGTCTCTGTCTCAAAGGCTTGGTTCACCAAATGGGCTTTTACCAATGACGGGATAGTGTGTATCAGAGACCTTAGTTCTTGTTTGCGTCGAGCTTCCATTATGATTGTCACCTTCCCAGGTAGAATTTCTGCCAAAACGATGATTTAAAGTTAAGATAACTAGGAGGCAGTTAAAATACAGGATGTTGATCAGTTATCTAATCTACTACATCTGTGATAGGGGGTTGAGTTGTCTACATTAGTGGTGACGTTCACCGTGGAAGCCGCAGGTTTCGAATTATTTAAAATACCTTTTAGAGTCACATTACCTCTTGATGTCCCGATCCCATTCCCACCCCCAGATCCTTTAGATTTTCTTCTAGGGCTACTGTTAGGTGCTTTGGGTTTACCGTTCCCTTTAGAGATCCCTTCGTTGCCGTGTCCGTTCTCGCTGAACATATTTGATCTGTTGCCACCGATACCGCCAATTATAATACCGGGGTTGCCACCGATCCCGTTCCCGCCCCCAGATCCTTTAGATTTTCTTATAGGGCTGCTATTGGATGCTTTGGGTTTACCGTTCCCTTTAGAGATCCCTTCGTTGCCGTGTCCGTTCTCGCTGAACATATTTGATCTGTTGCCACCGATCCCTCCGATAATTATACCGGGGTTGCCCCCGATCCCATTCCCACCCCCAGATCCTTTAGATTTTCTTTTAGGGCTGCTATTGGATTTCTTAGGAATTCCAGATATCGAGATTCCTTCGTTACCGTGCCCGGTACCCCCAGGTATAACACTGACGATCGATGTACAAGTCATCCCTTAAGGTGTATTTCCTTTTACTTTTACAAACAAGGCTGCAAAGGAAGTAGCCGGGGTAGCGTTGAACAAGGCTGCTGTATTCGGGGGTAAGGGTGGTCCGCTAGGCCCCGTAGGCGTTGCGTGGATATGAGCATCGAAGAGCAAAGCTAAAGGCTCCGCCAGGGTAGCGCTATAGGCTGCTAAAGCTCCGAGTGCTATCGCCCCGCCTGAGATCTCCACTTTCGGAGCTTTAAGTAAAATATTTACATTTGATGTTAACTGTGCGGTGGTTAACCCATCTAATATCAAAGCTTGGAACGGGGACACAAGCCTAACATCTTTTCCCATAGAAACGTAAGTGCCGAAGCCTGAAGTAAGTGATGTCGTTAAGTTGGCGGCGTTCATGAATAGGTTAGAACCGTCCCCGGCGTTGATCTTAACAGAGCCATCTTTGCTCATCGTGTTACGAGCCCCGGAGCTATGTATGATATTGATAGTTTCCTTATTTTTGGTGTCATCGAAGATCATGGAATGGCCCCCACCTGTGGTGAGCGCGACCATGGTTTCCCCTGGTATATCCGAAAACTGTAATCTTTGACCTCCGCCTCGGGAAGCTATTTCGAATAATCCGCCTATACTAAACCTTAAAGATTCACCAATTTTAAAGATGGCATTTTTTTGGATGCCGTAAATCATGTCCCCGCGTATGGTAGCTTTTTCGTCCAAACCTACGACACGCCCAAATCCCCCACTAGGAGAATTGAATTCAAAGCCTACGGCGGCACCGGGACTTAAGGTAACAGCATAGTTACCGGCTTCATCGATCTCAATTTTTGTGGAATCATCTTCATTATCAAAATATTCTTCTACGTGCCTTAACGCATTTCCGGTTCGGGAATGGCTTATAGGGAATCCACGTTGGTTCAATACGTGGCCTGATTGTTTACGGAACAAAACTTCTGGTTCGGCGTTACTGGGATTCTTTAGCTGTTGATAGTGTTCGGCGGTGAAATTGCCTCGAACTTTGGGATAATTTTTTTCCCAAGAAGAAAAAGTACCGTCCTCATTTTCTTTAGGGCGCGACACCACCCCGAATCTTTCTTCATCACCTAAGGCATTAGACCGGTATTGTAAGCCTTGGCGAAGGTGGATAGGGGCACGGTCGCCCGCTACCATCTTATCTTGATCAGCCCACCGACGGACCATGCCACCATACAGATCCAAAGTAGGGCGACGGCTCATGAATACCTGGGCTACGCCGCTCGATAACATATCAATTTCGCCGGGAAGCAAAGGACGATACAAAGAATTACCTTGCCGGTAACTCTCTATCTTCTTTTTTACACCCCTTTGAACAGAAGTTATTATTTGCGGCTTAGCTTCATCAGCACGGAATTGTAAGACATAATTAGTACCACCTTCTGGCATCCCCCGAATCCAAGATCTTTGGGAGATAAACGGGTGGGTTAAGCTTAGTACTTGAGCCTGATTCCCATAATGGGAAAAGACCCCGCTTTCGGATTCGCTTGCTATTGCTATTAATTGTGCGCCGAAGGGGAACCGAAGTGCCTTCCGTTGCGCGTCGTCTCTATCTTCATCTAGCACCGCTTCTTGATCCCAGTTGGGCATTATCCACCACCAATATCGTTTTCAAGGATTTGCTTCTTTGGACTGCGTTGGGTCTGTCTTTTCTTCTTGAACTGTTTTCTTCTTACCGCCTGGTTTTTCATCTGTTTCATTAGTGAATACATCAACACCCACCGACTTAAGGTGGGTAGCAGATTTTTTAGTATCGAAAATTGTATTGTAAGAAAGAGGCTGTTTTTCCCCACCTGTTATAAATCGGAAATTTTCACCTTCTAATCTACGAACGTAGGACAAATTCATTTCCAAAGATACATCTTCTCGGATTTTCCAACTATAGGTAAATGAATCGCAGATAGCCACTCTTTGTTTCGTTTGGTGATAGATAGGCCTGTTGATACCTATGAAAGGTCTGTAAGATACTTGCATATCGAATTTGTTATAATTAGCAAGACGCTTATTAAATTCCAATAAGGCATATTGGGCTAATCTAGCGTGGCTGGTAATACCTGGCAATGAGTGTGTCTCAACATGAACTCCAACCCTCGAAGCCAAAACATTTGAAAAAGCAGTTGCGCGTAATTCATAATTTTGTACCGGAGCGGAACCGGGCGTCGATGGGTGACCTTGTGCCAATTCATCTGTTAGAATCCGCGAGGTCACTTCTAAAGCTGTTATGGGCGTACCGCCTTCATCATTGATGCTGTCAGATACGACATGCCTTTGAAATGTATAGATATTATTATAAACGCTATTAAAATCAGTGGGCATAAAATCGTACATAGGGAATTCAAAAACAACATCCCCCATACCTGTTACATAAAATTGATAGTCTATAGCTTTGCAAAGCTGGATTATCAATTCCAAACGAGATGCCCATTCAACCCGGACAGATACCCGAGCATCCACCATAGAAGCAGCTATTAAATTGGATACAGGCCCAAGGTCAGGCGGTACTAAAAAATGGACGCGAGCTACATCGGGTGAAAACTGACCACCGTCCTTTGTTTCTTGGCCCATTTTTTCCATTTGGGCTCGTGTCAAAAATTTCTCGATCTCAATTCCCAATTTGCCAGCCCTGGCCGCTGCCCCTTTAGGGAACTGTTCCGCCTCTTGTTCCTTTGTTGGTACGTTTGGTGCTCCGCCCGTCGCATTGGTAGTAGCACCTTCAGGTTGTTCTGGTGTTGCATCGTCCGTTACCGGCAAAGGATAGGTGCCGAAATTTACTATATTATTCCATTTTTCTAGGGTGAGCTTCTTTTTGATTTCGCTATCGTTGGGATCATACTTTAAGGTGATGCCTTCGGTTAATTTACCGACCCTGCCGTTATAGGCACCATTCTTTTTAACACCTAATAAAAGGAATTTGATCGACTCTACAAAAGTTTGCCCATACAAGGAATGCCCCGCCCGACCTGATATTCTCAAATCGTTAAAGGCTCCAGCATCGCCAGTACCGGGAACATCATTTTTGTTATTCCCAAAGAAAAGCATCTTTTCATTACCGATTTGAGCTACCGGATTAGTTTGGGTTCGCATCGTCTGCATGTAAGTTCGGATGTCCTGACATGTCAAACTTACTATAGAATGGCCATTGATATAATTTTGTGAGTAGGGTTTAGTTTCGATATATCCTGCAAATTCACAAGACCATTCATCGTCACTTGCACTTAGTGGATTTTTTACAAAGAATCGAACCGGGTCATATTTATGAAAAACTAAAGAGCCCACGGTAAATAAATACCGAGGTGTGGTGGCTCCTGTAGCGCTACTAGCATCCCTTACAGCATCCGAATCCGCTAAAGCTCCACCTCGGGTGTTTCCTTTGCTGTAGGTACCGAACTTAGCCACCCCGTGACGCCAATTGGTATTGCTTTCCAGTTTGTTTTTGAAAATAGTAGCTTTGGCCAATTCGGAATAACCCGCACCCGCACCATAAGGATCGGATAGCCTGAAGGTACCTGCTGATTTTATTCTTCCCGTATTAGGGCCTTTTGTGGTTTTGCCCTTGTCCCGTTCATCATCAGATTTTTGTCTTTCACGGGTAATGCTTTGTCCCGTAATTTCGTCTACCTTACTTGTGGGATCGCCTAGGTTCAAATTTGTTTCGGTAATTTCAAAAGCTCGGTAAGCATTCGATAATTGGAATGTAAGCGAACTCACCACGTTACGGTCGCCTCTTGTTAGGTTGACCGCAGAAGTGATCCAAGGCGTAACGTCCGCACCTTGTATGAAAATCTTCAAATCATGATAGTAGACTTGATTAGCATCTTCTCGAAATTGGAACGGAGTTTGTGTTTTAGGGTTCGGGATATCAACCATAACAAGCTCTTTATCTAATGGGTTCCTTCTAAAGATAAGGGCTATACGAGTCTCATTAGTTAGTTACTTTTTCATTTGCTCGAATTTCTTAAATAATTCCTCATCTTCTTTGTTTTGCTTATCCGTTTTGGCCCAATTAATCCCTAGCGATTTCCAGGTATCTTTGTTCTTAAGATCGTCCTTGTCAGGGTAGACGACTTTTATCTTACAATATTGGTGACCCTTTTTGTCTACCCCGCACCCCACCACACGAAACGATTCCCCCGGCAACGTTCCCGGCGGCACCCAAGTAGTCTTGACCCCCCATAAAGTCTCAACAGTCATGTAGTCGCCTTTTAGAATCGTCTCAAGGGGCACCTTCTCTTCCACAAACACATCCATGCCTTTGACCGTATACCTAGGATGTTTTTCTGTGATAACGGTTACCACAGCATTTCCAGTTTGATTATTAAACTTTTTCCCTTTACTTTTTTCGATGTACCTGAAAGATAGTGCCCCAGGGGGCAAATCAAAAGCAAATGTTACTGGCTCGATCTCGGTGGTCTTAAGAGGCTCTAGCTTCGCATTCAAAGTGATTTGATTGTAAGACACTACTAATCTGGTACCGTAAAAAGCGTCGCCAAAAGAAACGATCATCTGGATATTGAAAGTTAAATCCCTCACCGGCTGGCTTTTTTGGTTCCTAGCGTAGGAAGGATCGGTGATCATCCGATAGGCGTGGGTGATTTCTAAAAACTTATCGATATCACCTCCGTGGTCCGGGTGATGTTCCAAGCACAGCTTGCGCCATGCTTTGCGTAAAACATCAGGCGGATCATCAGACTTACAACCTAAAGTGGCATAGTAATCCATTAATTGACGCTACCCTCTACAGGAAGGTCCATTTTGCTTAGAGTCTTTTGAAGCGATCGCTGTAAGATATCTTGCATTTTAACTTTTGTGGAAGTGTTGGCATCCGATAACGATGCTTTAAACTTTGCATCATCTTCAAGTTTCGCTTTGGTCTCAGCTTCCGCAGCCAGCCATCTTTCTTCGCGTCGGGTCAACGCATAACTGATACTGTTTAAAACTTCCCCAGGCTTCACTATGAGATCTACGGAGCCGGAAAAGTATGCAGGTACTGAGATTAAAGTGGATGACACCGCAACCATCGGCTTATGGTATAAAGCTGCTACTGCCATAAAGTGTACACTGTTTAAGCTGTCGAGGTCCAATACGACTATATCAGCTTCTTGTATGCCCCAAAAATCCTGCCTCAAGCTTTGTTCCCAAGGGTGGGGATCAGTCGGAGGTGCCGTTTCAAAATTGCTTAATACTTCGCGCCCCTTCACATTTGCATAGTCATATTGATTATGTAGTAGAATAACACCACTTGTTTGTTCTACCATGTCCAGGACCGGGGAATAATTCCCAGCTTGGTCTCTTTCGGCGGCGACGAACACTACAAGCTTCTTGATTTCTTCTTTAGTCTCGTTAATTTCAGTCATTACATACCCTTATTGTTGTCTAATATCACCAGCTACGATACCACCAGAATCCATCACAAAAGACTTTCGAGGCTTTGAAGGCCGGTTATAAATAAGTTCCATTTCGTGATTGATGATAGCATCCATTTCGCTGTGTAATCCTAACATCACACACAACCTTTTGACGATATGGATTTTCTCGATCCGGGAAGAAAAAAGATCCATAAATTCGTAAACGTCCTGTGGGTTCTCTCGGGAGCCTGTATTCAAAAGAGCGGTAGTGAAACTTTCTTTAGCGTTGTGTAACCCCTTACCGTAATCTAAAAGCTCTAAAAAGATCTTGTGGAATGCTTTTTCGTAATCCGATATCGAACATGTCCCTAAAATCTTTTCATTATCTTTCTTGAGCGGGGTAGCTTCTCCCCCGTTTTCCCCTTCTTCCCCTTCTCCCCCGTTTTCCCCTTCTTCCATAAGTTCTTCGTCGTCTACTACATTTTCTTCAAAAGCATCAGCCATTGGTAAACCTTTCCCGTGAAAACAACAACTTTTCAGAAGACGCTAGAATTTTAGATAGCGTAAATTCTGTGGATTCAAACTTTTTGTCGATGTATTCGGCCACGGCTGAGAATTTCTTTAGCTTTTTCCGCAAAGGAATTTGTTCCGGTACTAGTCGGTCCAAGGCGGCCCTACGCATAACTTCATTTTTAAGGTTCGTCATCTTAGGATATTTGGAATACAACCAAAGCTCAGCGTGTTGGATAAGCTCTTCAAAATCGTACTTGGTATCTAGCAACGAAGTGTAGATAGTAGATACGCGAGATCTGTTTACTACGATCTTTCGAAGATAACGATTGATCTCTTCAAGATCCTGTTGGCTGCCGAAGCGGTGTTGGGAAAATTCTTCCTCTACGACATACCCACGTAGCTCTTCCAATAAGGAATCATCCAAATTGAATCTAGGGGATGCGAGTCGTTTACGAACCCCCATCACATATTTATCATTAATAATCTCATAGAACCCATCTTGCAAGGGTTCCGTGTATTCTACACAAGCATACGTGAAAGCTTCTACTTCACGGGTAACTGAACAATTTCCGCTGTCCCCAAAACCAGCTTTGTACCATTGGCAGTGACCGCACCGGGTATCTTCGGCTTCGGCTTCCGCTAGCTGGCCAGGGTATCGGGCGTTAGGCACTGCGGTCTCCTCTTTCTTCCCTGTCATCGATAATTTTATCGGTACTAGTAGGCCGCCATCGCCCAACTAGCATGTAGTCTTTGACTTTGTTTGGGTGTTCGAATGCCAAAAGCCTTATTACTTGATCTTCGAAAATCACTTCAAAAGAAAGATTTTCAGGGTTCACCGCTTCTTTCTTGTTGTACACAACTCCGAATGAATTGAACAAGCAGAACTTAGGAAAGTTTTCATCGTAGCGATAGCGTAGTAGGTAACCAATCATCTTTTCTTGAGCGCTATAGATCAAATAAAATTCCACCCGCGAAACTTTATAGATCTTTCGGTGCTTTGCATCTTCTAAAGACTCACCTTTCAGCACAAAGACTTCACCGGTGCCGTCTTTGATGGAGTCTTCTAAATACCACTTGGCCATTTTCACAAAAGTTCTCCCTTAAACCATGACAACAGGAAAGATGTAATTCAAGCTTAAAGAAGCCCCACCGGATTCGATACAACCTTTGTAGTAAACCATCCGGTCATTCGCAGACATATGGCCTTTTTCTACAGCAAAAAGCTTGGTGTAATCTTCGAATGCTTTTGGGAACATATTTATTTTGTAAGTTCTTTGGGAATCTTCATTGAAGATTTCTTCGATATTGTCAACTTCGTCTACGCTGCCTTCTCCTACGTCTTTGTGTTTGATCCCTAACGTCATGGTATCCGATAAAGATACCGTCAAAATCGTACCATCACTCTTTTTAGGGATCATACCTACCAAGGGTTTCATCGCAGTAGCCAATGATTTCGGGCTAAAGGAGCATGACGTTTTAGCTTTGAAATTGGAAACTATGAGATCAAAATCTGATGTGTTCTTTACGATGCCAGCCGAATACACCTGGAAGATATCATTGCTGAACATCGTGTGTACATTACTAACACCAATTTGAATAGGTGTAGCATCGGTGATATCGCCCTTCGAGTACAAGCAATCTAATAAGTACTTTGGCGCTTTGACATCGAACTCCATTTCTAAAGAAACATCGGTAGTGATCTTAGCAAGGGAAAATTGGTCGTCAGCGGACATAGTCAACTTACCATTTTCAGAATAAAACCTTACCGGCATAAGGTCTTTCTTTTCATCATGGAAAGAAAAAGGGATGCTTAAATATTTGGTGCCAGCTACTAACACCCCATAAGGGATCTTGACCGAATCCATCCCGCTAGGAATCGCATCAAACGAAGGCTTGTCCACCGCGACTCTTAGACTAGTGGTGAGCTTGCCGTTTCGCAAGACAAGTTCGGAAGTCTCACTTTCCCAAGACAACACTACATCATCCCCGGACAAGCTAATATTCATAAGCGTAGTAGGGTCAAAAGAATACATTATATTTTCCGTACCGTGGACGGTGCCGGAAAGTGGATTGGCCGAAATAAAAGCGTTGTCGGTGACCATCACCATCTTGAAAGGATCAAAGGTGAAGGTGATGGTCGGCTTTTTGACGCTGAACGACGCGAATTTTGCGAAGACCTTCAGCGTCTCTTTGAACTCTTTGGCTTTGAACATTATTGTCGTACCCATACCTACTCCCCTTAGCTTCGTTGTAATAACAAAATCGCAAAATTTCTAAAAAGTTTTTAATTGAATCGAGCAATGATACCCAATCCGCAACATAATCAAAACCACAAACCCTCGTGTGGTCCATCCTTATTTCATAAGTCGATTGCAAAGACCGGTACACCCTGTAAAAATCACCATGACTTTGGTGTAACAGCTTTTCGTTATCGAAATTAAAGATACCTGATTGGTGGTGCTCTATAAGGATAGAAGACAAATTTCGTAAATTCATCGCCACCGACATCCCCGAAAAATAGGTCTTTTCATTCACCAACCCCGACGGCATTAAGCTTTGCTTCGAGTTAGGAAAAATGATTACAGCCTCAGACCCACCTAAAAATTCTAATTTGGTCTTCACATTTCGCAACCAAGACTTAGCTAGACTTTTAGCCGATGTAAGTCCTGTTTGATTCTTTAGCTCTGTAAGGGCACCATCGTCCCCGCTAAAGCGAAAGTCTGGGTGGATGGGCCTAAGGTACCTGAGATAACTTCGGAGCGTAGGAGCCATCGTACCCGTGGTATTTATAAAAGTTTCTATGTCCCTTAATTGGTCTTCAATTTTTTGTAAGATAAAAATAGTCTGCGTGTTGTAGGCATTGTGTAAGATATCATTTTTAGAAATACCGGAATCAAAGCAAATATCTGGGTAGGCAGAAGCAAGCTGATCTAACACATCTTCTACTGTTCCGGTAAATTCGTTAGTCCCTGGCGTGGGAAGATACACGTCTTCATGGATCGCCTCGGCATAACAGATCGCCCAGATAGCTGTGTAATAGGAAATCAATCAAGAGCCCCTTAATTCAGGCATAGTAGGCACCGACTTCCTAGAACGCTTCGGTTTCTCTTCCTCTTCCTCTAACGGGGCAGGCCCAAAATAATCATTAAAGGTGAAGGTGGTAAAGTCCTTTTCCAGATAGAAATTGTAGACCGGAGCGTTACGAGCTTTTAGGTGTCTTATATTAATCAGATTAGATTCTTTTTCTTTTTCCCCGTAATCCCAAACCCAAACAAAGTTCGCATTCGCTTGTATCGCTTTGGAATATTTCAGCTTGTTACCTTCGTCATCGTACTGAGCTAACAACACCACCGCAGCATCCAAACTGTTAGCAGCCAATTTAGCGTGGCGGGAATGATCTCCCAAGATTTCCCA
>Ga0307379_10005299_pt1 | contig 18039 bp, 13 predicted proteins | sample UN2MG_FD_202237 | JGI IMG/M metagenome (GOLD analysis project Ga0307379, IMG submission 202237) | Soil microbial communities from Risofladan, Vaasa, Finland - UN-2 | ecosystem: Environmental > Terrestrial > Soil > Coastal area > Acid sulfate soil | place: Finland: Risofladan, Vaasa | collected... | reverse complement strand
TGATGGCGGGCTCGAGCAGGACGTTCGCCCCCCCGGCGACGGCCAGCCCGCTTTCCCCGTCGCGAAGGCTCCGGCATGCCAGGTGCAGGGCGACGAGCGACGACGAGCAGGCGCAGTCGATGGTGACGCTCGGCCCTTGCCACCCGAGGAAGTGCGAGAGGCGGCCCGATGCCGAATACCGACCGGTTCCCGTGGTCATGTAGAAATCGATCAGGGCAGGGTCCCGGAACATCCGCGTCTCGTACTCGTTGAGCCACATCCCCACGTACACTGCCGTGTCGGTTCCGCGAAGTCTCCCCGGCGCCTGTCCGGCGGACTCGAGAGCCTCCCATGTCGTTTCCAGCAGCAGGCGCTGCTGCGGGTCGACCCATGCAGCTTCCCTTGGCGAAATGCCGAAGAATCCCGGATCGAACAGCTCGATATCGTCAAGGAACCCGCCCCAACGGGTGGTGATCCGTCCGGGGATGGATGGCCGCGGATCGTACAGGGCATCCACCGGGAACCGGCTCGGCGGGATCTCTACAATGGCATCGACGCCGTTGACGAGATTGCTCCAAAGTGCCTCCGGCCCTGCCGCCATTGGAAAGCGGCAACCGATACCGATGATGGCAACAGGCTCATACGACAACTTCATCTACTCGCCTTTCTCCGGAACGGGCTCCGTAGGACGTTGGTGCCCCCCGATATCACTCCCGCCCCTCCACGACGAGCGCCGCGGCGTAGGCCGGATCGGTCTCCAGGGATATCAAGGTCCAGGCGGTCTCTTCGGCAGGAATCCCTCGTAAGTTCAGTGATCGGCGGCCCTGACCCGGCAACAGGGAGACATCGAATTTATCCAACGGAAAGGATAGACCGTCTCCGGTCGCTTTCAGGAAAGCCTCCTTTCGGGTCCAGCAATCGAAGAAACCTCTACGTCGATCCTGCTCTGGAAGAGAACGGATCATGGTGTTCTCGTGCACCGAGAAATTTTGATCCGCCAAGTGCAACAGGTCATCGAGCGGCCGTATGAATTCAAGGTCGACCCCGACCTCTCTGCCGTGCGTAACGGCAAAGATCGCGCACCCATGCGAATGGGACACGTTGAAACGTAACGAACTGTCCTTCAATTCCTCTCCCAGTGCGGGCTTCCCGAATGGACCATACTCGAAAGAGACGCGATTCGGCTCAACCCCAAGGGACGTGCCGAGGATCCTTCGCAAAAAAACCCGTGCAGTGACAAAGCGCTTTCGGTCGCGCTCGAAATGAAATCGCTCCGCTCTCTCCCGTTCGTCGGATGAGAGGATTTCGGACAACGGCTGGACGACAGGCACGAATCGATCGATCTCGACAAACCAGAGATTCACGATACCGAAGGGCAGTTCTACCAGCATCGGGAGGGCGGTACTAGCACTCGAGTTAGGCGTCAGCATTCCCTGGATTTCCACCCGTCACCCAGCACCGGGAGGAGGTCCTCGACGAGCGCGTTCTGTATATTCTGCATCTGGGTTCGAAGGAAAAAATGATCCCCATGGAACATCCTTAACCGGAACGTACCGCGCGTATGATCCCTCCACGCCAGCAGGTCGTCCCGCGTAATGTTCGTGTCGCTGGAACCTCCGAAGACGGATATGGGGCAGCCCAGCGGTGCTCCCTCTGTATGGATGTACGATTCCAGTACGGCGACATCCGCCCGAAGGGTGGGCAATAAAAGTTGGACCAGTTCCACCTCGCGCAGGATCGCCGGGGGAATCCCGCCCCAGCGACGACCGATCTCGGCGATGAACTCCGCGTCGGGAAGTCCGTAGATCTTTGACAGTGAATCGGGGAGCCGGGGGGCCCGTCGGGAAGAGACAAACAGGTGTGCGGGGGTCGGGGCACCCTCCTGCCTCAGATACCTCGCGAGCTCGAATCCGATCAATGCGCCCATGCTATGGCCGAAGAACGAATACGGCCTGTCGAGATACGGCCGTATGGACTTTGCCGCCTCCGGGACAAGACGTTGTAGACTTTCGAACGGCTTCTCCCGGATCCGTCCCTCCCTCCCAGGCAACTGAACGCCGACCACTTCGATACCGGGGTGCATTCCCTGCGCCCAGGGGAAAAACATGGAGGCCCCCATGCCCGCATACGGGAAGCAGAACAATCGAAGGGAGGCGGTCGTGTTTGGCCGGATCCGGACAATCCATTGCCGATGGTCGTTCCGGGCGTCGATGCCGCGAGAATGGCTCATCGGTCGGGACCAAATATGCTTGGCGATCCGTTCAGGGAAAGACCTGCAGGTTGGTCAGGAGACGGAACACGGTTGGACGACTGAAACTCGAACGCGCCCATGTCCGGCCCGATCCCTGAATACTGGAGATGCAAGTGTTGGCCGCGGGTCCAGGTGATCGACTTATCAAGCGTAAGCGTTCTATTCGTGTAGTCGATCCGGACAACACACGCCGTTGTCGACCCCCCTTCCAGCTGGACGATGTCCCCGGTCTCGCCGGGAATGCCGAACCCGTCATAAAAATATCCCACGTCCTCAACTTTGAGAACATTATCGCTCCCCGCGCCGACCGTACGGGTGGCGAACGCGCCTGCATCGATCATCGGGCTGCCGGATTTCAAATGCAGGTCGGGATCCGTCTCATCTACGAATAGCGGCGACGTCGTAACGATTGCGTTGCTCTCGAGTTTCACGGCGGTCGTATTTCCGATAGAAGTCTGGTTCCCTCCCCCGCTGCAGCTCGTGTTCTTGTAAAAGATGTTGTTTTTGACGATGTTGCCGAAGTAACGGTTACGGCCCGAGGCCGCTGAAGCACTCATTCCATAACATCGGTTATTGTAGAAGGTGTTGTTGAACACATGATTGCTATTGTTGTAGAGCGCCTCACTCGAGTAGACTTGGAAGTTCAGCGCTCCCCCCTGATTCGCGTAAAAAACATTTCTCCTGACGATGCCGTTCTGCCCGCTATATTGGATCCCGTTGTATCGGGTATCCCGACCGGAACCCCGGGAATACGTGAACTCGTTCCCCTCGAAGAGATTATGTTTGGTGACGCCGAGTTTGACCGGTGCGTCGCTCGTTCCTTCACAGTCGTAAATCTCGGCGGCTTTCTGATTGGCATTGTAGAAACGATTGCCCCGGATCACGTTGAAATTTCCGCAGCGAACGCTCAGAAGGCTGTGCCGTGCCTTGGTGAATGTATTCCCTTGCAGAAGATTCCGGTCGGATTCCTGAAGAACCAGACTGTCATTTCCGTCATCGAACGTATTATTGAGAACCTTGTTGAACGTGCTTTTCACGAACTTGAGCCCACCCGTGGTTCCGTGGGCAGTCGCGCGCGCGAAACTGTTATTCCGAAAAATGTTGTAACTCGAACTCTCGATTCGTCCCCAGCCCAGCACATCCGTGACGGTAAGTGCCTCAATGATCAGATAAGATCTGTTCAACAGGGAGATAGCCGGGTTGTTTACCCCGCTCAGGGTGGCGGTTTCTCCGGGGAAGCTCTTGAAGGTTATATAATTGCCGGGTGCCCCGGATTGAGGCGGGGACAAGGTCTCCTGAAAGTTTCCACCACGAAGCAAAACGTCATCACCGGCCTGGGCCGCGGCAGCGGCAGCGTTCAGTGTTCGATACGCCACAGCGGTTCCGCTGCCGCAGGATCGGGTGGTCGGGTCATAATTTCCGACGCAGTCGGTCGAGAGCCCGGAATCCGCATGGATCGTCGCACTCGCGGCCAATACCGGCGAACCGATTACCGAGACCACTGCAAACGTAAGAATTATCGGAAGTCGCGGCCACGGAGGAATTAGGATCCGGCGCGAAGAACTGTTTGTCGGCATCGATGAGTGCCCCCCTATTCAGCGTAATCGGCGTCGACGCTTGACCGCACTTAAAAGACCATGCGCACTTGCTGTCAATTGCATATCCCGGTTATTTGAGGAATGAGCGGACAGAATTAACACACCAGATGCGTTTACCTATCGTATCCTAGCTGAACTCGGTTTATCTCCATTTGCTCAAGGGACTCGACTCCGCATGAGACGTATTTCTTACAGTAAGCTGTCGTGAGATCACAGCACTTGTTTCCATGAATTACGCATAACTCGAAGGCGGCATCCTCGCCATCGACGGTGATGAAGACAATATGCAAGCCCCCCTGCCTTGCAAAAGCGGAAATCCGTGCGGAGATATTTGCGAAAGTATTCGCCAAGGGAAGGTTGACCGCAACCACTTCGCTACTCGTTCACCAGGAACCGCGGTAGATCGCTCCGATCCGATCGATAACCCGGTCCAGCGCATCAAACGAATACGCCTGCCCCTACGAGATCCCCTATCCGGAGGAGCCGCACCCGGAAACTATTATCTGTAGTGTCATCACGGATTCCGGAAATGCTCGTTCCCATCCCAATATCAGTCGAACGCCGTATTGCGGGCCCGAAATTTCATCTCGTTGCGACAGATGATAATCCGATTACCGTACCTGGATGTCCGACGGGGGGTCCGGAATTCGCGAACTCGGAGATCCTCCCGATGGATATTCGTATGCGCCGATATCCCACCGTGTTCCCTGTGGACGTTCCGTGCCGGCGTAATCCTTTTTGATACTGAATCCATATCTCGCCTGGAACGCCGCAAACGCAGCCTCTTCCGCCGGGTTGGCGGCATTCACCGCGGGGGAACCCGCCTGCAGGGCGAAATTCCCGGCCGCGGCGTTGACGAACAGCGGGGCGGCCACGACCTTGTTGGGCTCGTTCCCCGGATCGTACCCCGCCGCGGAGAACAGGTTGTAGTCGTGGGTGAACGAAACGTCCACGGCGAGGGCGGCGCAACCGGCGGCGGTGCGCTTTGACGAGAAGATGTTGTTTCTCACCGTTATGCCCGAACCGGTGGGGACCGCCACAAACATGTCGACGTCGTGGACGGTGTTGAACAGCATCGTCACGCCGCCATTGTTTCTAAAATTAAGCGCACCGATATTATAGTTGTTGCAACTACTACCCTGCACCGCGTACACCGTGTTTCCGATCATGTACCACGGACCACCTCCCCCACTGCTCGATCCCGACACTTTAATGCCAACCCTCGTGTTGAATACGGTGTTGTTCAGAAACCACACATATTTCGGATCGTACTGCCCACCCAATCCTTGTCCGTCGCCACCAGGAGAGAATGTAATATCGCTACAGATGTTTTCCGACATGATGACGTCGGTGGCATTCTTCGTCCAGAAGCAGGATTGAAGGTTTTCATACGCCCTGTTTCTGCCGATGTAAACTTTGTTGATTGCCGATGCCGAGTTGTTTTGATCTCCCACCTGTATCCCATCACCCTGGATGTGGTAGAAGGTCGAATCCACATACCAGACCCCGTTTGCCCCTGTTAATACCTTAACCCCGTGGCGGTCGATGTCGCTTCCGGAATGTTGCCAGTCGCCAGCCTGGGAGATGGTGCATCGATACATGACATTGTTCGTGCCGCCACCGGCAATGACGGAACCATTGCTCGAAGAGTAAGTACTCACGAACGAGAGATCGCGGATCATGTTATTACTGCCTCCAATACCCAGATTCACATTTTGAAGTGTGTTTATAAACTTGATGCCATCAAGAATATTGTACGAACCGCTAACGCCCCATGTTCCAGTGACCGAGGGCGGGGAACTCGTGTTGTACCCCATCACCCAAACAGGGCTTCCGGAGGTTCCCGAAAAACTGATGATCTTATCCCCGGTAATCGTTCCGTCCAATACGATCTTTGACCCCGCGGCAGGAGACGCCGGAAGATTGCAACGGGGTGCACCGGGGTACCCATAGGTGCGACCGCTATCGGAACACCCGGAGGCGGAGATGAAATACCATCCGGCCTGTTCGCTTGTCCATGGATTCGGCAGCGTAGGTCGCGGAACGTCCAGATCAGCGGGCCACGGCGGGGCTGGAATACCAGCGGGAGGGCTCCATGCGAATGCGATGGAACCCAACGCCCAACAGAATAGAAAGAAGGTCAGAACACCTGAACAGATATTCCATCTCAGCATTCTCCGAATCATGTCGCCACCCTCCCTTTCTGCAAGCTGCCTTCTCCGCTCCCCATGATCAGTAGAAAAGATATGCCAGGATAAATGCCTGTATTTCCGGCATAACAGTATATATCCCCACAGAGATAATTCCATTCCCGCCCGCATGGCGACAAAATTGAAATCCGACAGGGATGCATCATAGGCCGATTCCGGATTCATTCCGACCGACCCGAATACTGAAACGGAACCGTGTGTTCCCATGGGTCCTGCCGTGAGCGATGATGGTCGTCGATGGTGACTTCCGATGATACCCGCGGCTTACCCATCCGGAGATTGGGGCCTCGCTTCCGGACATCCGGGTCACCGTTAGTGCAGGATCTATATCAAGAAAGACGATCGAAGACCCCACCCCGATACGAACCGTCGATACCCTATCCATGCCCACGGTACAATCTTCCGCCGCGTGGAAGAAAATGCGGACATCGTGCGCGCCGTTACTTTGAATCTCGTCGGTCACGTGCAAAACGCCGGATCCCGCCTCCATCTCGATCGTTCGGGAATGACGCGCGGGGGCACGCAACCTGGCGTACCCGTCGTGCTCGCCGATGACGATCCCGCCCAATCCCTCCGTGTCGAATCGAGTGCACTTCGAGCGCGCCCGGGTTCCCCAAAGGAAGGGGCCGAGCATTACCGATTGATCCCTTCCGTCGATTTCGACCGTATTGTGAGAGGCGGTGGCTCGGAAATAGGTTCGCCATTCCGGGTAGGTGAAGTAGTCGAACGTCCCGGGGTCGACAAACACATCGCGGCCGCCGACGCGTAGGGTGAAACTCAATGCGTCCGCATGCCCGTGAGCGGCGATGGAGCCGTATCCGAGTTCGGCGCAGTCGAACAGAACGCTGACTCGATCCTCCCCTCCGAGGTTTCCGCATTGGAGAAGATAGAGCCCGGATTCGGGGAATGCTTTCGATCGAAGCCGGGGATCCTCCCTGGGTGAGGGAAGAGCATCCGACCGCTTCAGTGCATCGGAACCCAGAAGCCAACATGCCGCTTCTCCGGATTCAGCGGTCATGGGCTTGAAATCGGGGCGTTCAAAGAGCACTGCCCCGACGGAAAGCAGCTCGCAGACGTCGTTCCCGCCTCCGGCAAGGTCGAGAACGTACCCATCGTCGCAATCTCCGAACAACGGGAGCGATCCTCCCTCTGCGAGAGTTGCGGCGAATTCGAGCATCTTCGCGACCCTCTCCCAATATCGGGAGAGAAAATCCATCCCGATTTTTTTCCCGACGATCCCCGCGACGAGAAATAACTGGAGGACGAACAGGTGATACCCGATCGCCTGTTCCCGGGTGCAGCCGTCCGGGTAGGTTTGGTGAATGATCTCCCGGGACAGGATTGCGTGGCTCTCTTCCTTCCACCTGTCTACACCGGGAAGATCCGTAAAATATGCGGACCCGATGAACACCCCCGCCGCCTCCCCGATGAGATGATTGTTCGCCGAGGACCCTCGCGAATATTTCCTGGTGATCTCCCGGAGATGCCGCCAGATCGTTTCCCGGACCTTTCCGTCGAATCCGTGCGGCCGGTCTCCATGGTCGCTTACAAGATCGAGGGCCCACGCCCAGTTGATGATCCGGATCCCCAATTCCAGGGGGCTACGCCAGTTCATTCCGTATCCGAAGGGATTACCGTCGATCCAGGAGGAGATCTGCCGATGCACCGCCTCCACGTATCGCGGATCCCCGAACGCGCGATAAGCCCTTCCGAGAACGACGAGATGGTGGTGACGGTTCGGCTCCCAGACGACCTTCGCATCTCCCGTCACCCGGTAATCCCGGTAGTCGATCTTCTGGGACAGTCGAAGGGGCGAAGGCTTCCCGCATTCGTGGTCTCTGTTCCAGTCGATCGGGTCGCCGATAAAAACCTTTTCGAGGTTGAAGAAACTCAGGCGGTTTTCCGCAACGGCATCCGCCCGGCTTCGAAGGCGTTCCGCCCATCGGGAGACGAGCGGATCCGCCCGGCCGGCCGTCCAGGCACCCGGGACGAGGTCCGACGTGCTGAAGCCGGCGCCCGCCTTCCTAAAAGGATGCCGCCCGTCGCGGATTTTCGGCACAAACCCCATCGGGATCCTTACTCGATCGACGCCGTCCCGAATCTCGGATCGCAGGCGCCACGCGATCTCCGCCGGCGACATCGTCCGAAACCGATCAAAGAACCATTTCAGCGGTTGCACGCTCTAATCGTCCTTTTCGTACGTTGTCTTCCTCGCAGGGGTATCATAGGTTTTTTTGGCAAAGCAAACCTGGACCGCCGTAGGCTCCTCCGCGGAGTCGCCTATCCCGGAATGGGAGGACGGGACAGGGCGGAGGCGTATTTCCTGAAGCCCTTTCGGGCGGACCCCGCTTATCTCTGGGTCGTGATCGACCTGGCGGCTTCGTCATAGACTTCCCTGTATACAATATGCATCTTATCCACCAGCCTCTTCAGGGAAAATTCCGTCTCGATCCTGGCGTGGGACCGACGAGCCATCTCTTCCCTGAGATCGTCGTCCCGAAGAATACGAAGAACGCTCTCCGCCATGGCCGCCTCGTCACCCACAGGAACCAAATAACCCGTCTCTCCATTCATGACCACATAACCATTATCGGAAATATCCGTCGCCACGACCGGTACGCCGCAGGCCATGGACTCGAGAAGGACATTGGGCGTTCCTTCGAATAGCGATGGAAGCACGGTGACATCGCAGGCGTGGTACAACCGGTTGACGTCGGTCCGATTGCCGAGATAAATACAGCGCCTGCGAATCCCCAATTCGTCCGCAAGCTTCTCCATCTGCGCATGGTACCTGTCCGACCCGTGCATTCCGGCATGGAGCATGTCTCCGACGAGCAGGTAGCGCGTCTCCGGGATCTTCTCGAGAATGATGCGGGCCGCCCGGAAAAAAAGAGGATGGTTCTTCTGGGACTTGAAGCTTGCGAACATGCCGACGACTTTCTCGCCCCTCTCAATTCCCAGCTCGGCCTTGACACTTCCCCCGTCTCCCGGCGAAAACCGACCGGTGTCCACCCCGTTGTGTACCACCCGGTACATCGAGTCGTCGTAACCCAGAAGGCCCCCGTTGAACCTCGCGCCGGCGAAGGAATTCGCGACGATCCGATCGACGAGGTCGTGGGTCAGACGGTACGCAAAGTGTTGACGGGGTTTCAACTCGTAATCCGTGTTCCTTTCGGATCCAATGACGATCGCCCCGGCAAGGCGGCCGGCAAGTCGCGAGGCGATGTCGGCATCAAAGAGAAAGCTGTGGACGATTTCAATGCCGAGTCTCCGAATGAGCCTGGCAAGGCGCGGGACTACCGTAATGTCGAATTTGTTCCGCTTGGGAATGATGTGCAACTGACTGTCCGGAGCCATGAGGAAATCCGCCAGAGGCACGTAATTGGAGAGAGAACAGATACTGACGGAGAGGGCCGAAGGATCCGCGTTGTTGGCCAGCTCTACGACCTGGCGCTGAGAACCTCCGTATTCGAGATTGCTGATCACCAGAAGAACGCGCAGAGGCCGTCCATTCGCACAGCTTGGATGTTTTCGAACCCTCATGCCCATCGGTCACCTGCGTAACATATGATGCATCATGTCCGTTTCCCTTTTCGAACGACCTCGATGAACGTCCTTTCGTATTTCGGCATCACGGTTTCAAGGGTATGATTTCCGAGATAGTATCTCCAGGCATTCTCCGAGATCGATTTCCTGAACTCCACATCTCGCCTCAATTTCTCGATGGCGGACCGGGCCGAGGCCGGATCCCCTACAACCGCGCCCAACCCTTCCGTCCCGATAAGACCATCCGGATCGACCGTCGAGACGACAGGCAATCCGTAGCTCCATGCCTCGAGAAAGGTATTGGGAAATCCCTCCCATGCCGAGGTGCAACAGAGAAGGGACGCCGATTGAAACATGTCAGGCATACGGTCCCTCGGCAACCGCCCGTGAAACGTCACGTTCGGAAGATTTCGCGCCGCCTGGTGGAGGCATCGGGAGTATTCATCCTCCTGATCGGGCGCGCCGACGATTTCGAAAGACACATCGGGGATCATCCGTGCTATATCGAGGATCATCTCCGGCCTTTTTATCCTCGAGATCCGCCCAACCCAGAGGACGCGAAAATTCCGGGATCCCTCGGCGTTAGCCGCCTTCATTCGCGCTTCCGGCGGCGCCGGACACGCCATGGGCAGAATGCGGGCATCCACGCCGAATCCATCCTTCATCATCTTCTGCTGCTTCCGCGTTTGGACGATCACTCGATCGGCGCGGAGCAACCCGTACCGGTAAAGCACTCTCTCCCTTAGGGTCTCCATCTTCGGCAGCGACGGTTCACAATCCGGATCGCTCGCAACCGAATAGACGAAACGGCGCCCCTTCGCTTTGCACCATAGGGCAACCTGCCCTGTCACGTATTCGGCGCAATTCTGATAGTACAGGTCCGCATCCGCCCTGCTCATCGCCCCGTTTAGGCTCGTCCAGCGAGGATGGAAAAACCGCAACCCCGGCACTCCGGCATCTCTGCGACACATCTTGATGACGTGAATCCCTCCGACATCCTGATCGCCGGGCCGGCCCTCGTCCCAGGTCAGGAGGCTGACGCCATAACCACGCGAAACAAGCCATGGCGCGAGAAGACTGACCTGGCGTTCGACCCCGCCGAAATGCCCGGTTCGTTCCCCGGTGATCGCTCCATAAGCGTAATGGGCAACGATGCAAATCCGTTTCAAGTATCGTTCGTTGCGCATTCTCGTTAATAACCGATCGCCCCGATCGCTGTATTATTGATCCGGGAGATGGCCATCGAGAAACCACTGACGTGAGCGAGCAATTCAGCCGGATCGGAGGCCACCGGAATGGTCACACGCTTTAACCTCATGAGGTCACATCCGATTCGGTTTAATCCCTCCACCGTCGTCGCTGCCGCATGATATCCGCATTCCCGCGCAATCATCATCGTTTTCTCGGAGAAAGCGCCGCTTGGATAGGCAAGATAATCGCAATTATTCCCTGTTTTCTCTTCGATGCGTTTCTTCGACTCCATCAATTGGTATCGCAAGGTTTCCTCCTCCAAATTATCGACGCGGTAGTGATCCATGGTGTGGCTCCCGAAGGAAACATCCTTTCCCTCGGCCTCTTTCATATCGTCCCATCTGAGGAGAGCCGACCATGGATCCCCTTCATAAATATCGACAAGACTCTTACCGCTCGTACCTTCAAAATGCGTTATTACGTCCTCGATTTTCGACAGGAAAGAATTTTCGTCCAAATATTCCTTTTTTACCATCCGGCGAAATTTTTCATAGGAGTCCGTCAGAGAATCTCTCCCTTGTTGCGCGGAAAATTGAAAAGGTCGGCTACCGATCCGGAATACATGGCCGTCGGGACAAGCCATTTGGAGGGCATAATCCAAGCGATCGAACCACAACGGGGTCCGGTTCTCGACAGGGGAGACGGTGACGAAAACAGTAATCGGTGCGCCATGTTTCCTGAATACCGGCAGGGCGTCGCTGATGTTGCTCCGGTATCCGTCATCGCAAGTTACTGCCAACCCGTAGTCGACAGGAGGTTTGTTCCCGTTCAGAATACCGACCGCCTCTTCGAAGGAAATGAAGCGGTAATATTTTCTTAATATTCCGAAACACCAATCGATATCTTCGGGGGAATATTGGGGGCGCAACGGCGTCCAACTCGATGACCTGCGTGGATCGGCTGTTCCATGAAGCATTAAAATACCGACATCCTTCTTGTGAATACGCCTCCAGATATCCATAATACCTGTGCGTTGGAATAGTTTCAGAATGTGCCGACGCGTTTCCCTTTTCAAATATCTCTTTCCTTTCCACGAAATATTTCCAACTCGGCATGTTGAAGGTAGCGTCCCGTCGGCCAAACGTTATTCGAAAACAGGATCCGGTTTTTTATCTTTCCGTTTCCGATCATCAAGTGGCTCCCCAACCTCTCCGTTGCATGCCATCTTTTCTTATGGTCGGACATCCCGCCCAGGAAGTCGTAAACCTTTATCCCATCCGAAATCAAATCCTCGATTACCCGATAACGAAGAATGTTTCCCAATCCCCGGCCGCTCTCATGATCAAATCCTTCCTGGATTTGAAGGAATGCGCCGTTGTAGACGTATCCATACTGGACCGCCTTGAGGTCGCCGGCGATCTCTATCGCGTACATGCGAAGCCAACCCTGCCTGAGGGCATCGGAGGCGAACATCCGGTAGAACCTCGCCTCATTGGGCTTCTTCCGGAATGTCCCGAGTTGTCCTTCCCGGCTCCAGCGCGAAGCATGGAGATCGAAAAGGGAATCCAGGTATCGTGGGATGACCGCTTCTTCAAGACAGCGTCGGAAGATCGTCGTCGGCTCTCGGAATTTGCGCTTCAGATCCCTTCGCGTGTTGTACCGGTGGCTCGATCCGAGAGATGCAAGAAGCTCATCTAAGCTGTCGGGAAGATCCAAGCTGGCGAAAGGAACCTCGCGCTCCGAAATATAAAAACCGGCCGCACCAGCCGCGTCGCAGATCCGATCCTTCGCCCCCGTCCACGAAGGAACGTAAGGCATCCAAAGAAAGTCCCACTCGCTCGCAGCATCCGAAAGCGCTGCTGCAATGCTGTGGGAAGCCTCCGATTCGCAATCCGAGCGCAGTATCCAATCCAGGCACTCTGCCCCCGTCGGGAAATCCCCCATGATTCGTAACACCTTGTACGGAAGAGCCCGCAGGAGTTGATAGATCGTCTTGTAGAACGGTGCGACTCCGGCAAGGGTTCCTTCATGATCCCTGACGACGACGGCAAAAGGTTTTATGCCGTCGCCAAGGACCTCTCTCCAGGAACGGATCCATTCCCATCGGAGAAATATGGTGTCCGCACGTGAACACACGAGGAGAGTGTTCCACTCCCTTTCCAGTTCCTCAAACCGTTGCCAGTCCCTGATGATTTCCGTCCTCATGTCGGCCTTTCTCACCCGGCGATGGTCCCCCGCGACGTGTCGGGGATACCTTCCCCGGCTCCACGAAGATCCGCGAGTTTGTAATCACCGGCGTCGGTGACGCCGTCTTCGATGTACATCCGGAACCAGGTCTCCAATGCGAGCAGGCTCCACAACTGGAGGGAATAATCCCGGCGACCGGAGAAATGGTCTCCGATAAGCGCCGTGACGCTGTCCGGGTCGAGGAGACCGGATCTCTTCACGTTTTCCCTGGAGAGAAACGAGAGAAGAAACTCTTTGAGCTCCCCCTTGAACCATTGGCCGATCGGAGAGTCGAATCCGACCTTGCGGCGCTCCGTGATCTCCGTCGGCAACCATTGCCGCGCGATTTCCTTGAAGATACGCTTGCTCCGGGTTCCCTTGAGCCGGTACGCGGTGGGAAGATTCGCCACGTATTCCACGAGTTTGTAATCGCACAATGGGGACCGTACCTCCAGACCGTGGGCCATGCTCATCCTGTCCATGTACATGAGCTGATACTCCGGGAGGTAGCCGCGGATGTCGAGACACGCCGCCTTATCCAGCGGGGAACCCGGAATCTCCTCGCTCAATTGGCTCTTGAGGAACCCGTCCCCGCCGATGTCCCCGGCCTCCCCCCGGATCGCTTCCGAGAGGAGAGCACGCCGCACGTCTTCCTGTAACAGGCTCACCCAGGCGAGGTAGGCCGATTCCGGGCTTTGGCCGGCCCCCTGGAGAAACCGTTTCGCCCTCTTGGCGAACCGGTTTCCCCGCGTCGATTCCGGGAGGCTCCGGATCGCCTTTTCGATGAGATGGCGTCGAAACACACGAGGAATTCCGTGGTACATCTCAAGCATCCGGAACCCGCCGTGACGGGGGTAGCCAAAGAAGATTTCGTCTCCTCCGGTCCCGCCGACGGCCACCTTGACCTTCTGTTTCGTGAACCGGGAGAGGAGGTATACGAGGACGGAGGTCGGCTCACCGTGCGGTTCGTCGTACTGCCAGATGATTTTCGGGAGCAGGTCGATGCTGGACGTGGGACCGAGAATCAGCTCGTGGTGCTCCGTCCCGAGCAACTTCGCGACCCTGCTCGCGTACTTCAGTTCGTTGAACCCTTCCGCCGCGCCTCCGTAACCGACGGAGAAGGTTTTCACGCGCGTCGCGTTCCTCCGCATCAAGGCGACGAGAACCGAGGAGTCGATCCCTCCGGAGAGAAAAGCTCCGACTTCGACGTCGCTCTTCAGACAAAGGCGGACCGTGTCCTCGAGCATTCCGGACAAAGTCCGGGCGGAGTCCCGGTACGGTTTTTCATTTTCATGCCGGATTTCCAGACCCCAGTAAGGACAAACCGTGAATTTGCCCTTCTCGTAGACACCGATGTTGCCGGGAGGTATCTTTGAAATCCCTTTAAAAAACGTCCGCTCCCCTGCGACGTAGCCCGCAGCGAGAAAATCACAGACGGACTGTGCGTCCACTGCCCTGCGCATCCCGGCCTGGAGGATCGCCTTGATCTCGGAGCCGAAAAACAGCTTCCCGTCGTCGAAGGCGTAGTACAGGGGCTTCTCCCCGACGCGATCCCGCACGAGAAGAAGGCGTTCGCATCTTTCGTCCCAGAGCGCGATCGCGAACATGCCGCGCAGGTAACGGACGAAATCGAGACCATGATCCTCGTAAAGATGGACGATCGTCTCCGTGTCGCTGTTCGTCGTAAAAGTGTGCCCGGAAGCCTCGAGGGTCTTTCGGAGTTCCTCGAAATTGTAGATCTCCCCGTTGAAGACCACCCAGACGTTGCGCTTCTCGTTGGCAATCGGCTGAGACCCCGTCTTCAGGTCGATCACTGCCAGCCGTCGCATGGCCAACCCTATCCCGTCGCCCAAATGGAACCCGTCTTCGTCGGGTCCACGGTGAATGATGACACTGCACATCTTCCTCAGGAGGGCCGGGTCGTTCAACCCGGCATATCCCGCTATTCCGCACATCGCTCGCCCTGTCCGGGTCGCCAGGAGCCCAGGATCGCATCCCATTGCTTTACAACGCATAGGGTCTCGTGCTTCTCCATCGCCGACCGCGCCGCTTTCGCGAAACGCCCCCACATCGCGTGATCCTTTAGAATCGCAGCGATCCGCTCCGCGAACCTCTCGGGGGTCTGTACGTCAACGAGAAACCCGTTTTCGTCGTGCCGAACGAGATCGCTGAGATCTCCAACGTCCGATACAACGGCCGGGAGCCCAGCCATCATCGCCTCCATGAGAGCCAATGAGAGCCCTTCCGTTTTCGAGGTCAGTACGAAGACCTTTGATCTTCCCAGGATCGAAGATATATCCACCCTTTGCCCTGTAAACTCCACAGCGTCACCCAATCCCAACCTCACGGCCAATGTTTCCAGTTCCTGGCGGAGAGGACCATTGCCGACGATCACAGCCCTGACCCCCGGGATCTCCCTCTTGACGAGTACTAACGCCCGTAGGAGGAGATCGACCTGCTTGATCGGTGCGAGCCTCCCGACAAAGACAACGTCCCATGTCGGAGGGCCGCCTTCGGAACCGAAGCGGTCGGCATCGATGCCCCCCGAAATAACCTGGATGTCTCCGACGACCCCTCGCTCCCGGAAGAAAGCCTTCGCACGGCTGCCCATCGTGACAACCAGGTCGAATTCGCTGACCGACCGGAGGAGAATGGACTCGACCTTGGGATCAGGAGCCCGGAGTTTCTCGAAGAGTCGGTTTTCGCTGAGGATCCCGCCCCCTTGAACCTCTGCCGGACCGCCGACGCAGAAATAGATTGAGCGTCCTCCCCCTGCCCGGGCAACCAGAGATGCGATCAATCCGTTCATAAGGAGATGGAACCCGCCTACCGCATGCGGGCGGGATCGAAGTGCTACGCATAGGAACGTTAGCAACCGGGCCGGGACATTCCCGAAAATGCGGGAAAGCATCATCCCGGGAACGATCACTTCGACCTTTTCAAGCGTCGGGACAGGAAAGTGGGTTACTACCCGCACGCGACGACACCCCTGGGAAAGAGCTATAGGCCTCAGGTGCGAAAGGATCCAGTTCCCCGAGTGGAACGTCCCCGTGAGGAGAATATCGACCCCCTCCTCCCCAACTTCCTTCTTCCTTGGCCCAAGTTTTGTCGCGATGAACATCAGCATCTCGTGTGCGCCGAGCAGGGCAGTAACCAGGAGGGCTACCAACCGATTTCTCTCAACGGGTTTCACGTCAGAATTCCACGCCGACTCAGAGTTCCGGCATTCGCAGGGGGATCCATGGGGTGGAAACGCTACGCCTCCCTGTTGAGTCCGGCGGATTTCGACAGAGGTCCGACATTTCAAGGCCGTTATAAAACATCCTCGTCTTCTCGGGATCTTCGACATAAAAGGTCAACCCGTCCAGAACGCTAACCTCACTCCCCGTCGCTCTCCTCTCCCCGTTCCCTCCTTCGACAGACACAATGGTCCAGTCACCCTCCCGTGTCGCAGTAAATCTATGGGTTCTTCTTGTATTCGTGAAATCCAGAAGTCTACGCGTCGTTGTGAGGAGGATCCGGCCGTTCCGAACCCTTTCCGCGAGGTGTTTGAGTGCAGCCACCGTCTCTCCCCGCAAAGGTTTTTTGCGGTCACTGATCTTCCCGAGATGGGTGTACAGGATGCAAGCTCCCCCGCGTTCCTCGAGGAGGTCCAGGACACTCGATGTAAGAACGTGTCCCAGTCCATCCGCAGTATCACAGGAACTGACGCCGCCGAAGTGCGGATTGCAACGGACGAACTCTAGTGCGCGGTGCCCGTTGCGAAGTGTCACCTCCCGCAGGACCGTGTTACCGGCGTGCATTGCAAACTTACCGCCGATTGTTTCCGCGAGCAGATCCTTGACTCCTTCCTTCGCTACGGTTTTCCCCGATGCCAACGGGTGGGCCATATCGAATATGCCATTGAACCGCCTCGGGACGTCTTGGCCGATAACACTCGTAACCCGGCCAACCCATACGTACCGAATTCCGTATCCGAACGTCAGATCGGCGTGGTACGAAGCCGACCCCGGGACGTCGCCGGAACCTTTCATGATGTCGCTTCCGAAATTCGAAGGGGCGACCCCATGGTCCACCCAGACTCTTAGCTTGCAGCCGTGCCGTTCCAGTTCCTCCAACGCCATTCCCGCGTGGGCGCGCCTTTTCGCCAGGTCCCCGAAGGAATGGAGACAATCGATATGACCCGACCGCATGAGCATGCGGACCGCTTCCCGCCCCCCTTGACTGGCATTCCAATAAGAGAACTGATTCTCCGGCATGTCGAAGTACATCGTATTCCCTATTTCAAGACCAAGTCCCTGCCCCATCGTCGTGATCTTCGTCCCGTTGAGAAACCGGATCGTTTCGAGGTACACCGCCTCATCGGGTGTCTCATCGAGGTCGCTGCAGATCGACATCATCGCGCGGAAGGGGTACGGGAAGTCGCGCGGGAATGGAAGCGTCAACGCCAAGATTACCCTTAGATGATTTCCAGCGCCCTGATCAATCCACTGACCCCTGGGAGGCGCCGGATTCCACTCTTCAAATCCTTGGGGAGGAAATATTTCCAGTAGATCGGAGCCAAAATCAAGCCACAGACGGCGCAACCCGCCATCAAAGCGATGAGCGGCCGAGGAGCGAATGTGTAATTTACCGCCGCAAGGGCGATCGCGAGAGGAACTCCCGCCGCCATGGGACCAAGAAAGGATTCCCGAAGGTAATTGCCAAGAGAGATGTCAAACCTGAAACATGTGAAAAGGAGGGTTGTGATCCCGTGGACCGTACTGATGACCGCGATCAAGAGAGATGCTCCCACCAGAGACCATTCGGTGTAATGGAATACCACCGCGCCGATCCCCATCGTTACGACGGAAAGGGCAAAGTTCAAGACCCCGATGGTTCCGTGGGCGTCCATGCCCACAAGAATCGTCATGACTGATAGTTGGGTTAGCGGAAGAAAACCCCCGATTACGAGGATGGCCATGATCCGAGCTGCATCGTATCGCGGTCCCATCCACAACTGCAGCAACGGACCTCCCATGATCGAAAGGAAAAGAAC
>Ga0307379_10005298_pt1 | contig 18040 bp, 17 predicted proteins | sample UN2MG_FD_202237 | JGI IMG/M metagenome (GOLD analysis project Ga0307379, IMG submission 202237) | Soil microbial communities from Risofladan, Vaasa, Finland - UN-2 | ecosystem: Environmental > Terrestrial > Soil > Coastal area > Acid sulfate soil | place: Finland: Risofladan, Vaasa | collected... | reverse complement strand
CGCTGGTCCTACCGCAATCGCTTCTGGCGCAAATACGCACCGGCCATCGCCATCTGGATCGACAAGAACGTCAAGGACCGGAAATGGCACGCGCGCGCGCAGGATACTTTCTTCTACTTCCTGCGGCATCTGATGGTGTTGTTCGTGCGGTCCGAACGCACCTGGCCGCACGCGCAGATCATCAACTACCCGCGCGACCCCGGCGAGACCAAATATTTGTTCAGCATGTGGTCGTTCCGCGAGAACGCCTATTTCGACATCCTCGAAGAATATTGCGACTTCTGCATCGCCTACGAGGCCCATACCGGGTTCCGCTGCAACCTGCCGAGCGTGGGCTACGCCATCTGCCGGGACGTCGAGGCGCTGTTCTCCTACACCTGGGAGGGCCCAGGCATGAGCATCGACCCGGCCTCGACAGGGGGCCCGGAATGGGAGGAATTCCTCCACGCTTACAATGACTTCTGCGCGGAGCGCGGCGGCATGCCGCTGTTCAACCAGACGCCGTTCCTGACCCGCGAAATGGTGCGCCGCGCCTTCGGCACGCGCCTCCAGCAATTTGCCGCGCGCCGCAAGGAGATCGATCCCCAGGACCGCATGCTCGACCAGCATTTCCGCGAATTTCTGTCTTAAGGCCCGCGTTCCGATGATCGTCATTGCCCGGGCTTGACCCGGCAATCCATTCCAATAGCCCTCCCACGCGCCAAGCAAATGAGGGGCGCCGCCCTGCGGCACCCCTCACGATGTTTCGAGACGGCCTCGGCTAAAAGCCGATCCAAACACCGCCGTGGTAATAGCCGCGACCTTCGCCGGCCTCGCGCCAGCGATAGCCCTCGCCCGGCGCCCAATCATCGTCGTAGACGTGGAGGTTCACGCCTGCGGGGTATTCATGCGTCCGCTTGACCCGCCAGCAATCTCCATCGCCGTTGCACACCACCGCGGCCGAAGCGGCGGTCGAAAAGGCAAACACGCCCAGAACCAAAACAGCACTTCCAAGATATTTCATAGCCAGTCTCCTTCTTCCTACGAGGTCGCAAACGTGCCACCGGCATTCGGGTTGCGCAGCGCGAGACACCGTTGCCTAGGAAGATGAAGGAGCGTTCAAGCGAATGGATACAATTTAGCCTAAGCACCCATCGCTTTGATGAACCAGCGCACGAGCGGGAAGGACACAGCGCGCGGCATGTTGCGCACGGTCTTGAGGAAGCCTTCGACCTGGGTCGGGAAGGCGATCTCGTAAGGCCGTTTCGGCAGCTTCTCGAGGATCTTCCGCGCGCAGCGTTCCTTCGACATGACGAAGAGCTTCTTCTTCGGGTCGTAGGCGGCGTTCAGCGGCGTATCGACGAAGCCTGGACTGATCAGCGTCAAGTCGACACCGGTGCCCCGAAGCTCCAATTTCAAGCTCTCGGCGAGATTGATCACCGCCGCCTTGCTCGCCCCGTAACTGCCATTGCCCGGCCAGCCGGCGTAACCGAACAGCGACCCCATGATGGCGAGCTGGCCTTCGCGCCGCTCCAGCATTTGCGGCAGCGCCACGGCCACGCCGTTGATCACGCCGTCCACGTTGAGCGCCATGGTCTGGCGGAAGCCCTCGAGATCGATGTTGCGGATGTCGAAAGGCACATACATGCCGGCGCCCATCACCGCGAGATCGATCGGCCCTAGCTCGGCCTCGATCTTAGCGACGCAGGCCTTCAACTCGTCCGGCTTCAGCACGTCGGCGGGAAACGCCGTGATGTGCTCGCTCGAGGCGGCAAGCTGATCGAGCCGGTCGCTCGGCCGCGCCGTGGCGGCGATCTTCACACCGGCGCCCGCCAGCCTGCGCGCGATCTCGCCGCAAATGGCGCCCGACGCGCCGGTGATCCACGCCAGTTTCCAAGGATATGTCTTTTCGGCCAATTCTGCCCCGCTCTCTCTCCTGCAAAGCGGAACGGCGCATAAAGCTTCGGACTAGTCCGCGCGTTCCGCCCGGGGATCGTTACTGCCCAGCGGCATCATGCGCAAGGCGGGCTTTGGCCGCGGCGACCGGCCCTGGCTTGAGTCCTCGCCACGATCGAAGGTTTGGTCGGGCGGCCAAGAGGAGACAAGCTGCACGAAAGCGCGCGTCGCCTCCGAGGCGAAGCTTTGCTGCTCGGGGCGCTGGAACGGATAGCTCGTGGGGGCGTCCTTGCTCCCCCGGTCAAGCAGGTCGTCATAACCGCGCCACGGTTTTTGCTTGGCTGCGTCCCGCCACGTCTTCCGGAAACGGCGCGCGAGATCCTCGAATGCGGCCATGGTAGCGCGATAGCGAAGCCAGCGATGATTGTCCCAGGTCAGCTCGATGTCGCCGCCGGACTGCGGATCCTTCTCCGGGTTCGGTCCATAGCGCGCGGCGAGCAATTCGCCGGCGCGTTCTCCGCGGGCGCCGATCTCGTCGATGAGACCCGAATCCATATTCAGGTTCATGCCGCCCTCATGCTCGGCGAGCTTTACGTGCACCACACGTTCGCGATAGCCGGGCAGCGCCATGAGCTCGGTGTCGGCCCAGTTGCGCGCGGTATCGAATAAGGCGCCGAAGAACCCGGTGACGCTGTGAAACTTGTTGAAGCGCGCCGCCGAGCCAATCCCTGACGAGTTCCGGCTTGGCATCCAGACATGGTCCCACCCTTGGGGCTTCTCGTCCTTGGCGCACTCGGCGGCGACGCCGCTGACCCGCTCGAGCGTGCCGCCCACTTCGTCCACCTCGGTCGTGGCGACCTCGTAGGGGATGAGGTTGATGGCGAAGGTCGGGCGCGACGGCAGCGGCGAATCGAAGAAGTGCAGCGGGAAATTGCTGGTGAGACCGCCGTCGGAGAACCAGCACTTTTCGAGCGGGAACTTGCCGGCTTTGGATTTCGGCGCCTCGAAATTGACGGCATAGAGCGGCACCGCGCTAAGCAGGAACGGAAAGCTCAGGCTCATGCGCGCGCCGAGCAGGATCGGTAAATCCTCCGGGGCGGGAAGCGGCAGGAAGCCGACCGTATCGACATCCTTTGGGTAGCGGGCGTTAGCCGCGTGCGTGCACAAATGCTCGACGACGAAGGCGGGAAACAGCTTGGCGAACTCGTCCTCCTTGAAGAAGAGCTGCCCCCCAACTCCCCTCGAGGAAGGGCAGGCGCTGGGAGATCCCGCGCGTGATGTTGGTGGTCATCAGGACGAGCTCGATATCGCGCTCCGCGCGCTCGTCGCGCGTACCCCAAAGGTCGCCGAAGGTCAGTGGTGCGTCGGTGGTCTCCCGGTTGGCGACGGACTGGAAGAAGGCATGCAGCCAGTCCGTGAGCGGCAGTACGCCCGCTTCGTCGGGCCGGCCGTCGCTCGACCCCGAGCACAGACCGTAGCCGTTCTTCGGTAGCTCTATGAGCACGTCGCGGACCACTCCAACCAAAGTCGCCGCGAGCACGAAGACAACCGCCGGAATGAGTCCCACGAGAAAGGGAATCCAGGCGGCGCTTCCGAGGACTGAGGTCACAGCGAGGATCGCGAGCGGCAACAGCGCCACCGCGGCGCCCGCGACGGCGTAGAGCCAGTAATTGGCGCATAGAGCCCCCGCGACGAAGGCGATTTTGGCGCCGAGCCCTTGCCGGCCGAGGCCGGACATCAACACGTTGAACAGCCGGCGCGTGCCCTCTTGGGGCTGAAACAACCGCTCAAGAACGGTCTTCTTGCCCTCCACGCCGGGCCGGTAACCCGGCTTCCGCCCAAGCTCCGCGGGGAACGTCTTAAAGCGCTTCTTGAAATGGTCCTCGCCGTGCTTGGCGCCGAAGGCAGCGGCGGCCGTCCCCGCCGCCGCAATCGCGCCCGCCGAGGTGCCGCCGATGGAGCGGAAGTCGTAGGTCTCGGCGAGCTTGGCGATCGCGCGGGGGTAGACGATGCCGCTGGTGATTCCGCCGCGCATCACCAGGTCGCATTCGAGCCTTTTCGCCATGACAACCTCCCCGTGTAGAAAGTTGCCATTATAGCGTCATGCGCGAGCAGGCAAAGGCCTAGCGTAAGACCTTCAAGCGCCTAATCCACAAAGGGATCGTGCACGAGGATGGTGTCCTCGCGTTTGGGGCTGGTGGAGAGTAGCGCCACGGGCACGCCGACGAGTTCCTCGAGCCGGCGGACATATTTGATGCACTGAGCTGGCAGCTCCGCCCAGGACCGCGCGCCGCGCGTCGATTGCGACCAGCCGTCCATGGTCTCGTAGATCGGCACGACCCGCGCCTGCTGGCCCTGCGCGGCGGGGAGATGGTCGATCTTGTTGCCGTCGAGCGTATAGCCGACACAGATCTTGAGTTCGGGCAGGGTGTCGAGCACGTCGAGCTTGGTCAGCGCGATGCCATTGATGCCGGCCACGGTGCAAGTCTGGCGCACGAGGCACGCGTCGAACCAGCCGCAGCGGCGCGCGCGCCCCGTCACCGTGCCGAACTCCTGGCCCCGCTCGCCGAGCTCCTTGCCCACCGCGTCTTTAAGCTCGGTGGGGAACGGCCCCTCGCCCACCCGCGTGGTGTAGGCCTTGGTGATGCCGAGCACATAGTTCAGCGCGCCCGGCCCGACGCCGGAGCCTGTGGCGGCCTGCGCCGCCACCGTGTTGGACGAGGTGACGAACGGATAGGTGCCGTGGTCGATGTCGAGCAGCGCCCCTTGCGCGCCTTCGAACAGGATGCGGCTGCCTTTCCGCCGCTCGGCGTCGAGCAGCTTCCACACCGTATCCACGTAGGGCAGCACTTTGGGGGCGATCGCCGTGAGTTCGCCACACAGCGCATCGGCGCTGATCTCGGGCTCGCCCAAGCCGCGGCGCAGCGGATTGTGATGCGCGAGGATGCGCTCGATTTTCGGCTTCAGGCTCTGAAGATCCGCAAGGTCCATGACGCGCACGGCGCGGCGGCCGACCTTGTCTTCGTAAGCGGGCCCGATGCCGCGCTTGGTGGTGCCGATCTTGCCGGCGCCCGCGGCGGCCTCGCGCAGCGCGTCGAGTTCGCGGTGAAGCGGCAGAATCAGGGTCGCGTTCTCCGCGATGCGAAGATTGTCGCGCGAAATGGCGACGCCAAGCGCCTCGATGCGGGCGATCTCGTCCACGAGCGCCCAGGGATCGACCACCACGCCGTTGCCGATCACTGCCAGCTTGCCCTTGCGCACCACGCCGGAGGGCAGCAGTGACAATTTGTAGGTCGTGCCGTCGACCACCAGCGTATGGCCGGCATTGTGGCCGCCCTGGAAGCGCACGACCACATCGGCGCGCTCAGACAGCCAATCGACGATCTTGCCCTTGCCTTCGTCACCCCATTGGGAGCCGACGACCACGACATTGGCCACGATGAAATCCCCTGAATCCTGGAGAAAAACAAAGAAGCGGCCCCGCGGAAGCGCAGGGCCGTGTCTGGTTATAGCGCGCGAAGGATCGCGATGCGAGCCTTGCGATGCGAGCCCTGCCTAGCCCCTCAAGCCGTGTTGGCTAAGGCCTGCTTCTCGCACGCGAAGGCCCAGTCGAGCCACGGCATCAGCGCCTCGATGTCACTCTTCTCGACAGTGGCCCCGGTCCAGATGCGAAGGCCCGAAGGCGCATCCCGATAGGACGCGATGTCCTTGGCCACGCCCTCTTCGCCGAGCCTGGCCGCCATCTGGCGCGGCACCGCGTCGCGCAGCTCCGGCGCGAGCGCGGCGATTTCGGGGTCGACAATCTTCAGGCAGACCGAGGTATTGGAGCGCGTCGCAGGCGCGACAGCCGCGAAATCGACCCAGGGCGTCCTCGCCACCCAGTCCGCGATGACCGCCGCATTGGCGTCGGCCCGCGCCATGGAGCCCTCGAGACCGCCGATGCTTTCGACGAAAGACAGCGCATCCATGTAGTCCTCGAGGCAGAGCATGGACGGCGTGTTGATGGTCACGCCCTCGAACAAATCTTCCATGACCTTGCCGTCCTTCGTCATGCGGAACAGCTTCGGCACGGGCCAAGGCGGCGTGTGGCTCTCGAGGCGCTCGATGGCGCGCGGCGAGAGAATCAGCATGCCGTGCTGCGCCTCCCCGCCCAGCACCTTCTGCCAGGAGAAGGTCGCCGCATCGATCTTGCCCCAATCGATGTCTTGCGCGAACACCGCCGAGGTTGCATCGCAGATGGTCAGGCCCTCGCGATCGGCCGCGATCCAGTCCGCATTCGGCACACGCACGCCCGACGTCGTGCCGTTCCAGGCGAACACCACGTCGCGGCCGAAATCGGCTTGCGCGAGATCAGGCAGTTCCCCGTAGGGCGCCGTGTGAGCGCGCACATCGGAAAGCTTCAGCTGCTCGACGATGTCGGTGACCCAGTCCGCGCTGAACGCGTCCCAGGCCAGCACATCGACGCCGCGTGGGCCGAGCAGCGACCATAGCGCCATCTCCACCGCACCGGTGTCCGAGGCCGGCACCAGCGCCACGCGATAATCGTCAGGCAGGCCCAGCAATTCGCGGGTCATGAGCAAGGCCGCCTCGATCCGCGCCTTGGTCTCCGGCTGACGGTGATTGCGGCCGAGCAGCGCCCCTTTCAGGGCCTCCACGGACCACCCTTTGTGCTTGGTGCAGGGGCCCGAGGAAAAGCGGGGATTTTCTGGCCGTTTCGCGGGCTTTGGCGGCAGGGTCACGCAGGTGATCTCCAGAACAACAGCAGGTGAACCAACTCGCCATACGGGCGGCGGAAATCGCCGTCAAGGCGCCAGCTTTAGTCCCTCGCCCAAGAAAAAACCGCCCGTCCAAAGGACGGGCGGTAAAGCTGGCAGTCGTCTGTGGTGGATGGGCTATTTGAAAGCGACCGGCATCGGCGCGGCGGCTTGATGGCCGAGCTTCCAACGCACGCCGAGCATCACGTCGTGCGAATGGATGTCGTTGATGTCCACGCCCGCATAGGAGCTGGAGTTATCGTAGGCCGTTACCCGGCCGCTGCTCGCATCGCCCATATCCAGATAGCGATAGGAGAGGTCGAGCGTGACAGACGGGTTCACGTCATAGGCGAGACCGCCATAAACAGCCCAGGCGAAGTTCGTGTCCGTGTTGTCGGCCCCGTAAGCGACGCCGCCGTTTGGCACGTTCACGTCCTTGAGGCCGAGCACGGAGATCGACGCAAGGCCGATACCGCCGCCAACATAGGGCGTGATGCACAACACGGTGGGAAGATCGACATAGGCGTTGGCCAGGCCGACCCAGCTTTCGATGTCGGCGGTGTATTCATTGGTGCCGGGGAAGAAAGTCCCGTCAATGTCGTTGCTGGCGCGGCTGAAGGTGCCGTTGCCGCCAGGATAGCGATCCTGGGCAATGAACAGCGACTTGCCGCGATATTCACCGGTGGCATCGAAGCGCAGCCAGGAATTGAACTGGTAGCCGATGCCGATACCGAAGAACGGCGTGCTCTTGATGTCCTCGTGGAACACCTCGAAATCGTTGAACTCGTAGTCGGGGGCGAAGATGCTGCCCACGGTCGGGTTGGCGGCACCTATAAAGCCCTTGAAGTAGACGGGCCCCGTGCAACCGATGCAAGGAGCGGGCTCCAGCGGCGGCGGCGGCGGAAGGCCGAGATCGGCGGCGTTGGCGGCTGCCACTGGCGCCATGGCCAGGGCAGTAGCTATTAGAATTGAGCGAGTCTGTCCCATCTGATTACCCCTTCTGACTGCAGCCTGTGTGGAGAGCCTCGTGAAACCGAGGGTCACGTCGGCTGTCTCATTCGGGGATGATCGGCGGGAATGGTTAACGGACCCCTAAAAGGGGTTTCAAAGCGGGACGGCTGCAACCGGCAGCCCCCTCGCCGGGGTGCCGTGTCGCTAACACTCTGAAAATGCAGTTTTATATTTGAGGCGTATGTAGGCAGCTTTAGGCCGCGGCAGCGTCCGAAAGAGCATGCACGATGTCGGAAACCACGGTTTTGACCAGCCCCTCGTCGTCGCCTTCCGCCATCACCCGAATCACCGGCTCCGTACCGGACGGGCGAATGACCAAGCGGCCCGCATTGCCGAGCTTGGACTTACCGTCGTTGATGGCCCGCTGAACGCCGAGATTGTCGAGCGGCTGGCCGTCCTTGTAGCGCACGTTTTCCAGGATCTGCGGCAACGGCTCGAAGCGGTTGCACACCTCGCTCACCGGCTTGCCGCTCTGAACCACCACGGCGAGGATTTGCAGCGCCGTGACCAGGCCATCGCCGGTGGTGGAGAAGTCCGACAACACGATATGGCCGGACTGCTCGCCGCCCACATTGTAGCCGTGCTGGCGCATGTGCTCGACCACGTAGCGGTCGCCAACCGGCGTACGCGGAAGCCCCAGGCCGAGATCTTCCATGTAGCGCTCGAGCCCGAGATTGGACATCACCGTGGCCACCACGCCGCCGCCGGCAAGCCGTCCGCGCCGGAGCCAAAACTCGCCGATGACCGCCATGAGCTGGTCGCCGTCGATGATGCAGCCCTTCTCGTCCACGATGACCACCCGGTCCGCGTCGCCGTCGAGCGCGATGCCGATATCGGCGCGCACTTCCTGGACCTTACGGATCAGGTTCTGCGGCGCGGTCGAGCCGCAATCCTTGTTGATGTTGAGACCGTTCGGATCGACGCCGATCTTGATGACCTCGGCGCCGAGCTCCCAAAGCGCTTCCGGCGCTACTTTGTAGCCGGCGCCATTGGCGCAATCGATCACCACGCGAAGGCCGTCGAAGCGCAAATTCCGGGGCAGCGTGCGCTTGGCGAACTCGATATAGCGCTCGCGGGCGCTTTCGATGCGGGTGGCGCGGCCGATCCTCTCGGGCTGAGCGAGCAGCCCCATGCTGTCGCCATCCGTCAGGCCTTCGATCTCGGACTCCTGCTCATCGGAGAGCTTGTAGCCGTCGGGCCCGAACAGCTTGATGCCGTTGTCGATATAGGGGTTGTGCGAGGCGGAGATCATCACGCCGAGATCGGCGCGCAACGACCGGGTCAGCATGGCCACGGCCGGTGTGGGCATCGGGCCGAGCTGGAACACGTCCATGCCAACAGCGGTGAAGCCCGACACGAGCGCGGACTCGATCATATAGCCCGACAGCCGCGTGTCCTTACCGATCACCACCCGATGGCGATGGGGGCCATTGGTGAAGAGCTTGCCGGCCGCCATGCCGACCTTCAGCGCCACCTCCGAGGTCATCGGATACGAGTTGGCGCTGCCACGGATTCCGTCCGTGCCAAAGAACTTACGAGCCATCCCGGTCTTTCCCCCGTCTGCGCCGCCAGGCGGTACTCTTTTTCGAATTCACCTGACGTAACATAGGATTATGCTCCCGGTCTTGAGGGAGATCCGTTCAAAAAATGTAAGCAAAGATTACATCGCCGTCCTCGATTAGGACCGCATTGCCTTAATTTTCGGTACCGAACATGCTCGCCCGCCACACCGCAAGGGCCTGGCGGCTACCCGCCACGTCATGCACCCGGACCATCTGCGCCCCTTGGGCGGCGGACGCAATAGCCGCGGCGTGGCTCCCCGGCTCGCGGGACTTCGGCTCCTTGCCCTGGCCGAGCCCCCCGATGAAGCGCTTGCGCGAGGCGCCGACGAGAAGCGGCACGCCCAGCCCATGGAACAGGCTGATATTGGCGAGCAGCGCCAGGTTGTGGGCCAAAGTCTTGCCGAAGCCGAGGCCCGGATCGGCGGCGATGCGCATCCGCCCAATCCCGGCCTTCTCGCAGGCCTCGATGCGCGCCTCCAGATAGTCGAACACCTCCAGCGCCACATCGTCGTAGGTCGGGTTGTCCTGCATGGTCTTCGGCTCGCCTTGGGCATGCATGAGCACGACATCGAGCCCCGCCTCTACCGCCACGTCGAGGCAGGCAGGGTCAAAGGTGAGCGCGGAAACGTCGTTGAGGATCTTGGCGCCGGCGCATGCCGCTTCCCGCGCCACCGCCGACTTTCGCGTGTCGATGGAGACCACCGCGGGCGAGCCCTTGAGCCCTTCGATCACCGGCACGACGCGGGCGAGTTCGTCTTCGTCGCCGACCGTATCGGAGCCGGGCCGGGTCGACTCCCCGCCAATGTCGACGATCGCGGCGCCTTGCGACGCAAGCTCCGCGGCATGGGTGACCGCGCCGTCGGTCTCGTCGTAGAGACCGCCGTCGGAGAAACTGTCCGGCGTCACGTTGACGATGCCCATGAGCAGGGGCCGCGCAAGACTCAAACCGGCAAAGGGCGCGCGTGGTCGTGTCACCCGCTCCAGCACGGTGCCAAGATCGGCGTCGCACACTTCTTTCAGCGTTTGCGCCGTGCAGAGGCGGCGGCGCGAATTGGTGGGATCGCCCTCGATCAGGACCGCAGCCGTAAACGCGATCGGCCCGCCCGCAAGCGGGAGCGCGAGACCGTCTTCGACCGCGGCCTCCGCGGGCGGCCCATAGAGGAACCCAATGGGCCTGAGATAGAGCTTCGCATCAGCCATGGCGGAGCCTTAGCACAAAGCAACATGCCCGGCGAAAGGCCGGGCATGCGCAAATCTCTGGACGGTGACCGCCGAGCCTAGGTCGGCTGAGGCTCCATGCCGCCCGCGTCGGGCTCCGGCGGCTTCTTGCCACGGCCGGCCGTAGGCACGGCGGATTGCGGGCCCGGACGCGGCGTATCCTCGGCAACGTCCTCGCGCACCGGCGGCTTGCCGTTGAGCAAATCCTTGATCTCCTGCCCGCTCAGCGTCTCGTATTCGAGCAGGCCGCGCGCAACGGTGTGCAGATCATCGAGATTCTCGGAGAGGATCTTGCGCGCGCCTTCCAACCCTTCGTCGACGATGCGGTGGATCTCCTCGTCGACCATCGATTGGGTCTCGTCGGAGAGGTTCTGCGTCCGCGACACCGAATGGCCGAGGAACACTTCTTCCTCGTTGTCGCCATAGGCCAGCGGCCCGAGCTTATCGGACATGCCGAACTGGGTGACCATGGCGCGTGCGAGCTGTGTCGCCATCTTGATGTCGGACGAGGCGCCCGAGGTGACCTTGTCGTGGCCGAATACGATCTCCTCGGCCACGCGGCCGCCCATGGCCACGGCGATGTCGGCGTTCAGCTTGGCGCGCGTGTGGGACAGCTGATCGCGCTCGGGCAGGCGCATGACCATGCCGAGCGCGCGGCCGCGCGGAATGATGGTCGCCTTGTGGACCGGGTCGGACGCCGGCTGATGCAGCGCAACCAGCGCATGGCCGCCCTCGTGATACGCGGTCAGCGTTTTCTCTTCCTCGGTCATGACCATGGACCGGCGCTCCGCGCCCATCATGACCTTATCCTTGGCGTCCTCGAACTCGTGCTGGGTGACCAGCCGCTTGGAGCGGCGCGCGGCGAGCAGCGCCGCCTCGTTCACGAGATTGGCGAGGTCCGCGCCGGAAAAGCCGGGCGTGCCGCGCGCGATAGTGCGCAGATCCACGTCGGGTGCGAGCGGCACCTTACGCACATGCACTTTGAGGATCTTCTCGCGGCCGATGATGTCGGGACGCGGCACCACCACCTGGCGATCGAAGCGGCCGGGCCGCAGCAGCGCCGGATCGAGCACGTCGGGCCGGTTGGTCGCGGCGATGAGGATAACGCCCTCGTTCGCCTCGAAGCCGTCCATCTCGACGAGAAGCTGGTTCAAGGTCTGTTCGCGCTCGTCGTTGCCGCCGCCGAGGCCCGCGCCACGATGACGGCCGACCGCGTCGATCTCGTCAATGAAGATGATACAGGGCGCGTTCTTCTTCGCCTGATCGAACATATCGCGCACGCGGGACGCACCCACGCCGACGAACATCTCGACGAAATCGGAACCCGAAATGGTGAAGAACGGCACGTTCGCTTCGCCGGCGATGGCGCGCGCAAGCAGCGTCTTACCGGTGCCCGGAGGGCCGACCAGCAGCGCGCCGCGCGGAATGCGTCCGCCGAGCTTCTGGAACTTCTGCGGGTCGCGCAGGAATTCCACGATTTCTTGCAGGTCTTCCTTCGCCTCGTTGACGCCGGCGACGTCGTCGAAGGTCACCCGGCCATGGCGCTCGGTCAGCAGCTTTGCCTTGGACTTGCCGAAGCCCATGGCGCGGCCGCCGCCAGACTGCATCTGGCGCATGAAGAAGATCCACACGGCGATGAGGAGCAGCATGGGGAACCAGGAGATTAACACGCCGAACAGCGATGGCACGTCCTCCTCGGACGGCTTGGCGGTGATCTTCACGCCTTTGCTGTTCAGCTTCTCGACCAGGTTGGGGTCGTTCGGGGCATAGGTCTGGAAAATCCGGCCGTCGGTGAAGTGCCCGGTGATCTGGCTGCCGGCGATGGTCACGTCCTGAACGTTGCCGCCATCGACCTCGGAAAGAAGCTGGGAAAAGCTGATCTCGTTGCCGCGGACCTGCACGCCCGGCGTCTGGAACAGGTTGAAGAGGGCGACCAGGAGAAGCCCGATAAACACCCAGATAACGAAATTACGGAAGTTCGAATTCATGAACTGACCTGAAGGCTTGATTTACGGCATGCACTCATCCGCGCGCGCCCCCAAAAATCCTGGCATAGAATGGCTTATTCAGCCTCGTTAACATAGGAACGGGCACGTCTTTTGCCAAGTAAAGCTAACGGAAAGAGGTGCACGCTTTCTCAACGGCTTAGGTTCGCTGTGGCGACCCGCCCCACCCGCTCCAAATCGCGCCCCGAAAGGAAGGTCGCCCGGCAGTCAAGGCTGTCTTCGTGGCGCGAGGATGGCGCCGGCGCGAGCGCCCGTTGATCGAAGTCAGGGAGACAAATCAGCGTCTTGCCGCGCCAGCAGGCCGGCAGTGTCCGCGCGGCGATGCGCGGCATCGAGACGGGAAGGCCCGCGCGGTCTTTGAGGGCCTGCAAACCCTCCTCCCCCAGAGCCCGCACGGTGATGGGGGCCGAGCTCCCGGCCCCAAGCTCGATGCGGAAGCGATTATCCCAAAGCGCCCGCTCGCCGGGGCGAAGCGTCAGCACCGGCAGCCCGGTCTTGCGGACCTCGCGGAAGACGAAAAGGCGCCCGCCCTTCGGTGCGATTCGGCAGCGGCCGAGCGTGTGGGCCTTGTCCGGATGGGCTTTGAGCGCGGCAAGCAGGCTCTCGAGCTTGACGAGCCGCACCGGGTTTACGCCGCCCCCCACCGCATTGAGCAGCCGGGAGAGCGCCCGCAACGCAATCTCATCGGACGCCTCGCAAAGCGCGGCCAAGTCGAGCGCGGCATAGCCCGCCGTGCTCGTCTCTCCATGACGGGCGAGGAAGCCGTCCGTGGCCGCGTCCAGAGCCGCCCGCGCCCGCCGCAAGCGCCGCGCCGAAAGCGCGATTGCTTCGGCCGTAAAGCCGAGCTTGGCCAGCGAGGCCATGGCCCCCCGCAGGCGTCCGCGCTCGAAGCGCGAATCCACATTGCTCGGGTCGGTGATGAAGGGGAGGCCAGCGTCTTCGGCCGTGGCGACGAGGCGCGCCTTCGGCACGTCGAGCAATGGCCGCAACAATGTCAGCCCGGCCCAAGATCCTTCCTGCGGAATCGCGGCGAGACCGTCGAGGCCGCTGCCGCGCTTGAGCCGCATCAAGAAGGTCTCGGCCTGATCGTCGAGATGATGCGCCGTAACCAGCGCCGGAATGTTGTGGGCGTGGCAGAAGGCGGCCATCAAATCGTAGCGCGCTGTTCGCGCACGCGCCTGCATCCGCGCATCCACCGCGCCGTGCTCCCAGGTCAGGATCGCATGGGGAAGACCGTCTTCCTTCGCGACGCGCCCGACCATCTCCGCTTCGGCGCGAGACCCCGGCCGCAAGCCGTGATCCACCGTCAGCACGAGAAGGGCGCGGTCGCAGCCGCGCGCCGCGCGCCACCGCGCCGCCAAATGCAACAAGGCCAGGCTGTCGGGGCCGCCCGAGACCGCAATCGCGACGCGCGCAAAGCGTGTCAGAGGCGAAAACAGGGCTTCCGCGTCGTCCTCGGAGAGGGCCCGACCGCCCATCTCAACACCTAGCTGGTCTTGTTGGATCACTGCCAAATGTGTTTGACCCACAAAGAGCCTTCCCTCAAGGGCTAGTTGCGGGCGGCGCTCGATGCTCTCACGACCGTCTGCGCACGGCGATTTTGCGACCGGCACGAGATCGCGCTGCAGTCCGCGATCAGACGCTCCTTGCCGTAGGAGACGGTGGGGATGCGCGCCGCGCGTAGCCCGTTGCGCTTCAGAAAATCCTTCACAGCCGTGGCCCGCTGGGCGCCAAGCTCCAGGTTATGCGCACGGGTCCCCCATTCGTCGGCATGGCCTTCGATGGTCACCTGGTATTGGGGATGCTGGTTGAGCCAGCGAATCTGCCGCCGCAGGATGGACTTCGCGTCTCCCGAGAGCGCCGCGCTGTCCCCTGTGAAGTGGACGATATCGCCGGCGTTGGAAGCAAACCCCTCCGCGCTGCCGGGCGCCGCCGCAGTGCCCAATTCGTACTGTTCGGGCTGAGGCGCCTGGCCGGAACAAGCTGCAGTTGCCAAGGAAATGGCCATGAGGCCCGCAAGATCGCAGGCGCGGCCAATGCCACCGCGCAGACGCATGAACTCGATACTCCCGCCTAGCCTTAATTTTGGGGAAATCGTAAGAGCCAAGCCGTTAACGGGCCCTTAGCCGGTTAAGGCCGTGGAAAGCATAAAGGCTGGGGATCGGAAGCGGTCAGAAGCGGCAGGCGGTGCGCGCGCAATCGGCGCGCCTCAAGCCATCAGGGCGAGGCTCCTGAAGGGCAAAACATAGCCCTAGAAAGGAAAAGGATGCCTGGAACGCCGTGGCATCTGCTACGGCGTTCCGGCATCCATAATCCCGTTGGTTGGAAACCCGGAGGTTTCCGCAGGCGCTCGCGTGATAAAACGCAAACCACCTGCTAAACCAGGATGTTAGCCGAGCTTCAGCGGCTCAACCACAACGGCCTTCTCGTGATGGCCGAAGCAGCCACCCAGAGAAACGGCGGCGGCCACGAGCATGGCGGCAGCGATAACGCCCTTCAAACCCTGCATGGTCTTCTCTCCTTTGGTTAAACGGCAATTGCCGTCTTTGCATGTACCGGTGCGGCGTATTCATATCAAGATCGGACTGTTGTCCGGAGACCGTTTTGCCGGTCATTGATGCGAAAATGCCACTCCGAATCTCATCCTCCAGCCCCTCGAAACTATCTCCCTCAGGGACACCGATCAAGCTGTGGTTAACGCCGTTGGGGGCCCTGAATCAAGAAAGGGTAATCGGGTGTTGCATTTTGGCCGCAACTGCCGCGCGACCCTCTGCAACCACAGGAAAAACAAGAAATCCGCCGTTTAGGGCTGAGAAATCGGATCTGTGAGGAGCGTCACCGGCAGACCGGCCTCCTTGATCCGGACCAGCACCTTGGCCACATCGCCGTAGGATGAGGCCCTGTCGGCGCGAATCCAGACCTGATTGGGCCCGAACGTCTCGCTGAGCGCGGTGAGCTTGGGCACCAGGTCTTCGAAGCCGACCTCCGTGTCCTGGAGGAAGACCTTTCCGTCCGCGTCCACGGTGATGCTGAGCGGCGCCTGCGCCTGGCCCACGGGGCTCGCCCCGGCCGCTGGCAGCACCACATCGGGCAGATTGGCCTTGGCGTCGATGTCCACACCCACGGTGAGCAGCGGCGCCGTCACCATGAAGATGATGAGAAGCACCAGCATCACGTCGACCATGGGCGTGACGTTGATCTCGCTCATGGGCAGTCTTGAGCGCCGCCGCGCCCTGCGATTGGACAAGGCGCCACCGGGTTGGAGGGACTGGCTCATCTCCGCCTCACAGGCCCTTGTCGATCTGCCGCGACAGGATGGCGGCGAACTCGTCGGCGAAGCCTTCCAGGCGCGCCGCGTGCCGTGCGACTTCCGCGTTGAATTTGTTATAGAAAATCACCGCGGGGATGGCCGCCAGCAGGCCCAGCGCGGTGGCGAACAGGGCCTCGGCAATGCCTGGCGCCACGACCGCGAGGCTGGTGTTGTTGCTCGTGGCGATGGCTTGGAAGCTCGTCATGATGCCCCACACCGTGCCGAACAGGCCGACAAAGGGGGCGGTCGAGCCCAACGTGGCGAGGAAGGTGAGCCGGCGCTCCAGCCGCTCGACTTCACGGCTGATGGTCACGTCCATGACCTTCTCGACGCGCAGTTGCACGCCCGGCATGGGCCGCGTGGCACGCTCTCCGCTCTCCCGCTCCGTCGAGCGCTTCCATTCGCGCATCGCCGACACGAACAAAGCAGCCATGCCCACGTTCCGGCGCTGCGCCAGGGCCTGATAGAGCTCATCCAGCGATTGGCCGGACCAGAACACCTGCTCGAACTTGTCGGTCTCCTTGCGCGTCTTGGCGAACAGGAAGAACTTCTCGATGATGATCGCCCAGCTCCAGACCGAGGCCGCGAGCAGGCCGATGATGACGAGCTGGACGACGATATGGGCGTTCAGAAAGAGCTGCAGAATCGACAGATCGACGGCGGCATCCGACGGGTTCATTCACGGCCTCATGACATGCGCGGTCGGAACTCTGCCCCCGGCTTAGCCGGTGCGCGGCTCCACCCGACGCAAAGTCCCGGTTGTATCCCTCTTTGCTACGTTCAACACGCTTGATCAACGAATCGTTCAAGGGCGCCGCGGACCAACTGCCCCAGGCGCTGCGGCTTACCCGCTTCCGACACCAATACGACACTGACCTTGAGCCGCGCCAGCACCATCCCGTCGCGCCGCACGTCTTGTGATAACACCAGCGTTGCGCCCCCGATCTCGGCACAAGCCGTCACCACCTCCAGCACCTCGTCGATGCGGGCGGGCTTGAGATAGTCCACCTCGATGCGCCGCACGACGAAGACCGCGGGCTCGCCTTGTTTCGGATTCGCGAGGCTGCGGTGATCGATGCCGAGCATGCGAATGAAATCGGAGCGGCCGCGCTCGCAGAATTTCAAAAAGTTGGCGTGATAGACGAGGCCGGTGAAGTCCGTGTCCTCGAAATAGACGCGCACCGGCAAGACATGGGTGTCTCCCTCGATGCGCCCGGCAAGGTCAGGCCAATTGCTCACTCTGCGTCGCTACCGTTGAACAGCGGGAATTGCGCGGGCTGCGCCGGCGGCGCAACCCCGAGATGCTCGAACGCGAGCCCTGTGAGCACGCGGCCGCGCGGCGTGCGCGCGATGAAGCCTTGCTGCAATAAATATGGCTCGATGATCTCCTCGATGGCATCGCGCGGCTCCGACAATCCGGCAGCGATCGTCTCGATTCCCACCGGTCCGCCGCCATAGTTCACCGCGATCAATTTCAGATAGCGGTGATCGAGCGCATCGAGCCCGCGGCCGTCCACTTCGAGCTGCGACAGCGCGCTGTCGGCGAGCTTGGCGTCAACGGCGCCCGAACCTTGCACCGAGGCGAAGTCGCGCACGCGACGCAACAGCCGCGCCGCGACGCGCGGCGTGCCCCGCGCGCGCCGGGCAATCTCGTGTCCACCTTCGTCCGTCAACGGCAGCCCCAACAGACGTGCCCCGCGCCGCACGATCTCTTCGAGCTCCTGTACCGTGTAGAATTCGAGCCGGATGGGAATGCCGAAGCGTTCGCGCAACGGCGTGGTGAGGAGCCCGGTGCGCGTGGTGGCGGCGACCAGCGTGAACCTGGAGAGGTCGATGCGCACCGAGCGCGCGGCGGGGCCTTCGCCAATAATAAGGTCTAGCTGGAAGTCCTCCATGGCGGGATAGAGGATCTCCTCCACGGCCGGACTAAGCCTATGAATTTCATCAATAAAAAGAACGTCTCGCGCTTCGAGATTGGTCAGCAGCGCCGCGAGATCGCCTGCCTTGGCGATCACCGGGCCAGAGGTCGCGCGAAAATTGACGCCGAGCTCGCGGGCCACGATCTGCGCAAGCGTGGTCTTGCCGAGCCCCGGCGGTCCGGCGAACAGCACATGGTCGAGCGCTTCACGGCGCGATCGCGCGGCATCGATAAAGACTTTGAGATTGGAGCGAACCTTTTCCTGGCCGATGAATTCGGACAGCGTCTGCGGCCGGAGCGCCGCTTCCGGCTGATCGTCGTCGTGCTTTGCAGCCGCCAGCACACTCTCAGCCATCATGCACGCTCCAACTCCCTCTCCCCTGTGG
>Ga0307379_10005296_pt1 | contig 18042 bp, 12 predicted proteins | sample UN2MG_FD_202237 | JGI IMG/M metagenome (GOLD analysis project Ga0307379, IMG submission 202237) | Soil microbial communities from Risofladan, Vaasa, Finland - UN-2 | ecosystem: Environmental > Terrestrial > Soil > Coastal area > Acid sulfate soil | place: Finland: Risofladan, Vaasa | collected... | reverse complement strand
GGGCTACCCCACCGTCAACGTCGAGGCGCCGCGGTTCCTGGTGCCGGCCGAGGGGGTCTACGCCGGCTGGGCCGACGTCCGCGGCGAGCGGCATGCGGCGGCCGTCAGCGTCGGACGGGCGCCCACGTTCCACGCCGACGAACCGGTCGCGGTCGAAGCGTTCCTGCTGGATTTCGACGGCGAACTCTATGGCGAGCAGGTTGCCGTGGACTTCGTCGAGTACCTTCGCCCCCAGCAAACCTTCGCCGACGCCGAAGCCCTCAAGGCGAAGATGGCCGAGGACTGCCGGCAGGTGCGCGAGGTGCTGGCCAAGCGCTTTTAGCCGCGATCTTTTAGCCGCGACCCGAAGGGGAGCGCGCGCTTCCCTTCGGGTCGCGGCTAAAAGGCGCTCGTGACGGCGCGCCGAGGTCAGTCAACTTTCTTCAACTGCCTCGCCCCCGCCGCCCACAGGGCGCAGGCGCACTTCTCGATGAAGTACAGGTCGCCCTTGCACCAGGGGATATCGACGAAGGTGAGCAACTCCTCGCCGGGGAGTTCTTCGATGAACGTGGCCCCAGCCATCAGGGCGCGGCCCATGTGCGGCGGGCTGACGTAGTTCTCGCCACCGATCAGACGCCCTGCAAACGCCAGGTACCAGCCGTTTCGCATCTCGCGGAACGCCTCCAGGCGCGCGGGGCCCAGGCCCTCGCTCAAGGCGCCGACGGCGCGGCCCACCTCCGGCACCAAACGGCAATACCGGGCCAGTTTGGCGACGTGCAGCGACTTCGACGCCGACCGCGTCCGTTCCAGGATGCTCGGATTGACGCGCTCCAGGTTCACGCGCAGACCCAGCAGTTCCAGCGCCTTGGCCCTTGCCGCCTTCTCCGTCGCCGCATCGCCGTTCATCTTTGCCAGGCGCGCAAGGCCTATCAGTCCCGCAAGGTCGGCGTTCAACCGCTCGGCCTCGTCGCCCGTGTAATCGCGCTTCGTGATGTCGAACTCGTATGGCTTCTCCAGGATGGGGGCCATCCGCGCCTTCACCGCGTCCCAGTGCGCCGTCGCCGCGCCGCGGTCGCCCGCCCAATGGCACCAGGCCCAGAGGGCGTACACGCCCAAGGCACCGTTCGCCTTGCCGCGACGCTTGATGCGGACTTCTTCGGGCACGTCGTACCGCTCGCGCGGACGGCCCGCGTCGCTCGCGAACCCTTGAACCGCATACGGCGGGTTCTCCGCCAGTTGCGCGGCGACCAACTCCTTCACCGCTGCGGCCGTCTCGGCACCGAGTTGCGGCAAGGCGATCGCCAGGCAGTAGACCATCTCGTCGGGATGGTCGAAGTACGCCTCGTACCCGCTGATGCCCAGCGTGTTGTGGAACGCCTTCCAGGGGTACCCCGCGACGAACTCTGCCACGTGGCGCCCGAGTTTGGCCCGCACCCGCTCGGCCTCGGCACCCGTCGCCCGCGCGGCAAAGTCGGGCGTCTCGGCGATCAGCCTATCCACGTCCGATGCTCTCAGCGTCACGGGGCCGACGCGGCGGCTCTCCGGATGGTCGTCAATCACGTTCTGCGCAAACGCCGGCATCGCCGCCGCAAGCAGCGCCGCCGCGAACGCCATCCGGGCTTTAAGCGGGCCAAGGAAAGTTGCCTGGCGTGTGAGCGCGGCGGGTCTCCGGACCCGCCGCGACCGTCGCGGCGAAAGCGCGGTGGTTGCGGAGAACCACCGCGCAAGACTTGTATCGGACGGGTCAGCGCGCACCACGCTCATCGCCCCTCGCCTTTCAGGCAGATGACCTGCGACCCGACGGGAAAGTAGACGTACTCGCCCACGACGCTCGCGATGGCCTTCGCCGGCCCGTGCCACTCGTTGACGATGCCGAAAGGCTGGCCGGCGGCGCGGGCCTTCTCGCGGCCCCCGTCGTTCGCCCAGCCGAACAGCCCCGGACCGTAGAACCCGCCGTACGTGTCGCGCTTGCCGTACACGTTTCGCGTGCGGCCGGTCGCCAAGGCCAGCGATCCGATGTAGCCCTGGTGGATCGAGAACAGGTGCCGCGGGCTGGCCGCCAACGTCTGCGTCTCGTCGCCGATGTAGTTGAAGCCCATCCACGGCATGTCTTTGGCCCCGGGCGGACGGCTGGGATCCTTCGACTTGTACCCGTGTTGAAGGAGCGTCACGCGGCCGGTCGCAAGGTCAAGTCGCCCCGGCGCCGTGTACGGACGCACCTCCCCGCCGCCGTCCCACGTGCCGTACGCCGTCCGCAGGAACACGTACACGTCGCCGGTGGCGAGGTTGACGCACGGCGGCGTGGGCGGGTTGTGCAGGCCCGCCGTGTAGAGCACCGGCGCCGTCCACGGTTCGGTGCCGTCCGCGACGCGGAAGCCGTAGAACGTCTGCTCAGACGGCCGGCGCGCGAGGTGCGCGAGGATGAAGTCCTGCTCCCTGCGCACGTCGGCGGCCGTGCCGGGGATGTACCGCGTGTCCTTCCCCTCAAAGCCGGTCCGCTTGATGAGCATCTCCTGGTGCGTCGTCAGCGTCCAGTGGAACTCGTGAACGGGGTTCGTCGTCACCAGGGCGAGGCCTTTCGTGATGACGGGGAAGTGGTCCCGCTGGCTGAGGCCCGCCAGTTTCCGCGACTGCCAGAGCAGCCGCCCGTCGGCCACGTTCAGACAGTAGACGTGCATGTCCTCGGAGCCGAAGATGACGCGGCCGCCGCCTTCGCTGATGCTGGCGGTCGTCAGGATCGGCCCGCCGGTCTTGAAGGTCCACGCCTTCGACCCGTCGGCCGCCTTGAGGGCGTAGAACACGCCGTCGCGCGCGCCGAACAGGACTCTTTCCGCCCAGACGACCGGCGACGTCCAGATGCCTTCGCCCGCCTCGAAGGTCCACTTCGGCCCGCCGCGCGCGGCGTCGAGGGCGTACAATCTGCGATCCATCGCGCCGAAGTAGAGGACGCCGCCCGCGAGCATCGGCGAATGGCCGATGGGACCGCCCGCTTGGGATACCCACCGCTCCTCGCCCGTCTTCGCGTCCCAGGCGTACATCTTCCCCGCATAGGTGCCCATAAAGGCCAGGCCGTCGCCGACGATCACCTCGCACCGTGTGCCCGTGAGTTCCCGGTACAGTTCCTTCCGCCAGACGATCTCCAACTTCGCTGCGTCCGGCCACGCCGCGTAGAACCCGCTCCGCGCCAGGTCCCCATGCAGCGTCGTCCACGAGGCGCCGTCGTTTCGCGGCGGCCCTTCGGCCAGTGCGGCCGAACTGAACGCCGCGGCCACCAGGATCACGGCAAGAGCGGTCCTCATACGCGTCCCTTTTCTTGGGAATATCGGAAGCGATGGTAGCGGCTCGACGTGGCAGGGGCAATCGGTTTCGGCGGCGCCGCGACCCACTCTGCTGCGGCAGGCGCGGGTTGTTTGCGGGCGCGGCTGACGGTAGAATCTCAAGACACGCAGACCGCCGGGCGGCCCGGGCAGGAATCCTCGGTACATCCACGCGGCCGCCCGGGCAGGGAGGCAAAAAAGTAGAATGTCCCCTTTTCTGATTCGGGAATCGCCGGCGCTTCGGGCCGTCCTTCGCGCACGCCTCCTCCGGCAGCAGCTGAATGGGGCAAGTGCAACACACCCAGCCGAAGGGCGACTTCACATCGTAAGTGCAACGGGTGGCGGCTTCCGGGATCCCGCATCTTTGAGCACGTCTCTGTCAAGTCGGAAGGGGACGGCCTCCGCCATAGCAGCCTTGGCTGCGGCGCCGCGGTTGGGCGTCGCGCCCTACATTAGATAGAAAGAAAGAAACCATGACCTGCACGGGCACGCGTCGGAAGCGTCACGTTGCGGCCGCTGCGCTGGTTCTGGCGGCGATGGCCGTTGTGACGATTCCCCGGTTGGCGCGTGCGGTGAGCCCGTCGTCCGACGAGATGGCGACCACGCGACGGTGGGTGGCGGCCAAGTTCGAGGCCGCGCAGCCGCTGCCGAAGCCCCGGCCGGGCCTGCTCGTTCTCGCCAACCACGATCCCGTGACGCGGAACGGGCGCGGCAGCAAGCCGCTGAGGATCGTGAACGCCGAGTACACGCGCGGCCTCGATTCGGACGCCCGGTACGCGGTGACCGACCTCGATACCGGTGCCACGACCCCAATGACCGGCCGGGAACTCGGCGAGCGCGGCCTACCCGTCTCGATCCCGACACAGCCGGGCGTAGCCGTCATGACCTACGAGCGCGTGAACTGACTGAGGTGGCAAACGAAACGCCCGGCACGGGCATCGATGACACGGTGACCGTTCGGTTTGGGGGATAGTTCGCGGGGCGAATCGGGCCTCGCGCCGGTATATACTTTACGAAAACGGCCTTTCTTTGGACCCCCCAAAATGGCGCTTTTCGGGGTGCCGAACCCCGTTTCTGGGCCAGAAACGGCGTTTCGGGCCTCAAATGTTAAGATAGGCAAGGCAAAACTTACTCCGTTTTGATCGGTTTCTGATCGCTTTTTACTCAAACTTAGTCCGTTCTTCGTCCTTTTTACCCCTTTTTTTACCCCCATCGAGCGGGGTCAATAGGCGCTGAAGTATACAAAAGGCGGGGACGGACGAGGCTGGAGGCCGGAGACCAGAGGCTGGAGGGACGGCAGATTGTTAGAACTCTAACAATCGCGGGAGGCGAAAAAGGGCCTTGGCGCTATCAAAAAGGGCGATTTGGGCCGAGGGGCCGCGGAAGAGGGGATTGGACGTATGGGCCGAAGGGAATAGGAGAGGCCAAAATCGGGCGATTTGCGTAAGGCCTTGTGGGGAAAGGGGTTACGTCGCGGCAGGGGCCGGGGAGATTGTTAGAACTCTAACAATTCCCAATGCGGATTTCGGATTGCGGATTGCGGAATGAACGGCAACGGCGCCTCACGCAAAGCCGCTAAGACGCAAGGGAAAAGGCGATCAGGACAGGTGTTCTTAGCGGCCTGGCGCCTTGGCGTGAGGAATCCGCAAAGGAAAAGGCGATCAGGACAGGTGTTCTTAGCGGCCTGGCGCCTTGGCGTGAGGAAGACGCAAAGGAAAAGGCGATCAGGACAGGTGTTCTTAGCGGCTTGGCGCCTTGGCGTGAGGAATCCGTAAAGAGAAAGGCGATCAGGACAGGTGTTCTTAGCGGCTTGGCGCCTTGGCGTGAGGAATCCGTAAAGGAAAAGGCGATCAGGACAGGCCGCAGGCGGCAAATGACAAATGGCAAGTGGCAAATGACAAATGACCCTTCCGTGACCAATGCCAAGTGACCAATGACGGGTGACAAAAGACTCGTGGCTGATGTTCAGGTGGCTGAGAGGAATCTGTGTCCGGGGGCCGGAATGCTGTCGCCGGAATCCCGCGTCTGCCCGTAACCCTCGCAACCCCTCGCAACCGCCCGGACGCTCTAATCGATGGGATAATCACACCGAGGCGTGCCTTCTACGGGGATAACGGAGGTACAATGGAGCCTGTCGCAGTGCGAGCAGCGAATATCATCACCAAGGCTCCATCTAGCCCGAAAGGGCTTACCGCAGGCCTTGCACTCAAACCGGTACCATCCTGGAGGCGGCGAGGTCTCTTTTGCGGGTTGAGGCGACAGGTCCGGAGTGTCTTCGCCGGGCTGCATTAACATTTAGCTCCTTTCCCAGAGATATAGCCACCAGTTTAGGCCGAGTGGCCTACCCTGTCAAGGGTGTTCGGGCCAGGATGGTCCGGTTGGAGGCGGCGGCGGGACTGCTGTTGACAGCAGACGCACGGGCGGTATACTGATGGGTCGAATCGCGACGCGGCCGACCACCGAAGTAGGGGGGATGCCCATGCTGCGAGAAGAGAAGGCCCAGGGCCTCGTGGACCTTGCGGAGAAGGCGTTTCCGGAACCGCCGCTCGGGAATGCCGAACGGGAGATGCTCCGCGCGGCCGCACTAGGCTCATGGGCCGACCTCCGCGCGGGAAACGAGCCCGAGGACGACCCGACCGGGGCCGGCCAGTGGGGCGCCGACCGCGCGGTCCGGGCGGAACTTCTCCGCTGGCTGTGCACCGACCACGAAGCCAGCGACTTGGTGGACACCCGGGGCGTTTTGGTGCGCGGCGTGCGGATCGACGGCAGACCGGACCTTTCCTGCGCCGACGTGCCCTTTCGACTGGCCTTCTCCGGGTGCGCGTTTCCCGCCGGCCTGAGCCTGATAGACGCGCGCGTGCCCGGCCTCTTCCTCAACGGTTCGCACATGCGGTCTGGTTCACACACGGGGTCTATCGTGGCCGACAGGCTGACCGTGACCGGAACCGTGGCCCTCAGGGACAAGTTCCGGGCAACCGGCATGGTCCGCCTCCTCGGCGCCTCGGTCGGCGGTGACCTGGACTGCACCGACGGCACGTTCGAAGAGGTGGATGCGGAGGCCCTCAAGGTCGACGGAATCAAGGTGAAGGGCAGCGTCTTTCTCGGGCGAGGCTTCCGGGCGAGCGGCGAGGTCAACCTCGAGGGCGCCTCGGTTGGAGCGAACCTCGAATGCCGCAGCGGCACGTTCGAGAACCCCGATGCCGACGCCCTTTCCGCCGGCGGAATCCGGGTGAGGGGCGGCGTCTTTCTTGACAAAGGCTTCCGGGCGAGCGGGAAGGTCCGGCTCCTCGGCGCCTCGGTCGGCGGGGACCTGGTTTGCAGTGGGGGGTCGTTCGAGAACCCCGGCGGCGACGCCGTCAGCGCCGAGACTGCGCATGTGACCGGTGCGATCGTTCTTCTTGGAATCTCGGCCATGCAGGGTCGGCTGAACCTGGGCCACGCCCACGCGCGGATCCTGGCCGACGACAGGACCGCATGGCCTGAGCGCGGGCTGCTCGTCCTCGACGGCTTTACCTACGAGGCCATCGTAGGCGAGACAGGGGCCAAGGGGCGGCTTCAATGGCTCGAACGCCAGTATCCCGAGGACCGCAAACAGTGGCGCGGCGCGTTTCGCCCCCAGCCGTACGACCAGTTGGCCCCCGTCCTTCGGCGCATGGGCCACGAGGGCGAGGCACGGAAGGTCCTAATGGGCAAGCACGAGCACCAGCGTAAGTACGGCACCATGGGAAAGTGTGCGAGGGCCTGGAACTGGTTGATGGGCCTGATGATAGGACACGGGTACAAGCCGCAGAGAGCATTCTACCTACTGTCTCCGTTCTTCTTATTGTTGGGATACTCGCTTTTCGCGTCTGTCGAAATGCACCAGATGGACGAGAACTCCGCGCCGTTCAGCGCGCTCGGCTATTCATTTGACGCCTTCTTCCTGATTGTCGACCTGCACCAGTATGACGCATGGGAGCCGGTCTGTCCGTGGGCGAGGGCATATGTCTGGTTTCACGCTTTCTGCGGTGTCATTCTGACGGCTGCCTTGGTGGCCGGCCTGACGGGCATCGTCAAGCGTGAGTGACGGGCGCCGGTGTCACTCCGAGCGAAGCGAGGAATCTTGCCGTGGGATTGGCCGAAAGAGGAAGACCGCGGCGAGATTCCTCGGTCGTCTGGGCGACCTCGGAATGACATGGCGGGCGCCATCGCCGGCGCGAGTAAGGCGAGGGGCCGGCGCGCGAGGAGGCGGGGGAGGGGAAGGAAAGGAGGCAAGGGACGGTGGCCGGTTGCGGTGCCCGGCCTCAAAGGCCGGGTCTGGACCCCTGCGGGGAGAAGGCCCGCGAGCGCAGCGGGGGGAACGGCGAAGGCTCACGGCGAATGCTCAACAAGGAACGCTGAATGTCCAACGTCGAACGAACGACAACGGCAACAAGCGCGGCGAGATTGTTCGTCCCGGCAGGCCGGGACTCGGAATGACAACCTGAACCTTGCGGTGTACGTGCCGCCGGTCCCGTGCATGCCGTGGTTCGCAGTCCGTCTCACATGCCCGACGTGTCGGCGGGCGGGTGCCCGTTTCGCAACACTTCGACTTCCACAATCCAGTTGGCCGCGAAGAGGGCGAACGGCCGGTAGTAGAGGCGTAGCAAACCCGCCTCGGGGTCTGATGCATGCTTCCGATTTGAGAGGCCCTGCCCCATGGAACGAAGCTCGCGCTGCAGGTACCAGTCACCGCCGGGATCCGGATCAGTCGTGATCAGTACGTCCGCCTCGCGCTGCCGTGGGGTCCCAGAGCCGTAGTACCCTCGCCTGAAGTACAGATACTCTGGCCTCCCGTCTGCCGAGAAATGGAATATGCTACCGTCAGCACCCTTGAGTTGTCCTGCCCAGACTGGTCCTGAGAATTCATTACATTCGATACATTCGATCAAGTATCCGTCCCGATGCCAGAGACGCAGGTATCCGCCCGCGTAATTCACGGTGGCGGCAATCACACCTGCCAGGATGAGGAGACGTCCCGCCCAGACGGCAAGGGTCTTGGGCCACTTTCTGGAAACCAACCGTCGCTGTTTGATCGGACGGGACTCGTGATGCGTGCCTGTCATTGTGTATTACCCCACGTGTGCCTTTGCGCCCGGAGGCGAACGTTGCGGGTGACCTGCCAGTAAGTACGCGTTACCCAGTGCCGTTTCCAGAAAGGTCCTGTGTATTCTCGGGGGGTGCCACCCTGGCACGGCAACGCCTCGTGCCGTGGCCGGCTGGCGGATTGTCCGAGCGATCTCGGCGACCTGCCGCTCGAGTTCCCTGACGCGCTTCGGCGCGAGGAGCAGCAGTTCCCGGTCCATCTCCTGGTCCAGGCCAGGGGTTCGGGAGACACGAGACGTCATTCAGTTTGGTGCCACGCCGCTTGCCCACGTGAACGGCGCGGTGTCCGTACCGAAGCAGGCCGACTGTCGAAGCCGGACCTGTGTAGACTACCCCCGAAATGTGTGCAACCGCAAGTGGAATGTTTGCCGTCGCAGGGGGATTGCCGGGGCACGCCCCGGCCTCAAAGGCCGGGTCTGGACCCCTGCGGGGGGAAGGCCCGCGAGCGGGCCTCAGCAGCAGGCGCGGCGGGTACGGAGACCCGCCGCGCAACACTCCGGTGGATGGCTGATATAGCGCGGCGGCTCAGGAGAGCCGCCGCGCGGGAAGTGGGCGGCTGTGGCACTTGGCGAGGGCACTGGCGGGCAAGCCGCCAGTGGCACCCGGCACCCGCACGGCAACGGCAAGATTCCTCCGCTCGCTTCGCTCGGTCGGAATGACATGAGGGAGACCCACCGCGCGACATCGTCGCGAGCCGCCAAAGGGCACTGGCGGACAAGCCGCCAGTGGCACCCGGCACCGGGCTACGTCAATCCGCTTCGGCTACAGCCTTTGGAGAAACCGCATGCGGCGGGAGAGGTCCATGGCTTCGTAGCGGCACATCTCGTGGCAGCAGAAACAGGAGATACACGCGGCGTAGTCGATGGACGGGCCGGCGTCGGTCATCGTAATCGCTTCGACCGGGCACGCCTGGGCGCACGAGCCGCACTTCACGCATTTCTTGACGCGGACCACCGGTCGCGTGACGAACAGGTGCGCGGCCAGGCGGCTGATCCACGTGCCGAACCCCATGCCGACGCTGCACGTCTTGAACTTCGGGACGACCTCGAACGGGCCGTCGATCTGGATCCGAGCGAGGTCGGCGGGTCCCAGGCCGCGCTCCTCGGCGATCCGCAGCATCGGGACGCTGCGCGGCTCGATGCCCATCATGGCTACCATCACGGTATCGAGGGCGACGGCGTTGGTGGCGGCGAGGATGCGGCCGACCTGCCGCGGTTTGCCGCCCGAGGGGCCCTGGCCCTCCATCGCGACGACGGCGTCGAGAATCGCGAGGTCGGGCGGGCGGACCTGGTACACGTCCACGACGGCGCGGGCGAAGTTCTCGGCCCCGACGGCCTGGCGGTGGAGGCGCGTCTTTTCGCCGCCCACGAGGTGGCCGAAGGTGTTCTTGACGGCGCCGGTGATGCCGGTGGCGACGTGGGTCTTCATCTTCGGCAGACTCACGAGGACGTCGCACTCCAGGACCTCGCGCGAAAAGGCAAGGTGGTCGGCGAAGTCCGATTCGAGGGCCGTCTTGACGGGCGACTCGCCGAGGTTGACGTACCGGCCGGCGGCGGCCTGGAAGATGCCCGCGACGCGTGCGGCGTGTTCGTTCGACCCGTAAGCCCGCATGCCGGAGTTGTCGCCGACGATGAGGTGGCCGGGGCCGCGACGCTGGAGGGCGGCGACGGCGGCGGCAACGACCGCCGGGTGCGTGTTGACGTGCCGCTCGGGCGGCATGGCGCCGAGGATGTTCGGCTTGACGAGGCAGGAGCGGCCTTCGACGGGCGGGGCGTGGTCGGCGACGGCGCGTTCGACGGCCTCGGCGGCGCCGTCGTAATCGGTCGGGTAGATGCTGACGCGCGGGGCGCTCACGCTCACCTCAGGACGAAGTAGCCGTGGCCGACGATGTCGAAGACCTTTTCCTCGAGGACCTGGAGGTCGGCGGCGGCGAACATGGTCCGCCACGCGTGGGCGTCGGCGATGGTCTGGTTCGTCAGGTCGTGGAACAGGTGGTGTTCGAGGAAGGCGGTGGGGTTGCGCCGGAGTTTGTCGTGCGGCTGTTTGCAGAACTCGCCGACGTAGAAGAGCGCCTTCGGGAACTCGGACCGCAGTGCCTTGAGCAGCCCGACGACCACGTCCTCGCCCTGTGAGAGGTACTCGTGGTAGGTGTCGACGGCGGTGATGGCGTCGATGTCGGGGTGGGCGGCGGCGACGGCCTTGAGGTCGAACATGTCGGCCTCGTGGACCGCGATGCGGTCGCCGAAGGGGACGGCGGCCAGGACCTCGCGGGCGTACGCGACGGTGGGGGCGTCGATGTCGATGCCGACGGCGCCGACCTGCGGCATCGCCTCGCACAGGTACAGCAGGAACGCCAGGTCGCCGCAGCCCAGGTCCAGGACCTGCCGCGCGCCGCGGCGACGGAGCATGTCGGCCAGAACGGGGTAGGGCAGGGCGAGGCACAGTTGGCCGCTGCCTCGACCCACGTACTTGCCGAGGCGATCGACGTCGTCCGGATACGTGGCGTTGCCCAGGAGGAGGTCGCGGAGGCGGTCGAAGATGGGTTCGTAGGCGAAAGTGAGTTCGAAGAAGCCGCGCGGCTCGGCCATGAGGCGGCGGAGTTTCGGCAGGGCGCGGACCTGGTCGCCCTCGACGCGGATGAAACTCAGGCCGTCGAGGTAAGAGAGAACCGAGTCGAGAACGTGCCGCTGGAGGCCGCCTGCTTTGACGAGGGCCTCGACGCTGACGCGCTCGGCCTCGAGCAGCCGGTCGAGGGTGCCCGTTTCGAGCAGCGCCCAGATGGAGGAGCACACGGCGTAGCCGCGCACGTAGGGCAGGGCCTCATCCAGGCGCCGCTTCGTGCGGGCGGCCTTGGGCAGGCCGAGGATCCGGATGACCTGGAGCGCCTGCTTCAGCGACATGGGTGGTCCCCCGTGTGTGACGGGCACCCGCATGGCTCGGTCGCGGAGGGCTGGGCGGCCAGGATGGCGTCGTCGAAACTGGCCCGCACGGCCTGGCCGGGCGCGATGGTGAGGAACCGGTCGGCGTCCCACTGGCCGTCGAGGCCGGCCTGGATGAGTTGGAGATCGCCGTCGATGGAGGCGAACTCCCACCCCTTCTCGTCACAGATGCGGCGGACCTCGGTGTCGAGGCCGAGGTGCTCGTCAAAGGGGAACCGGATCAGGACGCCGCGCGTGTAGTTTGCCTCCCACTGGCTCATGAAGTCGGCCAGGTACCGGGCGTTGTCCTCGCCGTATTTGGCGACGAGTTCGGCGTAGTCGGCACGCTTGTAGGTTGGTCCGAGGCCGCTGTTCTGGCGCGGCTCGACGGGGTCGCCGGTCTTGCGGCCGCACTCGACCCACCCGCTGGAGTACCAGTAGGTGCCGGGATGCTCGGCAAAAGCCCTGGCGTAGCGGTCTTTGGAGCCGAGCAGGAGGGTGATGCAGTCGTGGGCGCGCGGCACGACGAGGGGCACCTGCCCCGCCCGCACGCCGACGAGGCTGTTGTTGCACAGGCCGTAGCCGAGGAGGACGGCGTCGTAGCGGTCGGCGGTGGCGGCATCGACCTTCTCCTGGAGATGGTCGCGGCAGATGTCGCTGTTGTCGTGCAGACCCTGCGGCAAAAGGGTGATGTCGGCGGCGTGGCGTGCGCGGGCGGCGCACCAGTAGAGTTCTCTGGCCACGACTTCGCAGGCGATGACTTTCAGACGCATGCCGGTTAGACCTCTCGGCGGCACAGGATGTCCCGCTGCTCGGAGCAGCGGGCTCGATCGCGGGCTCGACAGCGGCGCGCCCGCGCCGTTCCGGGCGCTTCAATGGTACGATGCCAGGACCGTGAAGCGGCGCTCGAAATCGACCTCGTTCACCAGAAACTTGTGCTTGTACTGCTCGACGCGTCCCCTTCGCTCCTGAATGGCGCGGCGGTCGTACGCGCGCCAGGCCCCTGGCGGAATCGTCTTGATGCACACCGGTGCGAGGCGGCCGCTGGCGCGTTTCGCCCGGTACTCCATGTTAAGTTCCTGGAGGGCCGAGTCAACGGCGCACGCCAATTCCTCGGCGCGGTCGGCCGACACGTCGCACGCCTCGGCCAGGAGGCTGTAATGAGGCACGTCGGCCCACGTGGGGCACAGGCAGTAGTTGCAGACGTCCAGGCCCAGGTGGGCCACCGATTCGTTCACCGCGGTGGTGACCTGATGCTCGGTGAGTTTCTCGCCCGTCAGGTTGGCGACGTGCTCGCCCTTGTTCAGGAACTCGATGACCGGCGCCGGGCCCATGCGGTCGGTCACGCGGACGAGGTCGCCGATGTTGTAGCGAAACAGACCTCCGGCCGTCGTCAGGATGAGGAAGTACCGCCGCCCCACCTCCACCTCGTGGGCGAGCAGGGCTTGCGGGTCGGCCCGGTCGATCTCGTCTTCCGGCACGAACTCGTAGAACGTGGCCGTGGCTTCGAGGACGCCGGCGCTGCCGTCGGTCCGGAGCGGGATGGAGAAACGCCCCTCGGACGCGAGGAGGCCGATGTCGCGGACGGGCGCATCGCCCCAGTAGCGCGGCAGTTCGCGGAGGTACAGACAGAGCGTGCCGCCCTTCCAGGTGCCGATGAGCGGCAGTTCCCAGGCGTCTTTGGGGTAGAGGTGGCCGGTGTCGCGGACACCGGCTTCGAGTTCGCGTGCGCGGTCGGGCATCGGCTTCAATCGCGCCTCGATGGCGCGGCGTTTCTCCTCATCGAGGGCGAGGTCCAGCGACAGAACGCCGTCCGAGAGGTCGCGGAGCAGGGCGTCCTTGTGGGCGTCCATCGCCCTCGCCAAACCCAGAAGCGTGCTGGGATTGGCGGTGACGGGCAGGACGCGGCGGCTCATGAGGCCGAGGCGGCACGCCAGATAGTACTTCGTCTGCGTGTCCTCGGCGAAGGCGGCCTCGGGGGGCATTACGTACAGCCGCCGGATGGTGGGTGACTGGACCTGGCAGATGAGGCCCGACATGGCCCCCGCAGGGATGCCGCCCGGCGTGATCTCCTCGTCCATGCGGCTGGCGATCTGGAGGATCTTCGCCCCGAAGGCGTCGAAATGGTCGTCCAGCGCGCGCGTGCCCCATACGTGCCAACCGTAGCGGCAGTCTCTCAGGACCGTGTCGGTCACGGGGATGCGTTTGGGCGTGCCGGTGGTGCCGCTCGTCATGGCGAACATGTGAATGCGCGTGCCGGCGGGGAACAGCGCCCCGGTCTCGCCGCGCGCCACCCGGTCGATGTACGGCTCGGCGCGCTCGTACCCGGCAACCGGCATGGCTTTGCGCAGGTCTTCGACCGTCCGGACGGGCTGGAGGCCGTGGTCGCGTCCGAAGTCGGTCTCGGCGGCATCGGCAAGAAGCCGGGCCAGAAGAGCCGACTGCGTCTCGGGCGTCTTCTCGACGGCCTTACGCCATCTCCGGACGTGGGTCTTGGCCTGGACACGCAGCGGCGTCCAGAGCAGCCGGCGCAGGTGGATGCCAACAGGCGTCTTCATGGCACGGTTCTCATTCGGCACGGTCCCCGGTATCGGCGGCTTGCGAGGCCAGATAGCGGTCGAAGAACCCGGTGACGCGGCGGTGATAGGTCTGGGGGTCGGCCGCCACCGCCTGGTTGTGCTTGGCGTCGGGGCAGATCCAGATGGCCTTCGGGCCGGCCTTCAGGTCGTGCAGGGCCCGGGCCTGTTCGGGCGGCACGTAGGCGTCGCGTTGGCCGTGGATGAACAGGATGGGCACCGCGTCGAGTTTCATCAGGGCCCGTCTCGTGCTCGGGAACCGGCATCGGCACTTCAGTTCCACGTAGAACATCGTCAGCGCACGGAAGAGGCGATGCACGGTCATCGAACGGTCGGCGCGGGCCAGGTTCACTCGGGCGAAGATCTGGACCCAGCGTTTGACGAGGCCGTCGATGCGGCGGTCGGTCGAGAACACACCGTCCACGACGAGGCAGCGGATGTCGGCGTTGAGGGCGGCGGCGATGACGGCGGCGCTGGCGCCGCGGCTGATGCCCAGGATGCCGATCCCCGCCGAGTTCACGTCGCGCCGGCTGTTGACGAACGCCACCGCCGCCAGAATGTCGTGAACCTCGTAGTTCGACGGCCAGTAGCGCGGCTCGAAGTGGGCCGGCGCGAAACTCTTGCCGTGCCCCCGGAAGTCGAACGTGAAGACCGTGTACCCGCCCTCGACGAGGGCCGACGCGTACCGGCCGGCGCTGGTCATGTCGCTGGCGAACTCGTGGCAGAAGATGATGGTGCCGCGGTCCGGCACGCCCGGCGGCCGGTCGATGAACATGCCTCGCAGGCTGCGGCCTTCGAGGCTGGGGAACGTGACGACCTCGCCCTCGGGCGGCGTGTAGTCGTTCAAGTTGGCCGTCCCGGGCAGCGGCGTGTCGAGAAACAGGTTGACCGCCAGACGCAGGTACTTCGCCAGGTACGCCAGCATCGCGATGACCACCACGACGATGGCGGCCACGATGGCGAAGACGTGCCAGTTCTCCGACAGCCCGGCGCCCCCGTTGAGATCGGGGTCGGCGGCGGCTTCCATCGCCAGGATCGCGGCCGAGAGAGCCGATGGTGCCAAGGGACAGTCCCTCCGCGCAAGAGCCCATCTTCCGTGGAGAATTCATTCTACGGGATGAATCGGCGAACTACCAGAGAATCGTTCTGCCCGCCGAATCCGAACGAGTTCGACAGGCAGACCTCGACCCCGACCTTGCGCGGCGTGTTGGGCACGTAGTCGAGGTCGCAGACGGGGTCGGGGTGGTCGAGGTTCATCGTCGCGGGGACGATCTGGTCGCGGATGGCCAGGACGCACGTCATCAACTCCGTGGCGCCGGCCGCTGCAATCAGGTGGCCCAGTTGGCTCTTGACGCTCGAGATGGGCACCTTGGCGGCCCGTTCGCCGAAGACGAGTTTGACGGCGAGGGTCTCGACCTTGTCGTTCTCGGTGGTCCCGGTGCCGTGGGCGCTGATGTAGTCGATGTCTTCGGGTCCGACGCCGGCCTTATCGAGTGCCATTTGCATCGAGGCGGCCGGGCCGCGACCCTCCGGATGAATGTCGGTCATGCGGTAGGCGTCGGCGCTGGTTCCGTAGCCGGTGACCTCGCCCCAGATTCTCGCGCCGCGTGCCTGGGCGTGGCGGAGTTCTTCGAGGACGAGCATGGTGGAGCCTTCGCCGAGGACGAAGCCGCCGCGGTCGCGGTCGAACGGGCGGCTGGCCCGCCACGGCTCGTCTTTCGGTTCCGTCGAGATGGCCGTGAGCAGGTTGAAGCCCGTGACGCCCAACGGATGGATCATCGAGTGCGTGCCGCCGGCCAGCATCAGGTCGGCCCGGCCGTGGCGGATCAGGTCGCAGGCCTCGCCAATGGCCTGGGTGCTGGCGGCGCAGGCCGTCAGGCAGGAGTAGGCCGGTCCCTGGAGGCCGTATTCGGCGGCCAGGTGGTTGGCCGGCATGTTGGGTTCCTGCTCCAGTTCGCGCATCGCGTTGGACTGCCGCAGCGACACCTCGGCGTAGCCGACGGCATCGACGGTGTCGTCGTCGCGCGTGCCGTTGGCGATGGCGGTCACAAAGGTGATGAAGTCAACGATCCCCTCGCCGCTGCCCAGGTAGATGCCGAACCGGTCGGGGTCGAAGCCGCCGTCGGCCAGGCCGGCGTCCTGAAGGGCCATGCGTCCGGCGGTTGCGGCGAAGCGAACGTTGCGGCCGGCCTGCTCGTAGACGGCCGTATCCCGGACGTACGGCGCGAGGTCGAAATCGGGAACCTGGGCCGCAAAGGTCGTCGGGAACGTCTCGGCGTCGAAGATGAAGATGGGCTGGATACCGCTCTTGCCGGCCAGGAGGTTCTTCCACGACTCCTCGACCGTCATGCCGAGCGGGTTCAACGAGCCCATGCCGGTGATTACGATGCGTCGTGTCATGGTTGGTTCGTCGCTTTGCGCTTGTGCGGCTTGTGATGGCGGCGCTGTTGGTCTTGATGCCCCGCTGCTTCCGCAGCGGGCTCGGTACGACTGCCCCAGCAGCGGGCTCGGTACGACTGCCCCAGCAGCGGGCTCGGTACGACGGCCCTTGCAGCGGGCTCGGTACCACGGCCCCAGCAGCGGGCTCGGTGCGACGGCCCCAGCAGCGGGCTCGGTACAACGGCCCCAGCAGCGGGCTCGGTTACCGGTTCACACGAATCACGGCGGCGGCGGTTTGGCCGCCGATAGCGTTGGTCGTGGCCAGCATCAGGTCGCTCTCGAGTGGCTGCGGCGTGCCCGTCACAAGGTTGATGCCCGCTTCGGGGTCGGGCCGGTCGCAGTTGAGGATGGGCGGCACCTGACCGTCCGCGGCCAGAACCAGCATGGCAGCCAGGTCCGCCAGACCGCTGGCCGCCCCCATGTTACCGGTCACGCCTTTCGTGGCGGTGACCGGGACGGTGGCGGCGGCCGGGCCGAGGGCCGATGCCAGACCGGCCGCCTCGCCGCGGTCCTGCACTTCGAGCGCGGTCCCGTGCGCGAGCACGGTGCCGAGGTCGGCTGGATCGACACCGGCGGTCGCAAGGGCGCGGCGGACGGCGCCCGCCACACCGCGGCCGTCGGCGTCGCAGGCGTTGACGCCCGAGGTCATGGTGCCGACGCCGGTGCCGAGGACCTCGCCGTAGATGCGTGCGCCGCGGGCCTCAGCCACATCACGTTCTTCAAGCATGAAGACGGCGGCGCCTTCGGCGACGACCCAGCCGCGGCGGTCCTGGTCGAACGGCCGGCACGCCGACGCGGGGTCGGCGCCGTCGGTGACCAGCCGGTCGAGCAAACAGTACCGCATGAGGACGACGGGGCTGAGCCGGCATTCGCCGCCGGCGGCGAGCATGGTGTCGGCGTCGCCCCGGCTGAGGATGCGGCAGGCCTCGTCAAGGGCGACCAGGCCGCCGGCGTCGCTGCACGTCAGCGAGTTGCTCGGTCCCTGGGCGTCCCAGAGGATGCCCGTGTGGCAGGCGTGCATGTTGGGCAGGTACTTCAGGAGCCAGAGGGGGAACATCTGGGGGATACCGTACTCGCCCCATCCCTTGAGCGAGAACTCCCCGGCGTGGCTCGAAGCCCGGACGGGCCCCGCCAGGTCGTCGAGTTCGGAGGGGATGAAGTTGGTGCCGAAGATCATGCCGAACCGCGTGTGGTCGATCGTCGGGAGGACCGGCTCGTTGGCGTCGCCGAGGGGCAGCCCGCTGTCGAGGATGGCCCGGCCGGCGGCGGCAATGGCCAACCGGATGTCGCGGGCCATGACCTTGGCGTTCTTCTTGACGTAACGGCTCTGGTCTTTGCGGAGACCCTCGACGGGGTCGTACTCGGGGACCTCGCCGGCGATGCGGCTGGGGAATCCGGCGGGGTCGAAGCGGGTGATGGGACCGACGGCGGAGCGGCGGCGGCGGAGGGCGTCGGCCAGCGCTTGGGGCCCGACGCCCGCGGGGCTCAGGACGCCCAGGCCCGTGATGACTATGCGACGGTTCAAAGCCTCCTCCGCATCAGGCGTCGTCGGGCGCCGCGCCTTCCGTCAGGCCGTCCAGGTGGCGCATGCGGAGCATGCGGATGAAGTCTTCGTTGAAGACGAAGTTGTCTTCGGAACTTTCGACCGGGGCGCGCGACTGGTCGAGGTGGGCGAACATCAGTTCGATC
>Ga0307379_10005295_pt1 | contig 18043 bp, 17 predicted proteins | sample UN2MG_FD_202237 | JGI IMG/M metagenome (GOLD analysis project Ga0307379, IMG submission 202237) | Soil microbial communities from Risofladan, Vaasa, Finland - UN-2 | ecosystem: Environmental > Terrestrial > Soil > Coastal area > Acid sulfate soil | place: Finland: Risofladan, Vaasa | collected... | reverse complement strand
TCGGGAGCGGACTGGGGCCTCCTCCGGAGGTGGAGCCCGGCCATTTCGATGAAATCTACCGGCCGTACGCGACATCGCGTGGAATGGATCTCAAGGAGTTCGAGCGCCGATACCAGGCGGGGGACCTAAAGATCCCGGAGTTGGATCGATTCTTCGTTCACGACCGCTGTGTCCGGGAATCGGGACACGACACAACGTATCGCTGGGAAGGGGACCGGTGCGCCGATTTCGTGACGGTGGATCTGAACTCCCTCCTCTACAAGACGGAGATCGACATCGCGCGGACGGTCAAGGAGGAGTTCGGAGGAACGCTGCGCGGGAAGGATGGGGCTGCGGAGACGAGCGCGGAGTGGTACCGGCGGGCGGCCACGCGGAAGTCGATCATCCACGAATTTCTCTGGGACGAGCAAAAGGGGATGTTCTTCGATTACGACCTGGCCGGGAAACGGCGCTATCCGTACGTGAGCGCCACGACCCTTTATCCCCTCTGGGCGTGCCACAGGGAGGACCCGGGAACAAGGTTGCTAACGACGGAGCAGTCCGCGCGCCTGGTCGCCGCGGCCCTTCCTCGATTGGAGATGCCGGGAGGTGTGGCGGCTTCGACGGAGCAGTCCCGGGGCGCCCTCTCGGCGAGTCGGCCCGCCAGGCAATGGGATTATCCGAACGGATGGCCCCCGCACCAGATTCTGATCTGGGAGGGGTTGCAAAATTACGGGTTCGATGACGCCGCGCAGCGCCTGGCGTATCGGTGGCTGTACACGATCACCAGGAACGCCGTCGACTACAACGGCACGATCCCGGAAAAGATGGACGTGGTGAAGCGGTCGCACCAGGTATTCGCCGAATACGGAAACGTGGGGACGAATTTTTCCTACATCACCAGGGAGGGGTTCGGCTGGATGAACGCTTCCTATCAGGTGGGATTGGGGATCCTGCCGGAGGATCTTTTAGACTCCCTGGACCGCCTGATCCCTCCGGAATGGATATTTGCCATCAGTTACGCCGAAAGACCCCCCTGATACTCTGCCGAGTCGCCTTCTTTCCGCTCCCCCTCGACAGGGATTGTCGCTTCCCCCTGCCAGGATGATATGGTGATGCCGACGTGTTAAGCAAAACACTCTACATGCGGGGCCTTCAGTGCCTCAAGTCGCTCTGGCTGGACCGCCGGCAGCCGGAAATGCGCAGAGAGCCGCCGCCCGATCTCATCGCCCGGTGGGATGCCGGCACCGAGGTCGGTCTCTACGCCCAGCAGCTCTTCCCCGGCGGGGTGGAGGTCCCTTTCAACGGCCGCACCAAGGTGGAGCAGCTCGCCCAGACCCGGGACCTGCTCGCCAAAGGCACGCAAACGATCTACGAGGCGACCTTCTCCAGTGAAGGCGTCCTCGTCCGGGCCGACATCCTCCGAAAGACCCGCGACGGCTGGGAACTCTACGAAGTGAAAAGCGCCGCAGGCGTCAAACCGCACTTCCCGGACGACGTGGCCATCCAGTACTTCGTCCTCTCCGGGTGCCACTTCGACCTGCGCCGCGCCTTCCTCGTCCACATCGACACCGGGTACGTCCGAAGGGGAGAGATCGTCCCGAAAGCGCTATTCGCCATGCAGGAGGTGACCGATATCGTTCGGGAGAAGCAGTCCGCTATCCCTGCGGAGATCGCCCGCATGCGCAAGGTCCTGGCCGGCGAACTCCCCGCGATCGACATCGGCCCGCACTGCACCAACCCCTACGAGTGCGACTTCATCGACCATTGCTGGCGGCACATCCCCGAGCACTCGGTCTTCGATCTTTCGGGCAGGGGAGTCGACAAGTGGGACCTCTACCGGAGGGGGATTGTGCGGATGGACGACGTCCCGCTCGAGGATTTAAACAGCGCCCAGAGGATGCAGGCAGAGTTCCACCGGAACCGGGGCGAGCACGCGGACCCGGACGCGATCCGGGAGTTCCTGGAGGAGCTTCGCTACCCCTTGTGCTTCCTCGATTTCGAGACCTACGACTCTCCCATACCTCCCTTCGACGGCACCCGGCCCTACCAGCAGATCCCGTTTCTTTATTCCCTCCACCGGCAGGATTCCCCGGGCGGCACTTTACGCCACTCCGAGTTCCTGGCGCCTCCGGGCAAAGACCCGCGCGACGCGCTGACCGAACGGCTGCTCGCCGACATTCCGGAAGGAGCTTGTGTCCTCGCCTACAACAAGACGTTCGAGGCCCGAGTGCTTAAAGACCTGGCCGAGCGGTTCCCCGCGCACCGGGAGCGGCTGCTCGCGATCGCCGAGGGGATGCTGGATCTCATGGTTCCGTTCCGCCGCAGGGACATCTACCACTGGCGGATGGGCGGCTCCTACTCGCTGAAAAACGTCCTGCCGGTCCTGGTGCCGCAGCTTTCCTACGAGGGGATGGCGATTAAGGAGGGAAAGGAGGCCTCCCTGGCCTACCTCGCCCTGGATAAGATCGAAGGCCGCAAAGAACGGGAGAAGGCGGAGGAAGACCTGCGCGCGTACTGCCGGCAGGACACCCTGGGAATGGTGAAGCTCCTCGAGAAGATGCGGGAGCTGGCGGAATGATCCCCTCGTTCCCCGACAAAGGACGGAGCCGGATGGCCCCCGCGGGAGCCAGGACATGCAGGTGGGGATGCCAGTTCCCGGAACTCCCCGGCCGTCTCCATCCAGACGGCCGGGGGTTCCAGGATCATTTCAGCGCGTAAAGATCCCAATCATAAGACCCGAAATAAAGAGTCCCGTCAGCTCCAATGGCCGGGGAGGAGATCACAGGGTCCCCTGTCCCAGTGTCAAATTCCCACTTTTCCGTTCCGTCCGGGTAGATCGCGTAAAAGAAGCCGGCGTCATCGCCGACATAGACCGTGCCGTCCGCTCCGATGGCCGGAGAGGACTCAAAGGCGTCTCCGAAACCATAAGACCATTTTTCCGTTCCGTCCGGGTTGATCGCGTAAAGGAGGCCGTCCTCGGAGCCGACATAGACCGTGCCGTCCGCTCCGATGGCCGGAGAGGAGGTGACAGAGTCCCCGGTTTCAAAGGACCATTTTCCCGTTCCATCCGGGTTGATCGCGTAAAGGAAGCCGTCGTCGGAGCCGACATAGACTGTGCCGTCCGCTCCGATGGCCGGAGAAGACTCGACCCAATCCCCGGTTTCAAAGGACCATTTTCCCGTTCCGTCCTCCGGGTTGATGGCGTAAAGGTTACCGTCGTTGGAGCCGACATAGATCGTGCCGTCCGTGCCGATGGCCGGAGAGGAGGTGACAGAGTCCCCGGTTTCAAAGGACCATTTTTCTGTTCCACCCGTGTTGATGGCGTAAAGGGTGTTGTCGTTGGAGCCGACATAGACCGTGCCGTCCGCTCCGATGGCCGGAGAGGAGGTGACAGAGTCCCCGGTTTCAAAGGACCATTTTTCCGTTCCATCCGGGTTGATCGCGTAAAGGAAGCCGTCGTTGGAGCCGACATAGACCGTGCCGTCCGCTCCGATGGCCGGAGAGGACTCAACTATATCTCCGAGGTCATAAGACCAGTTGTCCGAGCCGTCCGCCGGGTCGATCGCATACAAAAAGCCGTCGTAGGATCCAACATAGACTGTGCCGTCCGCTCCGATGGCCGGGGAGGAGGAAATGGAATCCTCGGCGGAAAATGTCCACTTTTCCGAATCGCTCGCGGAACCAATGACCGGGCTCTGGCCGGTGCCCTGGATGCCTCTCCTGAATCGAGGCCATGGGCTTTGGCTTCCGATGCTCATGTACGTGAAGCTGTTGCCGCTCACGCTTGTGGTGTTATCGCTTACGCTCAGGCTGATATTGTAGTATCCGGGGATACCGGGTGAAGCCCAGGTCATGGTACTGCCGGCATCGATGTACGTAATACCCCCAATGGTCCAGGAATAGGTGAGGGGGTCGTCATTCTGGTCAAAGGCGCTCGCAACCAGGTTGGCCGATGTGAGGACCAGGGGAGGATAAATCGAAATGCTCTGGATGACCGGTGCCGTGTTTCCTTCCGTGGCAAGAGCGATCGTGCCCACCGCGCTTTTGCCGTTCGCGTCCGTAACCGTTACGCTGGCCATGCCGCTCGCATCGTAATTACCGGGTGCGGTAATTGTTACGGTATCGGTGTCGCCTCCGCTTGCCACGCTCCACCCCGCTCCCGAGACAGACCACTCATAAGTGAGAGCGAGCCCTTCTGCGCTCTGGACAATCACAGTCGCTGTTATGTCCCCGCCCGGTGCAGAAGGAGATCCCTCCACAAAGAGGCTCTGAATCACAGGCATGACTGGGCCAGGTGCGCCGGGATCACCCGGAGTACCGGGAGCACCGGGGTCACCCGGAGTACCGGGAGCACCGGGGTCACCCGGAAGACCGGGAGCACCGGGGTCACTCGGAGTACCGGGAGCACCCGGAAGACCGGCTGCCCCTGCGGCGCCTCTCGCTCCGTCGTCGCCGGAGCACCCAGCAAGAATGAGCACGAACATAGTGATGATAGCGACCAGAGCAATGGGTCCCCTTCTCATATGATGCCTCCATGCGTTTTTGCTAACACTCTTCAATATCGGCATACGATTGAAAAATAATTAATACAAAATACTAACAGCGGATTTCCGATGGGGCATGCATGGAGGGTCAACCGTGTCATGGATGGTTTGAGGGAACGTGGGGGGTGAGAAAACGGAAACTGGTGGCGATTCGCCACCAGTTGCGCCGAAAGACCCCCCTGATACTCTGCCGAGTCGCCCCCTTTCCACCCATCCGCGAAACCGATGGTCGCCTCCCCTTGGGGAAATGCGGTATATTTGCCACACCCCACTAACTGCTGAAAAGAGGTACGGATGCCATGGAACCGATACGAATCATGCCCTGTCTCGACATGAAGGACGGCCGGGTGGTCAAGGGAGTCCACTTCGTAAACCTGCAGGAGGCGGGGGATCCGGTCCAGAATGCCGCGTTCTACCAGGAGGAAGGGGCGGACGAGCTGGCCATGCTGGACATCGCCGCAACGCTGGAAAACCGGAAGACCCGCCTCTCCTGGGTCCAGGCCGTCGCCGCTGTGATCGACATCCCCTTAACCGTTGGGGGCGGGATCGGGACCCTCGAGGATATCGAGATGGTGCTCGATGCAGGGGCCGACAAGGTCTCCATGAACAGCGCGGCGGTCAAGGACCCGGACCTGGTGAAAAAGGCATCGAAAAAGTTCGGGAAGGAGAAGATCACGGTCGCCATCGACGGCTGCCGCAACAACTCCTTGCCTTCGGGATTCGAAGTCGTGGTGGCGGGCGGCACGAAGCCCACGGGCAAGGACGCGGTCGCCTGGGCAAGCCGGTGCGAGGAACTGGGCGCCGGCGTCATCCTCCCCACGAGCATGGACGGCGACGGCACGAAAGCCGGGTACGACCTTCCGTTCACCCGCGCCATCTCCGATGCGGTTTCGGTGCCGGTGGTGGCATCCGGCGGGGCCGGGAAGCTGGAGGATTTCTACCAGGCGGTGACGGAAGGCGGCGCATCCGTTCTCCTGGCTGCCTCCGTCTTCCACTTCCGGCTGCTCGGCATCGGCCAGGTCAAGGACTACCTGCGTTCCAAAGGGCTTCCGGTGGCTGGGAAGTAACCGTTCCGGCGCATGGAGTACCCGTCAGAGAGGGTTCTCAAGAAGGCGACGATGGCCTCTTCCTCCTTCTCGGTGAGGCCGAGTTTGCCAAGCTCCTCCCGGTTGAGATTTGATGAGACCTCGGGCTCCGGCCAGCAGTTCTCGCCGGGCCTGGGATCGCTCGACTTCTCACATCTGCCGAGCACGTCTCTTGTGTTGTAGAAATGGACGATCTCTTTCAGGCTCTTGAAGTATCCGTTATGTCCAAATGCCTTGACGATCCCCTGGGAGGGCCGCTTGTCGACGTTTCTGAGCGTCGGCACCTTGAACTTCCCCATCTCCGGTTCATACTTGGATGGCTTGTATCCGGCCTCCTTCAGAAAGCCGCCCAAACCTGTATCCACAAAGGCTGCCCCTTCCGGGTTCCATTGCGAAGGCATGCTGTAGAAGGGGTTCTTCGGATTTTTCGGAATGCCGAGGTTGTCATACGTATAATCGGTGAATAGCGGGGGCGTCCCTTTACGGTCCCGTTTACTCGGGTGGCACTCCGCGCACTTCCCCTTCCCCTCATAAAGCTTGAGTCCCTGCATTTCCTGATCCGAGAGTTTCACCTTCTTCCTGAGCCAGGAATCGAATTTTGAGCTGAAGGGGTTCGCCTCCTTCGACCGCTCATAGGCGGCGATGCTCGTTCCAATCCTGTCATACGTGGCGGAAACATTCTTGTCGCAGTCAAGCGATCCCTTCCCCCATACCTGTTCAAAGAGGGAAGCATAGGTAGAGTCTTTGATCTTTATGCAGAGGGTCTTGGTGTCGGGAAAGTTCTGTTCGAGCGGATTGAGAAAGGGCCCCTGTGCCTGCTCGGCAAGGGGATCCTTCAACCGTTTTCCTGTCGCTCTGCCGTCTAAGAACATGCCGCCCACCCAGGCCCTCTCCTCATTGTCAAAGTAGAGAACAGGGCTGTCCCCCCCGTAAGACGACGTGGGCGGCTTCCTGTTGCCGAAGCGGCCCTTTGCCGCTCCCTCGTAGACCGTACCGGCCTTGTTGATCTCTCCGTCAGGGCCAGTGAAACCGACCTCGGGATCGTGACAGGTGGCGCAGGACTGACCTTCAGGGACCGATAGCTTTGCGTCGAAAAAGAGGTGCTTGCCTAACAGTTCCTTTGGGCTCAAGGAGGCCTTTTCGGAGGCGTGCAATGGTCCCGAAAGAAAAAAAGTGGTTATGATTGCAAGCAAAGAGATAGGGAATTGATTCATTGGGAGGCGCCTCCTTTGCATGCTCCTGACGAATATATATCAAGTTATCCCCTGTTCGGGAAGGTGACCTTCTCTCCCCGGTTTTTAAGGTCGCATTTTGCGACCTTAGAGAATCGGTTTACTCCCCCTTTGACCTGGTCGATCGCATCATTGATTGACTCTATGAATGTGAGGGGGGTATTTTGTGAAAACTGATGTCGATTCGACATCAGTTGCGCCGAAAGACCCCCCTGATGCTCTTCCGAGCGGCGCCTCTGAAACCGCCCCTCACAGCCCGCAATCCAACAGGATATCTTTGCTTTGCAAGAGGTATGCGACCAACTACTTCGAGGTTCCGGAGGAGGTTCTCGAGGACGCCGAGGAACTCACCGCCTGGGCGAGGGAGGGCGCGGCCAGAAAAGGGAAGAGGAAGGCCCCGGCGGTTCCATCAGGGCGCGGATCGCGTCGAAGACGACCTTGACCGGGCAGCCTTCGCATCCAGCAGGAAGACCTCCAGAAGCTCCGCCATGTAGGGAATGAATGGCATCGGCGGCACGCCGAGGTCGTCGCAGGCCCAGGCGTGCATCCGGTATTTTTCCAGGACGAACTCTTCCGGTGCACCTTCCTGGAGCAGTCTTCGAATGAGGGCGACCGCACGCAGCGGGTACTTCTGGCCCGGGGGAGCGATCCGATGGTAGAGGCCTTCCGCCATCGCTGCCGTTCGGGGGGCGCCTCTGAGAGAGTGTTGTCGCATCCGTTCGGACCGGTGCGCCGCGGGCGTTTGCGCGTCCCCGGGCACATCCGCCGGTGTCCCCCGGCCGCGCAGAAGTCGGTTCCGGGCCGCGTATTCCCAAATGGCGGCGTCCTGGCTCCTCAAGGAGGGGGGCCGGGGATCCCGGGGCTCCCGGGCGGGGGTTGGAACATCGGATGCGTTATTCCACATGTTCGACACGGATTCCCTCACCTGCGACAAAGTACCCGCGATCCACAGGTCCGCGGAGCGTTCCTATCAGGGTATAGGAAATCCCCCCTCTTTGGGAATCCCGACGTTATGCGCTTGCCCGATTCAGCAGTTCGATGGCGGAAGGGTCCAGTTCGAGCGTAAGCGACTTCATGAGTTCGTTCAACTGGTCCAGGCTCGTCGCGCTCGCAATGGGGGCGGTGATGCCGGGGCGCGCGGTCAGCACCATATCTCCTCGCGCGCGGCCCGCCAGGTCCTTCTCCGATCGATATTTGCCCGTGAGGAATCCGCTGGCCAGCGGAAAGTAGGGGATGACGCCCAATCCCTTCTCCCGGGTCCATCCGAAGACGTTGCCTCCCAACGCCAGCGGAGCGACCGTAAGCCCGGAATTCCCCAGTTCGCGTTTCTTTTTCGTAGCCATGGTAATTGGATGCGTGGAGCCTTCACTATGGTTCCGGCTGGGGATGGTGAAGCTCCTGGAGAAGATGGAAGAGATGGTGAAATGACCGCAACCTCAGGCACTTAATTCGTAGTCAAGTGCTCTATCCAGCTGAGCTAAGGGCGCGTCCGAGAGAAAAGTCATAGGAACGCAAGGGGTTTCCGGCGTCAACAGCGGATCCGGAAAACCCCTTTTTCACCCCGAAAAAGGCCGTTGTTTGCACGGGGTTTGCGGTCCGCGCGGACAACGACGTATACTGCTTGCTCGACATGGACAACTCCTCGGGAGGGAGAAGGTGACCCACTCCGGCAGGAACAAGCCTTGCGTGGCGTGCAATGCATGTGGGGATAAACGCCGAAAGAAGGTATTGCATGTCGCAGGTGAACGCGGAAGACCCGTATTTCAGGGGAGTGGCGGATCGGAATTGTTCATTTTCATTGTTGAGAAAGGTGCTTGCCTAACCCATGTGCCGAATCAGTGATCTATCGCCCTCCTGCCACTGGCTTCGTTTGACGGCTCTCTGTATATTCATCTTCTCTCTCTCCGGCTGTGCTTCAATGAAGAGTATTCAGACAGCATTGCCTTTTCCAGGCCATCGCGAAAAGGAGATCGAGCGAAACAAGTTCCCGGTTGCACGAGGAGAAGACGTCATTGGCCGGCTGGCGATCATCCGGCTCGAAAAGGGGGATACGCTCCCGGATATTGCCCGGCACTTCAGTTTGGGGATCCATGCAATCAGTGCCGCGAATCCGGGGGTGGATGTATGGGTACCCGAGGCCGGAGAGCGTGTCACATTACCTCTCAGTTTTATCCTGCCGGACACTCCCCGAAAAGGGATTGTGGTCAACCTGGCCGCCATGAGGCTTTTTCAGTACAAAGAGTATGGGGCGTCTCTGTTGGTAACGACCTACCCGATCGGTGTCGGCACCAGCGAACGGCCTACCCCCACGGGCACCATGCATGTGGCGCGCAAGGCAGTCCGGCCGACCTGGCATGTTCCTGCTTCGATTGCCAAGGAACATCGCAAGAAAGGGGATATTCTCCCCGCAGCTGTCCCGCCGGGGCCTGAAAATCCCTTGGGAGAATACGCACTCTATTTGAGCAAATCGGGTTATTTGATCCATGGCACCAATAAACCGGCCAGCATCGGCCTTACAGCGACCAATGGGTGCCTGAGGCTCTATCCGGAAAACGTGAAGATGCTCTTCGATGATACTCCGGTCAAAACACCTGTACTCATTGTTAACCAGCCATATCTCATTGGGCAACGTAATGGCGTACTGTACCTGGAAGCTCATTCGCCACTGGAAGAGTCGGGCGCTCTTGCGTTGAAGAAACTCTATGCAAAATTGAGAGCTATTGAAAAGAACGCCGGGCGCGGGCTTGACTGGAAAAAGGTCAAGGAAGTACAGGCCGCGGCCCGGGGGGTTCCTGTCCCCATCTTCGAATTACGTCAGGGAAGAGAAAAAGAGGCCGTGAAACCTGTAGAAGTCGAGCACCCGGAGAGATTGTACGGCAAACCGGAAGTACCGGCGCTGAAATTGCACGCATGGTATGTATTGGCTGCCGATGTGCCTGACAAGATTGAAGCTCAGAGGATTGCCGCCATCATTAATCACCAAGGGCCACAAATCCCGGCACGGGTGTTCGATAAGAGCGATAACTATCGTGTTATCGCCGGCCCGTTCAACGATGGCAGCGAGGCCAGAGAGGCAGCGAAACGCCTGAAAATAGATCTGGAAATAGACGGTATCGTAATTGAACCTATCAAAAAGGAATAACCGCCCTCGCTTTTTTTGTCCGGGGGATATATTGTGATCGGAAACGAACCATCTTCCCGACAAGGAAAACGGAACATAAAGGAGGTGATGAGAGATGAAGAAAAGCCTGTTCCTGATCACAATGATGCTTGTTCTCCCGACTCTGATGATCGGGTGCGCAACAACCGGTGAGCTCGAGAAAGTGCAGGCGGAGCAGAAAATGATCGATGCGAAAGCGGACCAGGCGTTGAAGGATGCACAAGCCGCCAAGACTGCAGCCGATGCGGCCAGGGTAAAGGCGGATGAGACATCGGCCCGCGCCGAAAGTGCGATAAAGGCGGCAGAGGAAAGGGAAAAGGCGGCAGAGGAAAGGGCAAAGGCGGCTGAGGAGAAGGAAAAGATGGCCGAAGAAAAAGCGAAAAAGGCCGAAGCCGCTTTCGAGAAGTCGATGAAGAAGTAAGTCATTTGTATGGTATTGTCGACGTTCCTTTCGATGCTCCGGACAAAGATGTGGCAGGGGCTAACACCCCTGCCATTTCATTATCTATCCTGTGAGACCGCCCCGATGATTCTGCCAATGGGTTAGGAAAATGAGGAAGCTGGGAATCATCCACATCGGACCATTCAAATTCTGTGTTTTCCTCCTGATGGCACCGATTATCCTATCCGGCTGCAGTCACTTTAACGACGGGCGGCAGGCCAAAACGACCTTCGCAGAGGCAAATGATCTGTTTCATCAAGGAAGCTACACGGCCTCTCTGGACAAGTATTCGGAAATTATCGAAAAATATCCCGCGAAGGCAGACAGGGCTTTGTTCGAGATGGCTATTATTTACGCACATCCGAAGAATGAGCAGAAGGATTATCAGAAATCCCTGGAATGTTTTCAAAAACTCATCAAGGAGTACCCTGGGAGCGAGTACCGGCAGGACAGCGAGATGATGATATTCAATATCCGGAATGTCGTTCTCAAGGATCAGACGATCGCTGCGCAGCGGATGCAGATCGAAACACTCCGTCACGAGGTCCAAGGCAAGGAGAATGAGATCGTCACGCTGCAAGAAATGATTGAAGCACTCGAAAAAAAGATTGAAGCACTCGGAAAAAAAATTGAAGCACTCGATCAAAAGTTTTTTGACTATGCGACTCAGAAGGGATCGATAGACAGGATCCTGATAGAGAAAAGTGCACGCCGATTGATGTTGATCTCACAGGGTGAAGTGCTCAAAACCTACAAAATCGCCTTGGGGGGAAACCCGATCGGGCCGAAGGAACGGCAAGGTGACAACAAGACCCCTGAGGGGACCTATGTCATCGATGCAAGGAACAGGGACAGCCGGTTTCACCTCTCGCTGCATATTTCCTATCCAAACGAGAGAGACAAAAAACGCGCAAAAGAACTCGGTGATTCTCCGGGCGGAGACATCATGATCCACGGCATCAAGAATGATTCCTCGTGGGTAGGCGACGCTCACGCAAAGGTCGACTGGACGAAAGGGTGTATTGCCGTAACGAACGAAGAAATAGAGGAAATTGCCAAGTTGGCGCCAAATGGGACGATTGTTGAGATACGGCCGTAGAAGACCGTATAACCTTTTTCTAAATCGGATCGCTTAACCTGCCCCCCTCAGGATTTCGCTTAATGGCCTGATTGAGCACTCCTGTCGACACGCCGTATAGTTCCGCAAGGTCCGCATCCAGGCCCTCTCGAACTTTCGGGTTGACCTGTATGCATATAAGATGCATACTGATGCATATGCGAACGACGCTGAACATCGACGATGAACTCTTGCGGGAGGCCCAGGAGCTTTCGGGGATCCGGGAGAAAACCGCCACCGTCCACGCCGCCTTGGAGGCGCTGATCGCCAGGGAGAGCGCCCGCCGGCTCTCGGTGCTGGGCGGCACCGAGCGGCAACTTCGCCCGATCCGCCGGCGCAGGAGCGGGAAACGCGCCTGATGCTGGTCGACACCTCCGTCTGGGTCGACCATTTCCGCCGGGGGAACGCGGCACTGGCCGAACGGTTGAACCGGGGCGAAGTCCGGTCCCACCCGTTCGTGACCGGGGAGCTTTCGTGTGGAAACCTTCGTCGCCGAAAGGAGATCCTCTCGTTCCTGTCGGCGCTCCCCCAGGTGATTCTCGCCGGTCACGAGGAGGTCCTGGCCTTCGTCGAGGCGAACCGGCTGATGGGGCGGGGGATCGGCTGGGTCGACGTCCATCTGCTCGCCTCCGCCCGCCTGACCGGGATACCTCTCTGGACCCTCGACCGCAGGTTGAAAGAGGTGGCCGGATCTCTGGGGCTTGGCCCGGGAGCCTGACTCTTCTCTGATAACCCCCGCACCTCGGTCAGTACCGGAGAGAATTTCTATCGGGCGAGGTTATCACATTTTGTGACAACCTCCGGACGTTATGCGCTTGCCCGATTCAGCAGTTCGATGGCGGAAGGGTCCAGTTTAAGCTCCAACGACTTCATGAGTTCGTTCAACTGGTCCAGGCTCGTTGCGCTCGCAATGGGGGCGGTGATGCCGGGGCGTGCGATCAGCCAGGCAAGAGCCACGGTGGCCGGGGCCGAATGGAATTGCCGGGCCACCCGGGTAAGCGCATCGAGAATCCGAAACCCCCGGTCATCCAGGTATTTCTTGACCATATCTCCCCGCGCACGTCGGGCGTCGAGGTGGAAGGGGAGGAGGGGAGAAGGCCGGCTTAGATGATCAGGCTTCTCTTAGAGGCAAAACGGGTGGCCAGAGTCGTAGCCAGGGAGACGATATCGATCAGACACTTGTCCATCCTGGCGAGGGGAACGTAAAGGTTCAGCGTCCTTGAGCGCGTCTGCATTTTATGGATTAGATACGAGGCCTGGGCAGCCGTCACCTTCGTGTTCCGTACCAGGGCCTCGAGGATGAACTTGCGGCGGGCGGTGATCACATCGGCCAGGGGGATGCTGCCGGGATCGGTGGAACGGAGCCGGTACCGGCCGATCTTTTTCAGATGCGGATCGATGAAGCCCGTCGCCCTCTTTTGATATCGCGTCAGCGGCGCCCCGAGGATTTCGGCGACGGTCATGGAAATGGCTTCCACGGGCACATCGAGATTGACGGGGTCGGGAGGCACCTGGGGCGGCTTGGCGCCGTAATGGCGGACGATGTCGGCGACGAATCTCAATTTGGTGATGGCCCCTTTCCTGGTGCGGTAAACCTTCTTCCAGTTGTAAGGGAGGGAAAGCCAGACACCGAAGGTCTCAGCGAAATCTTCGTCCGGGTGTTTCTGGGCGTAGTGGTCCCGATTGGGGTTGACGAAGTCGCGGCTCCAGAGATGGGGCTTGTAGCGATCTGTGGCTGGATAGGTATCGAAGAATTTCCCCTTTACCCCGAAGATGTTCCGAAACTCCTTGTTCTTGTAAAGGCGGTGGGCATAGCAGAAGGCATGTCCTGTCTCGTGGCGAAGCAGGTAGTCGACCTTTCGCGTGTCATTCGTCCACCCGCGGATCTCTTTGTTCAACTCCTTGAGCAGCGGGTCGGCGTCGTAGAATCCGATCTCAATATTCGAGGTGCCGCTGACGCAGCCCCAGTCCTCTCCAAGATAGAAGTGCGGCCTCAGCTTGATGCCGCGGCGTTTCAGCCGCGCCAGGAGCTTTTCGATCTGCGGCTGAACCAGAGAGGCCCTCAAGCTCAACCCGAGCCCGTTCACCGGCGTGGTCAACATCTCGAGTTTCTTCGTGTCCCGATTGAACAGCAGCTTCCGTATATCGGTCATCTTGGGTCGCTCGGTCAGGCTCAGACCTCCAGCGGCGCATCGAATTTGACAGGGGAAGTCTTGGCGGCCGGAGCCGATCCTCTCTTCAGCGCCTCATCGACGATCATCCGCAGCGTCTCGGAAAAGGAGATGCCGGCCGCGGCCGAGCAAGCCATCAAACCCACTCCCTCTGTGAGGTCCGGATTAGGGTTGACTTCCAGGATGAAGATGTTGTCGCTCTTGTCCAGGCGCATGTCGATCTTAGCGTAATCGCGGCAACCCATCACTTGATACGTTTGGAGGGCCACCTTTCTGACCCGCTGCTGGGTGGATCGCGGCAGTTTCGCGGGGCAGACCAGCTTTCCCCTGTGGAACACTTTGCTCAGGGGATCCCATTTGGATTCGTAGGTGACGATCGCCGGTTGGTCCGGAGGAAGGTCGGAAAAATCGATCTCTTCAACAGGCAGCACCCGGGGGTTCCTGTTGCCCATCACGGACACGCCTAACTCCCGGCCCTCTATGTATTCCTCCACCAGGACGGGCTGGTTGTAATCGGCCAGGATCGTGCGGACGCCATTTTCCAACTGGCCCCGGTCTTCGACGACGGCCTCCTTGGTCACTCCCGCACTCGCATCCTCCCAGGCGGGCTTGACGATGAGAGGATAACGGAGTCCCGTCAGCTTGGGAATGGCTTTCTGCTTGATGAGTTTGTACCGGGGCGTCGGGATGCGGAAGGCCTTGAGGATCTGTTTGGTCAGCCCTTTCCGCTGGCAGATGGCAAGCGTCATTGGGGGGGACCCGGTATAAGGAATCTGCAATAGATCGTAGAGGGCGGCGACGCGGTCTTCGTGGAGGGGATTGTCGTTGAAGAATTCCACCAGATTAAAAACAACGTCGGGCCGGGGGGCCGTCACGCTCCTGAGAAGGCGGTTGAAATCGTCCTTGATGTTGACCGACCGGGCGTTAAATCCCTCCTTTTCGAGTCCCTTGAGCAGGGCGTCGATCTCCTCTTGGACGGTGGCAATCTCCTCCAAGTCCATAATGTCCCCTGTCGGAGAGGTGACTTTTCTGGCTCGGACCTTCTTGCGGAGGGCTTCATACTCGTCATCGCCCAGAGAATTGTAGATCACAGCGACCGAGATCCGCTTTGCTTTGCCCATTGATGCTCGTCTCCTTCATAGGATAAAGGATACCCGATAGGAAGTTTCTTTTTTCGCTCCCTAACCAGGAGGGCACTTCCTTCCGGTTGGTCGTTCTGTTTCGGGGGCCGGATCGACCTGCCCGACACCACTGCCCCCTCTTCCCCGCGCATTGCCGCATCCGGCAACCTTTCGCGGTCAGTATACGCTCGGTGGGGTGGTGTGCAACCCGAATCCCCCGCACACCTCGAACGTCGAGGCGGAAGGGATGGTTTGAGCCCTGGGGGCCACCGGCGGGGAAGTAACCGTTCCGCCGACCGGATCTCGTACCCGGTCCTTTCCGGGAATGGGTCAGAATCCGATCCGTCGTCGTGGCGGCTTTGGCGGTTCCATCAACGCACGGATCGCGTCGAAGACCACGCGGAATTTAGCTTCATACTTCCTTTCAAGAGCGTTCAGGCGCGCTGAGAGGCCCCGGTTCTCTACCAATACTTCGCGCATGCGAACAAACGCTCGTACGACGTAAACACTAGTTTCGACAGCCCTTTTGGAGTTGAGGACGGAAGCCGCCATGATGGCACCGTGTTCCGTGAAGGCGAGAGGATAAGCGGTTGAATGTTTCAGTCGATTGAACCGGTCACAATTTGTGACCAGTTCCTCCTTTTCCTCAGCCGTTAGCCGGAAGGAAAAATCCTGCGGGAATCGCCCTAAATTTCGTTTCACGGCCTGATTCAAGGATTTTGTTGTCACGCCGTACAGTTCCGCCAAATCGGCATCCAGCATGACCCGCTGCCCCCGGATCGTAAGGATCCGCCGGGAGATCTCCTCCGTCCCCTGGGGCGGTTCTGATTTCGCGATTTGCGATCTCGAATCCTCGCTCATGCAGGAATGATCATCAATTCTTGTGCCAATTGGCTCCGGATGTCATTAAAATGATGAGGTTTTTCTAAGATCACAATTTGTGATCTTAGAGAATCGGCTGCATTTTTGAGGTCACAAATTGTGACCTCAAGTTTTTTGCTTCCTCCCCCTTCGACCGGGCCGATCGCACCATTGATGGGTTCTATGAATGTCGGGGGGGTATTTTGTGAAAACTGATGGCAATTTTCCATCAGTTGCGCCGAAAGACCCCTCTGATACTCTTCCGAGTCGCTTCCTTGGCCATTGCTTGCGGCGGGACACCCTGGGGACGGCGAAGCTACCGGAGAAGATGCGGGAACTAGCGAAATGACCTTAATCTCGGGCATCCCCCCCGAAGGTCTTTAGTTGGCAACTGTCTTCTCTAGCCCAATTAGGTAGTCGGTTCCCGCAGTTTAACGATGATCTCTTCGGGACAGTACCGCATATTCGACATGCCTGCCTTCCCCTAGAATCGGTCTGAAAACCATCAACACACCTTGGACCGATTGGAGAGGGGCAGGTCGCTTGCACCATCGAGGTCTCCTTTCTTTACCATAGCCTTTCCTCGTTTCGCCTTCGAGGAAACTATCTTTGGCGACCTGAACCTTAGTTAATAGCAACAAAAAGGGCCTTCGAACCGAACACCCGGAAGGGGGCGGTAATCCCAGAGGGGATCTGCTCGTCAGGATGAGCCGCAAAGGTTTGCATCCAGAGGAGGTGAACCATGAACAGACAGTCAAGCGCACAGAAGAAGGCCAACGTGATTAACGGGATCGATACCGATGCCGTAAAGGATTTGATCGGTCGGGTGGCAAACGATTCAGAAGAAGGGCAGACCCTCTGGGAAGTGACCACCTCCTGGAAAGGGGGGGCTCGCACCCAGACCCATGTGGACGGATACCACATCGGTGGTCAATACGTGAAAAAGGATTTTAACATCTCCACCGATGAGCCCCTGGAGCTGGGCGGCACGAATCAGAATGCCAACCCCCAGGAGACCCTCATGGCGGCGCTCAATGCCTGTATAACGGTCGGTTACGTGGTCGGCTGCGCCATGGAGGGGATCGAACTGGAGGAGTTGCGCATCGAGACCAAGGGAGAGATCGATTTGCGTGGTTTTTTTGGTCTCGATCCCGATGTCAAACCGGGGTACGACGAGATCCATTACACCGTGCACATCAAGGGGAACGGCACCGAGGAGCAATTTCGCAAAGTCCATGAGACCGTGAACGCCACCTCGCCGAACCGCTATAATGTCGCCAATCCTATCCGATTGACTTCCGACCTGGTCGTCACTCATTGAACAAAATATTGCTATTTCTTTGGGAATCCTTGAAGAATGGCCTTCCAATATTGGAATTGGAAGGCCATCACTTTTACAGTGGCGGAGCCGTATTGAATCCGATGTACCGATGTATGGAGGACCTTCGGGTTATCTAGTCACAGGTCCGGTGAACTTGGATTTTGGATGTTTTATTTCCAAAAAATGTTGTGCCCAAATCGTGCCCACGAGGAATCAAAGCCGTTCACAACCCTTCGTAACCCATCTAAACCATAACCCGAAGGTCGCTGGTTCAAATCCAGTCCTCGCTACCAAATAATCCAAGGGGTTACGGCGGAAACCGTAACACCTTTTACTTTCAGAGCAGGTCGAACACGTCGAGGATCGTGAGCGTGGCTTCCATCAGGCGCACGACCTTCCCTTCGATCGTGACGACGATCGTCCCGCGCGGAGGCGGGGGCAGCCGCTTCACGAGTTCCGGGGGGAGAGGACGGGAACGCGCATATACCCCCGCGTCGATCACTTCGCCACGGGCTACTTTTTTTTGCCACCCGGGGGGAAGTTCTCCGCCACGCTCGACTTTTTTCTCAAGTCCCGGGGGAAGCTTTTTCATCTTTTTCCCGTGAGGGGGTCCCGCCGGAGCAGGCGGGGGACTGGTCCGGAAGTATCCCCGGATAGCGATCGTCTCATCGGGTGTGAACAGGTACTTCCCCGTCGCCGGGTCCCCTGCACGCGCAGGTGCCTGGGTGGGGACGGGTGGGGGCGCGGTTTCCTTCTTCGGGTTCGGCGCCATCGCCATCGCGCGGATGGTGAGGGTGGAAAAAACCAACAGGACCAAGGAGATGAATGCCGCCGTCCTTGCCATTGGATCTATCCTCCCTGTTTGGTTTCCGGAAACGGGCACCTCCCATTAAGGCACAGGACATTCCTGCCGATCAACGGGGAATTTCGCCGGTGGCGGGGAAGTAACCGTTCCGCCGACCGAACCGGTCGCAATTTGCGACCAGTTCGGTGTCACGGATGGTTTG
>Ga0307379_10005294_pt1 | contig 18044 bp, 15 predicted proteins | sample UN2MG_FD_202237 | JGI IMG/M metagenome (GOLD analysis project Ga0307379, IMG submission 202237) | Soil microbial communities from Risofladan, Vaasa, Finland - UN-2 | ecosystem: Environmental > Terrestrial > Soil > Coastal area > Acid sulfate soil | place: Finland: Risofladan, Vaasa | collected... | reverse complement strand
CGCGGCATTTCCGCCTCCGACGATGACAACGCGGCCTTCGACCCTCGTTCGTTCGCCCAGCATGATGCCCCGAAGGAAACTCAGGGCGTCGACGATACCTTCGAGGTCCTCCCCCGGGACGCGCAGTCTGCCGCTCCTGTGCGCCCCGGCGGCAACGAAGATGGCGTTGAACCCCTCGGCTCGGAGTTCCTGGAGGTTCTCAATTCGGCGGCCCGTGACGATCTGGACGCCGGCCCTCCGGATGTACTCGATGTCCCGCCCGAGCGCTTCGGGCGGCAGACGATACCGCGGGATCCCGACTGCCAGCATCCCGCCCACCCGGTCGAGGGCCTCGAAAACCGTGACGTCGCGGCCGGCCAGGGCGAGAAAATACGCCGCCGTCAGACCCGCCGGCCCCGAGCCGATCACCGCCACCTTCCCACGCCGCGGGCCCTGCCACTGGGGCGGCGAGCCGGAGTCCTTCACGCGGTCCGTCACGAATCGCTTCAGGTGCCGGATCGCCACCGGCTCGTCCACGTCGCCGCGCCGGCAGAACAGTTCGCACGGATGGTGGCACGCCCGGCCGCAGACGCTTGCGAACGGATTCCGCCGGCGAATGACTTCCAGCGCATCGGCGAAACGCCCTTCGGCCACCAGGGCCACATACTCCGGAACGTTGACGTGGGCCGGGCACGCGTCCGAACACGAAATCGGCGCCATCTTTTCGCACGCGTGTGACGGGCACCGCTTTTCGATGATGTGCGCTTCATACTCGTCGCGGAAGTGACGCAGCGTCGAAAGAACGGGGTTCGGCGCCGTTTGCCCCAGGCCGCAGAGCGACGTTTCCTTGATCGTTGCGCCAAGCGTTTCCAGAAGATCCAGGTCCTCCATCTGCCCCTCGCCGCCGGTGATCCGCTCCAGGATTTCCAGCATCCGCCGGGTGCCGATGCGGCACGGAATGCACTTGCCGCACGATTCTTTCTCGCAGAAGTCGGTGAAGAACCGCGCGATGTCCACCATGCAGGTGGCCTCGTCCATGACGATCAGGCCGCCGGAGCCCATGATGGCGCCGACTTCCTTCACGGAGTCGTAGTCGATAGGCAGGTCGAGGTACCGGGCCGGGACGCATCCGCCGGACGGCCCGCCGATCTGGGCAGCCTTGAACTTTCGCCCGCGCGGAATGCCGCCGCCGATGTCGAAGATGATTTGCCGGAGCGTCGCTCCCATCGGCACCTCGACCAGGCCCGTGCTCCGGACCTTGCCGGCAAGGGCGAAGATCTTGGTCCCTTTCGAGCCGTCGGTTCCGACGCTCGCGTAGGCCTCGGCCCCGAGTTCGAGGATTCGCGGGACGTTGGCCCACGTCTCGACGTTGTTGATGTTGGTGGGCTTGCCCCAGAGGCCGCTCGTGGCGGGGAAGGGCGGCCGGGGGCGCGGCATACCGCGCGCGCCCTCAACCGAGGCGATCAGGGCCGTCTCTTCGCCGCAGACGAAAGCGCCGGCGCCCTGGCGGATCTCGATGTCAAAGTTGAAGCCCGTCCCGAGAATGTTCTTGCCCAAGAGGCCCGCCTCGCGCGCCTGCGAGAGCGCGATCTTCGTATGCTCGATCGCGATCGGGTACTCGGCCCGGACGTAGATGACACCGTGGGAGGAACCGATGGCCAGCGCCCCGATGATCATCCCTTCGATCACCAGGTGCGGGTCGCCTTCGAGCAGTGCCCGGTCCATGAACGCGCCCGGGTCGCCCTCGTCGGCGTTGCAGATGACGTATTTCGGTTCTCCCGCCGAGGCGCGGGCAAACTGCCACTTGCGCCCCGTCGGGAATCCCGCACCGCCGCGGCCTCGGAGCCCGGAACGGATGACTTCGTCAATCACGTCCTCCGGGCGGCGGGACGAGAAGACCTCGGCCGCCGAACCGTAAGCGCCGTGGGCGACGGCGTCCTCAAGGCTCTTCGGGTCCACGACACCACAGTTCTTCAGAACTCGCCGTGTCTGATGCTTATAGAACGGGATGCTCTTCTGGCGTGCGACCGTCCGGCCACCGGCGGACCAGCAGAGGCGGCGGACGGCCTTGCCGCCCAGCACCGTCCGTTCGATGATCTCCGGCACGTCGGTGGGCGTGACACCCTGGTAGAAGATCCCCTTCGGATCGATCACGACGGTCACCGCCCCCGCGCAAAGGCCGTGGCAGCCAACGCGGACGATGCGGACGCGGTCCGACAGGCCGCGCCGGGCGATCTCGGCGTCGAAGGTCTCGCAGACCTCCAGCGCGCCGAGGGCGCGGCAGCCGGTTGAGCAGACGCGGACGGTTGCTTCCGGCCTGGGTTGGGATTCCAGAGCCCGCCGCCACATCTTCAACGCGTCAACCGATTCCAAGTGTTTCACGCGTGCTTGGTCCTGTAGGTCCTGAGAATGCTCTGGATTTGCTGAGGCGTCAGGCGACCGTAATACGTGTTGTCAATCATCATCACGGGAGCAAGGAAACACGTGCCCAGGCATGCCACCGTCTCGAGGTAGAAAAGCATGTCGGGCGTCGTTTCGCCCTCCTCGATGCCAAGTTCGCGTTGGATGGCATCGAGGATGCGGCCAGCCCCCTTAACGTGGCAGGCTGTCCCGCGGCAACAGCGGACGGTGTGGCGGCCGCGCGGCTCCGTGTAGAACTGGGCGTAGAAGGAGACAACGCCGTAGATGCGGCTCAGGTGAATGCGCGTCCGCCGGCTGATTTCGCGGAGGGCCGTCGGCGGCAGGTATCCGAAATGGTCCTGTACATCCTGCAGCACGCCGATCAGGTTGGAATCGAGAGAGACACCGAGTTCGTCGAGCACGGCGGCAATCTCGGCATCGGGTGGAGGCGGCGGCAGACTGCGCCGCCGCTGCCTGAGCACAGACTGTGACGTTTTCGTCATTGAGCAACCTTTGCCCGCAGGAACTGTGCTAGGCGTCGCCCAAGTATAGGAATTGGGTCGTGGCAGGGCAAGGCATGAATGCAAACGCGGAGATCGGGGAACCGGAGCGGTTCCGCAACGGCGGCGGTGTCCGAGCGCCACTGCCCGCCTTCATTTGATCGCGGACGCCACGTCCGGGAAGACCTCAAAGAGGTGATCGAGGCGAGTCGTTTCCAGCACCTGCCGCACAGACGCCTGAGGGTGGGCCAGGTGAACGAAGCCGCCCCGGGCGCGAGCCTTCAGAAACGCGCGAACCAGCACGCCGAGCGCGTCAGAGCAGATAAAATCGGTCTCCGAGAGGTCGCAGACGATTCGCGTCTTGCCGGCCTCGACGGCGCCCAGGAGCGCTTCACGCAGGGCGGCCGAGGCGTTCACATCGGCCGACCCGACGATGGCCACGACGTGGCACGGCCCTTCCTCTCGCACACGGGTTTCCATCGCACCCTCCTGTTTCACCGACGCGGCCCGCAGCCGGTGCGGCACTTGACCATGTGCACTTCGTTGCCCACCGGTGAAAAGGTGACTTCGTCCATGTAGGACCGCATCAGCATGATGCCGCGCCCGCAGGGGCGCCTCAGGTTCTCGTCGGCAGTAGGATCCGGCACGCTGGCCGGATCGAAGCCGGCTCCCTCGTCGGCGACGCGGATTTCGACCCGCTCGGGCGACACGCGATACGCCAGCCGCACACGCTTGGCTGGGTCCATCCGGTTGCCGTGCCTCATCGCGTTAATCACCGATTCCTCGAAGGCCAGTCGCACGGCAAAGTGGCAGTCCTCCCCGTAGCCGCACTCGTCCACCTCGGCAAGCAAGTCGCGTTCGGCGGCGCGGATCGCTTCCAGGCGGGTGGGCAGAACCTTTTCGGTCCAGCCGGAGGCATCGGCGTTGTCGATGCGGCAATGGGCCACGCTTTGGGGTCTCCGCCGCAGGGCCCGGCGCGGTCCCGCTTTCACAAGCCGGGAAACCGGAAGCTCGCGGCATTGGCACGATCATATCGGCCATACCGGGCGAAATCAAGGTTGGCGGCGGGGCACGTGCGCAGCGCCTCCAACTAGCCGCGAGCGTCCAAGCGAGCGGCACACTCCACGGGGCGCCGCCCGTGGGCGATTGGCACACACATATTGCGAAAGGGCGATATGTTGGCGGGCGATTTTGGGTGAAATTTGGGGCGATTCGGCCGATTTCGGAGGGCGAATCGGGCCTGGCGCTAGCGCCAAGGGGGTTTGGGGGCCGAAATGATAAGATGGGTAAGGCCGAATTGGGCGCTTTTTTCGACTTTTTTCGCGTTTTTGGTCGGAATTGGGCCCGAATTGGTGCTTTTTGACCCCCTTTTTGGCCCCTACGCATGCCGATGTGATGATGCGTCCGCGGGCGCGTTTCCGCCTTTCCCATCGGCCCTGCTCCATGCGTCCGTCGGCCCCAGACTGCCAAAATGGCAGTGGAAAGCGGGGGACGAAACGGCACAGCCTTCAACGCAGAGGACGCTGAGGACGCAGAGGGGAGTGGGGGGAAGAAAGTGCAGAATGCAAAACGAACGACGGACCCGGCGTCGTCCCGGCGCGCCGGGACTATGCCGTGGCAAGCAAGACGGCGGGGAAGCCTTGGACTTGGAACTGCCGTCAACGCGGCGGGGGAAAAGCAGGACGGGTGGACGGAAATCGGAAAAGCGAAAGCAGTGTGGTGTTCCCCGAATTCCCGGAAAAAGTAGAATGCCCCCTTTTCCCCCCGCAGGCCGGGGCCGAAGCCGGGAAAGGGGAGATAAGTTCTATGTCACCGGAATTACCGGGATTAAGTATTGTGTCCCCGAACTCTCCTAGATACAATTTATCTTCAGTAGCACAGAAACGGCGCATCTCGGGTTCGTGGTGATGGAAGAACCGACCATGCGACAGATTGACAATGGCCATTTAACAGACGCTTACGGTGTCCCCTTTCCGAAGCGGCTGACGTGGAAAGAGCGGTGGAAAGCGGCTTCGTCTTGTGCGAAGACGGTCGTACTACTATTGGTTGCGTTCATCGCGGGTATGGCGACCCTGATCGCAAACCTGCAAGCCGTACAAGATTTCTTTCGCAGCCCGCCCTCGCCGCCGGACGTCCCGCCCATTGTTGTGGAAATCACGAACAGCAGTGATCATCCGGTAGATATCATCACACGAGGCGACTTTATCCTTTGGCTTCCAGGGCCGGGTGCGCGGCATGCTTTCGGGAAGTACGAGTTCCGCAAACTGGACGGCTCACAGATTGACACGGGGCTCGTCACCATCGAGCCTGATGCCAAACCTCGGCTCCTCGCGCAGGTCTTGGATGAGGCTTTATATGCAATGGTGTTCGAGCGGGCTGATTGCGATATCAGTTTCATGGTTCATAGGTCCACGGGGGGCCACCAAACCACGGATGATATGCCATTCGCAGCAGGCGCGGTTGAGAAGCACTTTCTGACTGTCGATGTTGGCGCCGATTAGTCTTGGAAGAACTGTTACTTCGTAGGCGGGACAAGTTTGCGATTTGCAATTAATGCGGCGGGGGGAAAAGCAGAATAGGGTGGCCCCTTCGACTCGCTGCGCTTCGCTCAGGACAAGCGGGCAAGCGGCAGAGGGGCGGAAATGCCAGTGTCGCCGGAAATCGGAAAAACGAAATCAGTATTGCGTCCCCCGAATTCCCTGCGGCGTGGAATCTGTTTCACGGATTGCCTGTTTTGTACTTGCCAATCTAATTGGCTCAGGCTAGGGTGTGTGGAGGCTTTGCGTGACTTAACAATTCACGCTTGGAAGAGGCGGCGAAGCCGCCAACCCAAGGTGGGGGAACGTCTATGGCGACAAATACTTGGCCAACCAAGCAACTTTCCGTAGCCAGCCTCCATTTGGATGCGAAAAACCCACGGCTCGGCCGTGAGACATTATCGCGAGCACCACGCGAGATCATCCAATATCTTTTCGAGCACGACAAGGCGCTAGAGACGGCAGAAAGCATCGCCACCCGTGGCTATTTCCCGAACGAGCCGCTTCTTGCGATCAAGGAGAATGGGCAGTATGTGGTTGTGGAGGGCAATCGTCGACTCGCGGCTCTTAAAGTGCTAAGCGAACCTGGGCTTCTCGAAGGTTCGCTAGCGCGTCAAGTCGAGCGACTTTCTCGCCGGATCGCTGACCCAAGAGTGATTGCGAAGGTCCCCGTCACTATTGCGCCGAGTCGCCGAGCGACAGATCGACAGATCGCAGGACGACACATCGGTAGCCCAGTTCTTGCCTGGCAGGCAGAGAATCGAGCAAGTTTTATCCTCGATAAACTCGCCGAAGGATACGGCAACGATGAGTTACGCGACGAACTCGGCTTTTCGCTGCCAGACATCCAGCAGGCCCGGCAGACAAGAGCCATTGCTGATATGGCACGCTCGCTTGATCTCCCCGATGAAGTGAAAGCCAAGCTCGATAATCCCAGAGCCAAACTCTTCACAACACTCGGGCGCGTCTTTGAGTCCTCTGTGGGACGCGACTACCTCAAAGTTGTGCCCGACCCCGACCACGGACTTCGTGGGATTACGACGAAGAATCAGTTTCTCCGCGGCTTTACGAAACTCGTAACCGATGTGGCACTCGGGAAGCAGTCATCGCGCACGCTGAATACGAACGACGACATCCAAAAGTATTTCGAATCGTTGACGCCCGAAGAGCGCCCCGCAAAGAAGCGAGGCTCATTTATTCCCTCAGATGTCATAAAGGGCAAGTCTGTGGCATCGGCCGGCCAGGTGCCGACGGCTGCGCCGCCCAAGCGTTCTAAGCAAGTAAGCAAGACCGTTCTCCCGAAGGACTTTAGGGTTAGATTTGGCAATGAACGGCTCATTGATATCCGGTGCGAGCTGACCAAGCTCAAGCGTGAGGACTTTCCGAATGCTGGGGCGGTCCTGCTTCGAGTCTTCTTTGAGATCGCCGTAGTGCACTTCCTTGGTCGCATTGGCGAGCTTCCGGGCATCATTGAAAGGTTGAAGGAAAAGGATAAGCTTCGTTTCGGCGTACCGACGATGAGGCAACTCGTGCCGGAGATTAATCGGATTGCAAAGAAAAGGTTGAAAGAAGCTGATGCCAAGAAGGTTGAAAAGGCGATCCGCTATGATGCCGCTGCTCCATTCACGATCAGCGACCTTCACGCATTTGTGCATTCGGCAGACCTGCCCGGCGAAAGAGATATTTGGCAGTTCTGGCTGCGCACCGAGCCTCTTTTCCGAATGATGCTAGAAGAGGATTCGGAGGGCGCGGAGCAATGAAGACATCCAGCCCATTACGGTATCCCGGCGGCAAGTCGGCTTTGGCGGGTCTACTAAGTCAGGTCCGAACACTAAACGGACTCGGGGATCGAGCGATTGCCGAGCCCTTTGCTGGCGGGGCCGGTGCATCACTCACGTTGCTGTACCTCGAAGAGACCCGCGAGATATATGTCAACGATGCGGACCCCGCGATTCACGACTTCTGGTGGAGCCTTGTAAACCGAACCGAAGCATTTGTGGCTATGCTCTCAAAGACCCGCGTGTGCATGGCTCAGTGGCGTCGTCAACGAGATGTGTACAGGAAACGTAATCGGGTGTCTCGCCTCCGCCGGGGATTCTCGGCTTTCTTTCTTAATCGATGCAATCGGTCCGGGATCATCATGAACGGCGGCCCTATTGGCGGTGTGAAGCAAGCAGGCAAATGGAAGCTCAATGCTAGGTTTAACAAACCTGAACTTCGCCGCCGGTGCGAGAAGGTCGCCGAATACCGTGATCGCGTTCATGCGTCTTGCCGTGACGGGATAGAGTTCATCAGGAACCTAAATGCGGAGTCCACCTTTTTCTTCATTGACCCACCGTACTTTGTCAAAGGGAAAACGCTTTACCTGAACGTCTTGGATGAGGAATACCACATTGCTCTTTCGACTCAGTTGAAGTCCATGTCGGATACGGCTTGGGTGTTAACTTACGATGATTGCCCCGAGATCCGCCGACTATATCGGGGTTGGGCAACGATCCGCCCATTCTCGCTGCGCTATGCTGCAGCAGAGCGACGAAGCGGGAAGGAAGTCCTCATTACTCCGAAGTGGATACGTCTACCTGCATCTCAAGGATCTGCCGCCGTTTCTTGGTGATCGGCTAACTCGTTTTCCTGTCCGCCTAACACCCCAAACCCGGTTTGGAGTGCCGTATAAGACGCCCGTGAATGCGGGGGAGGTTCACACCTAACTGTCGCAACAGCAGCCCTGCGATCGGCCGATCTCGGCATGTCCTGTGCTTGCCACAATGAACGTGTCCCCCGACGGCGCCAATTCAGCCGCGTGGAACTAATCCCTATGGGTCGGCCGGAAGTATACCCGACGAATTTGGGCTTTGTCAATACATTCTGACCACCGCGCTTGCATTCACGGTGGGGGCGAACGATTGCGGATTTCGGATTGCGGATTTGACGACAAGGATTCACGGCGAGATCCCCGCCACAGGCGGGCAAGCTTCGACTGCGCTCAGGCGGAGCCGGCGAGGCGGCCGGAAGAAAAGGCCCACTGCAGGTTGAAGCCGCCCGATGGGCCGTCGAGATCCAACATTTCGCCCGCAAAGAAAAGGCCGCGAAGCAGACGGCTCGCCAAACACTTCGGGTCCACCTCTTTCAGCGCTACGCCGCCACGCGTCACCATCGCGCGGTTCCAGCCTGCGGTGTCCGTGACCGTGAGAGGCAGCGCAGTGAAAAGGTCGGCGAGGGTGCGGCGAACCGGCCGGGAAACCTGAGCTGGTCGCGCAGCAGGGTCGACGCCGGCGAGTCGGCAGAGAAGGTCGGCGAGGGCACGCGGAAAATGGGCGGCAAGGAGTGTGCGGACGGCCTTGCGGCCCCCGGAAAGGGGCCAGGAGTCGAGGCGTGCGAGCCATTCGGCACGCGGAGTGGCGGGCGCAAGGTCGAGACGCAGCGGCACCTCGGCGCGGTCGCGAAGAAGGACGGCGACGTCGCCGGAAAGATCGAGGACGGCGGGACCCGAGAGGCCGGTGTTGGTGAAAAGGAGGTCGCCGGTGATTCCGGCGCGCGGGCGTCCGGCCAGGTCGATGCGGACGCGGACGGGCGAGAGAGCGATGCCGGCAAGCTCGCGCAGCCAAGTTTCGCGCGCGACGAGGGGGACGAGGGCGGGTGTGGGGTCGACGATTGGGTGTCCGGCCTGGCGTGCGAGGGCGTAGCCGGAGCCGGTCGCGCCCAGGTCGGGGTAGCCTTTGCCGCCGGTGGCGAGGACAACGGCGGGGGCGGCGACGCGTCCGCGGGAGGTCCGGAGACCGCGGAGGACATCGTCTTCGATCCAGAGGGCGCGGGCGGTGACGGCGAGGCGCAGGCGGACACCGAGTTCGCGGGCGCGGCGGACGAGGGCGCACCGGACGTCGGCGGCGGAGTCGGAGACAGGAAAGACGTGGCGCCCGTCGGGTGCGGCGGTGGGGACGCCGAGGGAATGGAGGAATCGGCGAAGGGCGTCGGGCCCGAAGGCCGCGAGCGCAGGCTGGATGAAACGTCCGTGGCGTCCAAAGCGGGCGGGAAACGCGTCGGGTGGGAGCGCGTGGGTGAGGTTGCATCGGCCGCCGCCGGTGGCGAGGAGTTTGACGCCCGGGCGCGGAAGTTGTTCGAGGAGGACGACGCGCCGGCCGCGCTCGGCGGCGGCGATGGCGGCCAGAAGGCCGGCGGGTCCGGCGCCGACGACGGCGAGGTCCGCAGCATCCGATGGGGCGGGACTCATGGAGAGCATCGTAACGGCGCCGACATCGGGGTGCAAGCCGGGCCGCGGCGAACCCCAACGGACACAGCAACGGCATCCCCCCGCCCCGAAGGGGTCCAACATCAAACAGGGACAGTGCGGGGGGCTCATGTGGCGCGCGGCCCGGCTTCGTCTTCGACTTCGCCGTGGCAGGCGGGGCGGGCTTTGAAGGAATTGTCTCTTGCAAAACCTTTGAAGGGGGCGTATCGTATGGGGACTATCCGGCATCGGGTCGGACGGATTACGGCAGCGTGGTTTAGTTTAAAGGAACAGTATCCGAATGCCTTTTAACAAGTTGGGGCTCAACGAGCCCCTGTTGCGGGCGGTACGCAGCGAAGGTTACACGCAGCCCACCCCCATTCAGCAGCACGCGATTCCCCCTATCCTGGCCGGCAAAGACCTGCTTGGCTGCGCCCAGACGGGGACGGGAAAAACGGCGGCGTTCGCGCTGCCGATCCTCCAGCGTCTGTCGGCGAGGCAACCCGGCGGCAACGGGCGGCGACCGGTCCGGGCGCTCATCCTGACGCCGACGCGCGAACTGGCGGCCCAGATTCACGCGAGTTTCCGCGTCTATGGGCAGCACGTGAACCTGAGGTGTGCGGAGGTGTTCGGCGGCGTGAGCCAAGTGCCGCAGGCCAAGGCCCTACGCCGGGGCGTGGATATCCTGGTGGCGACGCCGGGACGGCTCCTGGACCTGATAGGCCAGGGGCTGGTGCACTTCAAGCACCTGGAAGTGCTGGTGCTGGACGAAGCGGACCGGATGCTGGACATGGGGTTCATACCGGACGTTCGTCGGATCCTGGCGACGCTGCCTGCGCGGCGTCAGACGCTGTTTTTCTCGGCGACGATGCCGGGGACGATCCAGGGCCTGGCGGACGCGATCCTGCGGGATCCTGTGGAAGTGCGTGAGACGCCGGAGGCCCCCGCGGCGGAGACGGTCAATCACTCGGTGTACCTTGTGGAGCAAGGTCAGAAGCAGGCGTTGCTGGAGCATCTTCTGGAGGGGCCGGAGATTTGCCGGGCGCTCGTCTTTACGCGGACGAAGCACGGTGCGGATAAGGTGGTGCGGCGGTTGAAGGGGTCGCGGATCTCGGCGGACGCGATCCACGGGAACAAGTCGCAGGGGGCGCGGGAGCGGTCGCTGGAGGGGTTCAAGCGCGGGCGGACGCGCGTGCTGGTGGCGAGCGACCTGGCGGCGCGCGGTCTGGACGTGGACGACATTTCGCACGTCATCAATTTCGACATGCCGCGCGAGCCGGAGATGTACGTGCACCGGATCGGCCGGACGGGGCGGGCGGGTGCGACGGGGACGGCGCTTTCGTTTTGCAGTTACGAGGAGCGCGGGCATCTGAATAGCATCGAACGGCTGATTCGCAAGCCAGTGGCGACGGTGGAGGAACACCCGTTCCAGTCGCCGCTCGGGCGCATGCCGCCGAAAACGAGCGGGTACATTTCGGTGCCCAGACGTCGGGGGCGGGCGCGCGGGCGGCGGCGGTAACGATTGCGGCCCTCCTCCGCCCGCCGAGGCGGGCTACGAGTGAAAGCGGCGCCCGGCTCCTGTGTGTTTGAGAAAATCGTGTCCGTCGGTCTGTTCCGTGTTTAGAGACTGTTTCACAACGTGCGCGGCGTCCTCCCGATGCATCGGGACCGGGACCGACCCGCCGCGAGAAAGTCGGCCAAGCGGGGTCGCCGCGGCGACCCGAGGGATATGAAACAGCCTCTTGGCCGCCTCACTCCTGTTCCCGCCGTGACTCTTGAGGGGCCATTCCGAGCACGTCCCGCAGCGTCCACGCGGGAATCGCTCCGGGCCGCGAAGCGACCACGGCGCCCAGGCGGTTGGCGAAGTCGGCCGTCCTCTCGGCCGTCCAGCCTTGCTGAAGACTGTGCAGGAGGCCGGCGGCAAAGGCGTCTCCCGCCCCCACGGTATCGGCAACCGTCACCCGGCAGCCCGGGCTCTCGACATACCGGCCGTCCAGCCACAGCGCGCATCCACGGGCCGCGCGCGTGATACATACTCCCCGCCATCCGAAACGTTCCGCATAGATGCGGCAGAATTCCAACAGCGTTCCTGCGGTTTCGTCGAACATCTCGAGAACTGCCGCCACTTCATCCTCGTTAATCTTGAGGAACGAAGCGCCGGCGAGCAGTTCACGGACCAGCGGCACGGTGTAACTGTCCGGCCTGAGGTTGATGTCGTAGAACGTTTTCGCTTGCGGGTTATCGGCGGTGAGTCTTTGTGTGACGTTCCGGGCAGGCCCGCTCATCTGTGCCAGCGTTCCGTAGTAGATCCATTTCGGTTTGGCAATGTTTATGGCCCTAAAATCCTCTTCCGAGAGCGAAGGAAAGTCGTATGCAGCGGGCCGCTCAATCGTAAAGCGGGGCTGTCCGCTCTCGAGGCGGACGCGAACACGTCCTGTGGGCGCTTCGGTCGTGGTCCGGATATAGCGGGTGTTCAGGCCCAGTTCTTGCACCTTCTCGAGCGTCGCCCGTCCCAGGTCGTCATCGCCCACCGCGCTGATAAACGACACGTCGTAGCCCAGCCTGGATGTATGGACCGCAAAGTTAAACGGCGCCCCGCCAATGTGCTGCGCATCGTCAAACAGGTCCCACAGCACTTCTCCGATGACGACGACGTTCATGTTGCCTTCCCTTACAGGCGGTTGCCCGAATACTCGTGCTGTCTCTAGAGGAATTCGTTCCCAGGTTATACTTCGCGCGGCGTCATGTCTGCAAGGAGCCCGTGCCGCGGGCGTTGTGTAATCGGACTCGGTGGTCGCGCCGGGTCCTCGGCGCCGGTTGCGTGCCCTTGAAACGGCGGCGCGTGCGGCGGCCCGAATCGACGGGGCAGGGGGGGGTGCGTTTGCTCCGGCCGATGAAACGCGGCGCTCGGCTTGCATTCTCGCATCGTTCCGGATAGGCTGGCTGCGTTGCCGCATCGGGCCGGATGGCCCGGCGCTGCGGTGGATAACGAGGATCGAGGGCGTCTGGGAGATTCTTTCATGCACTGGACGGGCCGTTTTCCGATGCGTTGTCACCTTCTGCTTCTTGTTTTCGCGGCGGGCCTGCTTCTTGCGGCGCCGGCGGAAGTTGCGGGAGAGGCCGCTGAGGCGGGCGCCGAGTCCGCGGCGGAAACCGCTTCGCCTGCCGCACCCGACGTCGACCTCTCAAACTATTTCCCCGAGTGGGCCGGGCGCGAGGTGTTCGGCGTTGCCGTCTGGCAGTTCCTCACGGCTTTCGTTTGCGTGCTCGCGGGATTAGCCCTGAAAACGGTGTCGGACTATATCTTCGGGAAACGCTTGATTCCGTTCCTGGAGAAGACGCGGTTCCGGCTTGATCATCTGATTGCGCGGGCGGCGAGCAAACCGTTGGGATACCTGTTGCTGCTGGCTTTGCTCGGGGCGGCGTGCGCGGTCCTGTCGCTTCCGGAAGAGCCTACCGACGTGCGCGGCTTCGTATACGGCGTGCTCAAGGTTCTGCTGGTCGCCGACGTCCTCTGGTTTCTGTTTCGGGTGGTGGACGTCGGCGTGGAGTGCCTGGGCCGCCTGGCGGCGCGGACGGAATCGAAACTCGACGACCAACTCGTGCCCCTTATCCGGAAGGCCCTGAAAGTAACCATCGGCCTGGTGTGCGTGCTATGGGTCGTGCAACTCCTGGGGTACAGCGTGTCGAGCCTGCTGGCGGGGCTGGGGATCGGCGGGCTGGCGGTCGCGTTGGCGCTTCAGGATACCCTGTCGAACTTCTTCGGGTCCATTTACATATTCGCCGACCGCCCGTTCATCGTGGGGGACATGGTCGGGATCGGTGACATCGAAGGGACGGTAGAGCAGATTGGTTTTCGTTCGACGCGGATTCGCACGTGGCCGGCCACGCTGGTTTCGATTCCCAACAAGACCGTGGCCGAGTCCGTCGTCGATAACTGGTCGAAGATGCCCAAGCGGCGCGTGTTCCAGACGGTCGGCGTGACATACGAGACCACCGCCGAGCAGATGGAAAAGGCCGTGGCGGCGATTCGCAGAATCCTCGAAAGCGACGAGGGCGTGGACCAGGAGTTCATCGTCGTGCGTTTCAGCGACTTCGGCGCGTCGAGTCTGGACATCATCGTCTATTACTTTACGAAGGCCATCGCCTACGCCGACCACTTGGCGATGAAGGAACGGGTGAATCTGGCCATCATGCGGGCGCTGCGGGACCTGGGCCTCTCCATCGCCTTCCCGACCCGCACCGTTTACTTCGAGGGCGACGTCGCCAGAGCGATGGCCGGGCGGCGCACGAGCGGGAACGCCGAACGCGGCGCTTAGAATGTCCGAGCCTTCTTGCGCACCGTCGCGATGGCAGCATCGAGCGCTCGGGCGGCGGCGTCCGGGCCTTCGGCGACCGTCGGCTCGACGAGGACCGTGTCGATCTTCTCAAGCCCGATGAACCGCAGGACGGCCCTGAGGTATGGCAATTGGTAGTCCATCGCCTCGCCGCTTGTTCCCGGCCCGTACCTTCCCCCGCGCGCCAGGATCAAAAGCGCCGGCCGTCCGGCCAGGAGCCCCTCCACCTCTCCCGACTCCGTGTACCGAAACGTCTCCTGTGGCTGGACGATGACGTCGATGTAATGCTTCAGATGGTAGGGGACGCCGAAGTTCCACATCGGCGAGGAAATGACCAGTTTGTCAGCACGTTTCAGGTGGTTGACGGCCTCGACGATGCCTTCCCATACCCTGGCCTCTTTGTCGGGCAGGCCTTGACCACCAAGGGTGTGCATTTTGGCGCCGGCGGCATCGCCGAGAAACGCCGGCGGCGCGTGGGCCGGGAGGTCGAGCGTCTCAATCGTGTCCTCGGCGTGGGCCTCGGCGTAGGCTTCGAGAAAGGCGCGCGCCACCCGAATTGAGAAAGAGTCTTCCCCTCGCGGGGACACCTGGATGTGGAGGACATGGGCCATCAGTAGTCTCTATAGCACATCCCCTCTCGACCTATTCTACCCCGGGAGCAAAAATGGAGCCAAAAGAAAAAACCGCTTACGTTGATGCGCTGGCATCGGCGGCTTGATGTTTGCTGCCTCGTCTTTTCTCCTTTGTCGGCAGATCTTGACGAAAGGCGGGGCCGCTGGTTTAATACCGCCCCGTGCCTCAGGGAGGTTGCGGATGGCGAAGCAGGAGAGTTCGGCGGAATGCGCGGCGTGCGACGCCGAGTGCTGCCGGTATATCACCGTCGAGATTGACACGCCCACGCGGAAGATCGATGCGGAGGAAATCCGCTGGTTCCTCGCGCACGAGAACACGCGCGTGTACATTGACGACGACGACGGCACGTGGAATCTCCAGGTCCTCACCCGGTGCCGCCGCCTGGACAAGAACAACCGCTGCACGATTTATGAGAACCGGTACCAAATCTGCGGCGACTACGACCCCGAAACCTGTGACGCCAGCGACGCCGAAGCGATGGATACGACCTTCGAGACCACCGAGGCATTCGACGCCTACTGGGCCAGGAAACAGCGAAGAAAGAAGAAAAGCGGGAAGGGAAAAAAGGGAAGCGGGAAGAAGAAAAGGCGCACAAAATAATCTCCGGTAATCCCCCAGAGTGCCTCTGGCCGGCAACCCGCCGCCGACCTTTCCCCATGGAACCCGCCCGCTATTTCTTTTTTCGCCGCTCCCACATTTCCTCGGCTTCGGGACGGCGGATGTAAACGGGGGCAAGGCGCAAGGGGTCGGCATACTCGCCGCGCTCGCCCATCTCGAAGCCCAGACTGGCGACGGCGGCGGGACGCGCGTCCCACAAATCCTCGGGCGCAAAATCAAATCTCGTGAGCGCCTCGCGGGCTTTCGGCACGCCACGACCGAGAACAAAAGCGGGCTTTTTCAGGCGCGCCGCCAGGTCCTCCGGTTCAATCAGCGTGGGGCCGAAGGTTTCCTGGAGGCGTCCTTCGCTCCGTTCGAAGACGCTCGCATACAGGCCGCCGCGCTTCGCGTCGAGGATGGGCACGATCCGCCTGGCCTGCGCCGGTGCGTTCTCGGCAAGGGCCCGAAGGGTCGGCACGGCGACGACCTTCGCCCCCGTGTCCCAGGCGACGAACTTGGCGAAGACGACGGCGATGCGAAGGCCGGTGAACGAGCCGGGCCCGATGCTGACGGCCACCAGGTCGATATCCCCGGGCGTCCAGCCGGCGCGCCCGCAGGCGGCGCGGATGACCATCAGGAGGTCGCGGCCATGGCGCAGGCCCTCGGCCAGGCGAACCTCTTCGATGAGGCGCGCGGCGTCGGCCAGTGCGATGCCGCCGTGGGGGCCGGACGTTTCAACCGCCAGGATGCGCATTGCTGGAATTTCCTTTCACATACCGCGTGGCCCGTTCGGGCCGTGACACACGGTCTCCGTCGCCGCCGGTGGCCATTTTAGCGGCCGCGCGCGGCAAGGCAACGTCGAAACCAACTCGCGCCCGCCATCGGGCCTGAGTGCCGCAATCAAGGCCCTCTATGCGGCGTCGGCTGCCGCGCTCGGCAAAATTGCTTGTGGCGTGGTGTGGCTGGTTCTAGAATCGGCGGGTGGCTATTCAGGCGCCCGGACCTGCCTCCGGCAAGGGCTTGAGGTGGGGAATATGAGATTCGGGTGTCCTGCACACGTTAGAGGGAGGCGGAACATGGAAGTTATCATTTGTAAAACGTACGACGATTTGAGTGCGCGGGCGGCAAAGGTGGTGGCGGACCTGGTCAGGAGGAAGCCGCAGGCCGTCCTCGGTTTCGCCACCGGTTCGAGTCCCCTCGGCCTGTACAAGGAATTAATCCGGATGCACGGGGAGGAGGGTCTCGACTTCTCCGGGATTACGACGTTCAATCTGGACGAGTATGCCGGCCTGTCCGGCGACCACCCGCAAAGTTACTGGTACTTTATGCACGAAAATCTGTTCAATCGCATCAACCTTCGGAAGGAGGCGATTCACGTTCCTTCCGGAACGGAAGCCGACCACGTCGCGTCCTGCGAGAAGTACGAAAGGCAAATCGAAGAGGCCGGCGGGATTGACCTCCAGATCCTCGGCATCGGATCGGACGGGCACATCGCCTTCAACGAGCCGGGCAGCAGCCTGGGGTCCCGGACGCGCCTGGTGACGCTGACCGAGGAAACGATTAGCGATAATTCCCGCTTCTTCGAGAAGAAGGAAGACGTGCCGCGGCACGCGATCTCGATGGGCGTGGGCACCATTCTCGAAGCGCGCCGCTGCGTGATGCTGGCCAACGGGAAGAACAAGGCCGAGGCGGTGGCGGCGGCGGTCGAAGGGCCGATTACGAGCATGATAACGGCCAGCGCCCTGCAACTGCACCCCGACACAATCTGCTTCGTGGATGAGGCGGCAGCCGGGAAACTCAAACTGCGTGACTACTACGATTGGGTTCAAGCGTCGAAGGTCCGGTAAGCCGGGCGGTCGGTGCGCCGGTAGCGGCCGCGTCCCGGCCGGGAGGTTCACGGGGCCGCGCGGCACCGTGGAAGTGAGGAAATGCCATGACCGAACTCGAGATTCGTCCGATGGGGTCGCTCGGCCACAACTTTATCGAGCCGCCCTATCTGCCCGAAGGGAAGGATGAGTATTACCTTAGGAACGAGCAGTCGCCGCGCCCGGCGGACGGGTGGCGCCGCCTGAGGACGGACGAGATTGAGACGCTGGTCCTGAACGGCAACCGGGCCGACGATTGGGCGAACCTGCGGGTGACGGACCAGTTCAATCCTTCCCAGATTCGGAACTGCGAGTTCTACGGCCTGGTTCGCATCGGCCGGCTCGAAGAGGTCTATCTGAAATACCACAACTTGTGCGAGCCGGTCGGTCTTACCAATAGCCGCATCATCGCGTGCGACATCGGCGATGACGTGGCGATCCACAACGTGCGCTACCTGGCGCACTACATCATCGGCGACAACGTGATGCTGCTGAACCTGGACGAGATGCACACGACGAATCACGCCAAGTTCGGCAACGGGATTCTGAAGGAAGGCGAGCCGGAGGAGGTGCGCATCTGGCTGGACCTCGTGAACGAGGCCGGCGGGCGCAGCGTCATGCCGTTCGATGGGATGCTGGCGGCCGACGCCTACCTGTGGGCCAAGTATCGGGACGACCCGGAGTTGCTGGCGCGCCTGGGCGAGATAACGCAGCGGCAGTTCGACCCCCGGCGCGGCTTTTACGGGACGGTCGGCGACCGGTGCGTCATCAAGAACTCGCGCATCATCAAGGACGTGAAGTTCGGTCCCTGCTGCTACATCAAAGGTGCGAACAAACTGAAGAACCTGACGATTAACTCGAGCGAGGAAGAGCCGACGCAGATCGGCGAGGGCGTCGAACTGGTCAACGGCATCCTCGGCCTCGGATGCCACATCTTTTACGGATGCAAGGGTGTGCGGTTCGTGCTGGGG
>Ga0307379_10005293_pt1 | contig 18044 bp, 11 predicted proteins | sample UN2MG_FD_202237 | JGI IMG/M metagenome (GOLD analysis project Ga0307379, IMG submission 202237) | Soil microbial communities from Risofladan, Vaasa, Finland - UN-2 | ecosystem: Environmental > Terrestrial > Soil > Coastal area > Acid sulfate soil | place: Finland: Risofladan, Vaasa | collected... | reverse complement strand
TCGACTCCGGCCATTAGGGCAAATTGGGTCTTTACCTCACCTCCTGAGTTATAGGACGATTGCCTCCCTGTCAGAGATAAATCTATACGAGGTATCGGTCAAATAGGCCTTCGGGTTTACCCCCCGTTAGAAATTTTTCCTCCCATCGGGCAGCTTTGTTGAACACCTTAGGTGCTTAGATTTCGATTTTGGCGGGAATAAAAGAAAGGGCCTATACCAAATCAAATCGGTATAGGCCCCGAGGTGATACAAATTCGTAGCTCCAACTGCTACATAGAATTCCAGCTTACGGTTGCGGCTCCGGTTCTGGTTCCGGTTCTGTTCGATACAGCCGGATGTCATCAATGAATATCTTCCCTGCACCGCCGGGAATGGTCATATTGCCTTTGCTGCCCAGGCCAATCGCGATTTTGTCTACGTTGGTCAAAGTTATACCCTGATCGGCTAAAGCCTGCAGGGGGATAACCCACCGAGTCCAGGTGTCTATCTGTGCTGCCGCCGGATCGTCATAGACCACTACAGCAGGTGCTCCGGCGCTGTTGGAGACCGCCACATAAAGCGGCTCGGCATCGTTGCTGGCTATACCGATATCCTGGTTCGCCCACTGCGGACCGACCGAGCCGGTAGTCGTTACGTTGCTAAATACGGCCTGACACGTCAGAGCCGCATCATGACTGGTAACCGCCAAACCGATAGAGACATTTGTACCCATCTGAATTGGTTCGGCTACACCCACCATCTGCCAGTTAGAACCGTTGGCTGAACTGTACGCCGTAAAGTTGCCGGCCAGGTCGCGAACGATCTTCACCCAGTACGGCGCGGTGATACCGGTTTGTGAACCCGTCTGCTGGGCATTTTCGCCCGTCTCAGCTCGATACTCGGCGATTACGCCGCTGCCAGGTGTGACGGCTGCCATCCAGTACTTGGAATCTGGAGCCAGCGTATCGCGAATCATCACTGCCGCTTTGGCAGAGGCGTGGGTATCGGTCAGGCTTTCGACTTTCGCTAAAATCGAGCCGGAGCCGGACAGCGTCTTGTAAGCGTAGTGGAACTCATCGGACTGATTCCAGATATCTGCGCCGGAGCCGGTCATTGTATAAGTACCGACCGGGCCCTCGACTAAGCTGCCGGTGGATGCCGGGTTGCCTCTGAACCACAGCGACAAATTCGCAACGCCTTCTTCGGTCCAGTCGCGTACAGCACTCAACGTCAACTCTGCCTCTGAGTACATGGCAAAGCCCTGCTTATTGTTGTCATAGTTATACGGCATAGATTGGCTGCCGCCGTGAACTATCGTCTCCTCGGTATAAGAAGCAGTGGTTTCGTCTCCCACAGCAGCACCGGAGCCGTTGCCGCCAAAGTACGGATCGGTTCCTTGTGCACCGTAGCCGAGCCCATCGTGCCACGAGTACCATATCTGGTTATCGCCGGCGTCATAGTCCTCGAAATCGTCGATGATTAAGAAGTCGGCCGTCGTGAAGTTCCAGACGTTGCCTACCCATGGACTGCCTGGATTGGTGGAATTGACTTCATCAACGCGCCAGTAATACGTGGTCTCCCAGGGAAGTTTCCCGGGATCATAGCTCTCGTCACCGAGCGTTTTGGAACCCTTGTATTCGGGCGAGGCTTTGGTGGCATTTTTCACGGCATCTTCATCAGTGCCGAAGTACAGCTCGTGCGAAGCGGCCTGCAGGCCCGCCTTCCATTGGATAATCGGTGTCTGCGTCACATCGGTGGCATTGTTTGACGGCTTGGCGCCGAATGCATTGAGCGGCTCATACGGTGAGAGATTACCGCCGGGGATAATCACGCATGTCGGCACACCGGGACCTTGCCAGGCCACCTGACACTGGTCGCCGCCGTCTTCTTCTTTCCAAAGCGCCATGATGTAGTACTTCTGGCCGGCCACCAGAGGGATCGGATCTGACTGCTGCTCGCCGGTTCCCCATGTGTTCGGATTCGACCAGTTGCTCTCTTGAGCTATAAGCCGCACCTTGGTTGAGTCATCATCGGTGCTGAGCCATAATTCGCCGTTGTTGTCGGCGCAGAGCCAGAACGTGTAGTCGCCTGTGCCCGGTGCATAGAGCCAGCCGTGAATCCTGCCGCCATAGTTTGACAAGTCCTGGTCCCAGGAAAATGATGTTAACCTCTCGGTCACGTCGGGATTATTCGGGTACTTCCAGGAGCTGGTAAGGGCTGGTATATCAGACCCGGGGATATTCTCCCAGCGCTCCATTACGACCTCGCCCAAGCCTTCTATGGTGGTCGTGAAGCTCCAGACATCGCCTGTATACGTATTGACGGCATCAACAAACTCATCGACTCGCCAATAATACGTTTTCTCTACTTCAAGCGGCCCGGGGTTGAAGTTTATAACTCCCTGCGTCAGCCCCCCGGTAGCATTAGCCACAGTGTCAAAATCGTCGCCGAAGTATACAGTATGCAATTTTGCACCGAAGCCTGCCGTCCAGCTCAGAATCAGGCCTTCAGAGTCAATAAATTTACCACCATCGCCTGGAACAGGTTCATAGGCCTTCTTGGGCGGAATCCAGAAGCTCCAGACTTTGCCCTTCCATGGACTGTTCGGGTCCGCATCATTGACCTCATCGATTCGCCAATAGTAGGTCGTGCCGGGAACAAGACCGTCCGGATAAGCATACCCGGAAAAGCCGGCGACAAAATACAGTGAATCCAAGCCCTGGTTGCCTCGGAAAGTATCGCCCAGCCCGTCGTTTACATCGTCAAAACTCTCGCCGAAGTACACATCGTGCGAGACAGCAAAATCTCCCGCCCGCCAGCTCATGCTCGCCCATGTATCCGCATGAAGCGCACCATCAGCCGGATTTAGACTCAAGGCATATGGATATCCTTCACCACCGTACATTACAGTCTGGACCTCTCCCTGCGTCAGCGCTCGGTCGTACACGCGGGCGTCATCTATCTGGCCATCAAAGAATCTGTTCGCGGAATAAGTACACTGACCAAGCCACAGCGGCTCACTAAACTCTTGTGCAACATGGTCAATTGAGTTCACTGCGTAATCTTCATTGACATACACGGTCGCTTGTGTTGGCTCTACTACAAGAGCAACAAAACACCACTCATTGTCCGGAACAACGAGGCCGCTGGCCCATGAATATGTAGCAGTACTATTATCATTCCAAGTGTAACCTATGTTTGTTCCCCCAGGTGGTATCATAAGACCACAAGCAAGGGTGTTTGTTGGCATATTTCGGGTGAAGAATATCCCTGTGTAATCAGACTGGGGGCCATTTCGCTTTATCCATGTTGACATTGTCACAGTAACCGAATTGATACCGATTGGGGGTATCTCTACATAATCTCCGTCACCGTCCACCTCCACGGCAGCGCCATATTTCCCAGCTACCCACTTTGTGTCACCGGTGAGAGTGCCGTCGAATCCATTGCCGGACGAGTCATAGGCGGTCATCCCGGAGCCCTCGTCGAGCCTCCACCAGCCGACGAGTTCTGCATGAGCCGCGCTCGTCAGAAACAGGCCCAGTACAAAAACAAAACAGGCCAGACAAATCAATTTTCTGCACATAATAATCCCCCTTCATAGAAGATTAATAAAATTACAAAAAAAGACCGATAAAGATTCTGACTTGTACAATATCCGGTAGTACGTGTGCCCAGGAAAATTTTATGCCGTTTGATACTACCTTCTTCATTCAACAGCAAACCATGAATTATCAACGTAAGAATTTTCGCTTTGAAGCATACAACTCCGACTGTCTTATTTGTTTCTTGCTTCATTTCGACAGGGAAATTCTACATTATTCCAGAAGATTTCAAATATCCACAGACAGGTTTATAATACCCTATTTTTGCTATATTCGCCACCTTTTTGCCAAGTATAAGTCGGCATATTTTTCTTAGAACTTACAATATAAAGGATTTACGTAAAAAACATGTGGATATCGAGTAAAAAATGATGTTTTATTTTGTTTAATTGTCAATAATGACTGAGCTACTTATCACTCAACGGGAAAGTATTCATTTGACGTCTATGCCCTTTACGCCATTTTGAATCAATCACTTTAAATCAAATGGGTGGTAAAAAATGATGAAAGTACTAAAAAAGAGAAAAAAGACGGATTTCTTGAAACCAATTGCATAGAACCAACGACTAATCCACAAAAGGCAGGAAGAAAAGAATTGAAGAAGGGCTAACTAAATGCCAATCTTTTGTATTGGCAAAGTCTGAAAGACCAGCAATAATGCAATAAGAGTAAGCTAATCGAACAAAAGAGATTCAATTTGAAAGGAGTTAAAATGAAAAACCATCATTTCGCAAAGGTATCTTTGGGCTGTTTACTGTGCATGGTCATGTTTATGGCCGGTTGTATTAACATAGGAAGTTGCGCCATGCGGGCAAAATACCAGCGATCAGTACAGTTGTCGGCCCCTCTTTCGCCCGGCTCGGCATTCGAAGCCCAGACTCACAACGGCTCAATCACAATCAATGGTGCCGACGTTGCCGAATGTAATATGACAGCTACTATTGTCACCCGAGCGGCGACGGATGAAGAAGCTCAGGAACTTGCTGAAAAGGTAAAAGTGACGCTTGTCCCCTCCGGCAACCGCCTAATCACCAGGATTGATAAACCCTCTCAATTGATAAACAAATCCGTGAGCGTAAGCCTTGATGTTGAAGTACCGAATCAGACGGACCTGGAGCTTATCACCCACAACGGAAGCTTAGTATTGGAAGATATCACGGGCAAGATCAATGCCACAACGCACAATGGAAAGGTGACCTCCGAGAGGGTTTCCGGTACGACCGCTTTTAACACTCATAACGGCTCTGTCACGTGCGGAGAATTTTCAGGCAGCACGCAACTGAAATCCCATAACGGCAGCATCAAGGCATATTACACCGACACCGCCCCATCCGTCTGCGACATATCAATCGTGACATACAATGGCGGCATAGAGTTAAAAACTCCACCCGGTTATTCCGGCCGGGTTGATGCATCGACCAATAACGGCTCAATCAATACCGATCTGCCGATAACAGTAAGCGGAAAGATAAGCAAGAGCAAACTAACAGGCACGATCGGGGCGGGCGAGAGCCAACTGCATCTTGAGACCTACAATGGCTCGATAAGAATAAGATGAGACCAAAGCATCATCGAGAGGACCGAAAATGAATAGGCGTTATAGGATGTTCAGGACTTTAAGCTGCTGCCTGTGCCTGCTTGTCGTTATTTCCGGCTGCGATATCCAGATAGGCGGCTGGGGACAGGCCAAGCACGAGATAACAGTTCAACGGCAGGCACCCATTACCGCCGGCTCAAAACTATTTGTCGAAACCAGTTCCGGCTCTATCACAATTACCGGCGGCGAAGTCACCGAGTGCAGCGTCATTGCCAGGATATGCGGGAGGGCTCCTACTGAAGAAGAAGCGCAGCTATTAGCCGAACAGGTAAAGATAGAGCTTGAAGCGGTCGGCAATACGCTGACGGTAAAAGCTGAAAAACCGCCGAGAAAAAACAGGCGCTCAATTAGCATCAGCTATGATATAACCGTCCCGAAACAGACGAGTATCGAATGTGCCAGCTCGTACGGTGCGATTGAGCTTGCCAATATCATAGGTCAAACAAGCGGCAAAACTTCCAGCGGCTCAATTGAAGCGAAAAATATCGAAGGCTTGGTTAATCTGGATACATCTTATGGCTCCGTTAAATGCCGGAACATTACAGGGGACAATATAACAGTTAAATCCAGCAGCGGCTCGATTACCGCCGAGATTATTACAGGCTCCGCGCAATTAACGACATCCTACGGCTCTATAACCTGCACGGATATGTCGGACGGAGATATTAAACTTAAAACCAGCAGCGGTAAAATCAAGCTCTCAAATGCCTCTTTCGGCGATTGCGATGCGCACACATCCTATGGTTCAATCGTCTCCGACCAGCTTAAAGGTAAGTCAATCAAATTGCATTCGGGCAGCGGGAGCATCAGCGTGACAGAATCCTCCGCGGATACGACCAGCTTATCCACCTCGTACGGACGTATCACCTGCCGGCAGATTACAACAAACAACATTAACGCCAGGTCCGGCAGCGGCAATCTCGATATCGCTTGTTCGGATTCAACGCCGGCCCAAATCGTTGCAGACTTAGTCACATCGTACGGGAGTATCGACTTCGCCGCACCGCAAAACTTCACCGGTCAGGTCGATCTGTCAACCAGCTACGGCTCAATACGAACCAGCCGGCCAATAACGATAAGCGGAGAAATCAGCAAGAAGAAACTCAAAGGAACAATAGGCGAAGGAAACGGAAAGCTGCACATGCAAACCAGCAGCGGCTCGATAAACCTGATATAGCAGAAAATGTGTTTATTAAAAAATCTCCGATAGCACCCCTGAAACTGTTTTGGGGGTGTTTTTTATAGCGGAAATCTGATAAAATTGCCGGCCTGGCAGTTTGGAGAGCACGTTATGAAAAATATATCGAGAATACTCATATCCGTTTTTGCCCTGGGTGTAGTTGCGCATGGCGGCAACGCATCTGATGCGATATTATTGCCGCAAATCGAAGGTGAGTGGTGGCAGGTTGCGGGCAATCCGATGGACCATAAATACGCTACCGAAAGGCAGGAACCGGTCGACTTTGCCGTCTGGCAGGCGGCGGATGGAACATGGCAGCTATGGTCCTGCATTCGCAGTACGACCGCCGGCGGCAAAAACGGCAAGACACGATTCTTTTACCGCTGGGAGGGGCAAAACCTGACGGATGTCAATTGGAAGCCGATGGGCATCGCCATGGAAGCCGACTCTTCTCTGGGCGAAACGCCCGGCGGGCTCCAGGCTCCGCACGTGCTAAAAGCCGGTGACACGTACCACATGTTCTATGGCGACTGGGTTAACATTTGCCACGCCGCAAGCAAAGACGGCAAGAATTTCACCCGCGTTATTCAAGCCAACGGCAAGACAGGCATGTTCACCGAGGGGCCCGGCAATAATACTCGCGATGTGATGCTTCTGCCGCACGCAGGCAAATGGTTTGCCTACTACACGGCCTATCCGAACCGGCAGGGAATGGTCTACGTCCGAACCACCGAAGATTTCAAAGACTGGAGTCTGTCCAGCGTCGTTGCGTACGGCGGCCGGGCCGGCACCAACGCATATTCGTCCGAGTGCCCCCATGTAGTGAAGCTTGGCGATGGTGACTTCTACCTTTTCAAAACGCAAACGTATGGCCCATTCAAAGGCGATATTCGAAAAAGAGGCGACCCCCGGACCAGCATCTATTATTCAAACAACCCGACGATGTTCGGTATCAACCAGGACAACAGGTATTTCGTCTGCACATTACCCGTAGCGGCGCCGGAAATCATCTATTACAAAAATCGCTACTATATCGCCGCCCTGAATGAAGGCGCTTTAGACGGCATACGTATTGCAAAATTGACGTGGGTGAAAAAGTAATCCATCCACGTCGCCGGCCTGCACCCGGCATCACAATTGCTTAAGCTTATGGCGTGTCTGTCAATGCCAGTTTCATCGCCCAATCATTGCGGGACCTGGTTAAATTGCCGGGGAAATTCGGCAGGTTAATTACGCCGGCGGAATTGGCACTCAAAACACCCGCATCTCTCCAAATACCGGTCCGCGGGTTAAACCACAACGCTTCGTATTTGCCCCTTAATATTGCGCCTGATAAGTTCGCTTTAGGACAGTCCTTCTCGAAGTACAGAACGAAGAACTCCTTATCTTCTGTACGGGCACAATAAGACCATCCGATGCACGACCTGGCTTTGCCCGATCTGTTCGGCTTGATTAGATTCCCGCTGGGCACGAGGTCCCGGTACCTGCCGCCTTCGGACATGATGAAGGTTCGCAGGTGCCGCATTTGGTCTGCGGATCGCCATTTAATGACGTCCCAGATATGATTTTCCGCGGCATCTTCGACGTTCCCGCCCCACATTCCGCCGTCCCATCCGCCGGCGCCGTAGATGTGCCCTCCCAATCCGCCGGATAAAACGCTGCCGTACATTGCGGAGCGGCAATACAGAGCGGATGTCTCCGTGTCGCCGTCCGCCCCCTCCATCCCCGCGTAATAAGGTTCTCCGTTAATGCCGGGCACCGGCGGCGAGGCATTGAATATCTCGGTCAGGAACGGATACAGGTCGTGAGTGCGCCTGTTGCCTATCTGATGGAACGTAAGCCATTTGGCCTTATCCGTATGTCCGAAGTTTCGCAGCGTCGAAGGATTCGAGTTCGTCCCGGCAAGTGTCCCGAATGGCGGATGCCCATACTTCTCAATGACCCTGTTTGCCGCCAGGTTCCATTCTTCCGCCGGTATGGTCGAACCGGTCCAGTCAAGATGGATCGGACTGAACAGGCAAATATTGGCCTGATACCGGCTCCAGATGTACTTGATGTAACGCGTATAGGACTGGGGCCATTGGTAATATTTCTTCCAGCCCTGCCCAATGTCACGCCGGGAGACTTCAATAAACGGAACAAAGCCCTGGCTATTGAGATAATCGATTTTCCTGTCCATATTTTTGAAGTATTTCGGATTGATCCGGTCGACATCGGGAAAGTATTTCTCGTAGCCGGGGATTTTGCCCGGGAAAAGAAACGCCCGATTACCATCTTCGTCGTGCATATCCTTGGCACTTTCGGTCCCGGCCTGCTTCCACGCCGAACGCAGTACCGTCTCGTCGGGCATCTTCAGGGTAGCCGGTTTGTCGTCATTCGACCAGTTCGGAAATGCTGCAATCATGGCAATGCAATTGAAATCCTGCTTTCGCCGAAACCGCACGTAATCCTTGAAACCGGCATTCGGACCAATCGGACGCTGCTTGTCATCATCGTACCACCTGTAGCGAAAGGTCGGCACCGACCACCATGTATCTCCCAAAAGGAAAAACGGCGTCCCATCGGAATACTCAAACGCGTGACCGTTTGCAGATGCTTTGATCATACCACGCCGGCAGGGATTTGATTCTATCTCGGCTTCGGACCAGGCAGCAGCAGTAAATTCCCCACTCTTTTCGTTAAGGCCCGGATCGGCTTGATTGGAACCACTGCTCCATTTCCACAAACCCGGAGCCACCGCGAGAACACGCAGCCGAAAAACATTGTCACCATCCCAGAAACCGTAGCATCGTTTCTCGAATCCCGGCCCTTCCAGATCGATCCAGACTTCCACTTCCGTGTACGGATTATCATAGTGTTTCTCGGCATGAAGGGTAATTTCCACCTTCTCCCACACATGGGCAGTACCTGCCATACCCGTGTTGATTGTTCCGAGCAAAAAAGCGAAGGCGGCAAATAAAATCGCAGGAAAATCCCACGCTTTCCAAATCGTTCCGGTCAAAATATCAGGCTTCTTTTTACAATGATTCACTATTCTTTACCTTCCTTTCCACGATACGTTAAATGCTAATCTATGAATTGCTAACAAACACGGCGGCCAACAGATTGGCTTCTATTTTCAATTAGGAATTTGAGCCACTTTTCCCAGACCTCTATGTAAATCTCGCCGGAAGCAAGGAAGCAATCGTTATGGCCGCCGAAAATCTCAATGAATTCTTTCGGCTCGTTCGCCGCCTCGTAGAGCTCCAAACCAAATTTAAACGGCACAATCTCATCATTTCCGCTATAGATCAGCATTACCGGACAACGAACGTTCCTGATATAGTCGATTGTCCTGTAGCCGAACCTCGCAAACCATCGCACCGGCATATATGGGTAATATTCCTTTCCGATGTCAACGTATGATGTAAAAGCACTCTCAACAATCAAAGCTCCCGCCTCAACCCTGCCTGCCAGTTGTGCCGCGATACTCCCGCCCAGAGACCTGCCGAAGATAATAATATCCTCCGCCGGAGTTTTCTTTTCTTCGGTCAGCCATTTGTATGCAGCCATGGCATCGGTGTACGTACCTTCTTCGCCCGGTTTGCCCCGGCTGTCGCCATAGCCGCGATAATCAAAAATGAAACAATTCAATCCTAAATTATGAAAGATATTGATGCTGTCCAGACGATGTGCCATATTGCCGCCGTTGCCGTGGCAGAAAAGAACCGTGAGCTTCGAGTTTTCCGCAGGGATATGCCAGCCGCTCAAGTCCAATCCATCGGCGCTTTTGAAAACCACATCTTCAAAATCCAGGCCTAATTCATCCGGCGTGCTGGAAACGTCTCGCTCGGGACTATAAAGAAACTTCGGCTGCATAAAATAAAGCACTGCCGCCAAAGCCAAATAAGTGATTAACAATACCCCAACAATTTGTATAAGCATCGAACCCATAATAATCGACAAGACTACCAATAATAAATTGTCCATTCTCCAGCCTGGGATTATTTTAGTTTGCCGCCGGGCATGAAACAAGCTACAATTTTGGCGTGATTAAGAGAAGGAAAACAAAAACTGTCAAGGTCGGCACGATTAAAATCGGCTCTCGTGCCCCTGTCATTATCCAGTCGATGACAAAGGTGCCGACGGTGGACGTTACCCTCTGTGTAAAGCAGATCAACCAGCTCGCCCGTGCGGGCTGCCGGCTGGTACGTCTCGCCGTGCCCAGGCGAGCCGACACCGCTGCTTTTGCACAAATCGTGCAGAAAGTGGATGTACCTCTCATCGCCGACGTGCATTTCAGCGCCGAGAGGGCTGTCGAGGCAATCGAAGCCGGCGCCGCCAAAATAAGGCTGAATCCGGGCAATATAAAAAATCGCAAGGACATTCTCCGAATCATCGACGCGGCCAAAACGCACAAGACCGCAATCCGCATCGGGGTCAATGAAGCAAGTATAAGAGACCTCCGGAAAGAAGCCGTCCCAATCGAAAAACGCACTGCCCTGATGCTCAAGGAGATGAAAAGCTACGTCCGGCTCTTCGAAAGTCGCAATTTTAATTCATTGGTCCTCAGCGCAAAAAGCAGCGACGTAGCACGAACCATCGAAATCAACCGCGCCATTTCAGAGACTTTCGACTATCCTGTCCACCTTGGCCTGACTCACGCCGGCCTTCCGGAAGATGCACGGATGCCGTCGGCTATCGCCCTGGGCACACTGCTGGCCGAGGGCATCGGTGACACCATCAGGGTAAGCGCCGCCGGCAATCCCGTCGAAGAGGTCGAAATTGCAAAGCAGATTTTAATTGCACTCGGCCTTTACGAACGTTCGAGTCCGGAATTGATTGTGTGCCCGACCTGCGCCCGGACCGAAATCGACGTGGTCAAATTAGCTCGCCGGGTGGAAAAAGCCATCAGTCGAATCGACAAGCCGCTTCGTATTGCCGTGATGGGGTGCATCGTCAACGGCCCCGGCGAAGCCGCCGACGCCGAGCTGGCAATATGCGCTGCAAAGAACAAAGGATATATCTATCGCAACGGGCGAAGAATTTCCATCGTCCCGGAAAACGAGATCATTCCGGCGATACTGGAAGAATTGCAGAGAATGTGACATTATGTGCGCGTGCGAGCGACTACCGAACATATATTCTGAATCCCTGCAAACAACCCTCAAAAAACTCTGTATCGTTGTCGTTTTCAGTATCGCTTTCGGATATATCGAAGCCGCCGTCGTTGTCTATCTGCGAGAAATCTTCCATCCGGACGGATTTACCTTCCCCATGACCGTATTCGGCAACGACGCATTGTCCGAGCGACTTTTATTAACTGAAATAGGCAGAGAAGCGGCCACAATCGTCCTAATCTTTACCGGCGCCTGGCTGTTCGGCTGCAATCGTCACCAGCGATTTGCTTATTTCATGGTCATCTTCGCAGTCTGGGACATCTTTTATTACATCTGGCTCAAAGTTCTCATCGACTGGCCCGCCTCAATAATGGACTGGGACATCCTGTTCTTTATACCAAAGACCTGGGCCTCGCCGGTCCTCTACCCCGTCTTGATCTCGACAGCATTGATTGTATTCGCAGTGGTAATACTCTACTGCTCCTCTTATGGCCGGATGATTAAGCCAACGTTGCGGGACTGGCTTGCCTTTTTTCTTTCCGGCCTTATCATGGTTGTATCTTTCTGTATTGCCGGGCTGCATATCACCGAGCAGGATTTTGCATCCTACTTCTATCGGTCGCTGTTCGCCGCCGGTTACCTGTTCGGCCTTGTGATATTCCTGAAATGCCTTTTGAAGTCCAAATAGCGGACGCAAAAACGCGAAGTGAATAGCAAACAAGTGACTCTTAATGCCGAAATCGCCTGTTATATGCAGGAAGTTGACTCATGACATATTATAAAGGCATTACTTATCGATCATGACTCGTCATTCCCTGCTCGATTTCCGATATTCTTCTAACGCGGCATTTTCGTGCTTTTATTTCCTGTTCCTGTTGTCCCCTGACGTATTCGATCTAGTCGACTTTTTATAGGATCTTCGCCGATTGCCCCCGTCTGTCTCTTGTGCTGTACCCTTGGTCTCTTGTCCGAATCCCTCGAACTTGCCGAAAATCATCTTGCCGGCAGAGGTCTGAAGCGAGCTGGTGACACTAATGAGTAGATCCCGTCCGATCTTGTTGCGGGCGCCTTCAACGACAACCATTGTCCCGTCATCCAGATAGCCGATGCCCTGCTCCGCTTCTTCACCCGGCTTTATGATTCTAATTTCCATCGTCTCGCCAGGCAGTGCAACGACCTTGAGCGAGTTGGCCAAGTCGTTTATATTCACCACGTCAACCCCGCGCACCCGCGCGACCTTGCTGAGGTTATAATCCGTAGTCGCCAGCCGCCCGTTACAGGCCTTGGAAAACATCAGCAATTTCTGGTCAACGCCCTTGACTTCCTCAACCTCTGTAAGTACGGAGTCATCAATTACCACGTCGATCACAGGGTCCGCCTGCATCTTGCTGAGTATATCGAGTCCCCGCCTGCCGCGGTTGCGTTTGAGCTTGTCGGCCGAATCGGATATAAGCTGCAGCTCATTGAGCACAAAACGAGGGACAATCAGCGGAGCATCGAACAATTTACTCTGGCACAAGTCTACTATCCGTCCGTCGATGATAGCCGAAGTATCTATAACCAGCGGCCGGGAGCCCTTGGTCTGCTTGGCAAATTCCACATAAGGAATCACGAAACGCACATCATCTTTGGTCCGCATCACAATACTGATTGTAAGATAGCATATACATATCCCAAGGACCCATTTGATCGCCGTGATCCCCGGCAAGGTGATGTTAACACTGAAAGTAGTGATCATCATATCGACCACAGGGGCCAACACCCAAAGAACAAGTAAGCCAACCAACAAACCGAAAAACACACCCGCCAGAGCGCTGAACTTTTTCTTCGGCGTCAGAACATCCAACAGAAGGACAAACACCGCCATACCTATACTGCTAAAAATAATCGCACGTAAATTCGCATTGTACGTATCCGTTGAGGAGTCGCCCTCTTCATCTTTGTCCATCATCTGAGAACTGATATTAACGAACACAATTGCCACAACAACAACAAGAAAGGTAGCTCTGAAAATCCATAGTAGCTTCATAGTTATAACCCTCAAAATTATGATAAACATTCGCTTTTATAAATGTAGTAATTATATACTGCTTACAAAGCGTTATCAATCGATATATTATATTTCAAGCCATTTTCTTTCGACTATCCTGAAAACCGGTTCTCCCGACAGAAACCGGCAAGTGACAAAAAAGGCATTGCCGGTATAACTCGTCACCCATAATACTTGTCCATAACCCTGCTCATCCGGATTATTTCATTCTAAGCTAAAAATCCTGCAATTTGCCCTTGATATTCCGGCTAACCATCCTTCATAACCAACTATTAAATAAGACCGACATAAGCTATGCCCACGAAAAAGATAGTCAGAATATTATTTGTTTATAAGGTACGGCATGAAAATATCTTTGACGCTTTGAACTTTCATGCAATAAAATCGTATATAGAATACTTAAAATGCGTATTTTTTATTGCTGAATCGTTGATTTTTGTTACTGTTTTATTCAACTGATAAATTGGAGACCGAAATGCAGATTAATAGCTACAAAAAGAACAAAAATTATTCACATCTTCTTGTAATTTCAACCTTACTGCTGCTCTTTACCACACCGCTGTCCGCTTTAGCGGCGGATCCGGACAGTATCGCTGCCTTGCGGCAGATGGGAAAAGCTTTTTCTTCGATCGCTGAAAAGGCCTCACCAGCCGTTGTCGGGCTCAAGACCGAGAAAATCGTCACCCAGGACAGCCAAACATACCGGAACTCACCCTTCGGCGACGATTTCTTCGATTATTTCTTCGGACCACGCTCTCCTCGTCAACGCTCCCCACAGCGGAGATATCAACAGCCCCAAACGGCCCTTGGATCGGGCTTTGTAATCTCATCTGACGGTTATATCCTGACAAACAATCACATGGTCGAAGGGGCCGAGAAAGTCGTTGTTGAGCTCGCGGACGGCAGGAAATTCAACGCTGAAATTACCGGAACGGACCCGGATTCCGATATCGCAGTCATCAAAATCGACGCCGACAACCTGCCTTATCTCGAATTAGCGGACTCCGATACCCTCGAAGTCGGCGAATGGGTCCTTGCCATCGGCAATCCGCTGGGTTTCAGCCATACCGTCACCGCCGGAATCGTCAGCGCCAAGGGCAGAAGCCTACGTCTGGCCGATATTGAAAACTTCATTCAGACCGATGCCGCCATTAATCGCGGCAATTCGGGCGGCCCTCTGCTAAATCTCGAAGGGAAGGTCGTCGGGATGAACACCGCCATTTACGGCGCGACCGGAAATATCGGAATCGGCTTTGCGATACCCGTAAACATGGCCAAGCACGCTTATAAACAGATCCGTGAGGGCGGCTCTGTTGAGCGAGGCTTTCTCGGTATTTCGCTTGAGAACTTAACTCCTGAATTGGCTGCTGCTCTCGACTTGAAAACGGACACCAAGGGCGTTGCTATTGGGGATGTGAGACCGGATACTGCCGCAGAAAAAGCTGGATTGAAACGCTACGATGTAATTATCGAATTCGAAGGTCAGCCCGTTGAAAAAAGGAACGAGTTCCTTAATCGCGTGGCGATGCTCAGCCCGGATACTAAAGTCGAAGTTGTTGTCCTGCGAGACGGAAAACGAAAAACATTTACCGTAACACTCGGCAAACGGCCGCCGGAAGCAGAAATCAGAGGAAACCTGCCCGCAGAGACTATCGAGGAATTGGGATTTTCGGTAATAAACATGACTGAAGAATTGGCCAAACAATTGGGCTATGAAGGTGATAGTGGAGTCGTCGTCAGAGAAGTCATGCCCGGCTCACAAGCCGAACAGGCCGGCATAGTCCCGGGAGTGCTGATTAAGGAAGTAAATCGGCGACGAGTTTACAATACTAAAGATTTTAACGAGGAAATTAAAAAAGCTCAGGAAAAAGGAAGAGCTCTACTGTTGATAAGGCAGGATAATTCGAAAATACTTGCCCTGATAATATTCTCCGACTAACAGAAGAACATATAAACCTCTTTATATTAACACTTTAGCCCCGTCCAAAGCGGGGCTTTTTTTGTATCGGGATTCGAATTTGAGTCTCTCTGCGACCGATTTTTATCTCCAAACAACCTCAAAGCCCGGATATTGCCGATCCACCTGTACACCAATAGGATGAATTTGAGAAGCCAATCTGTTTGACATTTCTCAAATTATCCAGGATATTCTCTTGACATATAATTTGCCGTTTTGTATAATACATAGCGAACTAATGGATTGTTCGTTGTTCATGGTTAGTTGTTCGTAGACAATAGCAAATCGTATATCGTGTGTGGTATGTAGTACGTCGAAATCCTGTTTTGGCCCCATCATATATGAGCAAAGTCGAAGTGACGGATGGCCAAATAGTAAATAGTAAATTGTAATCTTGTGCCCGCGAAAGCGGGTATAGTAAATTGGGAGGTTCTCCGGCCGAGTCAATTATGCAAAACAAAGCCAATTTGCCGGAGGCATAAATTTATGCTAAGTCAGTAATTACAATGGTTTATGGGATTTTTAGAGGTTTACGGCAGTGAAAAAACAAAGCCAAAACAAAGCCAATTTTCTCAAAATCCGAACAATGGTCCGGGATTCCGCATTAAAGCCTGCCCCGGCTCCGCCACAGGCCAGCGCGACCGAATGGGTACGGGATGATAGCTCTGATAGCATATTTGACAGAGCAAAATTTTGCAAAACAAAGCCAATTTGTCGGAGGGGCAAATTGACGCTATACCAGTAATGGCAATGGTTTATGGAGATTATATCGAGTGGAAACAGAGAAAAAAACAAAGCCAAACAAGCTTGTCCTGAGCAACGTCGAATGGAGCCAATTTCAAGGCCCAAACTACCCTCAAAAGGGTAAAACGGAAGCCCGATACCGGATTTTTGAGGCCGGACGACGATGGACGATCGACGACAGAGAGGATGGACGATACACGACTCGTCCCTCGTCAATCATCCATCATCCTTCCTGCCATGTCTGTGCTCTGCCGGCGGGCGAGGATAGAGAAAAATCGTTCGGAGTACCTGCGAATCAACCGGATGAAGCAAAAAATTTGCTTGACGGGAAGCTGGGTGATTTGGTAAAGTTAAATTTGGTGAAACGTGTGTCTTATCAGCACGTATCTAAAGAATTTTTGCTTCCCGATGTGAGGAATGTCTTCAATTCTTGAGAGCGTTCCGCACAACAAGGAATGGACAAGGCTACAGAAGTCGTATGCTTCTGAGATAAGATTTTTACCTTATCAATTATATAGTTAGTTCCTGAAGGAAGGAGGTGGCGTCAAATAGCGAAAATTTCGTTGGTGGATGAGGGAAAGTGCAGGGAGGATTACATGTCATTATCGATCGCTTTGGTGTGTGACCAGGGCGTAATCATCAGAAATTTTTTTATAAGGAGGATTATTATGTGTAAAAAGTTTATTTATTCAATCTTATTTTTATTGTTGGCGTTAGGATTAACTGGAGGACAAGCCCGGGGATCATACTTCGCGGCATACTGGGATGGAAATTATCCAACGAATTGGGCTGCGGAGCCTACGCCGACAAATGTGCGAGACGCTCTCGAAGCTGCCGGTTACGAGATCCTCGACGCGGACCAGCTCAAGACGTGGATGGATGCCCGCATCGCCGATCAGGTCTCCAGCGTGGTCGTGTTCTGCCCAGACATCGCGCCGGACACGGTTGTTGAGACCAATACGGCAGATTGCACACTTCGAAAGTATCTCGATGCGGGTGGCAAAATTGTGTTCTACGCGGATATTCCTTTCTGGAACCAGGGTAACGCGGGTGGCGCCACGACCAATTGGGGTGCCGGTGGAGCAACCGGCATATTGGGATTCAATGCCGCCAGCGCGACGTGGGACAGCGGCAACACAGTGACTATCACAGATGCCGGAATCGAGTGGGGTTTGACCGAAACGTGGGCATCAGTCCGGCCGACGGCCGCTGACGTTACTGAAAATCTTACAGTTTTGGCTACGGATAACAGCGGAGCTGCCGCCGCGTGGGTGAAGCATTATGTGCCGGGAGATATCTACGGAGGATTTGTTCGGATACAGGACGAAGGTGGCATGCCCAACGTCGAGGACCTTATGCGTTTGGCAGAATACGGCATGGGAGGTAATCCCTTTGCCAGCGGCCCGTATCCGGCAGACGGAGCTATGCTTGCGGCTATATGGACCACTATGTCGTGGTACGCCGGTGATTTTGCGGTTTCGCACGATGTTTACATCGGCGATAATTTTGACGATGTGGACGCAGGAACAGGTGACACATTCCGAGGTAATGAGGGATTGCCGTATTTTGCTGTCGGCTTTCCCGGATACCCTTATCCGGACGGCCTTGTAAATGGCGAGACCTATTATTGGCGAATCGACGAGGTAAATGATGCGGACCCGAATAGTCCATGGAAAGGCAAGGTCTGGAGCTTCTGGATTCAGCCAAAGAAGGCCTATGAACCGGTTCCAGGCGCTGGGAGCAAATTTGTAGACTCTGAAAACCTGATTCTGAGCTGGACGCCCGGTTTCGGTGCGAAATTGCATACCGTGTACTTCGGCGACGATTTCGACA
>Ga0307379_10005286_pt1 | contig 18064 bp, 10 predicted proteins | sample UN2MG_FD_202237 | JGI IMG/M metagenome (GOLD analysis project Ga0307379, IMG submission 202237) | Soil microbial communities from Risofladan, Vaasa, Finland - UN-2 | ecosystem: Environmental > Terrestrial > Soil > Coastal area > Acid sulfate soil | place: Finland: Risofladan, Vaasa | collected... | reverse complement strand
CCGACCTTCTCGCAAAACTAGCGCTCTTGCAATTTAGATCTGCATGGTATATTCTTTTTTATCCAAACTATTATTTATAAGGCTGCAGGCTGTAGCCTATAGCCTATGGTCCACAGCCTTCAGCATATTCAACATTGAACCGTCACTCCATGATTCCGGAATACATTTTTAGCTGGAAAACGCGCTAGCGGTACAGTTATTGGAGGCAGGTCAATTGATCCACATTTAAATCAGTCGGGAGGACACTGGCATGCGAGCATTCAAATTTTTTTTCACTGTCTTAACAGTTTCGTGCCTGGCTGTAAGCTCTGCCAAAGGTGAAAATCAAATACCCTCTTTCTGGAAATCGAGAGTCAGTGATATAGAGGAAGTTCTAAAATCGGTCAGCCGGGGTAAGGTAAGGCAGTTCGGAGAATCATACGGTCACAGGCCGATATACTTTGTTTCTTACGGCGAGCGGGAGCCTTATGCAAGAACAGCCAACTTTTCCTCTGCAATCTATTCAGGGCATCCGGAGGCGTTCTGCGAAAGAGATAAGCAGGCTAAGCCGGTACTGTTGATTCTTGGCCCGGTCCACGGTGGAGAGCTTGAGGGTATCGTAAGCTGCCTCAACTTAATCGAGATTCTAGAGACAGGAAGCGATTTCCGGGGACAGAAATGGCCTGGAATATCCAGCAGGGCTGATAAACTGCGGATCGGGATTGTCCCCTTGGCTAATCCGGACGGCAGGGCGAGGCTTCCTTACGATAGTTTTGTAGGCCAGACTAATGAGACAATGCATAAATATTCTCAGGGTACCCGGAAAGATGGGACTCTTTATAATTGGCCATATGTCAGCAGGAACCATCCGATGGTCGGCGATGTGGGTTTTCTGGGGGCCTATTTTAACGATGGCGGTGTTAATATCTATCTTGACTGCTTTTTTAGGCCCATGGCTCCCGAGACCCGGGCCATCTTCGACCTGGCTATTGACGAAGCCCCTGACATGATAGTGGGTCTTCACTCTCATGAAATGCCGGCCGAGTTTCTTCAGACCTATCTGGTACCCCCCAAACTCCGGGAATGGACTGCCGAGATTCAGAAAAGATATGCCGGGTTAATGAAGGAAAAGGGATTGCCTTTTACTCCTCCAAGACCTACATCCAGTAATGCTTTTGAATTGTCGGATGCATTGTATCACACCACAGGAGCGGTATCGATTCTTTTCGAGGGGCCCCAGGGCATAGTGGGCATGCCGCACAAACCTATCGATTACGCAACTATCCTGGACAGCCACCTGGTGATGTTTGAATTTCTTTTGGAATTGGGATTATCAAAAGAGGGTTTCATGGGACGAGAGGGCATAAAGAGAGGAGATTGGCGCTGAACAGCCGAAAGGATAGTGGCCGGCGTTTAATCCGGTCTTGCCGCACGGCCATTGGGGTTAATGTTCACCTGCTGCAGAGTTTTTAATAACCCATAATACAACCTTAAAGTCTGTGTCAAAATGCCTGTTCTCTGACCTTGCCTTATCCGCTGAAATAATGATACATTTATTTAAGGCAAATTCCGGCTCGAGAGTGGAGTTCCTTGACGAATTTCAATTAAAAATTGTATTGACCCTTTCGGGGGATTATATATTATTTGACAATATTAAATCTCGCATAATTATGTTTATCCTTTGTCCGGGGCAAGAACATGATACAAACAGTCAAGTTTAAACTAAATGGTAAACCCGCAAGCTTAACCGTGGATGGAGAGCGTATGCTTTTGTGGGTCTTACGGACAGATCTGGGTCTGACAGGCACTAAATTCGGCTGCGGAGAAAATTATTGCGGAGCATGTACTGTTATTGTGGACAAAGAAGCTGTCAGATCGTGTCAGGTTCCTGTTAAAGACGTTGATGGCAAAGAAGTTATTACTATTGAAGGGTTATCCAGAAATGGAAAGCTCCATCCTCTGCAGAAAGCTTTTGTAGAGCACGATGCACTCCAGTGTGGTTTTTGCACCCCTGGCATGATTCTGACTGCTTATAGTCTACTGTTAAAAAATCCGCACCCTACAAGGCAGGAAATCATTGAGAATATGGATGATAACTTTTGTCGCTGCGGGACACATAATCGAATTATCCTCGCTGTCCAAACTGCGGCTGAGAAAACGGAGTAAAAAATGATAGAAAATGAATATATTGACGAACAAAACAGCTTTTTAAGCTCTTTCCCGAAGCTTAATCGCCGCGAGTTCTTAAAAATTACCGGCGGTGGAATCATAATCTTTTTCACTATCGGTGATCCGACAGCGCTGCAAGCTCAAAGAGGCCGAAGGGAGTATCCCACGGATTTCAATGCCTATTTGAGAATTGGAGCGGACGGCAGAGTGACATGCCTGACAGGGAAAGTCGAGCTGGGACAGGGTGTCATAACCTCATTGGCCCAGATGGCGGCTGAGGAGCTTGACGTGTCCCTGGAATCAATTGATATGGTGATGGGAGATACGGACCAGTGTCCGTGGGATATGGGCACTTTCGGCTCCATGACCACCCGTTTCTTCGGGCCTGCTCTCAGGGGAGCTGCCGCAGAAGCCAGGGTTGTTTTATTAGAGTTGGCATCAGAACAGCTACAGATACCCAAGGAACGCCTGATAACAAAAAATGGGATGGTATATGATAAAAATCAGGGCGGAAAAAGTATCTCATATGCCCAGTTGGCAAAAGGTAAAATAATCGAGCGGCACTTACCGGCAAAAGCTGCTTTAAAGACTGCCCTGGAATTCACTGTTATTGGTAAACCCGTTTTACGCAGAGATGCTGTGGAAAAAGTCACCGGTAAGGCTGAGTTTGCAGGGGACATCCGGCTGCCGGATATGCTTTATGCGAGGATCTTAAGACCCCCGGCTCACGGCGCGAAATTAAAAAGCGTTGACACTTCAGAGGCCGAAAAGATTAAGGGTGTTCAGTTAATACAGGACGGGGACCTGGTCGCTGTTCTCCATCCCAGTCCCGATGAAGCGGAAAAGGCCCTGTCAAAAATAAAGGCACAATTCGATATGCCTGAAGCGCAAGTGGACGATACGACAATTTTCAAGCACTTACTTCAAAGCGCTCCGGACAAGAACATTGTAGCCCAGGGAGGCGATATCGCAAAGGGCGAGGGAATCGCGGACAAGGTAATAGAGGAAACATATTTAAACAGCTATGTCGCTCATGCTCCCATAGAAACCCATACAGCACTGGCAAATATTAAGGAAGATAAAGCCACTGTCTGGGTATCGACACAAGCGCCTTTCAGGATTAAAGACCAGGTCGCCGAGGCAATTGGCTTACCTGGTCAAAATGTTCGCGTTATCACGCCGTATGTTGGTGGAGGATTTGGGGGAAAGAACCCATGCGGACAAGCGGTTGAGGCAGCTCAATTGGCGAAAATAGCCGGTAAACCCGTTCAGGTTGCCTGGAGCCGTGCGGAAGAGTTCTTCTATGATACTTTCCGTCCTGCAGCGGTCGTAATCATAAAATCAGGATTTTCCAATTCCGGTAACATCGTGCTTTGGGATTATAAGGTATATTTTGCCGGAGAAAGGGGTTCTCAACAATTTTACGATATCCCTCATCACCAAACTGCTGCCTGCGGAGATTGGGGGAACCCCGGCGTTCACCCCTTCGCCACCGGAGCATGGCGGGCTCCGGCGAATAATACCAATACATTCGCCAGGGAATCGCAGATCGATATCATGGCCTCGAAAGCCGGTATTGATCCCCTTGAGTTCCGTCTGATGAACCTGAAAGACGAGAGAATGATAGGAGTTCTCAAAGCGGCGGCTGAAAAGTTCGGCTGGACTCAGTCAAAGGCGCCGAGCGGAAGGGGTTTCGGAATATCGTGCGGAATTGATTCGGGGACATATGTCGCCGCGATGGCTGAAGTTATTGTAGATAGAAAAAGCGGACAGGTACAGGTCAAACGGGTCGCATGTGCCCAGGACATGGGACTGGCGATCAATCCCGAAGGAGCAAAATTGCAGATGGAAGGCTGCATAACTATGGGGCTGGGTTATGCGCTTGCTGAAGAGGTCCACTTTAAGGGCGGAGAAATACTTGACCTGAATTTTGATACATACGAATTACCACGTTTCTCATGGGTCCCGGAAATAGAGACAGTCTTGATCGATGCAAAAGACTCTCCTGCCCAAGGGGGCGGGGAGCCGGCTATCATAAATATGGGCGGCCTGATAGCCAATGCAATCTTCGACGCAACCGGCGCAAGATTATTTCAATTACCCATGACCCCGGAGCGGGTAAGGGAGGCGCTAAAGGGCTGATATTCTCATAATAATCCAATCTGACATTCCCAGGTAAAATGGATAAGAGCACCGTATAATAGTGATCCGTCCCCAAGAACGGTGCTGATAAAGAAAGGGCCATTCAAAAAAGAGAAAGGCCTGGATGGATAAGACCAGGCTTATTCGATCGAATATTCCCCGCACTAAATTTTAGATAGAAATTTTTAAAAAAAGCCTCATCGGCTCAGCCACTCAATCCGGTTTTCTTTCAGTTATCGCTCCAATAAAACAAGTAAAGTGCTTTTATGACGGGTCGAGCTTCTCAATTGCGGCCACAGCCTTATCAGGCTCTGCATCCATCACTCCGATGACCGGAATTTCCAGTCCGGCCTTTTTCAAAATCTCCGTAAGCTCCTCTATCAAGGCTCCGCTTCCTGGCTTCTCCCCTTCGTATGCATGACAGTCCACGCCGCAGCTCGGGCTGCAATTGATCCCCAGCACCCCGAGCACTTTGAAACCTTGTTTCATGTATTGTCTGGTCTGATAAACCACATCCTGGGCGATAAACTTAAGGTATCTGCGGTTCCCGGGAGTCGAAAGCTGATCATAGATCAGTCCCTCGCGGCCCAGACCCAGACATCCAAGCTCCGGACAAGGAAGCTGGATGATCCCGATATGACGCTTGAGCAGGCATTCAGGTATCTTTGGAATGGCGGATGGCGTTTCTGCAGAAGCATTACAGCGTGCGTTCTGGTTAATAATACAGTGGGCCACAAAGATTACTTTCTTGCTCCGCCCGTCGTTAAATGGAGGATAGCGCTCGATCATTCGCTCACCGAACTTGTTTTTTTCAAACTCTGAAGCAAAAAGATGCTTAAACGGAAAGATTGCAGCCAGAGCCGATAACCCGGAGACGCGGCTTAAGAAATCCCTTCTGCTGGAGAATGAAAAGAAGTGCATCTATTCTCCCTCCCTGAAAAAGTTAAACGGGAAATGGCAATTACTGCCCAGGTTATAACCCGTAAAATTCATAAAAATTTTCCGTTCCCGTTTTCTGTAGGAGCGCACACGCGGGTGCGCCCGATTACCATAGAAAAATTACTGAACGACAGGCGGACACACGGGTCCGCCATTACAGGGCTCCGCTTCGCCAAGCTCGCCTGCGCGAGAGAAAGCCCCGCGCAAACCACCGGGCCCTCTAAAAGCATGCAGCTATTTTTCAATGACCACCTCTGTTCCTCTTTCATGCCGGATTCGCAAAACTCCGCCATTTTGCAGTTTTTCCCAGGTCCACCCGGGAGTGTCCTGTTTCATGCGCTCTTTGAGCAATAAGCTGCCGACAGTTATGCTTTTCGGTTTTTTTCTCATGCGCAGAACCTCGGTGGCCCCGGCATCGAAAGTCTTGTACCTTATCCTATGCTGCTCATAGGATATTGTCTGCACTACAGAGGTGGATTTCAGCAGATGATCTTCATCTCCGGGAGCCCATTCCGGCACAGCGGCTAATCCTTCCATGAAATGTTTTATGTAGTCGCCCCAGCCGTCTGAGAACCATGCAGTTTCCCACTCTGGGCCGACCCATACATAACCGCCTTCTTCACACATGTAAGACGCATAATTGAAAAATCTGAATGCCTGGTCCTTATACCATCGGTCACCGGTTTTTTCATAATACAATGCACAGACAGAGGCATAGCGCGATGTATGACTGCCCATGGGGAAATAGCACCAGGTTTGTTCCTTGATCGCCTCCATTTTATCCGTGCCGAATACGCTCCGTACCCAATGCACTAAGGCCGGGATGTCGGTTTCCCAGTTGGGATCGCACTCGGGATGCTTGAGGATATAGCGCGCCGTTTCCATGGGGGTGATCTGTACCCTGTTCTGGAGTTTCAGGTCGCTGGGGATATCCTCGAAATAACCGTTCCAGATGTAGGTCTTCATTGGCCCGTTTTTAGCAAACAGCCACTCCCAGGCAAGATTTCGCGCTTTTGTATAATTTTCAACCTTCCCGGGATCCAGCTCGATCCTCTGGCGTATCCTGATCAGTTCATCGAAGAGCCGCACAGGCTCGATGACATTTGAAGTATATTCGTCAACCACTATCCCGGTCCGCGCATTTACCCTGAAAGGCCAGGGAGACCGGGAATCAAAATTAGTCGTGAATTTTTCCTTATCCGGAAGTACATACCGGACATTTCGGGCCAGCGCATCTGCGCAGTCGATCGCCGCCTGGAGATATTTTTTCTCTTCCGTGATCTCGTAAAATTTTAAATAACCGATGCCCAGTTCACTGACCTTGTCCGGTTCCAGACAGTGCAGCCCGTCACCCCTTCTAGTATCCTCCCACTTTGTGGCCCCCTGATAAATGCGGCTCTTTGGGTCCGCGCTTGCATAGGGACAGTTGGGCCAGGGCCAGTCAGCGGGAGTCGTGCCGTTCTCCAGCATCTGGTCCAGGCATTCCCTGACAATACCCAGGTAATCGTTATCCCCGGAGAAGACGCGGTAATCCAGCGCCAGGCTCTGAACGAAACCGGCAAATACACATGCCGGGTTAGGCATCCAGTCCGTGCCTGATGTGCCCTTGTAATAATTCTCGTCCTGGTTCGGACCATTGAAATCAGCGTGGACCATGTAAAGCTTGAGTCCGGAATTCGGTTCCACCGAGACAGTCTTTATGAATCCAGCGGCCAGTTTCGCTGCATGCGCATACGCAGCGCCTGGGACATCGGGTTTGTACCAGGCAAGAATGCCGCCGTCCCTGCCGCGATAAACCTTATGCGAGGCAAGCATCTCATCCGCCCGGGCAGCACTGAGCATTGCCATGAGGGAATACAGGACGAGAAAGACCGAAGCCGTTCGTTTCATTATCAGTTCTCCTTAGTGTAACGTTAACCGATATTCTATGTATTAAAGGATATATTACAGGTAGTGTATTATCAAGAGTGGTTTAATCAGAAAATTTTATTACCTTTCGCTCGCTCCAGCCCGGCAGGCTCACTGTAGTCTTATAGTTGGAATAGTTATAGAGCGGATTTCTCACCGGCTTGTAGAGCTTCCCGGCTTTCGGATTGTCATCCTGGGTGTAAACCCCTTTAAAAGATTCCCATTGTTCCTTATTTAACTCCAATGTTGTTCACTTTAGGCGGGAAAGGCAAACGATGTCATTCCCGCGCAAGCGGGAATCCAGGTTTTTAAGCCGATTTTCTGGACCCCCGCTTTCGCGGGGGTGACAAAAAGAGAGTGTTGTCGCTTTAAGTGAACGGTATTGTATTTAACTCGGATTATTCACAAATTACCACAAAACCTGGGGCAAACCCCTGGATCTGCCCGGTCTTGAGTAAATATTTTGATCCTAATGGCGCACACAGGGGTGCCCCTCTGCAAAATATGGAATGTTATTTCCGGGACAGGACACTAGCGGTAACGCTGGTTCCCTGTTTCCATTCCGAAAATGTCAAAGAGTCGCTTCGGTAATTCGTCCCGGTTATCCGGAGTTACCTGAATTACAGTAACATCATCCCGTTTCCTTATCCTGTTTAAAAAGGGATTCCGCTTCATCTGAATGACTCCAAGCACTGGAAGGGAACAGTCAAGAACATTTTCAACCTCTTTTTGAAACAGGGAAGAATACATTTCCATTCGTCCGATTTCATCAATAATAATTATTTTGGATCTCTTCATTCCTTCCCTGAGAGCGGTAACACCAACCTCATCTATAGCTGATATATTTACACCGTATCGGCCTACCTTATAAGGGCTTCGGCTGTTGACATGAGCCATGACTGCCTGATATTTTTTTTCGGAATTATCCTGTGCTCCCTGATCCCATGAACGGATGGCCTCTATGGTGAATCCTGCGCGCATGCCATGTTCACGGATTTCACCGGTGAAGAAGCCACCCATTGATACGGGACATATCCGGACAAACTTCCTGATTATGGTTGTCTTGCCAATTCCCGGTCTGCCTGTAAGAAGGATGTTAATTGACATTCAATCCGACATTCCCCATTTGAGAGCTGACAAGGCGCTTTTTTAGACAGCATTCTCACTTCCTGGCACAATTATACTCTATTATTGGCTTGAATCAAGAATTGTGAAAAGCAGGATTAGTACGGTATATGGGAAAAAAATACTTGAGTAATACAAAAGCGCTGTCGTTTCCAGCAAGCCCTTGGTATTAATGGCGGGCCCGACCGGACTATTTTAAAACTTCTATAGAAAATTTAGTGCAGGAAATGTTTGAGCAGATAGATGGCCTTTTAGTTGCTTGATATTGTCTTGAAAATACTGGATTCGTTTTCTGAGGGGCAGGTCATCTTTAGACAGGAATTTAAAAGTAAAGGCCGTACCCCAATAGCACTGGAGATACGGCCTTTTCATCAATGTTGACTTAGGTCTATTTCTTTTCCTACATTCTATTTTACAAGCACCATCTTCCTGGTCTGAACGAACTCACCTGCCTGTATGCGGTAGAAGTAAACCCCGCTGGAGACCCTGCGGCCGGTTTCATCCGTACCATCCCAGAACACCGTATAATTGCCGGCTTCCCGCACATCCTGAACCAGGGTGCGCACCAGGCGGCCGCGAAGGTTGTAGACCTTAAGAGTTATCCGCTCGGAAGCGCCCTCCGGAACGCTATAGCTGATCGTAGTTGAAGGATTGAACGGGTTGGGATTGTTCTGTAATAGCTGCATTTTACTTATGAGTTTTGCAGCGCTTAAGGATGCGCCCTTTTTACCTTTGCCATTACCTTTACCTGACGCATCCTGAGATTCAAAATAGGCAATCAGCCTGTCGATCATTTCCAAAATGGCTGCTTTATCCTCTTCATCTTCAACCCATTTTTCAACTCTATTCCTGATATTGTTCAACCTGGCCAAGGCTGCTGTCGGGTTGAGATCTTCTATTTCTGCGGCAAGAGCCTCCAATTGGTTTATAAGCGCATTCTGATGAGCGGGATTGTCAAATTTAGCGGGATCCATCTCCTCGATGTATTCCTTGATATTCTCTACGATCTCTCGAATGTTCTCAACCTCATGAGCACATCCAGTGTTTCGGGCATCGTGAGCGAATTTGGGCCAGGGACTGTTGGCCAGTCCTGCATTTGTTCCAGTGTCAAAAGCGTATAATGAGCCGCTTGTAGAGGCAACATAAGCTATTCCATCATCACTTAGCGCCGGTGACGAGTAAATTCTGCCTCCTACAGGCTCTTCCCACAATAAGACCCCTTCCTGTGAGATAGCGAAAAATTTATTACCACCATCCATATTGCCAGTACCGCAATATAATGTACCGTCAGATCCGATAGTGAAGGTCCCTGTTTCCCCTACAAGATAATATTGATCCTCGATAATATCGATTTTCCATTTCAAGTCACCATTATTATCGAGCGCATAATATTCCCATAATGCGGCAAAATAAATAGAGCCATCTTCAGCGATAACAGGTGGAGAACCTATCTGGAGAGATGTCTCATAACTCCATTTAACCGTGCCGTCCGGGTTGAATGCATAGAGTACTCCATCCTGAGACCCGACATAAATAGTTCCATCCGCATCGATAGCAGGCGAGCTGTGTTCTATCTGATCCCCTGTCTCATACTGCCATTTAAGACTGCCATCCTCCGGATTTAGGGCATAGAAGACCCCATCGGTGGAACCGATGTATACTGTCCCATCGGTTCCTATTGCTGGTGCAGAATGGATATATCGACCAGTTTCATATTGCCAGTTAAAACTCCCATCGGTATTTACCGAATACACATAGTTGTCAAGTGTGCCAAAATATACTTTGCCGTTATTGCAATCCACAGCCGGTGTTGCTAAAATCATAGAAGAAAAGGGATATGGACAAAGGAAATTAAAATTCAAAGTACCGTCAGGGTTAACCGCAAACAGGCCTTTAGAAAACGAGCCGATATAGATTACTCCATCATCTCCAATTACTGGGGAGGAATAATGGATCTTATCCCCTGTATAGTATTTCCATTTGAGAGTACCGTCAGGATTGATAGCATACAGGCAGCTGTCGTTGGATCCCACATAAATCGTGCCATCAGAACCTATAGCAGGAGTAGAACCATATAAGCCTGCTCCAGCAGTAAAAAACGGTTTAATAATATATTCTGGTATAGAAAATTCTACAAATAGATCTCCTTGATCTAGTAAACCATCCTGATCAATATCAATTACAAAAACATATTCTCCCGGAACAGTTTCAGCCTCCCAGATTAGTGTTAATGGCATAACTACTTTACATTGAGGGCCATTGTCTGTATCTATACAAGTTCCTGAAACTGTAACTGACTCAATACCAGCACCTGCATCAAATAATATTTGTCCTACATCACCTGTCCACCCTTCACGAAGAACAGTATATAAATCTATATTGCCGCTGCAAACCTCGCCAACACTGCTACAACTATAGGTATATAAATAAAATTGACCTATACCATAAACACTATCTGTTGGTAGAAATTCCTCTTTTACTACCCCTACATCGTCTGTACAATAAATGTAACATTCCTGTTGGGCGTTTACTGAACCACTAACAAATAAAACAAGTAAAAAAATTGTGAAAAACGAAATGCTTGATTTCATAATATACCTCCTTAAATGAAAAAGATTGTGATTTTATCCCTCCAGTGACTTTTTATAGTTTGCTGAGGGTTTAAAATAATAGAAAAATTTCCCGGAACATCTGCTTAACGGTCTGCGGTTCACTTGCGCCTTGTGCAATCGAGGTGAAACAAGCGGTATTTCCAGATAATCTTTATGAAAGATCCTCCACTCGTAGAGTTTACAGACTAAGGCGCACTGAAGGGGTCTACTGCCCCTGCGGGAGAATAACTCCAAGCTGTTGCCGTCACTTGAGTTGTTCCTCTGCCTGTACTGGTTATAAAGATGTTTTTATATAGAGAAATACGCGGATATTCCTTAGGTTTATTTCAGAATCACCATTTTCCTCGTCTGTGTGAACTCACCTGCCTTCATGCGGTAAAGGTACACTCCGCTCGAGACCCTGCGGCCGGTTTCATCCGTGCCGTCCCAGAACACGCTATAGCTACCAGGCTCCCTGGTTTCATCCACCAGTGCTTTGACCAGTTGCCCGCGCAGGTTATAGATAAGCAAACTCACCTGCACCGGGTTACCCTCAGGGATGTCGTATTTTATCGTAGTCGACGGGTTGAACGGGTTGGGTGCGTTCTGGGCCAGGCTGAAAGATTTGGGCAAAGAAGGCTCCGCGAACTGCCTTAAATAAAGCCCTGCAACATCATCGATCAATTCCGGATCTGCCCCTAAAGCCTCCAGGTTCATTTTCAACTGCCTGAGGTTGACCTTGTACTGGTCATAATCTGCTGTCGCGGCAAGCTGAACCGTTTCCTTACCCAGAGCCAGATCAACCGCAGCAATCACGTCCAGGATATTGATACTGCCATCAGCATTGATATCTGCGCCTACCTTTTGCTGAGTGGTATAGGTCTGCTTCCCTAAGGCGAATTTCACAATCAGCACTACGTCAAGGATATCCACGGTACCGTCGGCATTGACATCCCCGGGGAGTATATTCGAGGAAATTGCAATCCTACCGCTAACCACGGTTACTCTTAAAGACTTCCCATGCTTGTCCGCTATCCGGGCCCTGGAGAGAGAAAGGGTAATTTTGGCGCCGTCGGGAGCGCTCGGGCTTATCTCGTAATAGACGGTCAGTATCTCTCCCTTGCCTGCAGCTATGGTTTTACCCGACCCTGAATAGAAAAGGAGCAACTGGCCGTTTCCTGAAGGGTTGTCGCTTACAGTCCAGTAATAGTGGCCGCCGGCCATAAACGCACTATTGAATGTAGCATAACTTGATGGTGTTGCATGTATTAAAAACTGACCCCCGCCCGCGGTTGCAATTGGGCTGTCCAGGGTGATAGGGATCCCGACAGTGGAGCCTGGAGCTGCGCTTATGGATTGGCAGGCCAGGGTAACCGGTGGCGCGGCCAGTTTGCTGATCCCTTTAGCACCTATATTTCCCGAAGAAACCGTCCCGAACCACAGGTTGCCTTGAGAGTCTTCGGCTATTACACCGACATAATTTGAAGCCAGACCGTCGGAGACAGTATAGGTAGTCCAGTCCGTACCGTCGAATTTGCTGACTCCTTCCCCCAATGTCCCGAACCACAGGTTGCCTTTATAGTCAGTAGCTACTGCAAGGACATGATTTTCTACCAGGCCATCGGAGGTAGTATAGGTAGTCCAGTCCGTACCGTCAAATCTACTGACTCCTGCATCCGTCCCGAACCACAAGTTGCCCTGGGAGTCTTCGGCGATGGCAAAGACAGTATTAGATGCCAGGCCATCGGCGGTAGTATAGGTTGTTGTCCAGTTGGTACCGTGCATTGTGCTGACTCCTCCTCCATACGTCCCGCACCAGAGGTCGCCCCGAGAGTCCACAAAAATGGCATAGACATAACGTGCCACTCCATCGATTGCAGTATAAGTTGTCCAGGAAGTTCCGTTGAATTTGCTGACTCCGAATGCATAAGTCGCGAAACAGAACCACAGGTTGCCCTGGGAGTCTTCCACACCCCTCCTGACGAGATTTTTTACCAGGCCATCGGCAGTTGTATAGGTGGTCCAATTGGTACCATCGAATTTGCTGACTCCTCCTCCCGACGTCCCGAACCATAAGTTGCCTTGGGAGTCTTCGGTGATGGACCTGACTGCATTATATGCCAGACCGTCGGCGGTGGTATAAGTTGTCCAATTGGTACCGTCGAATTTGCTGACTCCTGTAGACGTCCCGAACCAGAGGTTGCCCTGGGAGTCTTCGGCGATATCTGAGACATTATTATGTGCCAGGCCATCTAAGGCAGTATAGGTTGTCCAATTGAAATCTAATCTACTGGCTCCATCTTGAGTCCCGAACCACAGGTTACCTTGGGAGTCTTCGGCTATGGCCCTGACATTATTGTGTGCCAGACCGTCGGAGCTAGTATAGGTTGTCCAGTCCGTACCGTCGAATTTGCTGGCTCCTCCATCATACGTCCCTATCCACAGGCTGCCATGGGAATCTTCGGTGATAACCCTGACATCATTAGATGCCAGGCCATCGGAAGTATTATAGGTAGTCCAGTCCGTACCGTCGAATCTGCTGACTCCCCAAGGCGTTCCGCACCAGAGGTTGCCCTGAGAGTCGAAGGCAACGGAGTAGACACGATTATGTACCAGGCCGTCGGCTGTGGTATAGGTTGTCCAGTCCGTACCGTCGAATTTGCTGACTCCTCCATACGTCCCGAACCAGAGGTTGCCCTGGTAGTCTTCGGCGATGTCCTGGATAATATTATCACCCAGCCCAACGGCTGTATCGGCTGTAGTATAGGTAGTCCAGGAGGTTCCATCGAATCTGCTTATTCCTGCCAATGTCGCGAACCACAGTTTGCCCTGAAAGTCTTCGGCAACAGCGTAGACACGATTATGCGCCAGGCCGTCGGCTGTGGTATATGTGGTCCAGTCCGTACCGTCGAATTTGCTGACTCCTCCTTCCGTCCCTAACCACATGTTGCCCTCAGAGTCAATGCAGAATGCATAGACAGTATTATGGGCCAGGCCATCGGAGGTAGTATAGGTGGTCCAGTTGGTACCGTCGAATTTGCTGACTCCTCCCAATGTCGCAAACCACAGGTTGCCCTGGCAGTCTTCGGCTATAGCCCTGACCAAATTATGTGCCAGGCCGTCGGCAGTGGAATAAGTTTTCCAAATGCTTGCATAGCTCCGGAAACAGAACAGGGCTGAGAAGATAATAACCAGGCATAACACTTTGCTTTTCATTGCGCCCTCCTGGTGAAGTAATATGAAGAATCAAGTTACGAGCCTGTACGAAATCTCCGGACACCCATGTATAAAAAAATCGAACCACCTGGTACCGTTTGAGTCTAAAGCCACTGTATATACATATCATGTCACTGGTAATAACATCCTGGCTTTGGCTTCTGCCGGAGAGAAGGACAGCCAGGGCCAAAATTAAAGAGACAGAGTCTGGGTAAACTACTTCAGTATTACCATCTTCCTGGTCTGAACGAACTCACCTGCCTTCATGCGGTAAAGGTACACTCCGCTCGAGATCCTGCGGCCGGTTTCATCCGTGCCGTCCCAGAACACCGTATAATTACCGGCTTCCCGCGCATCCTGAACCAGGGTGCGCACCAGGCGGCCGCGCAGGTCGTAGACCTTGAGAGTTACGTATTCCTGATTTCCTTCTGGTACACTATAGCTGATCGTGGTGGCCGGGTTGAACGGATTGGGCGAGTTCTGGGCCAGCGAGAACACTTTTGGCAGCCTGGCGGCTCCGGCCTCTCCGTACAGCACCAGGCGGAATTCAGCTTCCTGCTCGGGGGTCAGGTTCATCCGGGCCATCATCTGTTCGAGGTAGGCGATATCCTCAGCGCTCAAGCCTTCCGGACCGGCAACCTGTTCCAGGTTGCCCGCAGACGCCAGCAGGGCAGAGGTCACCGGCGGACAATGGCCGTTCCAGATGTCATGTATCAGGAGGACGACGTCGTCCCATGAATAAGCACCGTCGCTGTTCCAATCCACCAGAGGATCGTCCGGATTGTCCCGGGCTAACAGCAATAACTTGACCACGTCGGCAATGCCGAGCTTGCCGTCACCGTTGAAATCGCAGCCCTGGCTGTATTCCTCCCCCTGGCCGGAGAGGTACAAGTCGGCAATCCGCATTACAATATTGAAATTTTCGGTTGCAGCAATCTCGTAGTTAGCCATAAGAATGATTGATAACTCTTCCTCGGGGAACCTCATAATAATAGACTGGAATCCTCCCACGTAACCGGGATGGAAGATCGCTTTCGAGCCATTGTATTCTGTATGCATGAGACCGAAACCATAAAGATGGGTGCTCATTATTCCTGCAGCATATGGACCCCAGGGAATCACCACATCTTCTCCATTATCGAACTTTCCAGTACTAAGCATCAGGTCGGTAAACTCGCTGCCGCCTTCCAATTTGTTGTCATAAAAATTCTGATCCCAGAGATAAAGATCTTCAATGGTGGTCACAACACCTCCGGGGCCGCATTCGACATAGTTGTACCTGTACTCGAACTCTTCTTCTTCAAAAGGGATATAGATATAGTCAGGTTCGACATATGATCGATGGTATTCTGTCGCAAAATTCCCGACAAGTGTGGTATCGTCTTTGAAAAACGTGTGGCTCATCCCCAGCGGTTGGAAAATGTTTTCATCGGCAAATTCGCGAAGAGTCTGGCCGCTGACGCGTTTAACAATCTCTGCCAGCAGAACGTAGTTTGAACCGCAATATGTAAACATCGTCCCCGTTTCGAAATCGAGAGAGTCTTCCTGAAAGATGATATCGAGTGCGTCCTGATTGTCGAATGAACCCCCGAATCTCTCGCCTTGCTCCCACTGCGACGCGGCTATAGGCGCACGATCTTTTATACCGCTCATGTGATGAATAAGATGCCGGATGGTGACCGTACTGCCGTAATCCGGCAATTCGGGCACGTAGATGCGTATGTCGTCGTCGAGTGAGATTTCACCTCTGATTACGAGCAGGACGATACACGCGTCCGTAAACTGTTTAGACATCGAGGCTATGGCGAACTGCGTTTCAGAGGTTATGGGGATGCCTTCTTCAACGCTGGCCATCCCGTAGCCGCGCTGATATACGAGCCTCCCATCCTGGATGACCCCAACCGCCCAGCCAGGCACATCAGTCCTGTCCCAGTCAGCAAATAAAGAATCGATAGCCAGACGCGGACCATGGCTCGCCAGCTCAGCCTGGGCAAACAGAGCGGTGGGTCTGTAAAGGAGCAGAGAGAGAAACAAAGTGGATAAAAAGATTGCAAGTTTTCCCTTTTGAGCTCTCGACATTTCTACCTCCGGATTGTTAGAGTTACTTGAATACCTTTATACTAAACTTTCAGGCATCTTACACCTCCTTGAGTCAGGTTTGAAATCCTATCAGGAATAATCTCAAGGCTACAACTTTCTTGGATCAGCCACTTTCAGTATCCACAATTATCATTCTGTTTGCAGTAGAGCACTGAGATGGGCCACCAAAACTTTCTCTGAAATCACTCCGACAATATGATCCACAACCTGGCCGTTTTTAAAAAAAATGAGTGTTGGAAGAGTCCTGATACCGTATTCCTTTGTTATTCTTACATTGACGTCAACGTCCAGCTTGGCAAATCTTATCTGCCCTTTGAAATCAGCAGCCAGGCTTTCTATTATTGAAGAAATAATGTGACAGGAGCCGGACCAGTCAGCTTCAAATAACACCAAGACAGGTTGGGGGTTCTCAAGGGCTTCTCTTTGAAAGTTGGCGTCAGTCAGAGTGATATATATTGAGTTTTTTTTCATTATTTCATTTCACGCCAGTTTTTGTCGTTCTGTTTTCTTTAGTTCTATTCTGGTACATCTCAAATTCCATACCGAAAACAAAAAGCCACTTGGAATATCCACCAAGTGGCCTATTTTATTAAAGATATGCTTTAAAAGGATTCTTTGGTTATCTAGAAAAATTAGAATTATAATTGTGATATATCAAAAAATTGTGATATATCAAAAATTATTTTTACGTTCAATTCCTAATTTCTTCATTCTTGATACAAGTGTTGGTGACTTTATACCTAAAATCTTTGCTGCACCTTTCTCTCCGCTAACCCGCCAGCCGGTCAATTCTAAAGCCTTAATGATATGTTCTCTCTCATTATCTTCCAGTGAGGATATATGTGACTTACTGGATGAAACACCTGCTTTCGGAAGCCATTCACCTAATTCGAGCTGGTTTCCCTGGCTGACAATCACGGCCCGCTCGATAACATTCTCCAATTCCCGGACGTTGCCCGGCCAGTGATAAGCCTGCAAAGTTTCCATTACCTGCTGTGGAATTGTTTCTATGTTTTTGCCTGTCTTTGCCCCGTACTTCCTGACAAAATGGTTTACCAGCAAAGGGATATCTTCTTTGTGTTCCCGCAGAGGTGGACATTTAATCGGATAAACATTCAGCCGATAATAGAGGTCTGCACGGAAGCCGCCTTTCTCCACCGCTTTTTCCAGGTTCCGGTTAGTGGCTGCAATCACACGAACGTCAACTTTAATGGTTTGCGAACTCCCCAGGCGTTCAAATTCTCCCTCCTGCAAAACCCGTAGAAGCTTTGGCTGCAATTCCAGAGGCAGATCGCCGATCTCGTCCAGAAATATCGATCCTTCATCAGCCAGCTCAAAGCGTCCGATTTTCCTGGAAAACGCACTGGTGAAAGCCCCCTTTTCATGGCCGAACAGCTCGCTTTCTATCAGATTGGCCGGTAAGGCAGAACAATTAACCGTTACCAAAGGACAATCGCAGCGGGTGCTCAATTTATGAACCGCGTGGGCAAGCAATTGCTTGCCCGTGCCGGTTTCGCCAAGAATTAACACTGTGGTATCCGTTTTAGCGACCTGTTCCACTTTAAAGAGCACTTGTTTTAACGGTTCACTATTGGTGATGATTTCATTAAAGTCATGAAATATTTTAATCTCTTCTTTCAAATAAATGTTTTCTGCTTGAAGGCGGTTTTTCAACAGCTCCACCTCGGAATATGCTTGTCGAAGAGCTTCTTCCACCTTCTTGCGCGCAGTGATTTCCCTACCCAGCTCGATATTTCTCTTTTTCATAATCCGTGTTCTTGCTTGGTGCACTCCCCAGAGGGCCAGCAGAAAGGCTGCTAAAATCGAACCCTTGAACCAGGTGGTTGCCCAAAAAGGCGGATGGATCGTAAAGGACAGTTCAGCCGGTTTCTCAC
>Ga0307379_10005285_pt1 | contig 18068 bp, 17 predicted proteins | sample UN2MG_FD_202237 | JGI IMG/M metagenome (GOLD analysis project Ga0307379, IMG submission 202237) | Soil microbial communities from Risofladan, Vaasa, Finland - UN-2 | ecosystem: Environmental > Terrestrial > Soil > Coastal area > Acid sulfate soil | place: Finland: Risofladan, Vaasa | collected... | reverse complement strand
TTTTTGGATATTCCAACTCTTTAAATCTATCTTCCATAATCTCTGGTAACACCGTCCTTCCCATATATTCCTTCTCTCTTAAAAATAACTACCCAGTTAGTTTTAAATAATATTTTTAAACCCAAATATTAAGTACTTCCCCACCCGAGTAATTCGAGAATCATATTGCGAACCTTGTCTTGGAAATAAAAATAATATATTTTCCCCAGAACCTTATCCCCTTTCGGCAACCTTGAGTTCTTAGCCTGCCTTTGTAGTAACCCCTCCATCAACTATCAGAGTTGTGCCTGTAATCCATCTGGCTGCATCACTTAATAAAAATGCTACTGCTTTAGCCACGTCTATAGGGTCTCCTGGTCCTAATGGATAATTCTCGATAATCTTCTTTAAGCGGTCACTGGTAAGCATTCGAGTCGCTTTATCGGTTAATTCGGTCCTAACCCACCCTGCTGATACAGTATTAAACCTGATGTTCCACTGTGCATACTCCTGTGCCAATGCCTTAACACTAACATTAAGAGAACTTTTTGTAGCAGAGTAAATCGACAAGCCTTTTACAGAAAAATCACCTGCTATAGATGAAATGGCTACAATACTTGCCCCATCAGGATCTACATTTTTTTTCTTTACAAATTCTTTTGCCAACAGCATAAATGAATAATAATTGACCTTCATCATCTCATCTAAATCAGTTAGGCTCATATTTCTTAATGGTGTTAGTTTTGAAAAACCTGCACAATGAACGAAACCGGATACACTACTACAATTCTCAAAAATACGACTAAACAAATGGCTGTATTCAGAAAAACTTGTTAAATCAAAAACTATATCGTCATGGCCTTCTCCATCTAAACTATTAATGGTATCCCTTAGTTTCTCTTTATTGCGTGCTATTATTATAAGCTTAGCTCCCAGCTTACTTAAAAGAATGGTTGTCTCTCTTCCTATGCCACTGGAAGCTCCGGTGACTATAATGGTTTTTCCGGTAAAATCAATTAAGTTAATCATCTGAATCCACCTTTATAAAAATTAATTAGCAATGTACTGTCTTTACGTTTTTATCCTTCCGTATAATATTCATTGGAGTATATTATATCCGGTATAGTTATATGTTTAAGAGTTAAATCCATTACTCCCCATGATAAACCGACTCCAAAACCTGAAGTTAAAAGACGTATCCTGCTGTTCTCTGCCTCGGTTTTTATCTTATCAACAATCAATAACGGTATTGATGATCCATTACAATTACCAAATTTTTCAACATTAATAGGTGTTTTCTCTAATGGGAATTCTATTTTTTTTGCTACCTTTTCAACCATTAACTTGTTGGGTTGATGCAATACCAAGTAGTCAAACATATCATTATCCAGTTTGTAGTGCTTCAAAAATTCTTTTATAGTTTTCGGCACTTTTGTGATTGAAAACTGAAAAATATCAAGTCCATTCATAAAATGATGATAATCAGACCTCATAATGCCATCATTATGTAAGTAAGGTTCTTTTTTTGCAGTGTAGGCATTTCTAGAAGCTCCCGCAGGTGTATAAAGACTTTTAAATCCACTGCCATCAGTCTTCAAAGAGTACTTTATACTGCTATTAACCTCTGGATCATATTCCAAAGCAATGGCAGACCCAGCCGATCCATGCAACAATATAGCCGAGTGATCTTCTGGTGAAAAGTACCTACTTCCAGCATCTCCAATTAAAACCAACATTCTGTTAATATCATTATTTGACATCATTAAGGAACCAAAAAAAGTTCCATAGATAAATGCTGAACAGCCTAAATTCACGTCAAAGGCAGCGCAATATTCAGAAAGCCGAAGCCTATATTGCAGGATGCACGCTGTTGATGGCTTTCTATAGTCAGGCGACTGGGTGATAAAAATCAAACCCTTAATGGTATCTTTATCCCAGTTTAGTTTTTCTATCAATCTCTCTGCAGCTGTATATGCTAAATCAGATGCACATTGCTCTTCTATTGCTACATATCTTGTATTTATTCCTGTCATTTTGATAACTTTGTCAACGAGATCCTTTCCGAATTTTTCATAATAATCAGTATTTAAAACTTTATTATCTGGCAGGCAACAGGATATTCCTTTTATTGCAACATTTTTTAATTCTCCGATAGCCATATCTTCACTCCCTAAAGAAATAATTTCTCAATTTATTTAGAAACTAACTTATATAAGTCAGTAAGGGTTTTGCAAGCCTTAAGCTGGTTCGCATTTACTTCTTTCCCATATTCTTCATCTAACATGGACATTACGGAGATATACCCCATAGAATCCCACTCTTCAAATTCTTCCAGTTCTACATTTATATCAAATTCATCTTTGATATCTAAGGCTTCTTTAAATTTCTCAATAAATTCATTCACAGTTTATTACCTTCCATTTTTTAGTATACTATTTTTGCCGGATTGCCAAATACCGTGCAACCATCCTTTACATTTTTTAGAACAACTGCTCCCGCTCCAACAATCGCCTCCTTTCCAATGATAATGCCAGGGATCAATATGGCGCCTGTACCGATAAAGGATTTAGTGTTGACAACTACATTACCAGAAATTGCCGTAAAGGTCATTAAACTAACAAAGTCTTTAATAACGACATCATGACCTATTGTACATAATCCATTAAATAAGCAAAAATTACCAATATGAATTCCAGCAGTAAAACCAGATGGACTAGTAATGATGTTTCCATACCCCATTTCAATATCCTTTCCCATTATAGCCTTAGGGTGAATTACATTAGGAAAATTCAAATGGTAGTTTCTTATTTGCTGATATACTTTACATCTTGCATTTGAATCACCTATTGCTATCACACAATTAACATTTTTAGTGTTTTCAAACCAGGAATCATCTCCTAAAACTTCATAGCCATATTTAACTTCACCAACATCTTTTATGTCAATATAACCCAGTAAATTCCATTTTGGTTTTTCTTGATTAATTCGCTCGATTAAAAAGGCAATTTCTCTTGCAAGTCCTCCGGAACCTCTTATTACAATATCCTCCATACTATATTCCACCTCAATATAAATTAATTTTTCTTTAGTAATTTTATTACAGTATTCAATGTTGGAATATTTTCTACGTTTAATGCATCTATTTCTGCCTTTATTGATTCGTTGATTCTATTTAAAAATTTAGTAACTGTATCTCCTGGACCAATCTCTATGAAAGTATTTACACCTTTATTTATCATCAAATATACTATATCTTCCCATAACACAGAATTATACATTTGTTTAGTAAGCGTTGATGGTAAAACTTCTTTTGTATACCTAGTTACTTTATAGTTAGATAAAACAGGAACCGCAGGTTCCGCATATTTAATTTTTTCAAAATCCTTCATTAACTTATCCCCTGCTTTAGCAAGTAAACTAGAGTGATATGGTAATTTAACAGGCAATAAACTTACCCTAATAGCTCCCTTTTCGGTACAAATACGGCAGGCTTTTTTTACTGCAGAATGTTCGCCGGTGATTACTATTTGTCCCGGACAATTATAGTTGGCAATTTCCACTATACCTTCATCGATTGACAAATTAATGGCTTTCAAAATAGTTTCTTTTTGTAAACCTATAACTACTCCCATTACACCTTTAATATTTTTCACAGCATCAGTCATGTATTTTAATCTTTTTTCAAGTAGTATTAAAGCGTCTTCAAAATTAATGGCTTCTGCAGCTATTAAAGCACTGTATTCTCCTAAACTTAATCCTGCACAAATATTTGGTTTTATGCCATATTTTTGTATAACCTTAAAAATAGCTATACTTGTCGTTACTAAAGCTGCTTGTCCAATTCTAGCTTTAAACAATTCTTTATCAGGTCCTTCAAAGCATATTTTTTTAAGGTCATATCCAAGTATAGAATTAGCTTCATCATATACATCCATAGCTTCTTTGTAAGAATAGGATATATCTTTACCCATACTCGTATATTGAGATACTCGGCCTGGAAACAAAAATGCGATTTTTCGTATAAAAATCTACCTCTTTTCATATAATTTATATATTCTTTGAATTTTATATTAATAATCTTAGACTATCGCTGTGCCTTACATCACTCTGTCCTAAAATACTATCAACATAATATCACAAAAAAAATAGTATAGCGTTAGGCGTAAAATATCAACATGACTTAAAATTAGGACATATAATACAAATTTTTTTACTTTTCCTTGTTTGTCTTACTTGCCTTCTAAATACCCCCTATTAACACCATCTTTCCCATAAATTCCTTCTCTCTTAAAAATAACTACCCGGATAGTTCTATACAATATTTTTACATCTAACCATAATGACCAATGGTCAATATACCAGATATCTAATTTTATCCTCTCTGGCCAGGTCAATTTATTTCGACCATTAATCAAAGCCCATCCGGTGATTCCTGGTCTCACTTCTAATCTTCGTCTATGTTCTTTAGAATATCGAACAACCTGTTCTAATAATGTAGGTCGAGGACCAACTAAACTCATATCTCCTTTAAAAACATTTATTATTTGAGGTAATTCATCTATCCCCCATCTTAAATATTTTCCTGCTCGGGTAATCCTTGAATCATCCCGGGATATTTTTTCCCCACCAATGGCTACTGCATTATCCACCATGGTCCTCAATTTATAAACTTTAAATATTTTCCCATCCTTGCCTGCCCTCTCCTGAACAAAAAACACCGGTCCCCTAGAATCCAGTTTAATAAATATTCCGATTATAGCAAAAATTGGCAACAACACAATCAAAGCTATACCACTTGCCAATATATCAAATATTCGCTTTAAAATAAGTTGAATTTTCTTTCTGTTTACTTTAAAAACCTCCATTGCTAATATTATAAAAGATAAAATCAGCTCATTACGTCTATCATTTTCTTTTTTCTTTTCTATTCAAAATGTCTGTTAATAATCTGATATGCTCTATCTATAATTAAGTTTTCCTCATAAAATTTTCTTCCATTTTTCCCTAATTCTTCTCTTAACTTTTTATCATTAAATAATTTTTCAAAATTACTTTTATACCCCTCTAAATCACCTGTTTCAGACCATAGACCGGCTTTTGCCTTTTTTATCAGTAAATCTTTATAATCAGTATTTCTATCCGTTGAAGCAAGTATCGGTACTCCTGCCTCAAAATAATCCGTTGTTTTAGAAGGGATGTTGGGTATAGTAAATTTCCTACTCAAATTTATAAGCCCGATATCACATTGTTTTATTAAATTATAGTATTCGTTCCTTGGAATAAAATCTTTAACTATTACATTTGATATCTTTTTACTCTTAATTAAATTTACTATTTTCTGTTTTTGAGCTCCCCGTCCAATTATTAAAAACACAATATTATCTCTCTCTTTATATTCTTTTGCTAACTCTAATAAAAATTCCAATTCTTGCGGTAACCCAATATTTCCTCCAAAAACAGCTACAAATTTTTCTTTTAATCCATATTCCTTCTTATAATTAACATGCGATAATCTATTATTATAATTACACTTTCCCCAATTATATAGGATTTCAAATTTATTTTTATCAATATTATTATGTTCTAAAACATAATTAATATTACCATCAGACATACATCCAATATAATCTGAAATATCATATAACTGTTTCTCTTTTTTTCTAAAATAATTAAACAATAATTGGTTATTCAACAATCCTAAATCTCGTATACCCTGAGGGAATATGTCTCTTAATATCAAGTAAGCTTTACAATTATCTCTTTTTTTTATATATTTAACCGTCGGAGAAAATGTAATTGGTGGAGTGGGATAGACAACTAAATCGAATTTAATATTACTAAAATATTTATTTATTGCTTTTTTAAAATAATTTGCGATAGTTGCTAGAGTTAGACCTTTTTTTATAACCGAATTAGTACCAAACCAATCTCCGGCTTTTATCCGTAAGATATTTAATTCTTTTACTCTTTCTAAATAAGTATTCTGGTTATATTTCTTTTCTAAAAGAGTAGCGATATATACATTATGCCCATTTTTGCTAAATTCTTCTGCCAAATCCGTATAATGATTAGAATTTCCTCTTATGTCTGGAAAAGTTATCATTAAAAATAATACATTCATTAAGTTACGCACCCCGCAATACTAAAATATTCTTTGCGCTAAATGTCTTGCTGACTATCTTGTTATAACCCTGAATTGTTTTATTATTCAAATCATTAGATGACTTTGTAAATTATAAATATCAAGCAGACTATCATTCTGCTTTTTTCATTTATAAACTTTTTTCATCCACTTAATATATCTTTGAATTCCTTCCTCAATAGGGACTCTTGGTTCATGTTTTAAATCATTCCTAATTTTTGAAAAATCAACTTGTTTAGTACGCGTTGTAAATAACTCAATTTCTTTATAAGTTACCAATTTATCATTCTTATCGAGATATTTTAGAGCTAAATCAGAAACATATTTTATATCAACTATCCATTCTTCCTTGCCTCCAATATTATAAACTTCGCCAGGTATAAAATTATCTATTATATTTGCTAGTGTTCGACATGTGTCTTCAACATAATCAAATATTCGATAGTGCCCCTTATATACTGTATAAGGCATATCCATTAATGCTCTGTATACAAAAATAGGAATAACTCCTCTATAAGAACTATAATATTCACCTGGACCATAACAGTTAAGTGGACGAACTCTAACAGTTTTTGTTCCAAACATCTTAGCAGAATTCAATACTTGCAACTCTCCAACCCATTTTGATATTGCATAATCATTCATCTGTTTTATAGGAATCTTATCCATAACATCTTCGCTCATAACGCCATCGTAATCACCATATACTTCACAACTGCTAAAGAATATTTGGTAAAATTTATATTTTTCTTGCAATCTTAAAATATTTTTTATTCCTATAACATTAGTTCTCCAAAGATTTTCATAATGGTCTTCACCGTTCCATCTACCATATTCAGCAGCTAAATTATAGACATAATCAAATGAATATTTTTCAAATATCCTTTCTAATTGCCAATAACTTGAGATATCTGCTCTGATATGGTTTGCATCCTCACCATGAATAATATCACAAGTCCAAACTTCATGTCCCCTTCTCTTAAGTTCGACAGTTAAATTTTTTCCTATAAATCCTTTGCCTCCTGTTACTAAAATCTTCGCCATATATTATTTCCTCCCTTTTTAAATATAGTTCTAAAAAGTATTTTAAATCTATGTATCTGAACATAAAATTATACCTTTTAATATAATATTCTTTTTCTTTTTTATAGGAATAATTATATTTTAATTCCTTACTGCCGAAGAAATTCCTGGCCCAAAACTAGCAGCTCTCTCAATATTATCCCAATTATCTTTAAACCACTTTATCGCCACTTTTAAACCTTTCTCAAAATCAGGATCAGGATTAAAACCAAGTATTTCTTTAGCTTTTTTATTTGAGGCTAAAATACGTGGTTTAGTATCCCATTTTCTTCTTGATAAAAATTTTATTCCCTTATCATTTTTTACCAATTTATTAATAGTATCCGCTAAATATTTTATTTTTATTTCTCTTCCGGCAGCTAAATTAAAGGCTTCTCCTATTGCCGCTTTATAATAACCCATCCTTAGCAAACCATCAACTATATCTTCCACAAAAGTAAAATCTCTAGTTTCCTCACCTGTTCCGGTAATAGGTAATTTTTGCCCCTTTAGAGCCCAATAGATAAAATTTGGAATTACGTTTCTATATTGTCCAGGCACCTCACCCGGACCGTAAGAATTAAAAAATCTAGCTTTGGTAAAAGGCACTCCACATTGTTTATAAAAATAATTTCCATATAACTCTCCAAGCATTTTTGTGACTTGATACGGTGAGCTTAGATACATAGTGGTTAGTTCTTCTTTGTAAGGAATTGGAGCATTGCTTGGATATATAGAACATCCAGAAGAGGCATAAACAAATCTTTCAATTTTATTATATAATGTAGCATACTCCATAAGTTTTAATGTACCAAGTCCATTTGTCCTTAAATCCTTTTCCGGATAATCAACTGAATTTTGATTGGCAAAAAATGCTGCCAGATGAAATATGATTTCTGGATTTTCGCTAAATACTCTTTTTAAATCTATATCATTAGTTATATCCCCTTTCACAAATAGCATATTGTTATTTTGGGGAAGATTCCAAATATAACCCGAACTTAAATCATCTAACACAACAACAAAACTATTTAATTCCAGCAATTTTCTTACTACTCTGCTACCTATAGCCCCTGCTCCTCCAGTTACTAAAATTTTTTTACCTTTATATTGCTCTAAATATTTTTCCATAATTTTTATTCCCTCCTATAAGCTAGCTTTATGTTTTTATCTTATTCTTATATCTTTTTGTTTTTTCATCTCTGCTAAAAATATCTATTTCTTTTACTTCTGTGTTTAAAAATTTCTCTAAAACTGCATTACCAAATGAACCGATTCCTCCGGTAATGAGTAAAGTTTTGCCTTTAAACCTAAAATCACCTCTTTTATCACGCTACTAATTTCTCGATCAATTTGAAAAAATCCTTCCAGGATGTTTCATAATTAATATTGTATAAAGCATATTTTATTCTTTTATTATACAAATCAATAATATTTTCCGCCCAAAGTTTTGAATCTTTATGATCTAAAAATTTCACCCCTTCATAATCACCCATAACTTCCCTGGCATAATCCATCTCTACTGCCAATATAGGCATTCCAAAGCTTGCCGCTTCAATCAAGGGCAAACCAAATGTTTCAATATAACTTGGAAAAAGCATCAAATCACATGACTTATAAAAAGATAAAACACTTTCGTAAAGTATTTTCCCTTCATATTTAATTTGCTCATCAACCTGTAAATCTTTTATTAAATTTACCAATAGTGCATTTCTATTATTATTTAGAGTCCCATCTAAAGTAAAATGTAATATTATATTTTTATATATCTCCGGTTTGTTATCCTTAATATACTTTAAAGCATTGATAATTAACTCATGATTTTTATATACGGCACTATTTGCCGGATAAAACAGATGAAATTCATTGTTGTTAAAATCTATTTCTAAAGTTTTTTCTACAGCTATATTTTTTATATTAGGTTTTATTACCGATATCTTTTTAGAATTCCAATTAAATTGTTCCATTACTGCATTTTTCATCCATTCTGTTTGTACAACAATATACGAATTGCTTTTTAAGGTTAATCTTATTAATTTTTTATAAATATTTTTATAAAACCAAAGAATCCTTTCATCCTTATTGAAAAAATTCCAATTAATGGTTTCTGAAAAAGGGATAGACTGATGTAAATATATTAACTGCTTTATATCATTATAATAGAAAACTCCGGTATTCTGAAAAGAAATTATTAAATCAGCTTTTATTCCTTTTCGCTTACTCCAGTTTTTTAATCCATATAAATCCCATCTCATTCTATTTAACCAATTATTTTCTTTGATGTTATTAATAATTTTAATATTTTCTCTCTCATAAGTTTTTAATTCTGCTGATGAACAAAATAGATAATAAAGTTCATCCTTGTTGGAAAATTCCGGGATTCCTTCTAAAAATTGTTTTAAAATTATTAAGGCTCCACCCTCAGTTGCTGCAGTTGCATTAACAAATACTATTTTATTCAATAATTTTCACCACTTATCTTTATTTATAAAAAAACATATACAATAATATATTGGGTACTATTACCAACCAAATAGAAGGTTTTCACTGCTAAGCTATTATGCTTGCCAGATACACCATTCATCCAAGATTATGCCCGTAGCATTCTGCTTTTTGGTTAATTCATGAAATTCTTAAGAGATTTATCTTGTTTATAAAAATACTTATCAACTTTCTTAACAATAGTTAATTTATTATAAGTTTTATATATTAAATCATTAATTAATGTTGCTAATTCTAAAGAAGAATCATTATAATAAACATAAATATATTCTTTTAAATCACCCAAATTATTAATTTCTGAAATGCATGAAGAGATTAGAATATTTCCATATTCCAAATATTGTAAGATCTTTGAAGGAAATGAAACACTTGAAAATTTTTCTTTTACCCTTGTTGGATTAATACATATTTGTGCCTGAATTAAAAGTTCTTCAAATTGCTTTCTACTTACAAATCCCAAATATGAATATACTATATTATCATTATAATCATCAAAGCAAGCTACTTTATTACTTAGCGATCCTTTTCCTAAAATAATAACTTTACATTCTTTTTTTATATATTTTAAAGAATCTAAAAATACCTCAATTCCACCTTCAAAATCTAAACGCCCAGAGTATAAAATTATTGGTATCTCTTTTCCAGTTTTGGAAAAAATACCATAATTATCATCTAAACGTGTTTTGTATCCTCTATTTACTATGTATGTTCTTTTTAGGGGTAAATATTTTACTATTCCTTCGTTATTAATTATATAACTATTTGCGTACTTTATGCCTAAACTTTCACTCAAATTATAAATACTACCTTTTAAATACCTATATTTATAACTACTATATAATTCTTCAATTTGAAGTACATAAGCAATTTTTTTTATCTTTTTGAATATCAACAAAGGAAAAATAATCAGTGGATCAGCATTATAAACTATAATCTTATCTTTTTTTCTTATATGCTTCAACATATATATTAATAAAAATATCAATGAAAAAACTCTTTCTAACTTCAATATATTCAATGTCCTCAAATGTATTACATTAACTTGGTCATCAATAACCTCTTTCTTTTCTCTAAAAAATCCTTTATTTCTAGAAATACTAAGAGAAATAACTGTTGCTTTTTTATTAATTGTTTTGAGAATATGTTGTGACCTCAATCTTCCTGCCTCAAATAAAATGGGATTTCTTTTTTTTACTATATCAGAATAAGTAGTACTATATGGATTTATAAGATAAAAAATCAATTTATTATATTACCCTCTTGATTAATATACTTTATGCTCATTTCAAACCGTTTTTTGTATTAATTTGTTAAATCACTTTATGTCTTTACGCTTAAATTATTAGATAAATCATTTATCATCATCGCAAATAATGCCAAAGTTATAGGGTATACTCTATTATTTGTAAAAGCGGTTGCTCCAATTCCGAAAAATATAAAAGCGAATACTATACTCGTTCCGGTAAGCCCGCTTTGTGTCCCTAATCTTTTACTAAAAATTTGCAGCTGAGAGTATACCAATAAACCATAAAATAAAATTCCACTTAAACCATACCAATATAAAAGATAACCATATTCAAAATCTGTTTGAATATATTTAACCCCAGGACTCATACCAAATATTAGACAAAGAGGATTGGCACCCAAAACAACCCCAATAGCCTCTTTCAACATTCTTAACTTTATAGAAAGACTACGATCAGTTTCAACTGCGCTAATAAATGCAAAAGCTCTTTCTAAATTAAAATATCTACTAACTAATATTATAAAAAAAAGAAATAATATAATATAACTAATATATTTATTGCCTTTACCTCTATTCCGATTATTATATATTGCCTCTTTAAAAACATATATGAACGTCCCAAAAAAGATAATTATAAACATAGCCACAACTGATGTCCGGGATTGAGTAAATAATATGCCTAAACCAAAAATCATTATAAGAATTAAAGAGGTAAATTTCTTTAATTTAATATTATAGAAGATTTCTCCGGATACAAAAAAAGTAGAAAAAATAAAAGCAAAAGGAAGCAATAAAAAATTACCAAACACATTAGGATTAGAAAATACAGACCCACCCCGCCAACCTGAGGACTGTGTAGAATATATAAAAAATTTGTTATTATAAAAATTAATCAACCAATTATTAATATCGAATAACTGATACTTTTGCATAAATTGAATTCCAACTGTTACGAGCGCTGCAAATAAAAATACACGAAAAGGAATATTTGCTTTTTCAGGTTTAAGCCATAAAAAAACCACAAAAACAACTGCATATTTCAAAAATCTAATAAATTCCTTAATTATAAGCCCGGAATTATCTACATTACCTAATAAAAAATTAATCCCACTTGATATGATCACTAACCAGGTAAACATCAACAACATTACAAATACTGGCCATCCTAATTTGGGAAATTGGCCATTCTTAAGAAGTATATTATCTAATACAAATAACCCTAATAATATTAAAACAAAATCTTCTGGACGCAAATTTCCTATAATAGGATAAGAAATATCAGGTAAGAGTATACTCAAAGCAAAAAATGCGGAGCAGAGAAATGTATATAATTTTGATTCAATCATAGATAAAATCTCTCCGATTTCTTAAATAATATTTCATATTAATATTAATTACCTATTCAGTAATTTCCTGAGTTTTTCTTATACCACTCAATCGTCCTTCTCATTCCCTCTTCAAAATCCATCTTAGCCTTAAAGCCAAATTCCTGTTCTGCTCGGCTGATATCCAATCTCCTTCTCGGTTGCCCATCAGGCTCACCTGTATCCCATCTAATATTACCTTTGAATCCCACAAGTTTAGTAATTAATTCAGCTAAATTCTTAATTGATATCTCCAAATCAGAACCTAAATTTACCGGTTCACTTTTATTATATTTCTCGGTTGCCAGCAATATCCCTTCTGCGGCATCTTCTACATATAAAAAACCTCTCGTTGGTTTACCGGTCCCCCAACAAACTACCTCTTCCTTACCCCTACCTTTTGCCTCTATAAATTTTCTTATCAAGGCCGGAATAACATGTGAACTCTTGGGATTAAAATTATCCCCCGGTCCATATAAATTTAAAGGTAGAAGAAAGATAGAATTAAATCCATATTGAATTCGATAGGCCTGAGACTGAACTAACATCATCTTTTTGGCCAGTCCATAGGGAGCATTGGTTTCCTCGGGATAACCATTCCATAAATCCTCTTCCTTAAAAGGAACCGGAGTAAATTTGGGATAAGCACAGATGGTCCCCAAAGCTATAAATTTACCTACTTTAAATTGGCGGGCATGTTCCATCAACATTGCCCCCATTACCAGATTATCATAGAAAAACTTACCCGGGTTTTCTCGATTAGCTCCAATTCCTCCTACTACTGCAGCTAAATGAATAACAATATCACAGGGATAATTCTGGTATAATCTAACAACATTTTTCTCTTTGGTTAAATTATAATCTTCTACCAGAGGTACAAATATATTCTTGCATCCTCGTTCCTTTAACTTTTCTACCACATAAGAACCTAAAAACCCAGCTCCGCCGGTAACAATAACTCTCTTATCTTCCCAAAAACCCATTTTTTTCTCCTATCCTCACATTTCTGTCATTCCCTCGAAAACGGGAACCTATCTTTATTTGTTTTTATCTTTCTTTTTACCTTTCAATTATTACACATTCACGCGATACTCGATACTCGATGCTATATACTATTTTTACCCCACCGTCAAATAATTCTCCGTCCAGCCAATCCCTTTTTGTTTTAAAATCTTCTTCCCCTCACCAGGTGATTTCAACCCAATTAATTCCATATCACTATCTACCATTAGCTTGACCAATTCTTTAAAGGTTATTCTCGAACTCCAGCCCAGCTCTTTTCTGGCCTTAGAAGAATCAGCCAACAATAATTCTACCTCAGTAGGTCTAAAATAACGAGAGTCTATCTCTACATATTTCTTCCAATCTAATCCCGCGTAATTAAAGACCTCTTCTAAAAATTCTTTAACCGAATGAGTCTTCCCTGTACCTATCACATAATCACAAGGTTTATCCTGCTGTAACATCATCCACATTGCCTCTACATAATCAGGGGCATAACCCCAGTCTCTCTTAGCCTCTAAATTACCCAGATATAGTTTCTTATCTTTTCCGGTTATAATCCGGGCTAAACCCCGGGTAATCTTACGGGTAACAAAGGTCTCACCCCTCCTCGGACTTTCATGATTAAAAAGTATACCGTTACAGGCAAAGATATTATAGCCTTCCTGGTAATTACGGACCATCCAGTAGGCATAAATCTTAGCTGCCGCATAAGGGCTTCTCGCTCTAAATGCGGTGTCTTCATTCTGAGGTGCGGGGGCATCCCCATACATCTCACTACTGGAGGCTTGATAAAATCTAGTCTTTACCCCGCTTCTTCTTACCGCCTCCAATATCCGGGTAGTCCCCAATCCGGTAATATCTCCCGTATATTCCGGCATATCAAAACTGACCCGTACATGACTCTGGGCTCCCAAATGATATATTTCATCAGGTTTTATATTATAGATAAGATTGGTAAGCTGTCCCGAATCACTTAAGTCTCCATAATGAAGATGTAATCTTACGCCCCTTATATGAGGGTCTTTGTAGATATGGTCTATCCTACTGGTATTAAAGGTGCTGGCTCTTCTGATAAGACCATGAACTTCGTATCCTTTAGAAAGTAAAAATTCTGCCAGATAGGAACCATCCTGACCGGTAATACCGGTGATCAGTGCTTTCTTCATTTTTTATTACCTCCTAATTTCTTCTTATAATTATTCTAAATATCTTTTCAATTTTTTAAGGCATCCTTATATAAATCCATATATCTTTTAGTTACTTTTACTATATCAAACTCTTTTATAACTTTTTCTCTTGCATTTCGGTTAAGTTGTTTTCTTCTTATATCATCTTCTAATACCCACTTAATACCGTATGCTAAATCTTCTGTATCAAAAGGTTTTGCAAGATAACCATTTCTTTGATGATTTATCATATCAGAAATGCCCCCTACATTAAATGCAACAACCGGTGTTCCACACGCCAGAGATTCCATTATCGTATTCGGTAAGTTATCCTGTATTGAAGGAATAATCATAACATCGGCAGCAGAATAAACTAACACTAAAGACATCTCATCATTTAATTGGCCTAAATAATGAGTTTTAAAGCCCAAATTCTCTTCATCTTTCGGTTTAGAAGAACCAAATATAACCAGCTCAATATCTTTATTTTCTTTAAAAGAATATTTTTTTAAAGCCTCACTTAACAAAGGGAAACCCTTTCTTTTATCACTTAATGCACTTAAAGTTCCAAATAATATTAATTTTTTATCTTTTGGAAAACATAAAATATCTCTTGCAATATTTTTATCTATTGGTTTGAAACGATTCAGGTCAAGACCATTTGGAATAACTTCTATTCGCGTTTTATAAAAAAGTGAACTTTTCTTAGCACATTCACCTAACCAAGAGCTTGGTGTAACAATAATTAGATTAAGGTTTCCCCAAGATTTTTTCTTTCGCTTCCAAATTTTATAAGAAAGATCGTTTTTTTTATTTGAACTAAGAGTTGGACAATGATTACAACTTTTTATATATTTTTTACAATCAAACGGAATATGGCACCCCCCTGTAAATGCCCAAGAGTCATGAAGTGTCCAAACAATTGGCTTTTTCATTTTAGCTAATGATTCAATCTTTATAAATCCCCCAGCAATCCAATGTAAATGTACAATATCTGGGTCAATATCTTGTATTTTTTTACAAATATTATCTGGTATAATGGCAGGTGAAAAAATAATCTTCTTTCGTTGTCTATAAAATCTAATTGAAATACTATCAAGCGTAGGTCTAAGTTTTCCAAATAACTTCTGCCATTTTGTTTGAGGCCCTATCACGCTATAATCATCGCTTTTCTTAGATTGCACCAGCATTTCCGCTTCTACTCCACTTTGTTGCAAACCTTTAAGAAGCCTATAAACCGCAATTGCTGCGCCACCTTGTATATCATTTGTGTTTACTAAAATTATTTTCATTAGTATTTAAAGACCTTATTTATTTGAGATTTAAAAAACTCAAAGTCCCAATTTCTTACCAAACATCTTGGAATTTGGTATTTATGTGTCCAGCTATGAACTTGACCATAAAAATTTGCAAATGCCATATCAAAACCTAATTCTTCACACATGTTTAAAGTCTCTTTATTATAATCTCTTTTCCCCCCAAATGGATACGATAAATATCTTATTTTTTGCCCTGCCCATTTCTCTAATAAATCCTTAGATTTTTTGACATCATTATATTGTCCCTTATAGTCATATGCACAAAGTAGTGAATGAGTATGAGTATGAACTCCAATAATTGCCGAGTTTGACTTTGACATTGATTTTATTTCCTTATCTGTCATCACTCTATGTGTACTTCTTCCTTTCTTAGATAAGTTTGCCCAACATATAATATCATTTATAACTTTATCTCTTATATCTGCTTTGTTACACTTAATTAAAGGATATAACGCATTATAAATTTTCCTTTTGCTTTCTTTACTTGAAGTATCAAAGAGATAGTCTTTACTGTTTAATCTAATTTTTAAACTTTTTGATAGCTCGATCTCTGTTAAAAACACTCTCTCAAACTCATCCCACCATAATTCGTTTTTGGTATTTGTATTTGATGTAGCTACGAAAAAAATAGCTTGACTGTTGAATTTTTTAAGTATGGGTAAAGCCTCTAAATAATTATCCGCATAACCATCGTCGAAATTTAAAATCAAACTATTTTTTGAAAATCCTTTATTGTTTTGCTTAAGATAAGCAAATTCTTCGATATCTAAAATGTTGTAATTTTTTCTTAGATATTCAATCTGCCTATAAAAATTATCAGGTTTAACCGTAAGGAGTTGGGGATCTCTTTCCAATGATGTCACTCTATGATAAAGCAATACAACAAATGGCCTGTCAATCATATTTAATAAAAATCTTTGAGTAGGACGTACAATATTTCCAATAAAACTTCTCAATTTCATAATTTTTAACACACCTTATACGCAAATATATTTAACTGTAAATCCATATCCTTATTTTCAGCTTTTGTTACATAAGATTGGTAAGCTGGCCTGAATCACTCAAATCTCCATAATGAAGATGTAATCTTACCCCAGCTAGGTGAGGGTCTTTATAGATATGATCTATCCTGCTGGTATTAAAGGTACTGGCCCGCCTGATAAGACCATGAACTTCATATCCTTTGGAAAGCAAGAACTCTACTAGATATGAACCATCTTGGCCGGCAATACCGGTGATGAGTGCTTTTTTCATTTATTTATCACTTCTTATTAGTTTACATGTAGTCGTATTCAACATTTTAAAATATCTTCATATAAACCTTTATACTTCTTAGCTATTTTTATTATATCAAATTCATTTATAGCTTTTATTCTTGCATTCTTGCTAAGTTCTTTCAGTCTTGTATTATCTTCTAATACCCATTTAATACCATGTGCTAAGTCTGTCGTATCAAAAGGTATTGCAAGATAAGCATTTTTTTGATGATCTATCATATCATGAATACCCCCCACATCAAATGCAACAACTGGCGTTCCACACGAAATAGATTCCATTATCGTATTTGGTAAATTATCCTGTATTGATGGAACAATCATGGCGTCTGAAGCAGAATATACTAATGCTAAAGATATTTCATCATTTAATCGGCCTAAATAATGGGTTTTAAAACCCAAATTCTCTTCATCTTTCGGTTTAGAAGAACCAAATATAACTAGTTCAATATCCTTATTTTCTTTAGAAGAAAATTTTTTTAAAGCTTCTTTTAATAAAGGATAACCTTTTCTTTTATCACTTAATGCACTTAAAGCTCCAAACAATATTAATTTTTTATCTTTTGGTAAATGCAAAATGTTTCTTGCAATATTTTTGTCTATTGGTTTAAAACGATTCAGATCAAGACCACATGGAATGACTTCTACTCGTGTTTTATTAAAAAGCGAGCTTTTCTTAGCACATTCGCCCAACCACGAGCTTGATGTAATTATGGTAAAATCAAGATTTTCCCAAGATTTTTTCTTTCGCTTCCAAATTTTATAAGAAAGATCGTTTTTTTTATTTGAACTAAGAAGTGGACATCGACCACAATTACTAATATATTTTCCACATTCCTCATCATAGTGGCAACCACCCGAAAAAGCCCACATATCGTGCAATGTCCAAACAATTGGCTTTTTCATTTTAGCTAATGATTCAATCTTTATAAATCCCCCAGCAATCCAATGTAAATGTACAATATCTGGGTCAATATCTTGTATTTTTTTACAAATATTATCTGGTATA
>Ga0307379_10005284_pt1 | contig 18069 bp, 15 predicted proteins | sample UN2MG_FD_202237 | JGI IMG/M metagenome (GOLD analysis project Ga0307379, IMG submission 202237) | Soil microbial communities from Risofladan, Vaasa, Finland - UN-2 | ecosystem: Environmental > Terrestrial > Soil > Coastal area > Acid sulfate soil | place: Finland: Risofladan, Vaasa | collected... | reverse complement strand
GTAAGGTGATGCATGGAAGGGCTAGGCACTTTGCCCTCCTCCTGCCGATGGGACTGGCTGTCGGAGCAGTGGTGGGGGTCGGATTTCGCGACGTGTTGTTCGGCCTTGCCGCCGGCGCCATCTTCGGATTTGCCCTCGCACTCCTGCTCACCCTGCAAACGCACTGACCCCGCACTTTGTCGTCTTGCGACCTGTCTGTGCGGGGCCAGGATTCATCTCATGATTCGATTCAGAAGTTCTTCAGGAGAAGTTCTTCAGGAGAAGTTCTTCAGGAGAAGTTCTTCAGGAGAAGTTCTTCAGGAGAAGTTCTTCAGCAGAAGTCCTTCAGCAGGGTGTCCAGGTTGGGCAGCCCGATCTCTTGCAGCTCGTAGCGCACACGCGTTGCCGGCACCTTGAACGTGATCAACCGCGTCAGATCGATCGGCGTGCCGATGACGACCGCGTCGCAATCAACGCGATCGATGGTTTGCTGCAGGTCTTTGATCTGCTGGTCGCCGTATCCCATCGCTGGCAGGAGATGACCGATCTTGGGGTACTTGTTGTAGGTATCGGTGATTGAGGCGACGGTGTACGGCCGCGGATCGATGATCTCGCTGGCGTTGAACCTCTTGGCGGCGATCGTTCCCGCACCGTACTTCATCCCGCCGTGAGTGAGTGTTGGACCGTCCTCGATGACGAGTACCCGTTTCCCGCGGATGACGGACGGGTCATCGACCTGAATTGGCGACGCGGCCTCGATGATGCGCGCTTTGGGATTGACATCAATCACGTTGTGGCGCACGAACTGGATGTCATCAAAGGACGCGGTATCTACCTTGTTGATCACCACAATGTTGGCCGTGCGCAGGTTGACCCCGCTCGGGTAGTAGAGGAGCTCGTGCCCGGCGCGGTGCGGGTCGACAACGACAATCGAGAGGTCTGGTTTGTAGAAGGAGAAGTCGTTGTTCCCTCCGTCCCAGATGACGATGTCCGCCTCTTCCTCGGCCTTGCGCAGGATCTTCTCGTAGTCCACACCGGCATAGACGATCGTTCCGTTATCGATGTGCGGCTCATATTCCTCGCGCTCCTCTATTGTGCACTCATACTTGTCGAGGTCGGCGTAGGTCTCGTAGCGCTGCCACTCCTGCTCCACGAGGTTGCCGTAGGGCATCGGATGACGGATGACGGCAAGCTTCTTCCCGCGGCTCTTCAAGATCTCAGCCACGCGCCTGGTCGTCTGGCTCTTCCCGGAGCCTGTGCGGACAGCGGTGATCGATATCAGCGGCTTCTTGGGCTCGACCATGGTCGACTTGGTTCCCATCAGCATGAAATCAGGACCGGCTGCGTTGACGAGCGAGGAACGCTCCATGACGTATTGGTTAGTGACGTCACTATAGGCGAAGACGACGAGATCTATCTTCTTCTCGACGATCAGCTTCTCAAGCTCGGATTCCGATTCGATCGGGATACCGTTGGGGTAGAGTTTGCCTGCAAGCTCCGCGGGGTACGCTCTTCCCTCGATGTCCGGGATCTGGGTCGCCGTGAACGCCACGACGTCGTAGTCTTCGTTATCGCGGAAATGGACGTTAAAGTTGTGGAAATCGCGGCCTGCCGCCCCCATGATGATCACTCGCTTCTTCATCTCACCACTCCTCTTGCGCATCTGGTGAGGTATTATACCGGGAGCCACGAATCACCTTCAAGCTGCTTGTATCCGGAGTGGGATCGCGATTATGATTAGGGCGACATGTCACTTGCCAACAAGATCACGCTTGCGCGTGCGACCCTGATTGCTCCGATCGTTATCTTCCTCATCATTGGGAGACGCGAGATAGCCTTGGCTCTATTCCTTGTTGCTAGTGCCGGTGATGTCCTCGATGGGATGCTGGCTCGTAGCAGGCATGAGGTGAGCAAACTGGGGAAGGTGCTCGATCCGGCCGTGGATAAGATCCTCTATGCATCCCTTGTCGTTACGCTGTGGACGATGGGAACGATTCCCCTGCTGTGGCTCCTGCTATTCGTCGTTCCGCAGGTGGCATTGAGCATTGGCGCAATCTTCCTTCACCTCTTGGCGAGGAAGGTGCAGGGCTCACGCGTACTGGGGAAGGCCGCCTCTGTCCTTACATTTCTTGCCATGAGCCTGATGCTTGTTGACGCTAGCCCCGGTCTCATCCTGTTCTATGTTGCTGTCGGTGTGACGTACGTTGCTGGTGTTGACTATCTAATTGGTGCCCTCAGAATCTCTCATCGGAAATGAAGATCGTTTGCCATGTCATCGAGTGACATTCCCTCTGGAACGGCAAATTCAGGTGGGATCGGAGCGGTGAATGACACATATTCTCCGCTTTGTGGGTGCGTAAATCCTAGACGCCACGCGTGGAGCATCAATCGTGTATTCGCGTGCCCGTAGAGCGCATCACCGATGACCGCGTGTTCAATGTAACGCATGTGGACGCGTATCTGATGGGTGCGGCCCGTGCGCAGGTGCAGCATGAGGAGGCTGGAATCGTCGCTCCTGTGCAGAACGCGAAACTCCGTTTGGGCACTTCGTCCTTGCGAGTTGATGGCCATGCATCGAGGATTGGTCGGATTGCGTCCGATGGGGGCGTCGATCATCCCTTCTTCCTCGTTCACGATCCCCTCCACCTGCGCGATGTAGAGCTTGCGTACCGTGCGGGCGGCGAATTGTTCCTTAAGAGTGTGCATCGCCGAGGGAGTCTTCGCGACGACCATGGTGCCGCTCGTATCCTTGTCCAGGCGATGAACGATCCCCGGGCGCGATGTGTCGTCATCGACGGGAAGATCACGATCGACAAGGAGCCCTTCCACTAGGGTGGTCTCGTTATGTCCGGCACCCGGGTGAACGACCAGTCCCGACTGCTTGTTGACGACAACAATCGAGTCGTCTTCATACAGAATTTCGAGTTCGAGTGCTCTTGGGCTGAGGCCCTCCTCCTCTGGTAGATTGCAGGAGATTGCCTGATTCGGGCGGATGCGGTGCGATGGCTGGGTGATCACAGTTGCTCCCACGGTGACCTGCCCAGCGCGGATTAGCTGCTGGATCGTACTCCTGGAGATACTCGGCGCGTTGCCAGCCAGGTAGCGATCGAGGCGCAGCCCGCTTTCCGTTTCCGTTACGGTGAATTCGATTTTGCTCATCATGCCCCTATTGTTTGCCGATGTTGCTGTAGCGTATAATACGAGCATCATGTGAAGAATGGAAGCGCATTGGAGGCCGAGGTTGTCGTGGTCTGCCTGTGGGCGCTGTTCTTCTTTACAAGGAGAGTGAACCGAAGCCTTTCGGGATGAGATGAATATTGCATTTATAGAAGCCTTGGAAGAGATGGCAAAAGAGAAGGGCGTTCCTCGCGAGGACCTGTACGATGCCATCCGACAGGGCCTGGCGGCGGCCTACCGTGAGGAGCATCACACAGAGGCGGAGAGCGAGGTCGAGGTGGAAATCGACCAGCGCTCAGGCGATATCTTCATCAACGGAGAGCAGATTGAGTTAGCTAAATTCGGCCGCATCGCCACCAAGAAGGCCGAGGAGGCGATCCGTCAGGCGATCACGCACAAGCGACGTGATATCGTGTACGACCTGTACATCAACCGGGTCGGTGAGATCATCAGCGGGTCGATACATCGCTTCGAAGGGAAGGATGTGTGGGTGAACCTGGGAGAGGTGGAGGCGATTTTGCCTAACTCGGAGCGTATCCCCGGCGAACGGTATCATGCCGGCGATCGGCTGCGGGCGTATCTCGTCAGCGTTGAACGGACGCAGGGCGATCCGCGCGTCCTCCTCTCCCGTGCTCATCCCGAGTTTGTTCACCAGCTCCTGCGGCTGGAGGTGCCCGAGATCGAAGAGGGCACGCTTGTCGTGCGCAGGATCGCCCGCGAGGCTGGGCGCCGCAGCAAGGTAGCAGTTGAGTCTCTTGACCCGAACGTCGATGCCGTTGGGTCCTGTGTCGGAGCTGGCGGCGCGCGCGTGCGGGTTGTAACGCGCGAGTTGTCTGGAGAGAAGATTGATCTCGTTCGCTGGAGCGATTCCCTGGGACAACTCCTAAAGAACGGCCTTGAGCCGGCGTCTGTCATTTCCGTTGAGCTCGATGAGAAGAACCGACGCGCCAAGGTAATCGTTCCCGATGACGAGCTTTCCCTCGCGATCGGGAAGGGAGGACAGAATGTCCGCCTGACAGCGAAGTTGGTCGGGTACGATATCGAGGTGACCAGCCCTAGCGAGGAGGCCAGCTAGGCGGTCGCGTATGGCTAGGACAAGAGCGACCAAGGAACGGGCATTTTACCGCATCTTTCGCATCAGCCGACGCTACGCATGGTGGGTGGTGATAGCGTCTGTTTTGATCACGGGGGCTGCTGGATACTACGTGCGCAACATCCCGATCCGTGGATCGTTCCTCGACCTGCTTCCACAGAATGACCCACTGATCGACGATTATCGCCACACGGAGGAGTTGCTCTTACAGAGTGACTACCTGGCCCTCCTTGTCTCGCTCGATTCCCCGGATTCCCTCAGTGGAGAAGAGCGCACGGACAGGCTCTTGTCAGTTGCACAACAGATCAAGGAGCAGCTCGATGCCGACCCGGAGTTTGACGAGGTAGCCTATACGCGCGAGCTTGCGCCGGAGATTCCCGATCAGTACCTCGTCCTTTATCGCCTTAACAAGGACGAACTTGCCCAGATCGAGGCGAGTGTTGAGTCCGCCGAGAAGACGATCTCTGGATCGGAGCGCACAACCCCGCTGCTGACTACCGACCTTGCCACCGCGTATCGTCAAGTAAGTGATGCGTTCACGCAGGCGATATACGGCGGAGAGACTGCCGTGTTCGACCCGAGTGGGGTCGCTACAATTGAGGTGCAGCTCGATGGAGTCGCTTCCCTGAATACGGGCGTCATTGCGACTATTGATAACCTGGGGGGTCTGTCTAAGGTAACTGCGGACGTGCGGGAGATCAAGAAGGTATTTGCCCCGTCCGCCGAGCAGATTATGCGCGTGCCAGAGCCGTTCTTCTCCAGTGATCATACGAAGCTTCTCATCAACGTGCGCCCTCGTTTTCCCTCCGAGCGCGGCGTAACCTACTGTGCGCATGTAATGATGAGATTGCAGATGGCGCTGTCGCAGGTTGACCTGCAGGAACATGGCGTAGGCGTTGGAGTGACTGGGACGTACGCGTTCAACACTGAGACTAACTCGGTGATCAACGCAGACATGCTGCGCAGTACGATCATCTCCTCGATCGGCGTATTGGTGATACTCTTCTTGGCCTTCGGTTCCGTTTTCTACAGCATTGTCGCCCTTGTGCCTCTCCTGATGAGCGTCGTTCTTACCATGGCCTGGGCGAAGTTCGTCGTGGGTGGGTTCAATCTCGTGACCACATTCCTCCCCGCGCTTGTGCTTGGGTTGGGGATCGACTACAGCATACACCTCGTATCTCGATACGCGGAAGAACGGAGTAAGGGGACACCATTCAACAGGGCGATGTATCTGACTGTGTGGAAGAAGGGCGAGGCATCACTTATCGGGGCAGTGACAACAGCCCTTGTTTTCCTTGGCCTCCTCTTCTCACGGTCGCGGGCGCTGTTCGAGATGGGGGCAATCACCGGTATGGGTGTGCTCCTCTCCTTTGTCACGACGCTCTTTCTTCTCCCCTCACTAGTGACACTCTTCCACTTCTTGTTTCGCTTTCACCATCGGGAGAGCGCAATCAACTACGCGCCGCATCTGACGCGTTTCTTCCAGTTCATCACTGGAAGGGCGCGGGCGATAGTGGTTATTGTCCTCATCTTGACCTTCTTCATCGCCTTCCAGGCCGCACAAACCCACTTCATATTCTCCAGTGGGGACATGGTCCCGCGTGTGAAGAGCCAAGAGGTACTGAGCGATGTGCTAGCGGCGTTTGGCGAGGATAGTGCCGGCATCGGCGACTACTACACGTTCTTTGCCAAGGATGAAGATGAACTGGCGAACATCGTTAGTCATCTGGAAAAGAGCGATCTGGTGGAGGGAATAGACTCTGCATTGAGCCTCCTGCCTGTGAACCTGGAGCAGCAGCAGGACGTGCTCGACAACTTGAATATATCAGCATACATCGACCAGTTGGACATCATCGATCGTAGCTTGAGTGAGCGGTCATCCGCACAAACGCAGATTAGAACTCTCCTCGCCCAGTTTGGCCTCTTGCAGTACGTCTCAGGGATGAACGGTGAGGCGCAACTTGCACTGAGCGCGAACATGGTTCAAACGCAGCTGAAGACAGTCCAAGACAGACTCAATGCGATAGACATTCTCGCGGCACAGGAGGAGATCTCCGCCCTCAAAGAGGAGCTCGTCGGGCTTGACCAGAACCTCACTGATGTGAAGGATCTCCCTCCTGCGGAGACACTGTTGCGCGACATTCTCATGGCTCTTCCTGAGGGGATCCGCGCTCGTTACCTCGCTCCCGACGGCAGCTATATCGTTCAGGGGCGCATGGTTAGGACGATCTACCAAGAAGATAATATGCAGCAGTTTAACGCCTATGCAAGCTCATTTGCCGATAAGTTCTTTGGCATGCCGCTTGTGGCGGCGAAACTTGAGGATTACATGCGGCGCGATTTCCTTGTATCGACGGCATTTGCACTAGTAATGATCATGATGACATTGTGGCGCAGCATGGGGGGATGGAAGCGTGCCCTTATCTCTGCTTCTCCACTTATACTCGGATATGCGTGGATGCTCGGGGGAATGCGCCTGTTGCAGGTAGATTTCAACTTCGTAAACATCACGATATCACCATTGTTGATTGGCATAGGAGTGGATAGTGGGATTCACATCATCCACCGATATCTCGAGGAGAGGACGATCTCCCTTAATGGGGCGGCCGAACGGGCGGGACGCATGACGACGGTGGCTGTTCTTGTCACTTCGCTGACAACGATGCTTGTCTTTGGCAGCTTGTTAATCGCGCGCACCCCGGGATTGCGTCTCCTTGGCGTATCAGCGTTGCTCGGCATTGGGTTCACCCTCTTGTTCAGCCTAGTCTTCCTCCCGGCCGTCCTACATATCACGGGAGAAAAACGGGTATAATGAGTGGTTATTTTGGTAGTGGCAGGGGTACAAAGGACGGGAAATGATGGGTTTACTAGGTTACATAGGGCTAGGCCTGTGCATCATTGCCGGAGTCGCGGCTGGGTATCTTATCGGAAGCGTACCGCGGCGACGCAAGGAAGAGGAGTATCTGCAGCAGGCGCACGAAGAGGTAGAGCGGCTGAAGGCGGCCACGCTTCTGGAGGGACAGCGTGAGATCCAGAAGCTGCGTGATGAACTCGAAGATCGCAGCAAGCGCCGCGAGGAGGAGTTCTCCCGCATGGAGGAGCGCATACTCCAACGTGAGGATCGGCTCGGGAAGAAGTCAAACTACCTGGAGCAGATCGAGGACTCTCTACGCAAGGATGAGGACGAAGTTGAGCTTCTGAAGAAGGAAGGGGGCGAGCTTCTGGACGAAGCGAGGGCGCAGTTGGAACGGGTCTCTGGCTGGAGCCGTGACGAAGCACGTGAACACCTACTGCAAGTAGTGGAGAGCGAGTCACAACACTTCTTCTCCCGTAAGATAGAGGAGTCCGAGCGCAGAGCACGAGAGGAAGCTCAACAGCGCGCCGCAAAGATCCTCGCTACAGCGGTGCAACGTTACGCGGCAGAGTATGTGGAGGAGCATACCACGAGCTCCGTCCCCATCCCGTCGGAGGAGTTCAAGGGCCGGATCATTGGGCGTGAAGGGCGCAACATCAAGACCTTCGAAGCCCTCACCGGCGTCGATCTTCTCGTCGATGATACTCCGGAGATGGTTGTCCTCTCCTGCTTCCATCCGCTGCGGCGCGAAGTGGCGCGTATGGCCCTCATCCGATTGATCGAGGACGGGCGCATTCACCCGGCGCAGATCGAGGAGAAGGTGCAACGGGCGAAGGCGCGCCTTGCAGAGAAGATCAAGGAGGAAGGGAAAAAGGCGGCGTTTGATCTTGGTATCGACCTGCATCCCGAACTTGCTGCGCTCCTTGGTCGTCTCAAGTACCGTACGAGCTACGGACAAAATCAGCTTGCCCACTCGCTTGAAGTGAGTTCCATCGCCAAGATGCTTGCCGATGAGTTGGGACTCGACGCAAAGAAGGCGAAGCGTGCAGGTCTGCTGCATGACATTGGCAAGGCGGTTGACCATGAAGTGGATGGTCCGCACGCCTTGATCGGCGCGGATCTTGCGCGTCGCTATGGCGAAGGGCCGGACGTTGTGCATGCTATTGCCTCGCATCATGAGGACATCGAGCCGAACGGTGTGCTTGACGTTCTCATCCAGGCTGCCGATACCTTGTCCGCGGCCCGCCCCGGAGCGCGACAGGAGACGTTTGAGCGCTATATCCAGCGGTTGCGCGATTTGGAGGAGCTGTGTCGATCTTTCCCCGCTGTACAGGAGGCGTACGCACTGCAGGCTGGACGTGAGGTGCGAGTGATGGTGCAGCCGGAGCGGGCAGACGACGACGTAGCGGCGAAGCTGGCCTATGATATCGCGCGTGCGATCGAGGGAGAGCTTAGCTACCCGGGGGAGATCAGGGTAAACGTGATCCGGCAGACCCAGTTCACCGAGAGCGCGAAATAGCGGATCAGTCTGCGTTGCGCAAGCGCCCTCCGTTGCAACGAGCGGTGAAGAATGTGGCTTTTGGCATCGTTCTCCTCCCTTGTTTGGGTGAAGCGATCCATGTACCATTCTGCAGAACTTGAGTTTCTGCCTAAAGGAGTGAGTGACTGAAGATGTATAAATTTTTCGAGCGGCACAAGAAGACGATTATCTGGTCTATTGTCATAGCCTTCCTTATCGGTGGGGTGGGGCTGATCGGGCTCAACCAGGCGGGCTCGTTTAGGAGCTCATCGAGCACTGATCAAGAGGTTGGCGCAACGGCAACGGTGAATGGAACGAAGATCCTGCGCAGTGCGTTGGATAACGCGACGACGAATCTCTCCAACCAATATCGCCAGTACTATGAACAGCTCGGCATGGATCCAAGCTCACTCTTCAGTGGCGCTAGCGGGGCGTACTTCCAGCTCTCGATTGAGAGCCAGGCGGTGCAGCAGCTGATTCGTGAGGTGCTGTATGCGCAGCAGGCAAGCCAGATGAAGATCAGTGTTGCGTCCAAGGATGTCGATGCCGAGGTAGATAAGCAGTATAATGATTTGTTGAGCAACAACAGCATCACTGAGGAGCAGCTAACAACATACCTTCAGGGGCAGGGGAAAACCCTAGATGGTTTCAAGAAAGAAATGCGCGATAGCATCGAGATGCAGCTGCGCGACAACACGTTGCGTACCGCCGTCGTCGGGAACATCGAGCCGACCGACGATGACCTCTTAGCCTATTTTGAGAAGAACATCTCCAGCTATGAAGAGTCGGAACAGGTACGCGCGTCGCACATCCTTGTTGCTGATCTTGATACGGCGAACGAAGTGCTCGATAAACTGAACAATGGGGCTGACTTCGCCGAACTGGCCAAGGAATACTCGACCGACACGGGGAGCAAGGACAACGGTGGTGATCTGGGCTTCTTTGGCCGCGGGCAGATGGTTAAAGAGTTCGAAGACGCCGCCTTCTCGATAAAGGTCGGTGAAATAAGCCAGCCGGTGAAGACCCAGTATGGTTATCACATCATCAAGGTTACCGATCACAAGGACGCTCATACCCCGTCTCTCGCTGACGTCAAAACCACGGTGCACGACGACTACGTGCAAGAGACCAGTGACACGAAGTTCAGCGACTGGTACACGAGCATCCGCGACCAGGCGCAGATTACCGTCGAGATGCCGCTCGTGAACGCGTACATGATCGAGCAAGGAGATCAGGAGAAAGGTCTGGCCGAGTTTCAGCGAATTCTTGATGAGGGTACGTCGGACGATCCCTACCTCCCGTACTACGTAGGGCGCATCTACGAGGCGAAGATGACCGTCGCCCAGCAGGACAAGAAGACACTGGATGACAAGACGGATCAGACCGATGCTGACAAGGAACAGATTGCTACGCTTGCGGCCGAGGTCGATGAATACAAGGCGAATGCCCTGAGCGCGTATCTGAAGGCTCTGGAGAACACGGACACCGATGAGACATTCCTGCAGCGTGTCCTTACCCTTGCGCCGGACAGCACCACAGCGATCTATCTCTATGGAAAGCTCCTCGCCGAACGTGGCGACACATTGGGGGCGGACACGCGGTTCCAAGAGGCGATCAGCAAAGACGCAACTTATGTTCCCGCCTACATCGGTTCGGGAGACATGGCGATGGAGAGCGGCAACTACGAGCGCGCGGCAAAGCAATACCAGGCTGCCCTCGATCTGCGGACCGGCGACGTGAGCATCATGACCAAACTTGCTTCGGCCTACCTGGCGTTGAAGGACGTCGATGGGGCGCAGAAGACGCTCGATCAGATCGCACAGACAGACCCAAATAACATCAAGCTGATCATAGGTTTGGGGGACCTCGCCTACGAACGGTTGACCGCGGCGACCGCGGCGCGGGATGCGCTCAACGCCAAGACGGACCGTACATCGGATGAGGATGCTCAGCTCAAGGAGCTGAATGATCAGATCACCGGGTATGAAAAAGAGGCGGTCGATCAGTACACCAAGGCGATCTCGCGTGGCGGTTCGCTCGATGTGTACGTCAGCTTAGGGAACGCCTACCTAGCTGGTGGTGACCTGGAGAACGCAAAGCAGAACTTCCAGCACGTCATCCTGCGCTCGCCGTACAAGGCGGAGGCCTACTCTGGTCTTGGGCAGACGCTGCTCCAGCAGGGAGACAATGAGGGCGCAATCACTAACTACCGCCTGGCCTTTGCACGCACATTCGACAAAGGGAAGAAGGAGCAGTTGGGCGTGACACTGATCTCGCTTGTCCCAGATGACATGGATCTGCGCTTGCAACTGGCCGCCGTTTATTCTAGTGAATACAAGTGGAGTGCAGCGATCAAGCAGTACGCTGCCGTCCTCGAAGCGCGTCCTGATTCTCTCGAAGCGTATCGCGGGATTGCCGAGGCGTACAAATGGCGGACCGAGTACGACACATCGATCGATTACCTGACGCGCGCCCTGCAGCATGCGCCTGATGCGGCGGACAAGATCGACCTGTACAACAAGATCGTCGACGTTAATCAGGCACAGGTCGGCCAGGACAAGCCGCTCACAGATACCGGCCTCGATGCGCTCTTCCAGTTGGGAACACTCTATCTGGCGCAGGGAGACGACGACAACGCCAAGACGAAGCTGCAGAAGCTTGCCTCCGCTGTACCCGACTATCGTGCTGACGAGGTTGCTTCACTCCTTGTGCAGGCTGGCGTTACGCCGCCGGAACCGACACAGACGCCGAGTGAGACAACCCAAACTGGAAGCGACACGGTGCAGCCGACGCCAGGGTCAAGTGACGGATCGTAAGGAATTTCCAGATCTCGTTACACTGATTGGCAGGCTTCGTGCACCGGATGGGTGCCCATGGGATCGGGCGCAGACGCATGTAAGTCTGCGCCCGTATGTCTTAGAAGAGGCGCACGAAGTCATTGCGGCAATCGATGCCGGCGATCCGATTGAGCTGGCCGATGAACTGGGGGATCTCCTGCTACAGGTTCTGCTGCACTCACAGATTGCTTCCGAGGACGATGAGTTCACGATCGAGGATGTGATCGACGGCCTCATCTCCAAGCTGATCCGTCGCCACCCACACGTCTTTGCCGACGCTCCAAGCGATTCGGACTCCATCAATCGTACCTGGGACGAGGTCAAGAGCAAGGAAGGGCGTAGCAAGGCGCAGCTTCCAACCCTTCTCGCCGCGAGGAAGCTCGTCGAGCATCTGTCCTCCTCACCGCAGGAGATCGCGCAGGCCGATTACTCGGACAACGAGGTGCGCGCAGGCGGGATGATCCTTTCAGCAATCGCCTGCGCGTGGGCGGAGGAGATCGATCCGGAGATCGCGCTTCGCAAGGCGATCCTTCACTTCTCAGAGAAGCCCAATGAGGTGAAGCACTAATGCTCGAGGCCAGCGTGTATTGGGTTAACACGACCGAGAGTGAGATTCACTTCATCGACGCTATCCTGAGCGCCTACGATGGCCTGGCGAACACACGCCGTGACTATCGCCTGCACGACGGCAAGGTCTTCTTCAGAATCTACGTTGCTCCCGGGATGGAGGAGGAGTTCGAAGAAGTGATGGAACACCTGCGCCGGGAGGCGGAGATCGGTGAGTTCTTCCGTGGAGAGGACGATGAACCTTCTACGGCCGCGTGAAGAGGTTCGCTCGATCCTCGATGTCGATTACGAGAAGCTCTACCGTCTCGGGAAGCGGGTCATCCTGTTCGACCTCGACAATACGCTTGGTGGTAGGCGTCCAGCACAGCTTGCGCCAAAGGTGACATCGCTCCTCGATGATCTCACAAAGATGGGATTTCGTGTTGGAATCCTCACCAACCGCCGGATCGGCACGAAGGATGCCGTGATTGTGGAACTCGCGAAGAACTATCCGCTTCGCTACCGCGCGGGAAAACCCAGAAAGAGCGGATTCTTGGATATCCTCGCTCAGCTCGATATCTCACCGAAGCAAGCGGTGATGATCGGCGATCGCTTGTTCACCGACATTCTCGGCGCCAACCGCCTTGGGATCTACTCCATTCGCATCAAACGCTAGCCGGGAGTGTTGCAGCTCAGAACATGTTTTCGTCGTCTTGGCTGCCAATCCTCGATCGGCTATCATTCGCCTTGCTCATGAAGTCGAGGAGGGCGAGGATGTTCACTATACGAAGTACCATTCTGGCACAGCCTTGTGATCCAGTATTTGCGCTAAACAAATCATGCGATACAGGAGGCCACAATAGATGAACGCAAAGGACCTTGTTGCCCTGTCCTATCTCACGACCGAGGAGATCTACGAGATCCTGGAGATGGCACGCAACTTTAAGCTTGAACACCGCGCGGGGGTGAAGCACGATGTCCTCGCGGGGAAGACCCTGGCGATGATCTTCCAGAAGCCATCGTTGCGTACGCGCGTCTCGTTTGAGAACGGGATGTATCAGTTAGGAGGCAATGCGATCTACCTCGGCCCTGATGACATCAAGCTCGGGAAACGCGAGACAACCGAGGACATCGCCATCGTCCTCTCCGGATACGTCGATGGGATCATGGCCCGCGTCTTCGAGCATCAAACGATCCTCGATCTGGCGAAGTACGCGGACGTGCCGGTGATTAACGCTCTCTGCGATCGCTACCACCCCTGCCAGATCCTGGGCGACTTGCTGACGATCATGGAGAAGAAGAGGCAACTTGCTGGACTAACCCTCACGTTCGTTGGTGACGGAAACAACGTCGCCCATTCCCTGATCAACGGCTGTGCTAAGGTGGGGATGAACTTCCGCATTGCCTGTCCTAAGGGGTACGAACCGAATGAGGACGTTGTGCAGGCAGCTCTTGCGATCGGCGGAAGTGTGGAGATCATGCACGATCCCAAGGAAGCGGCAATGGGAGCCGATGTGCTGTACACCGATGTCTGGGCGAGCATGGGCCAGGAGGCGCAGGCCGAACAGAAGAAGCACGCCTTCGCTTCATTCACCGTGGATGAGGATCTCCTTAGGCTCGCCGACTCGGAGGCGCTGGTGATGCACTGCCTGCCCGCCCACTACGATGAGGAGATCACCTATGCCGCCTCGCGCAGTAAGGGAAGCGCGATCTTCGACCAGGCGGAGAACCGGATGCACGCACAGAAGGCGGTAATGGCGTTGCTCATGTCCTGATAGGGGGTTGCATTGAGTGATCAAGTTGTGGTTGGATCTGAAAACAAGAGCGATTGCATTGTCCGCGTTTCGCGTAGCGGAAAGACCGGGATCAATCTAACGACGGGAAACGAGAAGTTGTTCGGCGCGGGCCTGCGTGCCGTGATCGAAGAGACGCTCTCCGCATTGGGGAACGATCGACTGAGGATCGACCTCGAAGAGCATGGTGCCCTTGATTGCGTGATAAGGGCGCGGGTGGAGGCTGCGGTGCGGGAGGCGTTTCCCGATGTATCACCGTGGAAGACGGAAGTGAAACGCGAGAGAAGCGCTCGCGATCGCCTGCGACGTACGAGGCTGTACGCGCCGGGGAACAACCCTCGCCTTCTAGCCGGGATAGAGCTGCACGGTGCGGATTGCGTCCTCCTCGATCTGGAGGACTCCGTCCCTCCCTCGGAGAAGTTCACGGCTCGCATCCTGGTGAAGCATCTCCTGGCTGTGGCCGATTTCCCCGAGGTGTGGGTGCGGATAAATCCGCTTGCCACCTACGGGCGGGACGACTTGGCGGAGGTGATGCTCGCGCGTCCGCACGGGATCTGCCTACCGAAGGCGGAGTCGGCCGCGGACGTCGTTGAACTGGCAGCGGAGCTAACCCGGTTGGAGGAGAGCCTCGTGACCGAGCTCGGGACCGATGTCGGTTCCACGTTCATCATGCCGATCATCGAGACGGGGAAGGGGGTACTGCACGCTGAAGAGATCGCTTGCGCGCACGAGCGAGTGGTGATCATCGCCTTCGGCGCGGAGGACTACACCCGCGATGTTGGTGCTCGCCGCACGCAAGATGCGCTTCTATTCGCGCGGTCGATGATCGTCGCTGCCTGTGCTTCCGCCGGGATCCAGGCATCGGATACCGTCTACGCGAATACCGACGATGAGCAGGGGCTGATCAGCGAGGCCGAGCACATCCGCGACCTCGGTTTCGTCGGCAAGGGGGCGATCAATCCACGCCAGATAGAGCCCATTCACAGAGTCTTTCGTCCGACGAAAGAGGAGATCGAGCAGGCGAGGAAGATCGTTGCTGTTGCGCGAGAGGCGGAGGCGAAGGGGATCGGTGCTGTCGCGCTGGGAGGAAAGATGATCGATCGTCCCGTCCTTGAACGGGCAAAACGAACCATCGCCCTCGCCGAGCAACTGCAGGGGGAATGGCGATGAAGAACGCGATTGGAAGGGAGATACCAGAGAGAGTCGGCGGTCGCATTCTAAGGCCATTCCAAGGGGCATTTGCGACGACACCCACTGGACGCAAGGCATCGCGCCCTCAGAAGACGATCAAACCGGGAGAGAACAAGGTCCTCCGTTCGTTGGAGGAGGCGATCGAGGCGACCGGCCTCAAGAGCGGGATGACGATCTCCTTCCATCATGCGTTCAGAGAGGGCGATTACCTGGTGAATATGGTCCTCGCCGCCTGCGCACGCATGGGGCTCAAGGACCTGCGCCTCTTTCCCACCGCGCTCTTTGCGGTGCACGCGCCGGTGATCGACCACATCAAGAACGGGGTTGTCTCACGGATCGAGGGATCGATGAACGGGCCGATCGGGGCGTTCATCTCGCAGGGAGGAAAGCTGAAAGAGCCGGCGGTTCTCCGCTCGCACGGAGGACGTTGGCGCGCGATCGAGGCGGGGGACGTGAAGATCGACGTGGCGTTCATCTCCGCCTCGCAGGCAGACCCGTATGGAAACGCCAACGGGATCTACGGGAAGACGCCGTGCGGCCCGATAAGTTACTGCGCGGTCGATGCGCAGTACGCCGAGAAGACGGTTGTGGTGACGAACGACCTCGCCCCCTATCCGGCCTACCCGTTCGAGATCCAGCAGGGATGGACTGACTACGTTGTCGTGGTCGATGAGATCGGCGATCCGGGGAGCATCGCCTCGGGAACGCTGCAGATCACGCGCTCGCCGACGCGCCTCAAGATAGCCCGTCTGGCGGCGGCGGCCGTCAAGGCGGCGGGATACATCAAGGATGGCTTCAGCTTTCAGGGCGGAGCGGGAGGGATTTCGCTCGCCGCAACGAAGTTCGTCGGTGAGGAGATGGCGCGTGCCGGGATCGTCGGCAGCTTCGCCATCGGTGGCGTGACGCAGCACCTGGTCGAAATGCTCCACCAGGGGCTGCTGCGGGTCCTTCTGGACGGTCAGGCGTTCGACCTATCGGCGATCGAATCGCTGCGACAGGATCATAACCACGTCCTCATGGATCCGGGTCACTACGCTAACTGCGACTCGCGGGGCTGCGCCACGTACATGCTCGATGCCGCCTTCCTCGGAGCGACCGAGGTTGACCTCGAGTTCAACGTCAATGTGAACACTCACTCCGATGGCCAGCTCCTGCACGGGATTGGCGGTCACCAGGAGGTCGCCGCCGGGGCCAGCCTGACGCTGATCACCGTGCCGACTCTGCGCGGACGGCTCCCAGTAATCGTCGATTCAGTAACCACGGTGACCACCCCGGGAGAGGTGATCGACGCGATCGTCACCGAGCGCGGAATCGCGGTCAATCCAAGGAGGGAGGATTTGAAGGAGCTGTTCATCGCAGCCGGGCTCCCGGTGCGCGAGCTTGAAGAGATCAAACAGGAGGCGGATCGACTCGTTCGGCCGCTCGGCCGGCCGGTCTTCGGAGATGAGGTGATCGCGCTCATTGAATGGCGTGATGGAACGGTTATCGATGTCGTAAGGAGGGTAGAAGGATGGCAGTGAGAGAAGAGCTTCTGCGGATTCTCCCGGAGATCGAGCTGATCGAAGATGAGTCGCTGAGAAACAAGGTGACAAAGACGTGGGAGGACGGCCTTTCGCGCGGCAGTTGGACACCGAAGGACATCGAGCGGATGCCGTTCACCCTGGCCAAGGTGGTCGATATCAACTTCGCCCAGCACGTGCGAAGCGTGACAAAAATCTGCCTCGCCGCCTGTGAAACGTTCAACGAGGTCTATCACGGAAAGCTGGCGTTAGATAGGGACATCCTCCTTGCCGGGGCACTCCTGCACGACGTGGGGAAACTCCTGGAGATGGAAGAAGCGGACGGTACGTTCCGCAAGAGTCACGCGGGTAAGCTCGTGCGTCATCCCTTCTCCGGGGTGGCGCTCGCCGATGCCAACGGAATCCCACCGGAGGTGCAGCACATCATTGGGACGCACTCCAAGGAGGGCGACCCGTACAAGCGCACACCAGAGGCGGTCGTCGTGCACCTCGCCGACTTCATGAACTTCGACACGATTGAGGAAACACATCTCTCCAGGGGGTGATTGAGATGGGAATGACGTTTGCTGAGAAGATCCTCGCCCAGAAGGCGGGACTGGATCATGTTGTCCCGGGGCAGATCGTCATGGTTACACCTGACTTTTGCATGTCACACGATAACACCGCCGCGATCAGCAAGACCTTTGCCAAGATCGGTGTCGATCGCGTCAAGGATCCGGAGCGATTCGTGGTCGTCCTCGATCACACCGTACCTGCATCGACCGAGAAGTACGCGTTGGGGCACAAGGAAATCCGCGAGTTTGTTGTAGCTCAGGGAATCGAGCACTTCTATGACGCGGGGGTCGGGATCTGCCATCAGGTCCTGCCGGAGAAAGGGTTCGCCCTTCCCGGCACCCTCATCCTCGGCTCGGATTCGCACACCACCACCTACGGCGCGTTTGGTGCGCTCTCCGCCGGGATCGGCCGCTCGGAAATGGCGGTGTTGTATGCGACATCCAAGATCTGGCTGAAGACGCCGGAGAGCTTCAAGATCGTCGTGCACGGAAGGCTCCAGGAGCCCGCGACATCGAAAGACCTGATTCTGAAGATCATCGGCGACATCGGTGCCGACGGGGCCCTTTACCGGTCCATCGAATTCTCCGGTGAGGCGATCACGGCGATGAGCCAGGCCTCGCGCATGGTCCTCTCTAACATGGCGATCGAGTGCGGGGCGAAGAACGGGTACATCGCGCCGGACGACAAGACGTTCAGATTCCTCGAAGACCGCGCCGTGCGCGAGTACTATCCGGTTTATCCCGATCTTGATGCTCAGTATGAGAGAGTGCTTGAGTTCGACGCCTCGCAGCTCGGTCCACAGGTGGCAAAGCCGCACACCGTGGACAACGTCTCCCCGGTGGAAGAGGTTACTGGAACGAAGATCGACCAGGTTCTCCTTGGGACGTGCACCAACGGACGGCTCGAGGATCTGCGCCTGGCGGCGAAGATCGTATCCGGGAAGAAGATTGCCAATGGTGTGCGCATGCTTGTCCTGCCTGCATCGCAGGAAGTGCTTCTCAAAGC
>Ga0307379_10005282_pt1 | contig 18074 bp, 15 predicted proteins | sample UN2MG_FD_202237 | JGI IMG/M metagenome (GOLD analysis project Ga0307379, IMG submission 202237) | Soil microbial communities from Risofladan, Vaasa, Finland - UN-2 | ecosystem: Environmental > Terrestrial > Soil > Coastal area > Acid sulfate soil | place: Finland: Risofladan, Vaasa | collected... | reverse complement strand
GACCAGCGCGCCGCTGTCGAGCCTGACATTGTAGATCGACATGTCTCCGAGATAGGCGATGTCCTCGACCTTGCCGTCGAGCGCATTTACCCCCTTCTCGGCGCCTTCGACCCGGCGCTCGATCGCAATCTTCTCGGGCCGCAACGCCAGTGCTATGGCACCGCCCGGCAGGTCGCGCACACCGGCCGTCTCCGCCAGGCCACCGTCCACCAGCCTTATGGTGCCGCTTCCGGCAGTCTCGACGACCCCTTCCAGAATATTCACATCGCCGATGAACTCGGCAACATAGCGCGAATTCGGCGCCTCATAAACCTGGTGCGGCTCGCCCAGCTGGGCAATCTGCCCCTCGCGCATGACCGCCAACCGGGTCGAGACGGTCATCGCCTCTTCCTGGTCGTGGGTGACAATGACGAAAGTCACCCCAAGGCTCTCCTGAATGTTCACCAACTCGAACTGGGTCGCCTCACGCAGCTTGCGGTCTAGCGCACCGAGCGGTTCGTCGAGCAGCAGCAATTTCGGCTTCTTGGCCAGCGCTCTGGCCAGTGCGACCCGCTGTCTCTGGCCACCCGACAGCTGGTCAGGCTTGCGCAGCGCAAATCCCTCCAGATGCACCAGCGCCAGCATCTCTTCGACCCGGGTCTTGATCGCCGGCTTCGGCATCCGCTGCATCTGCAGACCAAAGGCGATGTTGTCGGCAACGTTCATATGCGGGAACAGCGCGTAGGACTGGAACATCATGTTCACTGGCCGCTCATGCGGTGGGATCGCCGTCAGGTCCTCGCCATCTAGCAGGATATGGCCACTGTCCGGGGTCTCGAACCCGGCCAGCATCCGCAACAACGTCGTCTTGCCACAGCCCGAGGGGCCCAGCAGCGCAAAGAACTCACCCGGGAAAATGTCGAGTGATACCCCGTCGATAGCCCGGGTCGCGCCAAAGGTCTTGACGATGTCGGTTAACCGCAGATGCGGCTGCGCGCCTGGATCGCGCCATGCCGGAACCGCTTTCGCGATACTTACCTTGCTGACCATGCATCCCCCGGAAATGGAACGGGGCCGCCCTGGGGCAGCCCCGACTTGCGTTACGATCCGGTTTTGATCCGAGTCCACAGCCTGGTCACCAGGCGCTGCTCGCCCGGGCCGTAGGGTAGAACAACATACAGATGCTCAACCGTTTCCGCGGTCGGATAGATCGCCGGATCGCCGATCACGTCCTCCGCCAGCATCGGCTGCGAGGCCAAATTGCCGTTGGCGTAGTAGACGTAGTTCGACGCCTTGGCCATCACGTCGGCGCGCATGATGTAGTTGATGAAGGTCAACGCGTTTTCGGGATGCGGCGCGTCGGCAGGGATTGCCATCTGGTCGAACCACATCAGCGCCCCTTCGAACGGGATGGCGTATTCGACGGTGACGCCGTTGTTAGCCTCGGCGGCACGGTCGCGCGCCTGGAGCACATCGCCCGACCAGCCCACCGCCAGGCAAGCATCGCCATCGGCCAGTGCATTGATATAGCCTGACGAATTGAAGCTGGCCACATGCGGACGGATCGACTCGAGCAGTGCCCCGGCCGCCTCGATCAGCGCCTTGTCCTTCGAATCGGGGTCGTGCCCGAGGAAGTTCAGCGCCGCCGGGATCATCTCGTCGGCAGCATCGAGAATATGCACACCACAATCGGCGAATTTAGCCAGAATAGCCGGATCGAATATCACCGACCAGCTATCGATCACCTCGACCCCCAGCCGCGCTTTCACCGCCTCGACATTATAGCCGATTCCGGTGGTGCCCCACATGTAGTTGACCGAATATTCGTTGCCCGGATCATAGAGCTCGGTCCGTTTCGAGATCGGCTCCCACATGTTGCCGATATTGGTCAGCTTGCCCTTGTCGAGCTTCTGGAACACGCCGGCCGTGATCTGGCGTTGCAGGAAGCCGCCCGAGGGCACCACGACATCGTAGCCTGAACTGCCGGCCAGCAGCTTGGTCTCGAGAATGTCGTTCGAGTCGAAGACATCATAGACCACCTTGATGCCGGTCTCGGCCTCGAACTCGGCCAGGATTTCCTCGTCGATATAGTCGGACCAGTTGTAGACATGGACAACCTTGTCCTGCGCGGTGGCTGCACCCGCAATCAACGCAAGCGCCGCGGCGCCCATCAGAATACTCCGCATTTCTCTCTCCCTACTGTGATTTCTCTCTCGGTTGATATCAGCGGCCCGTTGTTCGGACTCGCTGTATTTCGGCTGAGATTAGCGCGCAATTCGCTCGCAGGTAAAGAGCCGCGCGCACTGCCCTGAAATATACTTGCGTGCGGCGCCGCCGACAGCATACGCTCGATCACAAAGACGGGGGGACCGGAAATGGCGACAACGGGCACACGCCGGGTCAACTGGGGGCGGCGCATCGCCATCGCCATACCATTTCTTTGGCTGCTCGCCTTCTTTCTGGCGCCGTTCCTGATCGTCCTGAAAATTTCGGTCTCGCAGCCAACCATTGCCATGCCACCCTATCTGCCGACATGGGATAGCTGGGAGGCGATCACCGGTCATCTATCGAACCTCGACTTCAGCAATTACGAGTTTTTGTTTTCCGACCCTCTGTACCTGAATTCCTACCTGAACAGCCTCAAGATCGCCGGGATATCGACCCTGATCGCGCTCTTGGTGGGATATCCGGTTGCCTATGGTATAGCCCGCTCTTCGCCCAATTGGCGCGCGACCCTGCTGATGCTAGTGATCCTGCCGTTCTGGACCTCGTTCCTGATCCGGGTCTATGCTTGGATCGGCATCCTGAAGACCGAGGGCGTGCTGAACAACTTCCTGTTGTGGACCGGGATCATCGCCGAGCCTTTGACGATCCACTTCACTCCAACGGCGGTCTATATCGGCATCGTCTACAGCTATCTGCCGTTCATGATCCTGCCGCTCTATGCCAGCCTCGAAAAGCTTGATCTCAGCTTGCTGGAAGCCGCTTCCGACCTGGGTGCGAAACCTGTGATTGCCTTCTGGCGCATCACCGTGCCGCTGTCGATGCCGGGTATCGCCGCCGGTTGCTTCCTGGTCTTTATCCCTGCGGTCGGCGAGTTCGTCATCCCGGAATTGCTGGGCGGATCCTCGACCCAGATGATCGGGCGCACCCTCTGGTCGGAATTCTTCCAGAACCGCGACTGGCCCATCGCCTCGGCCGTGGCGGTGCTGCTGCTGCTGATCCTGGTGGTACCGATCGTGATCTTCCAGCGGATCGCCAAGCGCGGGGTGACCGGCTGATGAAAAAAGGTCCCGGCTGGTTTCTGAAGATTTCGATGTTCGTCGGCTTCGCGTTTCTCTATGCACCGATCATCATCCTGATCATCTACAGCTTCAACGCGTCGAAACTGGTCACCGTCTGGGGCGGCTTTTCGACCCATTGGTATGGCTCTCTATGGCACAACCAAGGCCTGATGGACGCGGCCAAGGTATCGGCCATGGTTGCGGTCGCTTCATCGACGCTGGCGACGATCTTGGGCGTTCTCGCCGGATATTCGCTGGCCCGGGTGCCCGAATTTTTTGGCCGCACGCTGTTCTCCGGCATGGTGCTGGCGCCGCTGGTGATGCCCGAGGTGATCACCGGCCTGTCGCTCCTGCTCAGCTTCATCGCCATCTCGCTCGACCGCGGCTTCTTAACCATCGTCATCGCTCACGCCACCTTCTCGATGTGCTATGTGGCGGTGGTGGTTCAGGCTCGGCTGGCCGGCTTCGACACCTCGGTCGAGGAGGCTGCACAGGATCTGGGAGCCAAGCCGGCAACGGTCTTCTTCCGCATCACCCTGCCGCTGATCGCGCCCGCCGTCGCCGCCGGGTGGCTGCTCAGCTTTACCCTTTCGCTGGACGATCTGGTGATCGCCAGCTTCGCCTCCGGACCGGGGTCTACAACCCTGCCGATGAAGATATTCTCGTCGGTGCGCCTCGGCGTGACCCCCGAGATCAACGCCATCGCCACGATCCTGATCGGATTCGTCGCCACCGGAACGGTAATCTATTCGCTGATGCTGAAGCGGGCCGTGGCCCAGCGCATCCGGATCGAGCAGGCGATGCGGGGCTAGAGCATTTTCCAGCTAAGGCGACCAGCCTTAGCGTCGCGAAAATGCGACAAATCAACAAGATAGAGCACGAGCCATGAATCGGAGATCATGGATCATGCTCTATCGGAAACTCAGCCGCGCGCCTTTCCCACGGCTTTCCAGGCCAAAGGCATCATCAGCGCCGCCAGCGCCAGTTTTAGCGCATCACTGGCGAGGAAGGGCCACAGGCCCCAGTCGAGCACCGTCGCCCAGCCCTTGGTCTCGGCATACAGATGGCCCAGCCACAGGATCCCCGGCACATAGATGATCGCGTTGCCGATCAGCAGCGCGGCGGCCATCTTGACGATGCTCCGGTCCCAGCCCTCGCGGGCCAGCCAACCCAGTGCACCGGCGGCCAGGACAAAGCCAACCAAATAACCACCGGTGCCGCCCATCATGTAGGCCAGACCGTATTTCTCGGCGCTCGACGACGTGAAAATGTCGAAGCCCAGCGCACCAACCAGCAGATAGCCCAACAGCGTCACGACACCCAGGCGCATGCCATAGGCGGTGCCAACCGTAAGCACCACAAAGGTCTGCATGGTGATCGGAACCGGCTCATAAAACACCCGGATCTTGGCCGCGATTGCCAGCGCGGTAATTCCCAGAACCACCAACACCGCACGTTTGATCCACAATGCCGCACCTTCACTGGGAAGGATGGCCTCGCTCAGAACCATTTTCGACAGGGTGGTCGCCATATCCTAAATCCTTATCTTTGCGTTCTTGCATCGCTTCCGCCGATGGCCCGGAACGATCATGAAGTCTGCGGTTTTATGCCGTGAGCGCTTGACCCGCGCAAGCGCAATCCGTGGTCGTGGTAGCAATCGCGCGGCGCTGCGGCATCGTGACGGCTCGAAACTTCGCATCCGGACACCCATGTTGCTGGCAAGCCAAATCGAAGGATCGCAGCATGTGTTTCCGCCGCCTCGCCCTTCCATTCTTCCTAGCCATGCTGGTCGCCAGCCCGGCAATCGCAGGCAGTATCATCGAAGTGATGCACCCCTGGGCACGCCCGACCATCCCGAACCGGCCCGGCGTTGCTTATTTTGGCGTTCATAATTCTGGCGACATGCCGGACCGGTTGATCGGTGCCCGCGCCGAAGGAGTCGCCAGTATCGAGATCCACAAGGCCGAACAAAAGGCAGCAGTCATGACCATGGCACCCGTTGAGGCAGTCGATGTGCCCGCGGACGGCATGGCACATTTTGGTCCGGGTGGGCTACATTTGATGATGTTCGGCGTAAACCCGCCGCTAAAAGCTGGTGATATCCTCGATATGACTCTGATTTTCGAGACCGCGGGTAAGATCAAGATCACAGTGCCCGTCAGCAAAACCATGGACGATCAACAGCATCTGGGCGAAGGTCACCAACATGGCACTCAACACCAGCACGGAACCACTGGCAACTGACGGTCCGCCGCTCTAAATCAGCCTGCAAATCGTTAACTTGTTCCCTGGCACCTGGATGGAGTAAGTTTAAGCTTGTGATTAACAGCGCCAGCTGGAGTCGGATGCGTGCTAGCACTCTTTGCCAATAGACCTTTTAGACCGAGCGCCGCGACCAATTCGGTGGAGTTCGCGCTCGACTTAACGTCCGACGCAATAACGCTGTTCGAGCGTTCAGCCCACGGGGATTGGAAAAAGTTCGCATCCGTACAGCTTGACGATCCGGAATTTCCGATTGTGATCGGGCTACTGCGGACCGAAGCAGAATCTCATTCTGGTGAACGACGGCCAGTGCGCCTCTGGCTACCTGGTGAGCAGGTCTTGAGGTTGCGTGCACGAATCGAAGGAAAGACCCAAGCCGAGCGCCTGAAAGCAACCCTTGACTACATCGATCGTGAGACAGTCTATCGACCGAAGGATGTCGCTGTCGCAATCGCACCCGCCGATGCCCAGGGTGAAACTACCGTTTTGATCACCTTCGCTGAGACTTGGCGCGAGGCTCGCGATTACGCAACCCGGTGGGGATTTATGCTGGGTGATGTTTCGACACGCCACAACGCCAGGGATTTCGGGTCGAACGGTCCAGTTTTTCAAGTGCAGGCGCCGCAACGAAAGCCTGAAACACCAGCAAAACCGAAACGGCTGATGGCCGTTGCACTTGCGCTGATCGCGATCACGGCAGTTTCCTCGGTCCTGGCGCTAAGGCCCTGGGAACCGCGGTCGGAGTATCCTTACAGCGCAACCACGGCAGCCGGAAATGTTGCCGAAGCGCCGTCAATCTCGAAACCACACCCGTTAAAACCTGAACTACTTCTGGAACATGGATTAGAAAAGTTCTCTAAAGGCCTGCAACCAGAGCAACTTTCGAAAATCCTGGATCTGGCATCCTCCCGCGATCCTGAGGTGGAGACAACGGTCGGTTCTACGTCGATTGTGTTTAAAGTCCCGAAACTTCCCGATGCACCGATCGCCCCGGCTGCAAACGGTGCTGTTCCGTTGCCACTTCCAGTTCTAGAACCTGTCCGGCAAAAACGCGATCTCGCTGCCGCTTCGATCGATCCAGTACCAGCGATGCAGTCAAGTGATTCAGCGTCCCTATTGGCTGCGATGGAAACCTCAAAGCTCATGGAGCCGCCGATCCGGATTGAAAATGTCAACTTGCTCATCAGTGGAAAGGCTCCACCGCCAGAAATTCCTGCAACACCCGTTATCGATCAGCTACCAGCGCCATCGATCCCGGTGGCGTTCCCGGTGGCGGCCGAAGCAACGGAGCCACCCGCAGGAGCTCATGCACCCTATCCAGTACCCGTTCCGGCGCCACGGTCTGCGCTGATCATTCCGAATATCGACAAGAATGAAATCGTCCCATTGCAGCGGTCTGCTATGGTGATTCCGCCTCCCCGCCCTCCTGGCCGAGGAAAGTCGGTTACAGAAATCGCAATCGAACCAACTCCAGCGGCTCCCAGTGTTGCAGCTCCCAGTGTTGCGGTCTCCATCGCGCCGGCAGAGGTGCAAACTCTCGACGATCCGACTAAATTTGCTAGTCTGACATCACCGCGACCAACAAAACGGCCAGTTCTTCCTGCGCGATCCCGCGAGCTGACCTCGGTCACAACGTTGCCTGGAATCGCCGGAACTACTCAACGCTCGATTTGGGAAGCAGCCACCGAGCAGGGCTTGCCGCTGGACCAAACTGCCCTGATTGGCATCCTGAATCTCGACACCGGACGCAAGGCATTGCTACGCTTGCCGAACGGGCGCTATCGATCAGTGGTCGTGGGCGACGAGTTGGACGGCTGGCGGGTCAGCGTTATCGGCACGGATGCGATGCGGGTCACCCGGGCCGGTCAGGACCAAACGCTTCTACTGGTCAATCGCTAGGAGCACCGCTGCGCGCAGCGCGCCAATTATCCCAGTCCGCAACTGTGTCCAGATCGGTTGCCGCGGCGGCGCCCGGCAAGGTCACATCGACCACAAACTCAGGATAGTCCTCAATCAGCGCCCGCGCCCCGCGATCACCCTCCAATGCGCGCAACAGCTCGAAGAACCGGCGCCCGAACAGCACCGGGTGGCCGGGTATTCCGGCATCAGTCACCGCCCGCGCGATGGCCCGGTCCTCCGACGGGTCGAACGCGGCAATCAATCTGTCGTAGTCACCCGCCGTCACCTCTGGCATGTCGGCCAGGACGATCAGCACCGCATCGGCCTCGGCCTTCAGCGCCGTCACACCGACACCAACCGAGGTGCCCATTCCTTCAGCGGCGCGTGGATTGATCACCATCCGCGCGTTCGTGCTCTCCAACGCGGTCAGCCGTGCGCCGGGGTCGGGCGGCAGGACAACCACAATCTCGTCGACCGAGCTTTGTGACAGCGCCCGCGCCACATGATGCAACAACGGCACGCCATCGACCAACTCCAGCAACTTGTCACGACCGCCCATCCGGCGCGACTGACCCGCCGCCAACACCACCGCGCAAACCGTTGGACGCCGCACCACCTCGGCCCCACCCAAGCGGGGCTCAGGCCGCGACGGGATCTCCTTCAGCAGCCCGCCCACCGCCATTGCAGCGATCTCCTCGGTCGTTGGATTGAGACCGCAAGCGACCCGCTCGAGCACCCAATCAGCCCCATTCAGCTTGGGCGAGCGGGCGCATCCCGGCAGCCCAATGACCGGGCGCCCCACAAGATCACCAAGAAACAGCAAGTTCCCGGGGTCGACCGGCATCCCGAACCGGGTCAGCCGCCCGCCAGCCAAAACCAAAGCAGCCGGCCCAACATCGTGGCGATCGGACGTCGCCGAGCCGGTCAGGATCAGCACGATCTCGCCCGGCGCGTCGGTTATCGCCCGCGCCAGATCAGCGGTGACATGGGGCGTTTGGCTTTCGGATACCAGATCAACACCCAGCGCCGTCAACCGCGCCCGAACCGCCTCGGCCCCCTTGGTCAGCAGCTTGTCCGACATTCCCGGCGTGCGGGTCAGGATCAGGCTGGCAGTCTTGCGCTTCAGCGCGTTGACCCGGATCGCTGTGCGACCGGCCAACATCGCCTCCGCCGCCACCACCGCCGCTTCGGGAACCGCATAGGGGATGATCTTTACCGTCGCCAGCATCTGTCGCGGCGCCACCCGGGCGTGGTCTGGCAGGGTCGCCACGGTAATCGCCTCGTCGATCGTGTTCAGCCGCCCGATCAGTGCGGCATCCAGCGACAACACCCCTTGATCAGCTGCATAAAGGTTTACCCGCCCAGTAAACGGCGCCGTAACCACCAGCCCCTGAGCCTCGGCCAGCGGCGCCAGCAACGCGCCGATGCGAGCAGCAGCCAGGTCCTCCGGCACATCATTCTCGCCAAGCCGGGCAACTGTCACCTCAGCCAATCCCTGCGCCACCAGCGCTGCAATATCGGCCGCATTCAACCGCCGCCCCTTCTTCAGCCGACCGGAAGACAGCCCAACCGAATGCGCGAGGATCGCGCCCTCGGCATCGGCCACGGGAACCGGGCCAAATTTCACGACAAGCTGCCCAGTCGCGTACCGGGCCGGGTCGCCGGACGGCGCAGCCGCTCGGTCATCTGGGCCAGGATCGCAATCGCAATCTCCGCCGGCGATCTGGAGCCGATGTCGAGGCCGATAGGCGCATCGATTCGGGCGATCTGCGCGCCCGAGAACCCAGCCTCGGTCAGCCGCGCCACCCGTTTGGCGTGGGTGCGGGTCGACCCCAGCGCGCCGATATAAAACGCTGTGCTTCTCAGCGCCGCGTCCAGCGCCGGGTCATCCAGCTTGGCGTCATGGGTCAGGGTCACAACCGCCGTCCGTGCATCCAGCCCATAGGCGCCAAGCGCCGCGTCGGGCCAGTCATGCACCAGCCGCCCGCCAGGGAAGCGCTCCGCGCTGGCAAACGCCTCACGCGGGTCGATCAGCGTCACATCGTAGCCCGCCGCCTCGGCCATCACCAACAGCGGCTGAGCGATATGCACAGCACCAATCACCGCCATCCGAAGCGGCGGATTATGGACGGCGATAAACTTCTCAGGCTGCCCCTCGTCAAACCCCGAACGGTCGCTATCGAACCGGGCCGCCGCTGCCTCATACCCGGCAATCTCGCGGCTCCAGTCGCCGGTATCCGTGACAATCGCAATCTGGCGCCGCTCGGCACGGGCCACGACCAGCGCATCCAGCAACCCCGGATCGATACCCTGCCCCTGCCCGATTGGCTCGACCATCACCCGGATCCGGCCACCGCAGGCCAACCCGACCGAGAACGCCTCGTCATCGCTGACGCCAAATTCCATGATCCGGCAACGCCCGTCCTCCAGCGCCTCCAGCGCCTCGGCAACCACCGCCCCCTCGACGCAACCGCCGGAGACCGATCCGACGATCTCGCTGTCACCGGAGATCGCCAACTGCGAGCCGACCGGACGCGGCGCCGACCCCCAGGTCTCGACCACAGTGGCCAACGCAGCACCTTTCCCGACGCGCAGCCAGTCGCGCGCAGCCTCGGGAATGCGGTCGTGTTCAGCGATGGTCATCAGTCTCTCCCATCAGGGCCATATTGCCCTTTGACTTGGCGCTGCAACGCGCGCCTGACAAGTCCCCGCACTCAGCTACCCTGCCCGCAACCCGGCCATCAGCCGGGCTTTCTCACCCCGATCATCGGCCCGGGTCAGGGCGCTGGCCAGCGTCTCCAGGCTTTGGATATTATGCGCGGCGCGAAAGCTGTCGACATGCGGCAGCAGCGCCTTCACCCCCTGCGCCTTGGCCTCGAACCCCTCCCAGCGCAACAGCGGGTTCAGCCAGATGAGCTTGCGGCACGATAGCTGCAGCCGTTCGGCCTCGCGCGCCAGCCGGTCGGGGTCATCACGGTCCAGCCCGTCGGTGATCAGCAGCACCACGCCGCCCTGCCCCAGCACCCGGCGCGACCAGCGTTTGTTGAAATCCTCTAGGCAGGCGCCGATGCGGGTGCCGCCCTCCCAGTCGCGGGCCTCGGTTCCGGCCCGCATCAGCGCCTCGTCGGCATCCCGGTGGCGCAGATGCCGGCTGATATTGGTAAGTTGGGTGCCAAACGTGAACACATGCACCGCCGACCAACCAACGCCGTCAGCATTGGCCGCCGCATGCAGGAAATGCAGCATCATCCGGCTGTAAGCGGCCATCGAGCCGGAGATATCGCACAGCGCAACCAGCACCGGCCACCGCTGCCGACGCTTGCGCCGGGCCAATTCGCGCACATCGCCGCCCTGACGCATTGCGGTCCGCATGGTGCGGCGCCAGTCGGCAAACAAACCGTGGGCGTTGGCGATCGTGCGGCGCGAGGCGATCGGGCGCACCGGCAGCCGAAGCGCCGCAATGGCGCGCTTCGCCTCCGCCGCCTCCGCCGAGGTCATCAGCTCGAAATCGCGCGATTTCAGGGTCTCCTGCGCGGAAAACGTCAATTCCGCATCAAACTCGATCTCCTCCTGCCCCGCCTCATCGCGCGGTGGCGGCGGCGGCGCATCGATGCCAGCGGTCAGCGCCTCGGCGGCGCGCTCCTCGCCGGCTTTCTTCTCGCGCTCGAAGCCCGCCGAGCGCAGTTCCGGCAACAACAGGCTCATCATCTTTTCCAGAATCTGCGGATCGCGCCAGAACATATGGAAGCACTGGTCGAACACCGCCCGCTGTTCGGGCCGCGACAGGAAACAGGCGGCCAGCGTGTGGTAGAAATCGGTGCGGTATTCGAATCCGCTCACCGCCACCGCATTGACCGCATCGATCACCCGGCCCGACCCGACCGGCAGCCCGGCGGCCCGCAGCGCCCGGGCGAAATACAGGATATTCGCCGCCAACCTGCCATGTTCTGAAACTGCAATCTTGGGCCGCATCAAGCCGCCCCGGCCATCGCCTGCTTGACCTCGTCCAAAACCCGCTTGGCTTGCGAGCCCTGAAAGCGGGCGATGTCGTCTTGGTACTTCAACAGCGCCCCCAACGTGTCCGAGACGGTCTGCGGATCCAGCGCCAATGTATCCAGCGCCACCAGACATTTCGCCCAATCGATGGTCTCGGCAACACCCGGCCGCTTGAACAGGTCCTCGGTGCGCAGCCGCTGCACAAACGCCACCACTTCCTCGCTCAGCTTCCGGCTGACCTCGGGCGCGCGGGCGGCCAGGATCGCCAACTCACTCTCGGCGTCGGGGAAATCGACCCAATGGTAAAGACAGCGCCGCTTCAACGCGTCATGGATCTCGCGGGTGCGGTTCGAGGTGACGATCACAATCGGCGGCTCCGCGGCCTTGATCGTTCCCAGCTCCGGCACCGTCACCTGAAAATCACTCAGTGCCTCCAGCAGAAACGCCTCGAAGGGCTCGTCGGTCCGGTCCAACTCATCGATCAACAGCACCGGCGGGCCACCGGGCTGCGGCTCCATCGCCTCCAGCAACGGGCGCCGGGTCAGGAACCGCTCGGAGAACAGCTCCGATGCCAGATGCGTCCGGTCAGCCGTGCCATCCGCCTCGGCCAGTCGGATCTCGATCATCTGCGCCGGGTAGTTCCAGTCGTAAACCGCCTGCGCCGCGTCCAGCCCCTCATAGCATTGCAGCCGGATCAAACGCCGCCCCAGCGCCTCGGCCAACGCCTTGGCGATCTCGGTCTTGCCGACCCCCGCCTCGCCCTCGAGAAACAACGGCTTGCCCAGCTTCAGGCTCAGGAACACCACCGTCGCCAGTGCCCGCGCACAGACATATCCGGTGCCGCTCAGCAGCGCCTGGGTCTCGTCGATGGATGTTGGCAAGGCGCGCATGAGCGATCTCCAAAGGCTGCGCCCGCAATGGAAGGCCTAGCGCCGGAAAAATCAAGCCATTCGGACCAGCCGACCAGGCCGTGCGACCATAAACCTGCGCTTTGCACCATTGGTTCCGCGTGATACCTCGCGGACAGTTATCCGTCCGGTCGAGGAGCAACGCGTGATCCCATGGTCCCACCTTGGTTCTGCCGAGATGCCCGGTGGCGGAGCGCTTCGCCTTATGCAACGCGGTGCCGAGTTTTCAATCATGCTGGGATCTATCGAGCTGATGAACAGCCGCCGTAGCGGATCCGAAGAGATGCTCGCCACGCTGGCCTGCAAAAAGATTACTGACCGTCGCGAGCCCCACATCCTGGTCGCCGGACTAGGAATGGGCTTTACCTTGCGTGCGGTCCTTGCCGCGCTGGGGGATGATGCGCGCGTCAATGTAGCCGAGCTGGTGCCATCAGTTGTCGCATGGGCCAGGGGCCCGATGGCCGAGATCTTCGGTGGATGCCTTGAGGATCCGCGCGTTCGCATAATTGAAGGGGATGTCGGCTGCGTGATCAAATCCGGCCGGGCAACTTATGATGCGATCCTGCTTGATGTCGACAATGGCCCAGAGGGGCTTACGCGTAAAGCGAACGATGATATCTATGGCATCGACGGCCTGCGCGCGGCTCACGCTGCATTGCGCCCCGGCGGCATGCTGGCGGTCTGGGCATCGGCGCCCAACAGGCAGTTTGCCAATCGCCTGAACGACACCGGCTTTACCGTAGACGAGGTCAATCTGCGCGCCAATGGCAAGCGCGGCGGCGCCAGACATGTGATCTGGATCGCGACCAACGACCGTGGGCGTCATCGCAAGGCGCTGGACAATTAGCGCTTCTTCCTCGCGGCATAGCGCCGGTCACGCTCCGCCTTGCGCTCGGCTTCGTCGGCCACTGCCTGTTCTGCCCGGCGTGCCAACTCGGCTTCATGTGCCGCCGCTTCCGCCAACTCCCGTGCGGCGGCCTCAGCTTTTTCCTGTACCAGTTTTATCGCGTTGGCTTCCTGCCGAACTTCGCGGGCTGCAGCGATAGCTTCTCGCTCGGCACGTTTTGCCAACCGCTTGGGATCGTCAGTCTTCGACGCTAACTTGAATCGTTCGAGCAACTTCAGTTTGGACTCAGCCGCCGCGCTGCGGCGCTCTTCCAAGCTGCCGCCAAAAGATTTTTTCATTTAACTCCAGCTCACATCAGTGCAGTTCATTTATGATGATCGTCGCCATGCATTGCCGATCAGCGACGAACGACACATCCATGTTGCAACTCCGCCGACCGGCGACCTAACTCACCGAAGTCCGCTTCGCAATAGCGGCGCTGGCTCTACTTTATCCTAAGACGAGAAATCTGCCGCTTTCAACCATGATTTCTCGGCCTACAGCAGCACCATAGCCGCAAGCCCGAGGAAAACGAAGAAACCAACCATGTCGGTCACGGTGGTCACGAAAGTGCCCGAGGCCAGCGCCGGATCTGCCCCAACTTTACCGAGCACGATCGGCACCAGGATCCCCGCCAGCGCCGCCGCCGCCAGATTGACCAGCATCGCCGCCGCGATCACCAACCCAATCAGCGGCTGATCGAACCAGACCCAGGCGACAACCCCCATGATCACCGCAAACCCCAGCCCGTTGATCACTCCCACCGCCACCTCGCGGCCGATAACCCGCGATGCGTTGGTCCGAGTCAAATCGCGGGTTGCAAGTGCGCGCACCGCGACCGTCAGGGTCTGAGTACCCGCATTGCCACCCATCGAGGCGACAATCGGCATCAGGATCGCCAGCGCAACCACCTCGGTGATCGTGGCCTCGAACAGCCCAATCACCAGCGACGCCATGATTGCGGTGACAAGATTGACCGCTAGCCACGGAAATCGCCGCTTGGTAATCTCCCAGACATTATCCGAGATTTCCTCGTCACCGACACCGCCAAGGCGCATGATGTCCTCTTCGGCCTCGTCGTCCAGTACCTCCATGGCGTCATCGATGGTGATCACACCCACCAACCGACCCGTATCATCGACCACCGGGGCCGAGACCAGATGGTACTGGTTGAAGGCGTATGCCACGTCCTCCTGCGGATCCTCGACATGCATAGTCCGGAAGTCGTCGGCCATCAGCGATTCCAGCGTCACCGGCCGGCGCGCGCCCATCAGAACGCCCAGCGGAACCTTGCCGATAGGCTTTGCCGTCGGATCGACGACATAAACATCGTAGAACTCGTCCGGCAGGTCATCCGCAGCCCGCACGAAATCAATCATCTGACCGACAGTCCAGAACGGCGGCGCCTTGACGAAGTCGCTCTGCATCAGGCGGCCGGCGGAGTACTCCGGATAGGTCAGTGCCTTTGTTACCGCCGCGTGGTCAGCAGGCTCAAGCGCCTCCATCACCCGGCGCCGGGTGTTCTCCTCAAGATCCCCAAGCAGATAGACGGCATCGTCCGAATCGAGATCCCTGATCGTCTCGGCCAGGTGTTCCGGCGCCAGGAACGAAAGGATCTCGTCGCGCACGCCCTCCTCGACCTCGATCAGGATCTCGTGGTCGATGTCAGCCCACACCAGCTCGATAAAACGGCGGCGATGTTCCGAGTGGATCTGTTCGGTCAAATCCGCGAGATCGGCGACATGCAGATCCGCGATCAGCGACAAAACGCCGACGCGGTCGCCGGCATCGACCGATTCGATGACCGCCGCGACCAGCTCCGGATCCAGCCCGAAATCGTCTTCGCGCTCTTCCTCGGTATTTTCGGGCAACGCTTCGGTCATCGACGCTTCCCCCCAAATCTAAATTTCAGCACCGCTCATAACCCGCTTTGCTGGCGGCGTGAACCAAGCCGGGCAGAATTAATTGCGACGCCCTCAACCCGTCGGTTACCGTTGTCCGGACGCGACAGCGCTGCAATCCGCCTCGGACGCTCGGATCAGCGCGCCCTCAATCTGATCGCACAACGAAAATCGGCCGGGGGTCGCCCCCCGGCCTTTGATCTCGAAAGTCCAGCCTGATGGCGTTTAGTGCGAATGCTGCTTGTCCCACATGTCGCGGGTCGGCAGCGTCTCGAATGTATGCGCCGGGGGCGGGTTCGGCAGGGTCCATTCCAGGGTGCCGATCTCGTCCTCCCAGTAGTTCGGGTTGGTGACTTTCTTGCCGGCAAACAGCGTGTAGGCCACGATGCCGATGAACAGCAGGAAGCTGGCGCCGGACAGGAACGCACCGTAGGACGATATCTCATTCCAGTACGAGAACGCCTCCGGATAGTCGATGTAACGGCGCGGCATACCCTGGCGCCCCAGGAAGTGCTGCGGGAAGAAGGTGATATTGGCACCGATGAACATCATCCAGAAGTGCAGTTTGCCAAGCGCCTCCGGGTACTGCCGGCCGGTCATCTTGCCGATCCAGTAGTAGACCGCCGCGAATATCCCAAACACCGCGCCAAGGCTCATCACGTAGTGGAAATGCGCCACTACGTAGTAGGTGTCGTGATAGGCCCGGTCGACGCCTGCCTGGCTCAAGACGATGCCGGTCACGCCGCCCACGGTGAACAGGAACAGGAAGCCCATTGCGAACAGCATCGGCGTCTTGAAGTCGATCGACCCGCCCCACATGGTGGCGATCCACGAGAAGATCTTGATGCCGGTCGGCACCGCGATCACCATCGTCGCCAGCATGAAATAGGCCTGTGCGTTCTTTGACATACCGACCGTGTACATGTGATGTGCCCAGACGACGAAGCCCAGTGCACCGATGCCGACCATGGCGAAGACCATGCCGGTATAGCCAAAGATCGGCTTGCGCGAGAAGGTCGAGATCACATGGCTGACCACGCCGAACGCCGGCACCACGATGATGTAGACCTCGGGATGGCCAAAGAACCACAGGATGTGCTGGTACAGGATCGGATCACCGCCGCCGGCCGGATTGAAGAAGGCGGTTCCGAAGTTGCGGTCGGTCAGGAGCATGGTGATGGCGCCCGCCAGAACCGGCAGCGATAACAGGATCAGCCAGGCGGTGACGAAGATCGACCACGGGAACAGCGGCACTTTCAGCATGGTCATGCCCGGCGCGCGCATGTTCAGGAAGGTGGTGATCATGTTGATCGCGCCCAGAATCGACGACGCGCCGGACAAGTGGACCGCGAAGATCGCGAAATCCATCGACATGCCCTGCTCGGTGGTCGAAAGCGGCGCATACAGCACCCACCCCACGCCGGAACCTAGTTGGCCATTACCGCCGGGAGTGACCAGCGACAGCACCGCAAGCGACGATCCGGCCACATACAGCCAGTAGCTCAGATTATTCAGTCGCGGAAACGCCATATCCGGCGCACCAATGTGCAACGGCATGAAAAAGTTACCAAATCCGCCGAACAACGCCGGAATGACAACGAAGAACATCATGGTTATGCCGTGTCCGGTGACCAGCACGTTCCACATATGCCCATTCGGCGAGCCATCGGCCATGGTCATGTACTGCACGCCCGGCTCCATCAACTCGAGCCGCATGAACATCGTGAAGCCGATCGACAGACACCCGACAAGGAAGGCGGTCACAATGTAGAGAATGCCGATGTCCTTGTGATTGGTCGAGCAGAACCACCGGGTAAAGAACCCCGGGCCTGCGTGGTCGTAGGTGTGGACCGTAGCGTCGGCCATGCGATCACTCCTGTTTGTCTCTGTCGGGCGCCGGACGGCGCTTTGTCTTAGTCGAGCGCCGGACGGCGCGATGCTTTCAGCAATTGCTGAAGTGGTTTATCCGGCATGCCGTCACGCGGCAAGCAGATGGAACACCCGAACGGTACGAATCCCCGGGTCTTTCTGTCGCACGGCAGGGCTTGCGTCAAATACAGATCGCGGCCACCCCGGTCTCACATAATCCCCAAGGTCGTCTCGAACCGCCGGCGCAGGGCCAGGTCCAGGTCCGCCAACCCAACTGGCAGACCAAGATCGACCAGACTGGTCACCCCGTGCTCGGCAATCCCGCAGGAAATGATACCGGCGTAATGGCTCAGGTCCGGGTCGACATTGATCGAGACGCCGTGAAAGCTGACCCAACGCCGCAATCGCACACCAATCGCCGCAATCTTGTCCTCGGCCGGGCTACCGTCAGCCAGGGGTGCCTTGTCCAGCCGCTGAACCCAGACCCCGACCCGGCCCTGGCGCCGCTCGCCCCGCACCTGAAAATCGTCCAACGCCCCAATCACCCAATCCTCGAGCGCCCCGACAAACCGCCGTACATCGCGCCCACGCCGGTTCAGATCGAGCATGACATAGGCAACCCGTTGGCCCGGACCATGATAGGTATACTCACCCCCCCGCCCGGCCACGTGGACCGGAAACCGGCTCGCATCAACCAGATCCTCGGCCCGCGCGCTGGTCCCAGCTGTGTACAGGGCCGGGTGCTCAAGCAACCACACACACTCCGCCGCCTCGCCGGCAATGATCGCCGCGACCCGCGCCTCCATCCAGGCAAGGGCCTCCTCATAGGGGATCAGCCCCTCGCTGATGCGCCATTCGACCATGAAACCCGCCATACAATCGTTCGGCTTCTGACTATTTACAAATGCAGGGCTTCACAAGCGCAGTCGGCTTTGCTACATCGCGCTCCACTATCCCCATGTGCGGTCGTGGCGGAATTGGTAGACGCGCAACGTTGAGGTCGTTGTGGGCGAAAGCCCGTGGAAGTTCGAGTCTTCTCGACCGCACCATTACCCCGACACAAGAGCATGATCCGAAAGGGAAAATCCTT
>Ga0307379_10005281_pt1 | contig 18076 bp, 23 predicted proteins | sample UN2MG_FD_202237 | JGI IMG/M metagenome (GOLD analysis project Ga0307379, IMG submission 202237) | Soil microbial communities from Risofladan, Vaasa, Finland - UN-2 | ecosystem: Environmental > Terrestrial > Soil > Coastal area > Acid sulfate soil | place: Finland: Risofladan, Vaasa | collected... | reverse complement strand
CAATATAATTTTCACTAAATTCAGGAATTTTCTTTTTTATTTCTCTTCTTATTTCCTCCCTTCTTGTTGCATCTTTTTCACTTCCCCAAGTAGTTGGAGTAATACCTAAAGATACATTGAAAATTTCTTTCATCGTATTTACCCCTATTCAATAATTTTTGCCACCAGGAAAGCTTGTTGTTTTTAATATATTTTTTTAACCTATCAATACAAATCATATTCCCTTAGAAGTCTTCTTTTTTCCCTGTCATACTTGTCTCTTAACTCAGTAGATTTGTCACTTAATTTTTCAATTTCGTCTAGATTCTTACCGGACTCCTCAAGCCATCCTGTGGCTACAATCTCATTTTTTTTATCTAAAGCATCTTGTGCAAAATCTGAAATTTCTTTCTGTTTTACTAACTTTTCCGTCCAATCTGTCATATTTCTCAACCACTGCAAATCTAAATAATGAAGTTCCTCACAGGGCCCAGGCACATAAAGTCGCTCTAGCTCCGATGTGATTTCACGCATGATTCTAATTTCAGCATTGTAATCTTTCTGGTGCAATATACTCTCCATACTTCCTACTAAATTATCGCGTGCTTCTAAATATTGTCTTATTTCCTGCTGCGTTTCAATTAGTTCTAAACGTGCTTTTTGTGCACCTTCCTCTTCTTGCTTTTTCTCCCATTCTCTAGCGGTATAGCTCAGTTCACTCGTACACCCCAAGGGAGTAATAAAAATTGCTAATACAATTGGAAGGATTATAAATAATTTAAATGGTTTCATAAATTCCCCTTCCCCATAAATAGTTTTTGCCACCAGGAAAGCCTATTATTTTTAATATATTTTTCATAATACTAAAAAACTATAATATATGGAACAGAGATATTAAAGCGTTAAAATAAGTTCAATAAAGACTTCAGAAAAGCCATATAATCGGAGAAAATAGGATGGGTATATAATATTTATATATACCTAAAAACTTTGTTGACTATCTTGTTAACATAAGAAGTTTAAAGCTCTTAATTGCCATTTTTTCTAGTTGTATTTGCATACTAAACTATTTATTATAAAATATATTTAGTTTTAAACTGTTTAAAGGTTAAAAAAAAATTAATATAACAATAGGCTGAAGGCGGATTTGCTCGCGCACGATTTTTCTGATTTTAAAGTGTTTTAGAATCAATTAAATCTTTCGGTATTAGTTACTCGCAAACCGCTTAGCCGAATCATTAGGTGCAAGAAATGAAATACGATTTTGCCATCTCATACGCTGGAGAAGATTCGGCGATTGCGCGAGAGATTGCTCACCGGCTTCAGGAAACATCGCGTGATCTTTCTGTATTCTTCGCTGAAGAGAACACAGAACTACTTGTTGGTGTAGATAGTGAACAGTTTTTTGAACGTCTGTTTTCCGAATCAAAACAAGCAATAGTTCTTATTTCAAAGCACTACAAGCAGAAGCAATGGTCTCGTTTTGAATGGGATGTTATTCTCGGAAGGTCAAATGAAAATCGTTTTATTCCAGTACGGCTTGATGATACTAGACTGCTAGGATTGCCATCGAGCATCATATACATTCGTTTCGATGGGACGAACTACGAGGGAATAGTCAGTGTTTGCATCAAGAAGTTGATTCTGTACGAAAGAGAGTCTGGTTACAGAAGGCCAAGTGAGTTCGAGAAACTGTTAGATTCCCTGAAATATGACAGTAAAGGAGCTACAGCACAAGCGGCGCAACTCGTCTTTGACAATAGGACCAGAACCCCGCTAGGAGATTGCGAAATACCAAATGAAAATCTGCCCGTGTCATACGAAATAGTTGACGATGAATGGGTTAATTTTTCCACAATCAAGCGGCTTTCCGTGAATATCACAGTTCCACCTGGACTGTCACCAGACGAACTGAGGTTCAATTTGAAACATTGTGCCGCTACGCAATTCAATCTTCACAAACCCGATGCAATTATGGTATTCGCCTACCTCGACGCAGATCGAGACGAGATCGGGAAGATCCCATTCTCAGCTGGAAAAGCTGTCTTTGCACCATTTGGAAAATGGGAGAAAGCTCTTGATGGATTCGCATACAATATTTCTATAAAAGAATTTGACTATGCGGTGGATTTTGCTAGTGATTACTTCGCTACACGACCGAACAGCACCTAACCATGCTCTTTCAGCCGACAGTTAAACGTTGCGGCTGAAGAGACCGTTATGTGTAAGGATATGAAATGAATACTTCTAAACTTTTTGAAAAAGTCGAAAGTTTGCAAAACTTGCTCATCTCCCGCGCAACTGGTGGCGAGGCACATGACGCACAGTACAAAACTTTGCGAAATGAACTGATGGATGATCCAATTATCAGGGATAGACTTCCTAGGTTTGTTAGGACATGTTTTGATCTAAATCAATTCTGGAATTATATTAAGCAACAGTTTGGCAGCTATCGTGAACGGAGAGAGAGTTCCTTTGGAATGAGTTCAAACCTCTATTGGAGATGATAGAAATGAAAGACAAAGACACTTCAAAATCTATTTTTCTGAGCCATAGTTCAAAAGACAAATTTTTTGTGAGAACGTTGGCTGATCATTTAAGAAGCTATGGTATTAAAGTTTGGATTGATGAAGCTGAAATAAATATTGGTGACTCTCTAACAGAAAAAATTGGGATGGCCATTGAGAATACTGATTATGTCGGAGTTGTATTATCCCATAACTCTATTAACTCAGAATGGGTTCAGAGAGAATTACAAATAGCATTACAAAAAGAGATAAAAGGGGAAAAGGTGGTAGTTTTGCCAATATTGATTGAGACCGTCGAATTACCTCCTTTCCTTAAAGATAAGCAGTACGCAGATTTTACAAATCCAGAAAAATATAAAAACGAGCTTACAAAATTATTGAAAGTACTTGGGATTTCTATAGAGAAAGAAAAGAAACAAATTAAAACAAAACCTATAGAGCTCCCTCAGAAGGCACCTGAACAGTTTACTCCAACTGAACGCAAATTAACAATGTTTGAGGATATTAAAATTATAGAAATAGATGATTCTAAGTCATACAAGCCAGATTCATTAAAGTTACTCTATAACATTTACTTTAAACTGTCTGCTTTACCCCCGTTGGAGTGGCAGCAAATATTTGAAGCTGAACGTCGCTTCCCACGTCATACTATGTGGAGAGATGCCTGGATTGAAGGAGAATATATTATCATTCACTGTGTTCCAGATGAGATTGAAAAATATCATGCAAATGATATAAAGGAAGACGTAAAGAACACCAATTCAAAATACCGGCGATACTTGATGGAAGAAGCTCAAAAAGAGGCTAAGAAGTCAGAACAAGCATTGTCTGAACGTAATCAATTAAGAGAATTAAAACAAAAAATTCGATTTGATTAAATTGTTATCACATAACAAGCAAATCCAGCTGATGCGAGATAAACGTGGTTTGGTTTTGGCCTTCTGTAATTCTCCACGTTGTTAATTTCTATCGTTATACAGCAAAATGTGGTGAAGACATATAAAATAATTCTTTAAGAAAAAAGAAACCCCAAGTTATCTTTTACCCTGGCTCACGCTTTAGGATACTAAATATCTTGGGGCCCTGCCTTAGAACTTTTCTAAGGGATTTTTCAGAACTTAACTTACTTTCTACATTCTTTCGTCCGTAAATTTCAGCTAATTCTAAAAGTTGCCTCCTGCTCTAAGGGCAATTATAATAGTGCCACTGTCTAGTCACTACTAAAGTCCAACGGCTTGTACACCATATTCAGCTTGCTCCCGTGTAAATCCTTCGAATTCGAGTTGCTCAATTAATCCAGTTCGTGAAAATGATGAATAATCTAAGTAATCTTCAGCCTTTAATGCTGCTTGCTCTTTCCAGTCAGCTCCACATTTATCTACTCCATACACAGCTTCTTCGTGTGTATACCCCTCAAACTTTAATTGCTCGACTAACCCACTATAAGAAAAAGGCGTATAGGCTAAGTAATCTAATGCCTTTTTTGCTGCATTCTTTTCACCCAATGTTGCACTGTCTGGTATTGTGGTCTCTGGTGTGGTGGTTTCTGGTGTGGTGGTCTCTGGTGTGGTGGTCTCTGGTATTGTGGTTTCTGGTATTGTGGTCTCCGTTACCGTGGCTTCAACAGTTGTTGTTTTTGTGGCTGTTTTGGGAGTGGTGCAGGCTGTAAAACTAACAATAATTACCACGATTAATACCAAGTTCAACAATCTTAATCTATGTCTCATTTTTTATCCTTTCTAAATATCCTTTTTAATAGGGGTGTTTTAATGTATTCCCTTAATTCTTTTATCCCATCGCTTAGGTGCATATTTCTTTTTTCGGGTTATCGTGGCTATAGCGATGATATGCAAATGCGGTTTTCATAGTATCTTTTATTTTGGTCCATTTGGTCCAATTCCTAAGAGAATTATTATTCTCCCGTTCTTTTCTTCAAAAGAGACTACTGCCATGTTTTCTGAATTATCACCAATCCCATCATAAAAAGTAAGATTTAAATTTAAGTTACTTATATCAATATCCTTTTTTTTCCAACCCCATTCGGGCATATATTTTTCATATAAGTATTCTGCATATTCTAAAGACAAAGTGGATTCATATTCTATATTTTTTCCACCATCAGGCGCAGTAACTATATCTTTTATTTTATTACTTCCTGTTGGTATGGGGAGTTCTTTTATTTCACTTGGAATTATTATTTGTTTGCCACAGGAAATTAAAATAAAAGATAACAAAACAATTACCAAAATACAGATTATAAATCTATTATTTCTCATTTTAATACTATCCTTCCATCCAGTAATAATTTTTAATTAACGTCTTCCGCACATTACCAAAAAAATAACTATCAATATTATTGGGATTGTAATAAATTTAATTAATAAACACCCAATATTTTGCATAGCTTTACCAACCTCGGCAGTTTTTTGCCAACCATCAAGTTCTTTTTTGCTTAAATCTTTTTTACAATAAGGACATAATGCAAAGTCTTTTTTTATGGTCTTACCACATTCCGGACAATAGATTTCATCTTCTTTTTTTTCATTCATTTTTTATTCTCCAGTTTAACGATTCTATCTTCCAGTTCTTTTAATTTGTTATTATAGCTCACCTTATCTATAATAGCCTGTCTTATAAACGCAGAGGTGCACAAGCCCAGTTTTTTGGCTTCTTTCTTAGCCTTGTCTATTAATTTTTTTTCTACTCTGAAGGAATACATCATATGAGTCATTAGACTAAAATATCTTTATTCCCTAATCGGATAAAGCAGATTGTTTTCTAAACTTCAATATATTGTATACCTATTTTTATAATCTATCCGGACCGCACACCACATATAGTATAAAATTCTCCTGCAGGGAGCTCACCGGCATACTAAATACAGTATTAGAAAAAACACTAAAAATTTTAACTAAAAATCTATAAAAAAAATCAAACACAATTACATTACAAACTTTTCTTGCCGGCAGACCACTTATAACCGCAACTAATACAGGTAACAATAGTTTTATTGGACCCTATTAGACCAAAAAGAAACCCAAAAGGGAATATAAGAAACAAGATTAACCCCCATAATAAACCTTTCCCAACATCATAACCCTTGGTCCCTAGTGCTACTTGCGCAGAACTACAAACCGGACATCGTATCCTTTCATTTTTATCTTTAAATTCCGGTATTACTATTTTAAATTCCTTAACCTGAGTTTTACAATATGGACAAAGAACAGCTTCTTTCTTAATAGCCTTTCCACAACTAGGGCAATATACTTCATCTTCTTTTTTATCTTCTTTAATTAAAACCCCCTGTGAAGTTCCCAGTAATAATCACGCACAATATATACAGTAACCTCATCATCAAGATCAAACTTATCCCCATTATAATCATATGAAGCAGTGAATTTAAAAACACAATCTCTATCGTGGAAGTAGATAAAGGATTTATCCCAGATAGATCCTTCCCACTTGCTATCTCCTGTTTTAGTAAGATCAGTCTCGAATCCAGTCCCTAAAAATTCTACATGAACGGATTCCGGTTGAAAGTCTCCAGGAGAATCGCACTCAAGTACAAATTTTTCACCATTGAAAAATATCTCATACCCTCTTGGCTTATCAGGATCCCCGGTCTTAGAAAGATTGTAGTTAATCCTGTTTAGATTCCACTGCTCAGTATGCAGCACTTTTCCATAAGGATCCAAATCAGCGTCTACCCAGTGCCCTTCACTAACCCAGACATTATTAGTCTCCCAGTGGCTCGTATTCACCCACGTACTCGTAGTGTAATTTTCCCAGTACCCCTGGGTAACCGTATAAGACGTATCAACCCACCTTTTACCGGTTTGAGTCTCCCAGTGGCTCGTATCCACCCAGTAACTCTGCGAGTATCCACTCGTAACCCAAACATCTCTATACCTGGTCTCATAGTGGCTCGTATCCACCCAGTAATAAGACGTATACCCACTACTTACCCATACACTATAAGATTCTAATACCGTAACAAGCTTTTGATAGCACTCATATAATGTATACGTTGCAGTACTAGTAACCCAATATGGGAAATATACAGTTTTCTTATATTTATACCTTGTTCCGTTTATTGTACCCACATAGTATCCAACAGAATAAGGATAACCTACATAAAGAACCCACCTACTTCCAGAAGAAAAAGTAGCAGACGTAGGTATCCATTTATCAACATATCTATACCTGGTCTCATAGTGGCTCGTATCCACCCACCGGCTTGCAGTATACCCACTACTTACCCAAACACTATAAGCCTGGTTTACCCAGTGGCTTGTATCCACCCACCGGCTTGCAGTATACCCACTACTTACCCAAACATTTTTTGTAGAGTTTTCCCAGTACCCCTGGGTAACCGTGTAAGAGGTATCCACCCACCTTTTTTCCTGAGTATCCTGAAAGTGCCCCTCACTAACCCAGACATTATTAGTCTCCCAGTGACTTGTATCCACCCAGAACTCCCGGGTTTCTGCGTTTAGATCAGAAGGAATTAAAAAAGTTACAGATATAAATACAAATAAAAATACCGTTAGTGTAGAAAATAACCTTCTTTTAATCATACACGGCTCATCTTTAAAAAAATTCTATCCCTTTATATATATCACCAGTATGAGCATCCTTAAATTCATAAAATTTAACCTTCAAATACTCACCTACCAAAAACTCTAACTCGCTAGCACTAAAAAATAAAGCATTCTTATAAAACAAACAATCAGAAAAAAAGTAGCTAGTATCATAAGGGTCAAAGTCTAACGCATAGTCATCAATATCAAAAACAACCTCATAATCATCAACATCAATAGGCAAAAAAACACCCAGTATAATTTCCTTATCCACCATAAAATAAATTTTATTATTAGCTATCTTCTCTAAAGTTCCTATATAAGTATATTGATAGATTTCTTCTGCTTGGGAAGTGTCCTCCCAAAATTCTACCTTATTCCCTTCTTCGTCATATACAAACTTTTTTTCATACTCAATAACAACTTCATTACCTTCTTTATCGGTAAGAAGTACTCTGCCGGGAGTTTCATCGGAAGTTGTATCCTCTGCTATTTGGCTATCTATAACATCATAAAGCTTACCCATAACATCATATTTAACCAGGAAAAACAGTCCGGCAAGAAGAACAAGCACAATCCCCACAACTTTTATTAATTTTTTAAACATAGCATTACTTCACTTTTATAAAATCATATTTTTTCTTCTAAATAAAAAACAATAGATCTGTATTCCTCTCCGGTGTAATAATCCTCAATAAGAATATTCTGAACTCTCAAACTTTTCCCTATCATATCTACCAAATCAGCAGCACTGTAAAGGAGGTCTTTTCCAAATGAAAGGTAATCAATTAAAGGGTATGGGTCAGAAGAATCAACTTCCAAATCTAAAGTATCAATATCAAAAACAACCTCATAATCTTCTACATCTTCAACCATAAATTCATCAGCAATGTTCCCTTCCTCATCCACCATAAAATAAATTTTATTATCCTCAATTTTTGTGATTTCTCCTTTATACATTTTATTTTCTATTATTATCGGCTCATCTGTGGCCTCAACAACTTCTTTCTCATGGCTATGTCCAAAGGTAACATCATAAAGCTTACCCATAACATCATATTTAACCAGGAAAAACAGTCCGGCAAGAAGAACAAGCACAATCCCCACAACCACAATAATTATTATTCTTTTCTTTCTCATAATTTCCTTCCTTCCCCTTAATAACAACTTCATTACCAGTTTAATCTTTCCATAACCTTCTGCGGAGCATGAGTTATCCATCTTCCTCTGGCTGAATCCGGGGGATCCTTTTCATCCTCAACGGAACTATATCCACAGAAGTAAAATAAGTCTGATATCTTATCCCAGGTTTCTTTTTCTAATTTATCTTTTAATGAATAAAAAAGAAGTCCTGTCTCCCGGCTAACACCCAAATAATAAAAATATTTATATTCCGGGTGTTTTTTTAAATACTCCTCTTTACTGATCTTTTTTAAATCTTCAATCATATCTTCAACACTAAGCTGACAGCTACTACAAAAGTATTTTCTTTTTATATGTTCTGAAAAATAATGAGTATAAACCCCATAGTCCTTATTGCGGTATTTTATATTTATTGACTTTCCGCATATTCTACATTTTATCTGTTCCATTTTGTCCTTTTAACCTATGGTAAACTATTAAAAAATATTTTTCGTGTCTTAAAACTTATTCTATAGCTTCAATATTTTAACAATTTACAAAAAAACACTATTCCTTACCTTGCTTCCCATTCATGAGAAGAACTTCTTATAGTATCCGGAATAGGATCTAGAATTTTTATCCTAAATCTGCTGGGCCCAGCATTAATAGTTACAACAACGGTTGGATCTATAATAACCTCATTATAAGAGGTCCAATCGTCTTTGTGAGCAGAACCATAAGAAAACGGTTCTTCTCTTTCTATTTCCCCATTGGTATAAACTTTACATATCTCCGAATCATCATAAAAATAAACCTTATATTCCATATTCTTAGACCAGTACGAATTGGCCACAGGTGTTAAATCACTATCTACTGAAAGCAGATTAACCATCTGATCTTTTATGGCCTCAATACCCTCATCAGTATTAAATATGGTATACCCTTCCCCGAACTCCTCCTGATCATAAAAAGATGCTCCGGTAGCGGATAACTCCTCACACACATATTTTAATCGGTAGCTGTTTCTTTGAGCTTGTCTGTAGTCCTGAGAAAATACAACTATAAAAGAGTAGAGTATAACAACAGCTACTGTTACAATAAATACTTTCATTCCAAAGCCTCACTTAAGACATAGCCTTCCATAACATAATTAAATCTGTTATCTTCGTCTTTTATTCCCAATAATTTCCCCAAATTAACTATTTTCTTTATAGGTACTACGATCTTATAATTTATAGTCTCTCTACTATCAAATTCAAACCTTTTATATTTCATAGTTTCAGTTACCTCTATTATAATTTCATCTTCAGATACATCCGGAAACTCTGCTAGTATATTATTTTTCATTTCAGAGATATTGGACTCCGTAAATCGGCCGTTAGTTCGTGCCTTCTGGCAAGCGATATAAACTATCTCATCAAATCTTTCTATTTTATGAGAATTTACTATATCCTGAACAATCTGCATAGGAAATACTAAAAGTAAAATCATAGCTGCAACAGTTACTATAAAAGTTTTCATAACTAATAATCCTTAGTAAAAATCCTTAATAAAAATTACCCTCAAGGAATTGTTTGCAGCTGCACTATCCCCCAATCCAACAGCCTAGTTGCTTGACCTATTAAGGAATTTTCCCCTGGTCCAAGTATTAAGCCCCAGATTAAAATACCTAAAATTACCGTGGCCATTATTACAATAAATGTCTTCATTTAAATTCCTTCCTTCCTGTTAAAATAATAATAAATTATAAGACGTAAAAATATCTGTTAGAACCACCGCTAAAAAATTTAATAGAACCACCATTGCTGAGATTATGGCCAGTACGTAAATAAGATTACCATTTCTCTCATTTACTCTTTCCCTTGCCGTTGTCCTTTCTGTCTTAATATTGTTCCGGTAATGCACAAGTTGGTTTATTAACTCTTTTGGGATTATATGGTCCAGCTTTAAAAAAACACTCGCCAGATCTTTAGCTTCCTTTGTTCCTATTGCCATGGAAAAGTATTCGGCAGCTTCTACTTTCATGTTCATATTCCACAGAGAAAGCATTTGAAGATATATCGGTTTGGTAACCTTGACAGTCTTTATAATCTCTCCCAGGATATAATTTGATCCTAAAATTTTTTCACCTTTTATGGTAAAAAGGTTAATAAGAAGTGACATGGTCCGGTATATTTCCCTGTTAGAAGTTTCGCTTTTAATTTTTTTAAAGAAGTTACTGATATAAAAATATGGTAATTTTATCCGGCTTATTTTCTCTTTTGGAATGGTAAATATAAACATAACAAGTAATAAAACTACTTGCATACCAAAAGAGGGCAGTCCTTTTATAATTTTCAAAAATATTATTAAAACAAACCATGTTCCTAAAACCGTAAATCTTACAGACTGATAAAATAAAACAGGAATATTTATTCTACCGAATGAAATTGTCTTGCTTGTAATAATCTTATTTTTAAAACGGCTGACACTCACAAATATTCCTTTTTTCAACGGTAAAGAATCTAAACCGCTACGGATAAAAAATCCAATAGCTCCCACAGCAATAAGACCAACCAGCGAAAAATAAAATATTTGATACCTCATTAATTTTCTCCTAATAATCAAATTTAGGTTTACTTAAAACAAACATGGCACAAAAACCGATAATCAACAGCACAATAATAGTAATAAATAATTTTATACCAAGACTGGAATTAAACTGATAATAAAAAAACCTGCTTATAGTAAAACCGAAAAATTTGACAGCGGTAAAAACTGATAGAATATACACAACTGGAATAATAAACTTTACCATAGTGAAGGCCTCATAATTTGCCCTCTTGTCCTTTTCTATTGAACTCTTTACCTGCTTTAAATTAGACAGGATATCATCTAATGAAACTGAAACATTACTGCCATTTAAAAGGGACTCAAAAATATTCATTCCAAGCAGTGTGGCCCATTCAGTATCAAAAGCCTTAACAAAAGAATCTATTATAGCCTTAAGCTCCTCTTTACCCTTATATTCTTTTATTTTCAAACTCAAATAGAAAAGGGCCTTCTTTGAGAGAGGGCTATCTTTAATAGTTCCTATAGTTTTATCTATCGCAGAGCTCATATTAAAGCTTGAAATTTTATACATATTAGTTAGCTCGCTTATAAGATTTACTGACTCATAACTTCCTTGAAGCTGTAGACTTTTAAGTCTGAACCGTAGGAAGATATAAGGAAGAAAACCAGCCAGTAGGGCTATTAAAACAAAAAATATGCTTATCCCGAACAGTCCCATAAAAACAGAAAGGAATATAAAAAATAAAAATATAGATAAAAAAAGAAAATAAAAAACACTATTTACATCTTTTATTCCCAATGTAAGAAGAAGGAGAAGTCTGATATGAGCTGTGAATTTATTATCAGCTTGCCTTACCGGTTTTAAACCGAATCTATATTTCTTATTTTCTCGTTTTAAAAAACGCAGAATATACTTCCCTAAAAATAACCATACCCCGGCTAGAATCATTGAATATAAAAAAACTCTTATACCTATATCAAAAATACCACTCATATATTTTAACTCCTGACCTTCGAATAAAAAGGTAGCCTGACAATAGATTTTTCCATTGGAAATTTAATAGAAAGTTTTTTAAGCTCCTTCTTAAATGATAAGAAGGCACAATAATTTTCTTCCATTGCGATAGCTTCCTTGTCTCCTCCTACATCACAACTAAAAGTCCAGCTATCGGTTTCAAAAACATACTTACATATCTGGTGTATAGAAATTCTAAATGTTAAGTATTCAAACCTAATCTCATAAATCCCTTTTAACCTTTTTTTAGAACGATCAGGAAGTTGTATAAACTCAAGAACATAATGAAAGCTTTTAGTAACTTTTATTATTGTATGTTCCAGACTCCCCCCTTTGGCATTTACGATCATATTTGCAATATCATAAGGGAGATCCCATACGTCTGTAAGGTGTATGGTACTCTTACAGTGTCTCGTCCCTCTATTAGCCACCTCAACCAACATATTTAACATATCTCCATCCCTTGCTTCTCCGCAAACAATATAGTCCCCATCAGCTCGCATTAGTTGTTTTGTTATATTTTTAAGAGCCGCACCATCGGCAACAAGCTGCATTACAGGAGCTTTAGGCATAAGCTCATGCAAGGGTATTTCCGGATTAGTTTCAATAAGTACTCCTTCAAGCTCTGGATTTTCAAGCAGTTGAAAAATGGTAAGCATAGTGGTTTTTGCGGTTCTTACTGCCCCGCAAAAAAGAATGTTAAATCCAGTTTTGGCAAGACTTTTAAGCAACTCTATAGACTCTTTTGGAATAGTTTTTCTCCTGGCCTGTTCTTCAAGAGTATATTTTTCTATAATATATTTACGAAAAACCATAATATGCTGACCGTTTTTTGTAAGTGGGGTATCATATATAGAAACTCTCTCCCCAGAGTGCATAAAAAGTTCAACGTTTGCGCTGACCTGTGATATTTCAGGAGTAAGAAGAAGCAGAGCCTTTTTAAGCGCATCAAACCTTTGCAAAGATATTTTCTGTTCCTGTAGGATCATTTTTCCATCAATAAGATAATATATCCTATCCCCGATGATCTTGGCAGAGGAGCTTTCAAGATTATTCATCCAGGCACTTATACCTGCAAGTCCCCATACTTCATGAAATATGCCATCAACCAGGTTCTTATACCATTTAGGGTAAGGGACACAAAGCTTATTATTATCCTCTAAATAATTTTGAATTAAATCCTTAAAATAATTTACATGATCAGGGATTCCTATTATTGCTTTAGTCTGGCGTTCAAGTATATTTAATTCCTGACCTTCCTGATTTTTAAATTGTTTTTCAAAATGAGCCTGGACAGCTCGGCAAAGGTTTATAAAAAGCTCCATATCACTTACAGAATAATGATTTTTTGTCTTTAGTTCCCCGCTTTTTAGTTTATTTAAATAATTATCAATATAAAAATCCGTATCTTTACCAGTCTCTTCTAATTGTTTTATCTTCACCATTAGCCCTTCCTCATTATCCTTTTTAAGAAACTACTTTTTTTTACTTTCTTATTTTTAATTTCTATACCAAGGTCCTTACAAAGTAAAACCGATAGCTGCATGATAGAGCTTTCAAACATACTGTCATAATCTACTAGAGTCTTTTCTTTATTTTCGGCTTCCAGACCGGTTACATAATCTAAAAGAGGGATAACAGAAGCCAGCGGCATACCATAATTTTTAGAGAGACTTATTTCATCTTCAAGCTCCCCAGACTCTATATATTTATTTATTACAAGTGAAAAATCATCTGGGCTTATCCCTAAATTTATAAAAACCTGATTTAAAAGTTTTTCAAAATTTCTAAAATGCTTATAGCTTTGTGTGGTTATAAGGTATTTTAATTTAGATGAATTTAGAGCGCCTATACTCATGCCGGTAATGGTGCTGCCTGAATTTATAATAGTGATGTCAAATGTTTTGGAGGAAAGATTAATAAGTTTTTCAATATATTCTGGGTGATAATGTCTTACTTTTGATATATCGTTATCTCCTGGTAAAATATATAGCGAATTAATTTTTAAGCACGAGTTTTTAAGCTCCTCGCATGATAAAATATTATTTATAAGCCTATCTTTAATTTCAGCCAGTCCATAACCAATAGAAGATATATTAAAATAATTACTCCCCATACTGCCATTCAAAACCAAATAATTTATACTTTTACCTGTGACATCAGCCAGAACCTGGGACAAAGATTGACTTATCATTGTAGTACCCACTTCTGGACCAGCACCGAAAAAACAAACAATATTATTTTTAACTGTAAAATCATCAACAACCAAAGAACATATTTTTTGAGTTATCTGTGTATCTGTAAGAAGCGGGGGTATTACTATTATTCCATGACCTGAAAGATTTTTATTTATAGTTGAGTATGCATCTAAATCTTTTGAAATATAATAGTTGCTTTTAACCTTCTCTACAACATTTAAAATATTTTTTAAATATTGATCATAGGAAATAGTTAAACCATCAACAATTAAAATATCTATCTTGTTTAGTTTATTCCCGGAGAAAGATACGGAAGTTTTAACATCCCCAAAAAAGCCGGTATTTTCAAGTTCAGCCTTAAGACTCCCATTTTCACTTATAATTAAAATATTTTTCATTTTAAATCTTTATATAAAATAATAAATTTATAGTTGACCTCAGCCAGGCCTTGTAAATAAGAAAAATCTTTCCAGTTTGTTATAATTTCAATACTGGCAATATTAGCGCTTGCATCAAACCTATCTTCTCCTACAGTATCTACTACTTCCCTATTCCCCGAATCTTTTAGATATGCAATTTCACTTTTAACCAGGTCGCTTTCTTTTGTAACTTTTATGCTACCCGAACTATTTAAAGACTTATTTTCCTCCACCTTTTCATCTACTATTTTAACTGGATAAAAATAAACCATATCTCCTCTTCTTAAGGAATTTGGGAAAGTTATGATCCAGTCTGCGGGAATAGTGAAAATATACAGGTCTTCTTTTACTGCTTCTACTTTTTCACCTAAAAAATATGTTAAATTTAATTGGCTGTATTTAGGTATATACTGAGCAGTAGTTTTACCTATGACTTTTTCTTTATCAACTACAGCGCCTTCTATAAAAGTACCAGGGCTTATCTTTATAATCCCAAGCATATCTTCTGTAATTGCGGTATTAGCTTTTACACTTTGATTTAAAACCAATACTTCACTATATAAAAACTGGGCCCTTCCAGTAGTTTCCCACCAGCATATAGTAATTATAGAAGCTATCATTAAAACTATACCCAGGATTGCAAATATAAGACTCCCCTTTTTTCTTCTGGTTTTAAAGTATTTCATAAATTATTCCTCTCTGTTTTACTTATGATTAGAAATTAAGATTTTTTAAATTTACCAGAAATATTTTTAAATATACCTTTCTTTTTAATACTTTTATTTTTGGAAACACCACCGCTAAATTCTTTAGGGATAAAAAGAGAACAAATCTTGGCCAAAGGATTATTTAATAGATCAGAAACTTCTTTATAGCACAAAGGTATCTTATACTGGTAATTAGCTTTGTATAAAAGACTCAGCTCTATTGCCGGTATAAAAGTAAGAGGTTTTATCTGAATAAAATCTAAAAACTCCTTTTCTTCTACTCCGCTATTCCATTTATTTATAATAAAGTTTATAGGGCAACCATCACTCTTTAATTTTAAAAGCTCTAAAAACCTATTATCATTTATCTTAAAATTAGTTGGGAATGGATCTATAACAACAAGCACCAAATCTACCAAAGACAGCAGAGGCCTAACTACCTCATGGTTAAGATTGTCCCCTACGTCTATTAAAGTTATTGGTGCCACATTTGAAACATATAATAGTTGGAGCATTTGATTATATTTCCAATTATCTATTACCTCTTTTCTTTCGTCCGGAACAATCCACACAATATTATCAAAAATAAATTCGGCTTTATTCTTTATCCTTTTTCCACTGGCAATTTTATGTGGATATGAATAAAAGCTATCTTCACAATATTCTCCGCTTTTATTTATAATTTCTTCTATCCCCATCCAGTTAAATATTATAGGTCTTCCTATGGGAGGCTCGATTACAGAGGATAAGATGCCTAAATTAGATAAATATTTTAATAGGTTCAAAGTAATTGTAGTGGCACCTGCACATTTTGAAAGACTGGATACAATAATTAACTTTTTTTCAATACCTGTGTATATTGTTTTCTCTACTATTTTAGTAACTGGTTTTTCTACATATCTTACCCCGGTACCCTTAAAAGGTCTTTCGTAGCTTTCATCTATCTCTTTTTTTAGAGGTTCGGGGATCTTATTTTTAATAGAGCTAATTACTTCACTGTAGTCGTCTTTAAAATATATTATTTCTATTTTATTTTTTTTAAAAAATTTTTCTGCTTCTTCAAACCAGGAAAGCTTTTTATCAACTACTGCATATTGCCATTTTTTATATAAAAATTTACTTTTTACTTCCCCTATATCATAAACATAATTTTCAAAATTCATATAAGGGCAATCTTTAAAATGATTGATTATCCTTAAGTAACTTTCTTTTATGTTTAAGCAACAAATAATATCAGGCATAATATTTAACTAAATAATACACAATTTAACAAACAATAACATAATTTAAGGTATTATAACAAAAACTAAAACTAATGTCCACTAATATTTAAAAAACACCAAAGTATTAAAAAACCGTACACGAGAGAAGGTGAACCTGGGTTCACTAAAGCATAACAAGGTATCTTGTATAAAAAGCCACCTGTTGATTTGTTATAAGAAAAACCTGACCACCTAAAATGAGAAGTCATTAATTTCATCTTCCTTCTCCCCCCAATAAACAAATATATATATTAAACATTTTTAATTTCCGGGAGATCCTTAACATTAGAAATATCGCAGATCCTATTTTTATCCTCCCAGAATTTATACTGAACCTTATAAAGAAGAGAAGGGTAAAAGGATCTCTGGTTTAAAATTGATTTACTTTGATCAAGCCGCTTGCACTCATCAGGGAGCATAAGATTTCTCATATAATAACTAAGCGATTCACTTTGTTTATTATTTTCAAAAATACCACCGGACCTTTTGCTGGTACCCTGAATTTTTATAGTGGTATTGCCTAAAAATTTACTGCAATATTGAGCTGTAAGATTATCATTAATACCTAAATAATAATGTGTGTCGCACATAGAGAGGATATCTTCCCAACAATACTTATATCTACTCTGCATTTGCGGTAGAGACTGCCATATAAGCATGGGGTATATTCCCCGGGACCTCATTGTGCCAAGCATAACTTCTATATCAGGGATTCTTCCTATATTTGCCATTTCTTCAAGAATAAGAAATGTTGGGTTGTAGAGGATATTGCCATAATCATTAGCAGTTTTATATAACTGGTTTAATATTGAAGTAACTACTGAATTAATAATAGGAGAAAAAGTACGGTCCTTATCAGGCATTAGTATAAAAAGAGCCATAGGTTTTTCCTTTTTAGCTCCAAATTTTTTTATATCCACCGTTGTTGAGCTGGTTATATTTTTAATACCACTTATGGAAAAAAGTTTTAATTTAGTTGCAAGTCCTATTAGAATATTAGCTCTCACTTTGTCTTCTGCTAAAAGAAAATTCCTCCAAAGTTGCAGAGCAGAACCTTTAATTTTATTTTCATCAAAAAATTTTAAAGCTTTTTTAGGGTTTCTGACATTCTCAGAAGTTAAATTTCCCAAGACTTGTCTAAAGGTTTGTTTACCTTCTGGGTATACCTTCTTTACAAAACCTATAAGCGCCCCAAGCAGTTGCCCCTCAGATTGTTCCCAGAATGAATCGCTGCTGAAGGTTACGCTACTCGAATCTGATATGGAACTTATATATCCTTCGGCTATTTCCATAATCTCTTTATCGCTTGATATGTATTCTATGGGGTTAAGGCTATCTCCATACTTTAAATTAATAAAATCAAGGACATAAATATCATAATTCATTTTTTCTTTAAGGTACTCGGCGGTAAGGGAGTAAATTTCGCTTTTAGGATCGGTTATTATAAGATCAGCTTTCTTCTCCTGGTCCTTATATATGTATGGTATATGAAAAATATTCGGCAGAACAACACTTGTAGTTTTAAAGCTCCCGGGACTTCCGAATACCAATGTCTGCATGTTAAGATTGCCTTCTATGGGGTGATAGGTGTTTTTTGCAAATTAAAATTCCTCACTTTTGCAAAACTTTTCCCCCAGGCACCGGTGGGGAATTTTTTTGTCAATTAAACCAGAGGGCCGCTTAGTTTCATACTAATTTTATATAACATAATCT
>Ga0307379_10005279_pt1 | contig 18079 bp, 14 predicted proteins | sample UN2MG_FD_202237 | JGI IMG/M metagenome (GOLD analysis project Ga0307379, IMG submission 202237) | Soil microbial communities from Risofladan, Vaasa, Finland - UN-2 | ecosystem: Environmental > Terrestrial > Soil > Coastal area > Acid sulfate soil | place: Finland: Risofladan, Vaasa | collected... | reverse complement strand
ATTGTATTTATTGTCAAGTTCGACATGAGAAAAAGCTAATGCTCCCAAACAGAATATTAAAACAACCATTATCGACTTAATCTGTAATGGGTTTAATCCTAGTATCGTATCCACTCGACTTGTGATGGGTTGCTCTACTCTTTCAAGCAGTACTGTGGCTCCGTGTCCAAAGTCAGATAGATTATAATCGCCGTTTTCTTCTTTGAATAGGAGACTTCTCATATTCTCTAAATGATAATTGAGAAGTCCATTGTCAATATTTAGTTGGATTTGTATTTTCGTATATGTGGATGGACCCTCATTTATTATTCTGAGTATTCTTCTTCTTATAGGGTGTTTGAGTGCGTTGAAGATGGTGGAGTAGGTGTCTTCTTCGAAGTCCATGGTGTTGCCATTTAGTTTCTTCCTTAAAAAATATTTTCGAGAATAAACGTTGTCCTATTCTACGTTATCCACAAGAGGTTAAAGAGAAGAAATCTTCTCTAACATGTCATAAAATAGGAACACGATTAATATCGGGCATCAGGGGCTTGCGCACGACTGTGGATGGGGTAGTAATAGTAGGTAGGCTACCTAGTCAGTTTTCTTCAGTAAATTATGGAGGGGGTTCCTCCCCCCGCAGGTCCTTCTCTTTGCGCACAAAGTACGCAATCAATTTACATCCTGCTACAAATACCCGTATTATTAAAATCACTAACACTATCAACGAATGGAGCCACGAAACAGGGCTAAAGGATTTGATATCAGGAACCTAAGAATCGTAGTCTCAAAGACGGGAGAGGTAGCCTGGTTTTCAGCCATGGTGGACGATGAAGGAGAATTTAATGGGGAGCCTTGGGGCGCGAAGGACATTCGATTTACGGGAGTTCTGGAGAAACGTGGTGGGAGCTGGAAGATATATCAACAGCATATATCGGAAGCAAACGAGAAGAGCTGAAAAGAACGGATGTTAAAAATGTCGGCGGTTAGAACTGAGTCTGAATGGGGTTAAAATTTGTCTTTTGGGTTTTGGGGGTTAAATTTTAACCCCCAAATCCTCCCACTCTCTCCCTCTCACTCGCTCTCCCTCTACACACACGCAAACGCGCACACACACAAAAACACATACACGTTATATTATCGCCAATCTCTACTTGGATGCGCGCGCGTCAAGGCAATATACGTCTCACCCCAGAGGGAGAGGCTCGTGCCTCACCTGTGGTGATACAAGGCAGCGTAACCAAACCCCTTTTCAAACTTGTAGATTATGTTATAATCTCTTTTTTCGATTCCATATGGATGGTATATCAACAAGTCACGGACTCGGTCACCGTCGCTGTCAACGAGTACGGCTCCAACTTGGTTTGCCTGGAGCTGGAAGATGAACTAATCTTCGTGGACGCCGGGCTCCTAACATCTTACACCGCCGAGTTCAGGAAGGCCATGGAAGCCATAACCGGGAAGAGCGCCTCGACTCTGATCATGACCCACGCGCATCTAGACCACCTGTTCGGGATGGGCGCCTTCAAGGACTGCAATGTGATCGCTGCCGAGGCCTCGAAGTCTCGCTTTGAACGTTTTATCAATCTGGAATACACCGAGGACGTGATCCGGGATCGTGAGCGGGTCTTCCCCTACTTCAGGGAGGCCGCAACTCAAATCGAGCTCCGGATGCCGACAACGCTGGTGAAGGACACCCTAACAGTCGGAGACGACGAAATATTCTTCAAGGTTGAAGGAGGGCACTCGGCATGCTCGTCTTCTGTCCACTACAAATCAGGCAGGGTCATGGCAGCCGGAGACTTGGTCCAGGCCGAGAGGTACCCGTACTTCGGGGAGCCCGATACAGACCTTGGAAGGTGGATAGACGCCCTGGCGACTTGGGAGGCTTTAGACATTATCCACGTGCTGCCAGGACACGGGCCCATGGTCACGAGGGAGTACCTAGGCAGTGTCAGAACGTTCATACGAGACATGCTGGCCTCGGTTAAGCAGTTGAAGGAGCAGGGAGTAGCTGTAGATGATATTATCCATCATCCAGACCTGCCCTCGGGTTACTGGCCCCATGATGCAGAACGTAAACCCGCCTACGATTACAGCATCAGGAACCTGTACCAACATCTACAGTTATAACTCCCATGAATGGTGGGGTGTCTACCAGAAGGCAAGGGGTATCTTGACTTTGATAGCCTTCGCCGGGCACTCAACCTGGCAGATGAAGCATAGCTGGCACTCGTCGGAGTACTTCACGTAGGGCCTGTTCTCCTTCTCGTCCCAGGCGATGATGTCTAGGGGGCAGAGCTCGTAGCACAGCTTGCAGCTTGTGCACTTCTCGTAGTCGAATGTGGCGGTCATGGCTTGACCTCCTTCACCGCCTCGTACTCCTCAAGTGTCGGTGGCCTCTGCTCCACGGTCTTCCGCTTGAATAGCTTCACCTCCCCGTCCTCGTTCTTCACAACGACCCTCTGCCTGTACCAGGTGGAGTGCTGCGTGGGGTAGTCCAGCCTGTGGAGGAAGTGGCGTCCGTAGGGCACAGACTCGGTGCGGAACAGGGACGCCGCCATATGTATCTCGGCGACGGTCATGATGTTCCTTACCTCCGCCGCCCTCATCAGTTCGTGGGGGTTACCCGCCTTCACCTTGGGCCACCACTTCTCCCGGACCTCGCGGAGCAGCATGAGCCCGTGCTCCAGCATCCCGCCTGTCTTTGACAGGTAGGCATACTTGGTCATGATGCTTCTGACTTTCTCCTCAAGCTCCTGGGGTGGGATCCCACTCTCCCTCTTCATTGGAGCAAGAGCTGTCTCCTCGATCTCCTTCATCTGGTCTCTGTCTATGGGTGTCCAGTCCTCCTGTAGGCCAGCGTACTTAGCGGCAGCTATCCCGGCCCGCCTGGCGAAGGCGTAGGCTCCGGAGAGGCTGTCCTGCCAGATCTCGTCTCCGGCTGCGTAGAGCCCTGGGAGGGTGGTTCCCCCGTAGTAGTTGAAGACAGGCCCCCCGAGGAAGCCAACTGGCTGGCTCTCGAACTCGGCTGTTGCCTTCCTTCGGTCAACCCCCCGCTGCCTGTAGGTCTCCGTGAGGACGACGTCGGGGTAGTTCTTCTCGTCGCTGACGTAGGCCAGTTGCTTCGCCATCTGCTCCTCTGTAAGGTCCCTGGCGTCCCAGGAGAGGGGTCCGTTACCCTTGTGCTCTTCCATGTGCATGGCGTAGCTCCTGCTCCACCTCTTCCTGTAGGTCTCGGTGAGGAAGTCCTCCCCCTTGCCGTTGATGCATTTGCCCCCCCAGAAACGGGCCATGATGTTCCCCGACATGTGATCCGTACGGATGAGCTCCATCATCGTCAGCTCGCCCCCCGCCCTGTAGACCATGCCCCTGCCGTCTCCGCAGTTGGTCCCCATGTCCCTCATGAAGAACCATTTGGTACCCGGGTTGACGACGTAGGTCCTGCTGGCGCTCCCGGTGCACATCACCACGGCCTTGGCGTGGAAAGCCGTGAGCTCCCCGGTCCTCGTGTTGAGCCCGACGGCTCCGACAACCTTCCCGTCGCTGGTGAGGAGGTCCACCGCCATGGTGCGTTCCACGACCTCTATGCCCCTGCGCTCCACCTCGTCCATGAGGCATTTCTTCATCGTGCCGCCTTTCACCCAGCAACCGCTCTCCATCCTCTCCCCTATGCGCTCATGCCAGTAGCTGTCCCAGCTGCCGTCCTCCCTCTTGTAGATCTCGAGGCCCCAGCTCTCCAGTTCCCTGACGATGGGGGTGAACTCCTCCGCGATGATGTACTTGTCCAGGGGCCGCTCGATCCCCGACCAGCCGGAGCTGCTGCTCAGGTAGCCCTCGACGAACTCCATGCTCGTGGGGCCCCCCGGGACGTTGCACATCGGGTTGATCTCGCTGGTGTAGTGGCCTATCCCGAGGGCTCCACCGCTCCTGTGCACCGCCTTCTCCAGCACGAGGACGTCCCCCGTGTGGTCGCTCGCCTTGATGGCGGCCATGCTCCCGGCTGCGCCGGCCCCTATGACTAGGACATCCGTCCGTACGATCTTCATATCCAACTGTCAAATGACTTCTTTAGTTATAATTTTACTTACGTCGGAACATTAACCGTATAATGGTATGCGAGATGGAGACACGAACGGGGTCTCACCTGAAGATTTCTACGAATCTGACATTCGTTAAACAAGATGTCGTTCGTAAATAAACTGATAGGCGTTTTCTATGAATAATAATATTAACTTTCTCATTGTTGTATGCTGATTTCAACACGGTGGTCTAGTTGGAGCGGAAGGGCAGGCTGCAGGAATACTACTCAATGTTCAGGGAAGTGTTCAGCAACAAGAACATTCTGGCGATCTCCATCACCACTTCCCTCTGGAGTCTCATGGGGATGGGCTATCGCCCCTTCTGGACACTCTACCTGCAGGACTTCCTGGGAGCCTCGGTCACGAACATCGGCATCTTCTCGATGATCTCCACGGCTGAAAACCTCATATTCCAGCTGCCGGGGGGGCTACTGGCCGACAGGTACGGGAGGAGGAAGCTGATCATCTTCGGATCGGTCCTGAGGACTTTCGGGCCGATCCTCTACTTCCTGGCCCCAAGCTGGGAGTGGGTGATCCCCGGTGCTTTAGCGAGCGGCATGACGAGCCTATACATGCCTGCCTTCACCGCGATAGTTGCGGAGTCTCTGCCCAGTAAGAGGAGGGGCTCTGGCTATGGGGTCTACAACACGATCACACGCATCCCGAACATAATCTCCCCCCTCATAGGGGGGATCCTCATGGACACGTACGGGCTCTACAAGGGCGTCAGGATGTTCCTTTTGATGCATATCGGCGTCTCCATCTTGACGATCATCATCAGGTACTTCACGATAAAGGAGACAATGGTTCATAAAACTGGTAAGAGACCCTCCCTGATACCCACAGCCAAGACCTTCAGAGAACTGCCCCGCCCCATATTCATAATGATGATAGTGTCCATAATCGGAAGCTTCTCGGGGAGGCTAGTAGCGGACTATACCAACCTCTACGCCCTCGACATCCTAAAAATAACACCAACCCAGCTAGGATTCATCACCTCGATCGCCGGCCTGGTGCAGGCGACCCTCACGCTTCCCAGCGGGATGCTCTCCGACAAGTACGGCCGTAAGAACAACATCATGGTCTCAAGGGTCGTCTCGCCCGTCACCCAGTACTTCATGGCGGCTGTCACGGGATTCCAACCATACCTGCTGGTGAGGGCTTTCAACGCGATCGGCCTGGCCTTCGGGGGCGGCGGCGTTCGGGCGGGGGGGTCCGCCTGGAACGCCCTGATCGCCGATATCGTTCCCTCTCAGAAGAGGGCCACCGTGAACGGTGTGATAGGCACCCTCACCGCGGTCGTCGCTGCACCGTCCTCTGTTCTCGGCGGTTGGCTCTGGGAGACGTTCTATCCCCAGTTACCCTTCCAGCTCTCGGCTGTCATCGGCTTGGTCGCTGCTGCGGTTTTCTGGGTGGGCGTCCATGAACCGGAGAAGGCGCTCGAAGAATGACCCAATTTACTCCACGCGCGCGTCATTAGGTGAGATCGTGGCAGTAATACGCGCTTTCGAGAGGGGCACGGTGGGAGCGCAAGGGCAAATATCGAATGGCGACCTGCCCTATTTTTCAAGCTCCAGATAGAATGTGTGTTCTCTGTCCTCCACTTTTACCGTCTTGAATCCTGCATCCTCAGCCAGCTCCCTGAGGGTCTGGGCGCTCTGTTTCTTGAGGCTGGATCCGTAGCCGGTCTCGACGGTCTCGTCCGGCATAACAATCTTGAGGGGGATGACGAAGTGCTTCTTATCACCGGATTTCTCGGGGATGTCCGCGTCCCAGATGTGGAGCCTGGCGCCTGGCCTGAGGACCCTATGGGCCTCGGCGAGGACCTTGGGTATCTGGTCGTTGGGGATGTACATCAGGGTGTAGAAGGCCGTGGCGGCTGTGAATGAGTTGTCGAGGAATTTAAGGTCCGTGGCGTCCATGACGACCTTAAGGGCGTCGTTGTCAGTCTCCTCAAGTTCCTCAGACCGTTTGTCGATAGCTACAACTTGCATGCCGTTAAGCTTGCCAATGATGCCTTCTCCTCCGCCTCCGAGATCAAGAATGAATCCGTCGGTTATGATGGATTTGATCTCGATGGTCTGCTGTTCCACCATGAGGGCCTGGGCGAGATATTCCTCCTGGCTCATGGGTCTTCGTGGCAAATTTGAGTTAAGGATATAATATACTGTTCGGTGTTTGTGTCCAGTGCTGCGCGCGCAGTATAATGGAGCCCCGGGTGGGATTTGAACCCAGGTAGCATAAATCATTCAAGCTATTCAGGAGCTGAACAGTGGCTATACAGCTTCAACACACATAAGAAAACACCCAGAAAAACACTCCAAAACACAAAACAACTCCAAAAAAAACCCCTTTTACCTCCATTATGATAGAGGGGGGAGGGGGTCACATAAAATAGAGCCCCGGGCGGGATTTGAACCCGCGGCCAACAACTTACGAGGCTGCCGCTCTGGCCTCTGAGCTACCGGGGCACAGCAACTCCTAATGAAGAGAATCCCATTTTTAAGACGTGCGGTCTAGAAGATCTTCCTCAGCACCGCAAGGATCCCCATCACGAAGAAAACGGAGACCGCCAGAAACTCACTCCCCGTGAACCAGTAGACCGCAAACGCGATGACCGCCCCCGGGATCAGCACTATCACGAGCCCCGCAATGTAGGAGAGCACCGCCCCCAGGATCAGGAGCACGAACAGCCCTATCAGGAGACCCAGCCACTCGTAGGGATCCAACCCTGGAACACCATGAGAAGGAGAGGCGATCCTCCCTAAAAACATCTCACATAGGCTTCGACGTGACGCCGGCCTTCACCAGCTCCTCGAACCTCTCATCCGAGACCCCCAGGAGCTCCCTGAGCACCTCCCTGCTGTGCTGCGCCAGCACCGGCGACGCCGTCCTCACCTCACCGGGGCTCTCAGTCATCTTCACCGGGAAGTTGAGGAGCTTCAGCTTGCCCGCCTTGCCATGCTCCACCTCCACGAACATGTCCCGGGCGTTCAGGTGGGGATCCTCGATAGTCTCGTTCACGTGGTAGATGGGCGCCACGGGAAGCCCCATGCCGACGAAGAGGTCGACGGCCTCGTCCCGGGTCATGGATGCGACCCGCTCCTCCAGCATCTCCTTCGTAGGCTCCTCCACCTCCATCCACTCCTTCATCTTGTCCATGCCTCTGGGCCCGAAGCCCGCCAGCCTGACCCAGCCGCCGTCGCTCGTCTTCAGTATGCCGCCGATGCCGCCCCTCCCCATGGGATACTTCTCCCGGATCTCCCTCGGGGTCATCCCGAAGAGAAGGTAGGCCGTGATCGCCGTGTTGTACGCGGACATGCAGTCGAACTGGGCGACGTCGATCATCTGCCCCTTCCCCGTCCTGTCCCTATACCTGAGGGCGGCGAGGAGAGACATGGCCGCCATCGTCCCGGGGCCGAGGTCCCCGTAGGCCTGGGCCATCTCGATGGGAGGCCCTTCGGGATCGTGGCTCTCCCCGGTGAGCCGGGTGTGACCGCTCATCGCCTCCGCAATCATTGCGTAGCTCCTCCGCTTCGTATAGGGCCCCGTCTGACCGAAGCCCGAGAGCGCCGCGTAGATAACCTTGGGGTTCAGCTCCTTGAGAACGTCGTATCCGAAGCCCAGCCGCTCCATAGCACCGGGGCTAAAGTTCTGGACCACAACATCCGAGACCTTCACCAGCTCCTTGAATATCTCCGCGCCCTCCGGCTCCTTCAGGTTGAGGGTGAGGCTCTTCTTATTCAGGTTCAGGTGGTGGAACGTGTAGCTGGAACCCCCCTTCAGGGCTCCCTCGGCCGCCCGGTCGATGGCCCCCCACGGCGGCTCGATCCTGATGACCTCCGCCCCAAAGTCCGCCAGCATCATGCAGCACCACGGCCCGAACCAGACATGGCACAGATCCAAAACCCTGATGTCGTCAAGTACCTTCATCCAACAGACCTCCAGATTTAAAGGAAATAACCCAGCAAGCATATTTGACGTTTTCCAGAAGGCAGCGGTAAAGTTATTGGCTCCAGAAAACCCCATGGACCATGATGAGACCATGCCAAAGACGGTGGGAGAAATAGGGGAGAGGGGCCTCATAGAGCTGATGCTCCGCCACATCACCCCGATGCCCAACATGCCGATACCCTTCTGGGACGACGTGATGGCGGTCAGCCTCGGCGACGGGAGGGCCGCGGTGATGAACACCGACATGCTCGTCTGGAGCACCGACATCCCCCCGGGCATGAGCCACTTCCAGGCCGCCAGAAAGGCGGTGGTCATGAACTTCAGCGACCTGGGGGCGAAGGGCGTCCAGCCCCAAGCGTTCCTCTCCAGCCTCGGCATACCCAGGGACGTCAGAGTGGACGACGTCGAAGAACTGGCCAAAGGCTTCGAGGCCGGGGCACGGGAGTACGGCGGATACGTCATAGGAGGGGACACAAACGAGGCCCCCGACATCATCATCAGCGGAGTAGCGTTCGGCGTCGGCGAAGAGAACAGACTCATGAAGAGGAAGGGCACGACGCCAGGGGACGTCCTCGCCGCCACCGGGAGGTTCGGCGATACTGCCGCCGCATTCAAGATCCTCCTAGAGGGCGTCGACGCACCGGACGCGCTCAGGGAAAAACTGCTGGCATCCGTCTACACCCCAAACGCAAGGGTGAGGGAGGGCATCGCCCTCGGGGAGTCCGGCGCGGTCACAGCCTCTATAGACTCGAGCGACGGCCTCGCCGTCAGCCTCTACGACCTCTCCCGGAGCAGCGGCGTCGGCTTCAAGCTCCACACACTGCCCATCTCAGCCATGGCCGAGGAGTTCGCTGGCATCCACGACATGGACCCCGGGAAGCTGGCCCTCTACGGCGGCGAGGAGTACGAACTCGTCTTCACCGTGAAGCCCTCAGAGATGGATATGGCGAGGGAGGCCCTAAGAACAGTGGGTTGCGACCTCTTAGAGTTGGGTGTGGCCACGTCTACGAGGAGGATGGTGTTGGTGGAGGATGGCGTGGAGACCCTCATCAAGAAGGGGGGCTGGGAGCACTTCACGGGTTAATGAAGAAAAGATGAAAAAGGTCCTCTAAGTGGGATAAAACTAGGCCAGAAGACGCGATTAAAAGATATTTTAATACCATTTTTCATAAATTTCAGTTAATCCAGCCCGTCTACCTGAGGGGATCGCAATAAAGCTCTTATTTCCCTTGGACATCTTTACTCTCATACAAGGGTCGAGACGTTTTGGACAAAGCTCAATCAAAGGTACTACGCAGGATCGACGAATGGAAGCTCAAGCTCATCGACCTGAGCAGGCGAAACCGCCTCGTCAACTTCAGGCCCACCAGGAGCTCCAACACCCAGTTCGACGAGCCCGGGATGAACGCCGTCTTCGAGAGGCTCGTCACCGAGAACAAGTGGTGGGAGATCTGGATGCCCCCAGCGGAAGGCGAGAGGGCGACGCGCCCCCGGAAGACCCAGGTGGTCCCATCGACGCAGGAGCGCAGCCAGCTGGAGAGGATCCTGAGGAACCTCGCCCGCCGGTCGGCCTCAGAGTACAGGGAGAGGGGGATCAGGGTACTCTACGTGACCTTTGGAATGCTTAGGTGGGTCGACTCGGGCACCAGCGAGCAGCTCATGTCCCCCATCGCGCTGACCCCGGTGGAGCTCACCCGTAAGACGACCAGGGACCCCTACAGGATACAGATACCGGCCGTCGAGGACGAAGTCATACTGAACCCCGCCCTCAAGCTGAAGCTCCAGTACGACCACAACATCGAGCTGCCGCCCCTCCCAGACTTCGAGGAGAGAACACTGAGCGACTACCTAGACACGGTCCAGGAGGCGGTGGAGGGCACCGGCTGGTACGTTGAACCCACGGTCCAGCTCGGCCTCTTCTCCTTCTACAAGCTGGTCATGTACCACGACCTTGAGGAGAACGCCAACATCATCGCGGAGCACCCCCTCATCAAGGCCCTCGCCGGCGTCGCCCAGCCCCCCACGGCTGACGGCCTCCTGCCCACAGAGGGGGAGCTAGACGGCATCGTAGACCCTAAGGGCACATACCAGGTCCTCGACGCCGACAGCAGCCAGCAGCTCTGCATCCAGTACGCCCTCGGGGGGCAGAGCTTCGTGATGCACGGCCCCCCGGGCACCGGGAAGAGCCAGACTATCGCCAACATGATCTCCGAGTTCATCGCCGCCGGGAAGAGCGTCCTCTTCGTCAGCGAGAAGATGGCCGCCCTCGAGGTCGTCTACAGTCGCCTCAAGGCGAAGAACCTAGACGACTTCTGCCTCGAGCTCCACAGCCACAAGGCGAACAAGAGGGAGGTCGTCGCAGAGCTGAAGAGGTCCATGGACGAGCACCTGAGTCTAAGGGGGGGCATCACCGACGAGGAGCTAAGCAGGCTGGCGTCACGCCGGGACCAGCTCAACGCCTACGTCGAGGCCCTCCACATCAGGAGACAGCCCATGGAGATGAGCGCCTACGAGCTCTTCGGCAGGCTCGCGCGCCTCGAGGAGGCCCCCTTCCTCCCCAGCGGTTACCCCGCGTTCAACACCCTGAACCAGGCGAGGCTCTTCGAGCTCGAGGAGAAGATGAGGAGGCTCACCAACGCCTGGGCCGTCGTCGAGGAGGGGCAGAGGTTTCCCTGGAGGGGGTGCAGGGAGGAAAGGTTCACCCCCGAGACACGCTCAAGCTGGATGGCCCTCCTGGATGGAGCCATCTCCACCATCGAGGGGCTCAAGGAGGCCACGACCAGGTTCACGGAGACCCTGGGGCTGGAGGCCCCCAAGACCACCGCAGAGTACGAGCGCCTCCAGAGGCTGGCGGAGCTCATCACGGCGACGCCGAGGCCCCCCATGAACTGGTTCGAGGACGTCGACCTCGATGGCGTCAAGGACAGGACAAGGGACCTCAGAAAGGAGTGGGAGGCCTACTGGAACGAGCGGAGGGCGTTGGAGAAGAGCTACGACAGCAGGTTCCTCGTCCTCCCGCCGGGCACCGCCGACCGCATAGAGGGGGAGTGGAGCTCACTGAAGGAGGTCCTTAAGCCCGCCTCGAAGGGAGACGGCGATCTCCTGAAGCAGATGACGGAGCTCAACGAGTACGCCACCAACCTCCGGGACGGGATGCTCAAATGGAAGAAGGACGCCGACGCCACTGCTGAGTTCCTGGGATTGAAGACGGACGTCGAGACTCCAGAGAGGGCGATGCAGCTCTCCCAACTCGCCGACCTCTGCGAGGGGGAGACCAAGCCCGAGAGGGCGTGGCTCGACATGAGCAGACTCCAGGAGACGAGGGCGCTGCTCGAGAGCCTCAGGGAGCACTACAGCGGGAGCGAGGAGCTCAGGGGCAGGCTCGACGTCTACACGGAGGAGCTCCTCACCCTCGACCTGGACCGTCTCATCGGATGGTACGAGGGCTCCGGCAAATCCTTCCTCAGGTTCCTTAACCCCAGCCACTACAGCATCCAGGGAACCGTCTCCAGGGTCAGCAGGTCAGGCAGCGTGCCCGAGACGATACTCGACGACCTGAAGACCGCCAAGGAGCTCGTCCAGCTCCAGAGAAAGCTCGCCGAAGGCCAGGAGGACGCAAAAAAGGCCCTGGGAAGCTACTACACCGGCGACAGGCCCGACTTCGAGGCCGCAGAGAAGGCCCTGGAGACCGCCGAGACGGCCATCAAGATCGCAGGGAGAGCCAGGGCACCCAAGGCCTTGAGGGACAACCTTGCAGCCGGCACCAAGCCCGGGAAGGACCTCCTCGAGGTAGGCCACAGGCTAAGGGACTCCCTCGCCGCCTGGAGGAAGAGGACCCGGGAGGTGGGAGGTCTGGTGCCCCCGAGGAGGATTCCGACCTCAGGGAAGTCACTGGAGAAGAGCACGTTCAAGGAGATCGATGAGTGGGCCTACGAGGTCGGCGAGAGGCTTGGGGCCCTGAGCAGGACATCAGCAGAGGCCCTGGCGACCCGGAAGACAGAGCATCCACCCCACATGGGGGCCCTCATCCTGGACCTTAGGAGGGTCGAGGGGCTCCAGAGGTTCGAGGACCACGTCGAGGGGCTCAAGGAGGAGATGCAGGGCTCCTTCGGCCACCTCTACGCCGGGCTCCTCACCGACTGGGACGCCGTCGCCGGGGCGGTGGACTGGACCAAGAGGGTGATCCGGGCCCTCTCCAGCGGCGTGCCGGACTCCCTGAAGAGGCGTGCCTCGGACGGGGGCGGCGCCATGCCCGCGAACCCCGGCGTCAGTGAGAGGCTCGAGAAGCTTGGGGGATACGTAGAGGAGCTGAACGGCAGGTTCGAGGAGCCCATCTGGAAGGGCCGACGGGAGGCGATGGCCCCTGAGAAGATCATGGATAGGATGAGGGCGCTGAGGTCCCGCATTGACGACCTCCAGACCTGGGTCGACTACAACACCATCACAGCGGAGCTCTCCAGCGACGGGCTAGGGGCACTCCTTGAGCAGATGATCCAAAAAAAGATCGGCCATGACGTGCTCCTAGATGTCTTCCACAAGTCGATCTACCAGGGGTTCCTCGACATGGTCTTCAGCGAGGACATCAACCTCAGCGACTTCAGGGGGAAGGAGCACGAGCAGCTGATCGACGACTTCCAGGAGCTGGACCGCAAGTTCATCAGGCTCTCCGCGCAGAGGGTCATCGAGGCCGCCAACGAGCACAAGCCCCAGGGCGTCTTCGTTGTGGCGCCGGACTCGGAGATCACGATACTGAGGCGGGAGGCCACCAAGAAGAGCCGCCATATGCCCCTGAGGGAGCTCTTCGAGAGGATCCCCAACCTGATCTGGCGCCTCAAGCCCTGCCTCATGATGAGCCCCATCAGCGTCAGCCAGTTCCTGAAGCCTGGAGCCATCCACTTCGACCTCGTCGTCTTCGACGAGGCGTCACAGATCTACACTGAGGACGCCGTGGGCTCCATCTACAGGGGGGACCGGCTCGTGGTGGCCGGGGACCCGAAGCAGCTTCCGCCGACGCCGTTCTTCCAGTACTCCATGGACGAGGACTTCGACTGGGACGCCGCGAACTACGAGTTCGACGTCTTCGACAGCGTCCTAGACGAGTGCATGTCCATCGGGCTCCCGGTGAAGATGCTCAGGTGGCACTACAGGAGCAGGCACGACTCCCTCATCAGCTTCAGCAACGACAGGTACTACGACGGCCGTCTCGTCCTCTTCCCGGCGTCGAGGATGGGGGCGGAGGACCTGGGCCTCGAGTTCGTCTACGTGGAGGACGGCGTCTACCAGAGGGGGCGGGCCAGGAACAACCCGAGGGAGGCCGAGGTGGTGGCCGACCTCGTCTTCGACCACTTCCAGAGGCATCCGGACAAGACCCTTGGGGTCGTCACCTTCAGCCTGAGCCAGATGAACACGGTGCAGGACGCAGTGGAGAGGCGGCTCCGTGACCGCCCCAAGTTCGAGCAGCACTTTAAGGAGGACAGGCTCAACGGCTTCTTCGTGAAGAACTTGGAGAACGTCCAGGGCGACGAGAGGGACGTCATGATCTTCAGCGTCGGCTACGGGCGCGACGAGGACGGGCGCATCACCATGAACTTCGGCCCCCTGAACAAGCAGGGGGGCGAGAGGAGGCTCAACGTCGCGATCACCAGGGCCCGGGAGAAGGTGGTGCTCGTCAGCTCCATCAAGTACGACGACATCAAGCTCACCTCCACCCAGGCCGAGGGGGTCCACAGCCTCCACTACTACCTCCGCTACGCCGAGAGGAGGCCGAAGAACCTGGAGGAGACGAGGGGTGACGCTGGCTTCGCCTCACCCCTGGAGATGGACGTCGCCGAGGAGGTGGAGGGCCTCGGCTACGAGGTGGTGCCCAGCGTGGGCTCCAGCTCCTTCAGGGTCGACCTCGGCGTCGTGGACCCCAGGAACCCGGGGAGGTTCATCCTCGGCATCATGTGCGACGGTGACACCTACAGGGAGGCCAGCATGGCGAGGGACAGGGACCGGCTGAGGAACCAGGTGCTGGAGAACCTGGGGTGGAGGATCCACCGGATCTGGTCCCCTGACTGGGTTCAGAGGAGGTCCACCGAGCTGAAGAGGCTGAGGAACGCCCTCAAGGACGCAGAGAGAGGACCGAGGACCATGGAGGTCCTCGACGAGACGTCCGCGCCCACCCCCGTTAGGACCGTGAAGAGGGGAAGGGTCGAGGAGGCGAGGGGAAACGACCTCCCGGAGGTGGAGCCCTACAGGTTCGCTAGGTTGAGACCCGACCACCTCTTCAGTAGGTACTCGGCCGAGTTCAAGGAGAGGTACATGGCCCAGTACCACGCAGAGGTGAAGAGGCTTCTCCCCCAGCTCGTGGCGGTGGAGGGACCCATCCACAGGGATCTCGCATACAGGCGGCTGAACACCGCCTTCAGGCTGAGCCGGGCCACCCAGAGCTTCGCGGACGCCTTCTTCGAGGAGATCGACTGGCTGGTGACCAGGGGCGAGCTGAGGTGCGTCGACGGCTTCCTCTGGCCGGTGGAGGACGTCCCCCTGACGGTGCGCGTCCCCGTCGAGGGAGTTGAGGAGTCCTTCAGGGCCGTGGAGCACATCCCGCCCGTGGAGATCGGCAACGCCGTCGTCCTTGTCGTGGGTCACTCCCTCGGGATCAGCGGGGAGTCACTGCTCAACGAGACCGCCAAGCTCCTGGGGTTCAAGAGGATGACCGAGAGCGTCAGCCAGACAGTGACCGGCATCATAGGGAAGATGAACCGGGACGGCGTGCTCAAGCTCCAGGAGGGGCTCTACACACTTTCTGGTAAGATGAATTAGGTGAGTGGCGCCGCCGATCGGATTCGAACCGATGACCAACTGGTTAACAGCCAGACGCTCTACCGAGCTGAGCCACGGCGGCTTTTGCGATACGGGGGATCTCTTCCCCCTTCAGGTTGCCCGTGGGGGGACTCCTCCGTCTCACGGGAATGGATGCTGTCGTATTAAAAAATTTGTTGGTAGGTGTGCAGGCGCTCTTCAGCGCGGGTGGATGTCTGATCGTCAATTTTAATTTAAGGTCTGAAATCTGATGTCTATGCGTTTATGCGGACCTACTTTTTTGGGTGAACCTCGCAATTTTTCGTAAAAACAGCCCATTTGACGACGTATTTTCAATTCATGCTATAATTGCGATAACCTTTTAACCGGCATGCAGCCCCATATAGCACACCAATACCAAAAAGATACCTGGAGGAGTCTGTGTGTCGAGATCGAATACTGTTTTCATTGGTAGGAAGCCGGTTCTCAACTACGTGCTCGCCGTTATGACCCTGTTCAAGAGCGGACAGGAAGAGGTGCTCGTCAAGGCGAGGGGCAGGTCCATCAGCACGGCCGTCGACGTTGTCGAGGTCACCAGAAACCGGTTCATGTCAGACATGAAGGTAGGGGAGATAATCATTGGTACCGAGGAGCTCACATCTCCGGACCGACCGGGTCCGACGAACGTGAGTACCATCGAGATCAAGATCCACCGCTGAAAACATTTAAAGGGCATCTCGCACTGGCTTCTCCGGAATCGCCGGAGGAACAGCTGAGTGCAAACACAACTATGTGAGTTCTGTCTTAGGAGCGGGATGCTCTGCTCGAAATGCCAGGAGAAGGTCAGGAAAGGCGAAGTAAACGATCTCTACATGAAGGTAGCGCAGTATCTATTGGACGTCGAGAACAAATATCCGGCTCTACAGAAGGCCCGACTGGACAAGACCTTCGAGACCGGCGGATTTCTAGTGCTCGTGGTCGGTCGAGGGGACCGCAACAAGTTCATGACCGACGGCGGGAAGCTGACGAGGGATGTCGGCGACAGCTTCGGCCGTAGAGTACTGGTGATCGAGGATGGGGTGAACGACAGGGGTTTCCTGGAGGACCTCTTCTCGAGCCAGCACATCGTCACGATAAACATAATCTGGCTCCCCGACGGGACCACGGAGACCCGGATCGTGCTTCAGGGAAGGGGCGCAAGGCGCCTCAGCAAGAAGCGGATCAAGGCGCTCACGGATATAGCGAAGGAGGTCCGTAAAATGGACCTCAGGGTCGAGTACGCCTACTGACCCACCAAAGTTTTTATAGCATACAGGTTTCTTCACCCATTGGTTTCGGCCAGGAGAAGCCATGAATGTTCGAGCGAATCTACATCGAAGAGGCCAAGGCGAACGTGGGGAAGACCGTCACCCTGGCCGGGTGGGTGACGAGGACCAGGGAGCTGAGGAAGATCAGCTTCGTCATACTAAGGGATAAGACGGGGGAGGTCCAGGTCACCGTCAAGGACGACGACCAGAAGGCGTTCGTCTCCTCGCTGGGCAGGGAGGACGTCGTAAAGGTCACGGGGAAGATGGTGGAGAGCCCCATCGCCAACGCGGGCGTGGAGTTCGTCCCCGAAGCGTTGGAGGTCGTCAGCAAGGCGGATCAGCCCCTGCCCTTCGACCTCTTCGGTAGGGTCGAGTCTGAGCTGGAGACCCGACTCAACTACAGGTTCATGGACTTTCGAACCCCCAAGACGGGGGCCATCTTCCGCATCCAGCACGTGTTGCTCCAGACGTTCCGTAGCTTCCTGTCGGAGAGAGGGTACATGGAGTTCCAGCCGCCGTGCGTCATCGCGTCGGCATCAGAGGGTGGCGCCGATCTGTTCATGCTCCCCTACTTCGAGAAGCAGGCCTACCTGGCGCAGAGCCCCCAGCTATACAAGCAGATGTGCGCCATCAGCTTCGAGAAGGTGTTCACGGTGACTCCTATCTGGAGAGCGGAGAAGTTCAACACGCCGACCCATCTCAACGAGGTGAGGCAGATGGACATCGAGCAGGCCTTCGCCGACGACGAGACAGTGATGAAGGTGCTCGAGGAGACGCTGGCCCACCTCCTGAGCACGGTGAAGGAGCGTTGCGGCGACGAGCTGAAGCTCCTGGGCAGGGAGCTCACGGTGCCTGGGCTCCCCCTGAGGAGGGTGACCTACACCGAAGCCGTTGAGATGCTACAAGGGGCTGGGGATGAGATGATCTGGGGTGAGGACTTCACCAAGGCTCAGGAGAGGAAGCTCACGGAGCTCGTGGGCGAGGAGGCGTTCTTCCTCAAGGACTGGCCGTCGGTGCAGAAGGCGTTCTACGCGATGCCCTACGAGGACAACCCGGACATCGTCCACGCCTTCGACCTTCTCTACGGCGGCATCGAGCTGAGCAGCGGGACACAGCGCATCCACCTGCCCGATCTCCTCAGGCGGCAGCTAAAGCAGAAGGGGCTGAACCCCGACAACTTCAACCATTACATTGAGAGCTTCGCGTACGGTACGCCCCCCCACGCTGGCTGGAGCATCGGCCTCGAGCGGCTGACAATGACGGTGACGGGGATGGCCAACATCCGGGAGTGCTGCATGTTCCCCAGGGACCGCGAAAGGCTGGTGCCCTAGTGGGGTTCAGCTACAAGATGTGCATCGTCCTCCGCTTGGACCTCGGCATGAGCACGGGCAAGCTCATCGCCCAGGCCTGCCACGCCGCCGTCGGCGCCTCCGAGATGGCCAAGAAGGAGAACCACAAGGCCTGGATGAGGTGGAGGGACGAGGGCGGGAAGAAGGTCGCTCTGGAAGCCGAGTCCCTGGAGGAGCTGGAGGAGCTCGCTGAGAAGGCTGACGAGCTGGACATCGTAAACTACGTCATCCAAGACGCCGGACTCACAGAGGTGCCCCCCGGCACTGTGACAGCCATAGGGCTCGGACCCGACCTCGCGGAGAGGATCGACAAGGTCACCGGCAGCCTACCGCTGATTAAGTGACCTCCAGGCCGCCGCTATCACGGGATTCTTGTCTAGGTACTTCTCCCTCAGCCCCTCTTCGACGCGGTTGAATGGGCAGCTGAAGTTGACGCAGCGGGGGCAGTAGAAGAGGCTCAGGAGTGTGAAGCCGGAGACGACGGCGAGGAAGGTGGCTGCGACCAGCCCGGCGAATGCGATCTCGGCGGTGCCCCCTAAGCCTCCGGCGTAGACCGCCTGTAGACCCGTCAGCTCCGTCAGAAGGGGCAGCCCCCCGAAGACCGCGAAGCTCACCACCACAA
>Ga0307379_10005278_pt1 | contig 18082 bp, 12 predicted proteins | sample UN2MG_FD_202237 | JGI IMG/M metagenome (GOLD analysis project Ga0307379, IMG submission 202237) | Soil microbial communities from Risofladan, Vaasa, Finland - UN-2 | ecosystem: Environmental > Terrestrial > Soil > Coastal area > Acid sulfate soil | place: Finland: Risofladan, Vaasa | collected... | reverse complement strand
TACGCGGTGATCGGCCTGCTGCTGACCTTCGCCGGGCTGTCCTTCAAGATCGCGGCCGTCCCCTTCCACGTCTACGCGCCGGACGTCTACGAAGGAGCGGCCTCACCGGTCACCGGGCTGCTGGGATTCCTGCCCAAGTTGGCCGGTTTCGTCGCCCTGGTCAAAGTGCTGGACACGTGCAACTGGAACCTCCCGGACGTCCTCTACTGGCTGCTGTGGATCGTGGCCGCCGCCACCATGACCACCGGGAACGTGCTGGCCCTGCTGCAGACTAACGTCAAGCGTATCCTGGCGTATTCGAGCATCGCCCATTCGGGGTACATGCTGATCGGCGTGCTGGTCGGGCCAGTGGCCGGCGAAGGCCCGATGCGCGACGGCGTGGCCGCGATGCTCTTCTACATCGCGGTGTATGGGGTGATGAACCTCGGGGCCTTCGCCCTGCTCAGCGCCTTCACCATCCGCGGCGAGCCGGTCGAGGAACTAAGTGACCTCGGCGGCCTGTCCAGGCGCAACGGCTGGTCTGCCCTGGGACTGGCCATCTGCGTGTTCAGCCTCATGGGCCTGCCGCCGACCGCCGGCTTCCTGGGCAAGGTCTACATCTTCTCCAGCGCCTTCTCACTGGGCGACGATCACGCGTTCCGCCTGCCGCTGATCGTGCTGGCGGTCGTCGGTGTGGTCAACTCGGCCATCGCTGCGGCCTATTACCTGCGGATTGCCGCGGCCGGCTACGTCGGCGAGGAGGCGCCCCCCCGCGAGTCCGTCGGCGGCAGACCCGTCCGCTGGGCGTTGGCCATTTGCAGCCTGGCCATGCTGTGGTGGTTCGTACACCCCAGCGACCTGGCCGACCCCGCTCACCGGGCAACGGCCCAGATGCCGCCCTCGCCCGCGGCCCATACGACCGAACTCGCCCTGAAGGAAACCGGGGAATCCTGAACGACGATCTCGCCGGCGTCACGCGGACCGGACCGGCGATCACGTCGTGATCCGCGTTTGGCTACCGCTGTTCGCGGTGCCCACCTTCATGGCATGCGGTGATTCGTCGCAGAACGTAACGAATTGCAGGACGGTGTCAGTCGGCCCTGGGCAGGATGATGGTGAAGGTAGTCCCTTCGTCGGGCTCGCTCTCGACCGAGATGCTCCCCTGATGCTCCGTGATGATGTCGCGGCAGATGGCCAGACCCAGCCCGGAGCCCTTGACCTTGCCCGACGCGTCGCGCTTCTTGGTGGTCACGAACGGCTCGAAGATGCGCTCCCGGTTCTCGGGGGCGATTCCGCAGCCGTTGTCCTTGACCCAGATTCTGACCGAATCGGCGCCGTCCGGAGCCGCACCGACTTTGATCCGGCCGCTGCGGTGCTGAATCGCTTCGCGGGCGTTGAGCAGGAGATTGAAGAACACCTGCAGAAGCTGCCGTTCGTCGGCCCGGACCTTCAGGTCGTCGTCCACCTCGATCTTGAGCGTGATCCCGTCCTTGGCCGGGTCACGACACATGGCGGTCAACGCCCCTTCCACCACCTCCCGGACACCCACCGGCTCGCGCGTGGGGGCCTCATGCACGGCCAGCCCGAGGATGCGGTCCGCCATGGCCGAGACGATCGAAGCCTGTTTCAAGGTCAATTCGAGGGCCTTGATCATCAGGTCGCGCTCGCCGGTGTCGAGGGCCATGCGAGCGCGGCCCACCACCACCGCCATCATGTTGTTGTACTCGTGGGCGATCATGGCGGCGGCCGTACCCAGCGAGGCGAGTTGCTGGGTCTGACGGACCTGCTCGCGCAGCCGCCCGAACTGCTCCTCGAGCCGCTGAATCTGTTCCTGAAGCAGCTCTTCGGAAGCGATCGTTCTGGTGGTCGGCGGGGGCGCACTTTGGACGGCTGGCGTTTTTGACCGCGTCGGTCGTGTGGGGTTCATTGGCTGATGCACCGTCCGGCTGTTATGCTGAAGCTTGGCGTAGAAGGAGCCCCTGGACTTCGAGCCGCAGCCGAGCTACACGCCAGCCCTACCCCGGCCGCACCACTCGCGGGTTCTCAGGAGTCCTTATCGGCCGGCAGAAGGCGGAAACTTGAAGGACGGCTCGCCATGGACGAGCTTGCCCAACTTGACAAGGTCGTTGAGATCGCTGAGGAACTGGGCGTCGAGGTGCGCCGCGAAGCGATCGACGGGGAGAGCGGCGGGCTGTGCCGCATCAAAGGGCGACACGTCTTGTTCATCGACACCCTGGCCGACGCGACCACTCGCCTCGAACGGTGCATCGAGGCTCTGGCCCGCCTGCCGGGCATCGACGACTACTACCTTCGTCCCGACATCCGAGAGCGAATCGACCGGATCCGCAGTCAACCGCCGACGTAAACGCTTCCGACTCGACGGTCTATTCGGGCTGCTCTGCTTCTTGCGCTTCTTCGGCTTCTTCGGCTGCTTCCGCTGCTTCCGCTGCTTCCGCTTCGGCCATTTCCTTTTCGAGCTCGATCAGAGTCTTGATCTCGTCGGGAAGGAACAGGCCCGCGGGCAGGTCCACGTTGTGCTCGATGCTCTCGATGGTGATCACCATCTCACGGGTGGCCATCTTCTGGAGCAGTTTATAGGGCTGCAGCACACCGTCGACCTTGCGGAAATCGCTGGCCACGTACTCGATGGGCAGGTCGCCCCGCTGGGTTTCACGGATGCTGACGCTCTTGATCCGCAGATAGGACTGCTGATCGAAGTACCAGGTCTCGGGCTTGCCTTCCGCCGGCGTGGCCACCAGCTTGTAGCAGGGCTTGCCGTCGACACTTTCGACGCCGACGCACTCAACCTTATCGAATCGCTCGCGCCACTTGAGGTCCTGATGGAAGAACGCTCGCTGCACGGCCTGATCACGCTCGGTCCCTTCCAGGAGACGAGAGCCGGCGATCGAGTCTGAGGACCAGGCGACCGTCCCGTCGGTCCCCTCCTCGATCCGGCCGGTGCTCTCCGACTCCATCAGCACGTGCCGCTTGGCCGGCTCGGCCGTGTAGGCGGTGAAGGTCATGGGTGACGCCAGTCCAGCGCCCTCGAACACGCCCTTGGTGAGGCGGTTGTGCAGCTTCCCCAGGGCGGCCTCACCGCCGATGGCCTCGATGTATTTGGCCATCACCTGCTCGGCGGACGGGAGTTCGTCCTCCGCCCGGACCGTACCGGGCCCGCCCAGCCAGGCGATGGCGAAAGCCGCCACCAGCATTCCGATGCCGGCGCCGCCGGCGCGATCCGTCAAGAACAACGATCTGCGGCTCGAGGTGGTCATGCTCGTATCCTCCCATGGGGCGCCCCGAAGTCTCGGGGCATAGTTAACCCGCTGCGTTCGCAAGCGCCGAAGCTCCTGCCGTTCACGGGCCGGTCCCGGCCGGCGCCGGGCAACGGGTTTGCCCGGAAGCCACGGGCGCCGGGGCCGATCCCGGTTGTCCTGCCGCCGGCGGGCGAGGCCCGTCCGGGTGATGCGTCCGGGTCTCAATCCGGCGTTCTACTCCGTCTCTTTCGCTTCCTCCGCCGCGCTCTCTTTCTGCAACTCGATCAAGGATCTGATTTCCTCGGGAAGGGCGAACCGATCCTTGGGCAGGTCGACGTTGTGCTCCACGCTGGTAAGCGTAACCACGGCCTTCTGCATGGAGGCCACCTCCTGCACCGTCTTGTAGGCGATCATCACACCGTCCACCTTCTTGAAGTCACCGATGGTGGTGGTGATCGGAACCTGCCCCATGGGGCCTTCCATGATCCGCTGGACCTTGATCTTCAGACTGGATTCCTTGTCAACGTACCAAGTCTCGGGCTGACCGTCCTCGGGCGTAGCGACGATCTTGTAACAGGGTTTGCCCTCCATCTCCTCGGTACCGGCCAACTCGACCGTCTTGTACAGCTCCCGCCATTTCAGGTCGCTGTTGAAGGTCGCGTCCTTCAGGGCCCGGTCGAGTTCCGCGCCCTCCCTGACCTTGGCGCCCATCATCGGATGATTGGACCAGGAGACCTTCCCGTCGGTCCCCTCCTCGATCCGCCCCATCGACTCCGACTCGACCAACACGTAACTGAGGTTCGGCGCCGCCTCCCAGGCGGTGACCTTCATGGTCATGCCCGGAGGGCTGACCTCCATGTCGGCCTTCGTCACCCGGTTGTGGATCTTCTCGAGGGCAGCCTTACCGCCAAGGGCTTCGATGTACTTGGCCATCACCGCCTCGACCGTGGGCTCCTCGTCGCCCGCCCAGGCCGGTACCGGCCGGGTCAACACAACGGCCCCGAAAGCCATGATCAGCACCGCCACATACGCGCATCCGGTCTGACCCATTGCCACGAATGATTTGCGATTTCCAGACGTCATGCCGAATTCCTCCCAAAACGCTCCAAAGAATCGCAGCGCTAGGACCCCACGGTCTCCAGCACTGCCGTTTCCAATGCGTACGATTCCCGAATCCAACGCAGGGCCGCTTCCAGTATCGCGTCCCGTCCTTCCAGAAGTTCCTCCCGCAGGGGCTCGACCGGTTCGTCCGGCACGACACCGGTGCCCTCCAGGGTTTGACCGCCCGCCGAGACGTAGTTGGCCACGGCGTGCAGGAAGCCGTCCCCGTTGGGCAACCGTTCAATGTGCGCGGGCAATGCCGCGCCGGCGGTCCGCGATCCGAAGATGCGGGCCTGCCCCAGGTCCTTCATGCCGCCCGCGAAGATCTCCGCCGTCGATCCGGTCAGACCATCCACCAGAATGACCACAGGCCCGTCGTAGGCCCCGATCCGCGGGTTCACGAAGAACTTGAGTTCGACGGTGCGGGTGATCATCGTTCCCAGACACAGGTCCGACTCGCGGACGAACCACCCCGCCATGCCCATCGCCATCGGGCCCAGGCCGCCCATGTTCCCGCGGAGGTCGATGATCACCCCGGGGCAATCGTGGAACGACTTGACGGCCTCTCCAAAAGCTTGCATCACCCGTACCACGTCAAGGAAGGCGTTGAACCGGATGTAGCCCACGTCCCCTTCCAGCAAGCGCGACTCGAACCACACGTGGAGCGGGGGCAGGCTGCCGAACCGAACCCGGTTGCCCCTGGCCTCGGTCAGGGCAAGCTCTGCGTCGACCGCCCGGTCCCGCCCGTCGAGCAGGCCAACGGACACGCTGTCGCCGATTGTGCCTCGGAGCCTGCGGGCCACCGAACGACTCAGTATGGACTGGCGCTCGCCGGGATCTTCGTATGCCTCTTGGGCCGTTTCGACAAGGCCATCGACCTCCGTGCCGTTCACCGATGTGATGAGCCATCCGGGACGCACACCCGCCTCGTCGGCCGGGCTGCCCGGCTCGACCGCGGTCACCAGTATATGACCATCGACGGCCCGAATCTCCATCCCGGTCGCGCCGTCGCGCGGGCCCTCGCCCTTGGCCGAGGGCTCGTGCAGATCACCGTATGCGCTGGAGGGGATAACGGCGAAGTGGGACTGACCTAACCGGCGCACCATCTCGTTCATGGTCCCTCGTGCCTGGGACATGAACTCGGCCTGCTCGACCTGCGGGCGAAGCTCGTCACGGATCGCCTCCCAGTCCACCCCGCCCAACTGCGGGTCCCAGTGCGTGTCGCGGATGGTCTCCCAGGCGTAGTCGAAGGATTGCAGATTCAGCTCGCGCTGCTCGTCGGTCAGCCGATCCGTTCTTGGGGGGGCGGCGCAGCCTGCGATCCAGGATGCGCAGACCACGGCCAAAAGTACCATCAGCGCCCGACGACATGGGCGGGACACGACACGGCTGCCCCGGGCAGGATCACATGCCGCTGGAATGGGGAGTCTCCTGATCAAGAGCGCGACCGAGCCGGACTCACCGATGTCTGGTCCTGAGCGAATCGGCTCGGCACCACGGTCCGCGCAAAGGGGCACCACGACGCACACGGATCGCCGGATAACACAAGGACTACCCTAGTGGCCGCCAGCCGTCGGGGCAAGCTGAGCCGTGTCAAATCTTGTGGGGCGTCGGTAGGAAGGCCTAACGCGCCATGCTTTCGGCCAGCCGGCGGTACTGCAGGCCGTAGAACATGTCCAGGTATCGGTGGGTCTCGGCCCGCTCCAGGTTGGTGACGTATTTCCAGAAGCCGTACACCCGGGCCAGGGTCATCATGCGCCGGCCGTACAGCTCCCAGGTGTACCGGGCCGCGACACGCTCGATCCCCCCCTGGGAGATCTGCCCCCAGTAATGCGGGTCCTTGGCGCATTGTTCCAGGAAGGTCACGAGCGATCGGGCCAGCACGTCGCCGTGGTTCGGGTCGATGTGGAACCCCGAGACTCCGTCCTCGATGATCTCCGAGGGGCCGCCGTAACAGGTGGCGAAAGTGGGCAGGCCCGAGGCCATCGCTTCGATGACGCACAAGCCGAAGGCCTCGAACAGGGCCGGGTGAACGAACACGCCGCGGGTGTCGGCCACATAGCGGTACAGCTCGCCCACCAGGTTGCGTTCCGATTGGAAGCCCACCCAGCGGATCTGCGTCTCCAGGTCGTGGCGATCGATGAGTTCGTGCAGCCATTCGATCTGCTCCCGCTCTTCGTGATCGGCCGAGCGGTCGGGATCGAGATCGCCGCCGACGACAAGCAGATTGGCCAGCTCGCGAAGCTGCGGACACTGCCCGTACGCGTCCACCAATCCGTTGATGTTCTTGATGCGGTCCAGTCGGGCCATGGTGAAAACAATCGGTTTATCCCGGTCCGAGAAGGTGCCGCGATGAGGCCCGCCGCCCGCGTCGCCGAAAACCAGGGCCTCGAGCTCCGCATGCAACCCCTTGAGCCGCCGCTCGTTGTCGGAGTGGGGGAAGTAGATGTCCGGGTCGGCGCCCGGCGACACGATGTTGAATTTCGGGTCGAAGATGTCGATGCCGTTCACCACGCGATGAAGCCCGGGCATGGTGAAGGCGCCGTAGCTCTCGTACTGGCCCACGCTCTCCGACGTCCCGGCGATCTCGTGATAGGTGCTGGTGATGATGAAGTCGGCCGAGTTCATCGAGATCAGGTCCGCGGTGAACTGGCAGGCAAAGTGGTAACGTTCCTCGTTGTCCCGCCAGAAGAGGTCCGACAGCAGGTACTTGGTCTTCTCCAGCGCGTGGGCGATGTTGCACTGGGTCACGTGCAGGTGGCGCGAGAGCAGCGAGGCCACCAGGCAACCGTCCGAGTAGTTGCCGATGATCAGCCCGGGCCGCCCGCCCAACTCGGCCAGGATGGTCTTCTCGGCCTCCAGGGCGAACCGTTCCAGATAGGGCCAGACCTTGAAGCGCGAGATCCAGTGCGGAACGATATCACCGGCCTCGTCGCGGAAGGGCACGCGCAGGATTCGGGCACCGGTCGTGCCCATGATGTGCTCGGCCGGCTGGTCGCAGGTCGTGCCGCGGGCCTCGGGAATCAGGCGGGTGATCACCAGGATCTGGGTGGGCAGCTCGATCCCCTGCTCCTCGAGCCTCAGTCGCATCTCCTTTTCCAGGGCCCGGACCTGGTCGAGGATGTACACAACCTGCCCGCCGGTGTCCGGCAGACCCAGGACGTCCGACTGCCCGAAGTAGCCGTGCGGCGAGATGATGGCGATGTTGAACAGCATGGGGAGACGGGACAGAAACTGCTCGAACACGGACGGCGCAGGCGCTTCCAGGATCTCCGAGAGGAGTCGTAGCGTGTCACGCATCCGCTCGGCGGTTCTCCCCCAGCCCGGCTCGAAGCCCAGTTCCTGCATCTTGTCGCCCACCTCGCGCCAGCAGGCGTCGGTGGGCTGTTTCTCGAGGTACTCATCCGCCCGGCGCACCGCCCGCCGCAACTCCGGCACGTCGCCGATCCGGCGATTCAGCATCAGTTGGGTTCCCTGGAACTGGTGGACGCTCAGGAACTCCAGCAGACGCCGATCGCCCTTGTCCAGCTCCTGGAAGAGTTCGCTGGAGAGCTTGCGGTTGAGAAACGCCACCCCGTGCCCGATGGAACGCGTCTCCTTGAGCCGTGGAAACGCGGTGTTGAACGGGCCCAGGTCAATCTCCAGAGGCCATTCATCGGTGTGGGCCTGTCCGTTGGCCAGTCGCTCCTTGAACGCCAGGAACTCCGAGACCGACAGCTCATCCACGTCCAGCGCCTCCACGTGCAGACGCCAGTAGGTCCATTGCCCGATGCGAGGCCGAGCGGCCAGGCACATCCACGGAGCGGCCAAAGCCGCCTCCTGAGCCGCCTGAACCATCTGGCCGAGAGGGGACTCGGCGATGTCTCCCGCGTGGTTCTCCGCGCAGAACGCCCTCAACTCCTCGCGCAGGTCCGATTGCAGAAGGAACGGCTTACCGAGGTTCACGTACCGCCGCAACAGCAGGTAAGCCCGGTCGCGGTGCTCTCGCAGATAGTCAACCAGCGACTGTTTCATACGCCGGTACCTTTTGATCAGGGATTCGAATCTGCCCCAAGAAGTTGTACTGCCCGATACCCTCGATGATGCCCCAGGCGTGATGCCCCTGGGCGAAGTAGATCCGCGGGTTGCCCCGCAGCTTCTCCAGGTCCGGATCGTAGTTGCCCACCACCACACCCAGCGTGTTGCCGGTCAGCATCTCCTCGTCGTTGCCCGAGTCACCCGCCACCAGGCAGCAGTCCAGAGGAATGCCCCACTTGTCGGCGATGTGCCGCAGAGCCCGGCCTTTGGACGCCCGGATGGGCAGCAGATCCAGGTAGGCCCGGTGGGAGTAGATCACCTTGGCCTGAAGACGCGAACGCCGCAGGTGACGCCTGATCTCGCGCAGACTGGGGGCCGCTTCCGGATCGACGTCATAGCTGATCTTGTGCCGTGACTGCTGCTCGGCATCCTGCAGCTTCAGGCCGGGCAGCTCGGTCATCGCGGCGCTCAGCGCCTCGGGCCGCCAACGGTAGTTGATGTGCCGGTCCCATCCCCGGTCCTCGACCAGATGAGGCCCGTAATGGATGGCGCTGCCCACCGAAGTGATGAGTAACTGCGGCGTGGGGATGTCCCAATGTTCGAGCACGTCCCGCGTCAGCTTCAGGTTGCGCCCGGTGGCGATGCCGACGGCGACCCGTTCGCCCGCCTCCCGGAGCAGCTCCAGGAGCCTCTGCAGCCCCTCAGCGTCGCCGGTCAGGGTGTTGTCGACGTCCGTCACGATGAGTCGGTCGGCGGTGATCAGCCGGCTCTTGACGCTGTAGAACACGTGTTGCGTTTCCGAGTAGGTGATCGCCGTGCGCGCCGCCCGCATGTACTTGTCGGCGTGGGCGGTCCACGAGAAGTGCTTGTGGGCGCCGCGCAGTCCCGATCGGGACCATTTCTTCCATTGCTGGCGATCGCCCACGGCCTGCAGCAGAACCTCGCCCATGGCCTTGACGTTCAGCGGATCGACCAGCAGCCCGTTCTTGCAGTGGGCGACGATCTCCCGCGGGCCGCCGTCTTCGGTGGCCACGATCGGCAAACCGCTGGCCGCCGCCTCGAGTAACGTCAGGCCGAAGGGCTCCGTCAATGCCGGGTTGACGAACACCCCCTTGGTGTCGGCCGCGATCCGGTAGAACTCGGGAACGTCGTCCGGTGCGTGCCGCTTGGGATAGGCAACGCTCCCGTACAAGTCGTATGCGTCCACCAGGTACAGGATCTCGCTCAGCACTTCGCGAGCGCCCTTGTCCATCTTGCAGATGTCGTCGCGCGTGCCGGCCACGATGACCAGGTTGGCCAACTCCCGGAGGTCCTCGTTCTCACCGAATGCCCGAATCAGTGTGGCGATGTTCTTGCGGGCGTCCGGCCGCGAAATCGCCAGGATCATCGGTTTGCTCCGGTCCGCAAGGAAGCGCGTGACCTCATGGTAGATCGGCGGGCGCGGCTTGGAAGACCGCGATGGCGGAGTGAACCGACTCAGGTCCACGCCGGGAGGGATTACGATCATCCTCCGCGGCTGGTGGTTGTCGTACGACGAGTACTGGTCCTCCACTTCCTGATGCGTACTGGCGATAACGAACGCGGCGTTGTCCAGCGCGGTTTCCTCGGCCTCGATTCGCTGACTGATGTGGTACCGCCGCTCGATCGCTTCCGGTTTACTGCCCTGGGCCAGCAGGCGCTCGCGCTTGACCCGTCCCAGCGAGTGACCGGTGAACGCCATGGGGACGCGCAGCAGACCCGACACGCAGGAGGCCACGTAGCCCGCATCAGCGTAATGACCGTGGACCAGGTCCGGCGCCCGTCCCTTCGACCGGATGTACAGCACCAGATTGTCGGCGAAACTGTCCAGGTGCGGCCACAGCGACTCTTTGGGCAGGTAGCGGTCCGGACCGCACCGAATCCGCACGATCCGGGCTCCGGGGGCGAGTTCCTCCACCGGTTCGGCGTAGCCGGCGTCAACTCTGGGGTCGACAACCAGGCGGGTGACCAGATCGACCTGAGACACGGCCGGATGCTGGATCAGGGCTCGAGCCAACTCGACGACGTACGTCGTCTGACCGCCGGTATCGACGTCGCGACCCAGCTCCATATCGCGCCCGCGGATCAGTCCGTGAACGCTGATCAGCATGATGTAGCGACCGTCCTGGTCGACCATCCGTCCGCTCCCGCCGATGACACCGCGATGCCGCGCCTCCAGCGCGGTATTGGCCGCCCGCAGGTTCGCAGAGCTTCGTTGCCCGCCGGCCTTCCCCGTCCCGACACAGTATGACAGCAACGAGGTCGATCGGCCAGGGCGTGTCGGCACGAGCTAGCGGCGAGCTCTCCCGTCGAACTCCGCCACCAGCCCGGCAAAATCATCTTCGAGCGGCGGCATCGCCCCGGGACGCCCGGCAACCATGGCCCCGACCGCGTTGGCGAACTCCGCCGTCGCCGACAGCGGCCAACCTCGAAGTTGGGCCGAGATCAGCGCCGCCGTGAAGGCGTCGCCCGCCCCGACCGCGTCGGCCACCTCCACCGCAACACCCGGCACGTCCGCCGTTCCGTCCCGTCCGATCAGCAGGCAGCCGCGCTCGGCCCGCGTGACGCACACCAGGTCCACGCCGAAACGCTCCTGCAATGCACCCGAGAAGTGCGCCGGTTCGGCCGGCCCCGTCTCCAGCAGCTCGCTCAACACACGCAACTCCTCCGTGTTGAGCTTGGCGACGTGCGAGGCCAGCAGCGATCGCTCGATCCACTCGCGCTCATACCACGTCTGCCGAAGGTTGACGTCGTAGACAATCAGCGCCGTCTTCGCCGCCGACAGACAGCGATGGATCGTCTCGCGGCTCTGCCGGCTGCGCTGGGCCAACGTGCCGAAACAGACCGCAGCCGCACCACCCATCAGCTCTTCCACCGATCCGTCGAACCGGAGGTCATCCCACGCGGCGTTCTCATGAATCACGTAGGACGGCCGCTCGGGATCAGTGCTGTCAACGGTCGGCCTGTCGGAGGTTCGCTGGACGTACCCGGTATCGAGCCCACGGGTCCGAACGTACTCCAGCAGATGGTCGCCGAGTCGGTCCGTGCCGACGCGCGAGCAGATGACCCCGCGATGCCCGAGCTGGTTGGCATGGAACGCCACGTTCGCCGGCGCGCCGCCCGGCCGGCGCGAGTCCGCGAAGCAGTCCCACAGCACCTCGCCCAGCCCCACGACGACTTCTTGGGATGGCTTGGTCATTGCACGAATCCGTCGGTGCGCCGTTGGTGGCTGAAACAGACGAGCATGGACAGCCGGGCGATCCGGGACTTCGACCTGCGACCACCCGCATGTCGAGCGGCATCCCCGCTCGAGACCGCACGCCGCGAGTCGGGGACCCCTCTTTGCTTATACCCGAATCGGGCCGACCCGTCATCCGGCGGCGGCCTGACAACGGATGCAGCTCGACCACCAGCCCGCGATGATCACGCAGGACATGGAGTTCGCGAAGGGAGACGAGTTCCGCGGGGTAGTAGGCGTCGACGTCGTAGGACCGGCCGAAAGTGCAGGGTACGTCCACGGGGTCCGTCGCACGCGGAACAGGCCCCTTGGAAGGCGCAACGTCGATCCCGGTGACCTCGCGGAATCCAGATTCCAGGACACGCGCTTCCATCTCGGCGTTGTCCGCGATGATGATACTGCAACAGACGCTCGGCCGACCTTTCGATCTTTCGCCCCTCTGACTTTTCTCAGGGCGTTGTGTGCCGCGACCCGCGACGGGAGAGCCTCAAGGGCTTGTGAGGCCCGCGACCGGGCGCGGGGAGGTTGTGTATCCATCATAGTGCGAGGAACGACCATGGGCGATGAAGTGGCGGCCATAGCGTTGTCTGCACATCGGCTGTCGCAGTCGCGAGGAGGTGTTCTATGAACGTCAAGTGTCTGTTGGCGGGTTTGCTGATGCGGGGGGCGGCGATGGCCTTGGCCGAGCCGCCGCGTGTGCCGGTGACGGTGGACCCGAACGACCCGGAGAAGAGGCGGGCCATCATCCCCCGGGAGGAGAGGGAGCAGCTCGGCCTGGCACCGCACACCTGGACCGGGGTGGTCGATCCGCAGGCCTACGCCACGCTGGAGCGACTGCTCGAGACAATCGAGAGGCTGAAGGAAGCCGGTACCGGCGATGCCCAAATGACGCCGTTCCTCATGCAGTTTCCGGGAACCGTATACGTGGAGGTGCACCTCAAGCACGACGCCAAGGGCACCGTGGGTTTCCAGGAGAACATGGCGGGGATACGGGACGCGCAGCACCGGGTCCTGCGGAGCATGACAGCGGCGCAGTTTCACGTCCGGCAGCTATTCGAGAGGGCGCCGGGCCTTGTGGGCTACGCCACCAGGGAGGCGCTGGACAAGCTGGCGGCGCACCCGGACGTAGCCGGCGTCTGCCTGGATGAGCAGCCACTGCCGGAGAGAGCCAAGGTCGTTTCCAACGACGATCTCCCGCCCGCCAAGCCTGGGGAAGCGGCCGACGAACCGGGAGTGGCGGAGGGGAAGGTCGATGCCGACGTCTATCGCGCGTTTGCGTTGACTGATCGGGTTTACGTCAGTCTGGACCTGCGCGGCGCTGACTCGCTTCCCCCGTCTGCGGACGCGCCTTCGGAAATGTGGGACCGCGACAGGGTGCGCGAGGAAGTGGCTAGGGAACTCCAAAACCGGTTCCTTGCAAGCTTCAACGCGGACGAACTCTGGGCATGGACCGTACCCCTCGGCCAGCTCTTCATCTCGGCGTTCGTTAACAAGGACGGTCTCCAGAAGCTGCGGCAGCATCCTGACGTGCCGAGAATCAGGTTGCCGCATGTCTACCGCTCGGGCCCCGAAGTGTAGCCGGTGCAACGGTAGCCGCGCCGCCTGACGATGCAAGATAGACCATGCGCAGAGCAACCATTGCGATCGGCGCGATTGCCCTCTCGGCCGGGCGGCACTGGGCACGGAATCGAGCGTGCCTTTCATCAACGCGGACGACGTTCACGCGCTGGGGATCACCGGGCGCGGCGTGACCGTTGCGATGATCGACACCGGCCTTTGGTTTCCACACCCTGGGCTGGCGGGCAGCATCGCCGGAGGCGGCGTCAGCATAATCGACGGCCAGTTGACCTTTGACGGTGGCGCGGCACCTCCCGGGCAATATCACGGGACGCATGTGTCGCCGATCAGCATCCGCCTGCGCCGCGCCCTTATCATATTAAATTCGTAGCCGGTTAAAGGCATGCCGAGCGCACACCACAGATGTGAGAGAGTGGCGGATGCGCTACGCCGGAGCGTCGTCGGCAACCGTTTCGGTGATCTTGACTGCCTTGTTGTCCTTGAACCGGCCGAGCCGGGCCCGGTACTTGGTCCGCCCCTCGATCTGAACGATTACCTCTTCGGCCGCCGGCTTGGCGGTCTGAATGATGTCACCCGGCTGCAGGTCCAGCAGCTCGCGCACCGTGATCGTCGTGTCGGCCAGATGAGCCTGCAGCTCGACCTCGGCCGTGTTCAGCCGGCGGGTGATGTCCTGTTTCCGGTCGTCCGCCACGCTCCGCCGCTGGTACGCGACCCAACCCTGGGCCGCCAGCTTGGTCATCACCGGCTCGATGACGTTGAACGGGATGCACAGGCTCATCGTCCCCGCCCGGGCACCCATCTTGATCTCGAAGCCGATCACCACCACCACCTCGTTCGGCGCCACGATCTGCACCAGATGCGGATTGCTCTCCACCTCCGATACTTCGAACTTCACCGGCACCATCTCGCACCACAGCTCCGTTAGACAGGCCAGGGCCCGGTTCGTGAGCTGCCGCACGAGCCGCAGCTCGATCATGGTCAGCGGCCGCTGCGGGATGAACAGTTCCGTGCTCGAGCCCCCCATCAGCCGATCGATGATGGGGTAGATGATCAGCGGGCTGATCTCCAGGCACATCTGCCCTTCGAGCGGCTCGCATTTGAGCAGGTTGAAGTTCGTCGGGTTCGGCAGCGAGTGGATGAACTCGCTGTAAGTGAGCTGTTCCGTCGTCGCCACCCGGACCTCGATGATCGTTCGAAGGAAGCCCGACAGCGACGCGCCCAGGTTCCGGGCGAAGCCCTCGTGAATCCCCTCCAGGGCCCGCATCTGGTCCTTGCTGACCCGCTCCGGACGCTTGAAATCGTAGCTGCGGACCTCCTTCGGGCTCAGCTCGGCCCGCCGCGTCGGCTGTTGAGACTCTTCCAGATCGCCGGCGCTGACCGCCTCCAGCAGCGCATCGACCTCGGTCTGGTCCAGTACATCGGCCATGGGTAATCCGTCGGCTCCGAGCTACCGGCGCCAGGCGCAACGCCCGGGTGCCCACCGGCATCCCTCGGTCCGGCGCCGCCGTTCCTTCACGATCCACGTCGGCAGGCGCGCTCGCACCATCCATGGCGCACACCGACACCGTCCACCGGGATTATCGGACACCGGCAGGCAGGAACTTGAGAGCGGCGATCGGCCCCCGACGGCCGACCACACTCCGGCCACCGCGCGGGCGGCTGGTTGCCCGCCGGGGCTCATCCGCCCCTCGCCGCCCACTATCCGGCGTTCGCCATTCGCCGCCAACGGTCGAAGAAGTCGGGGAACGTCTTGGACACACAGCCCGGATCGTTGATCACGATCCCGTCGGCCGCCAGCCCCGCCAGCGAGAAGCTCATGGCCATGCGGTGGTCGTTGTACGTGTCAACGGCCGCCGGAGTGACCTCGCCCGGCGGATGAACGGTCAGGCCGTCGGCATGGACCTCGACAGTGGCCCCCAGCCGACCCAGCTCACGAGCCAGCGCCGTCAGTCGGTCGGTCTCCTTCAGGCGCAGGTTGGCCACGTTGCGAATGTGCGTCGGCCCCTCGGCGAACAGCGCCACCACGGCCAGCGTCTGAACCATGTCCGGCATGTCGTTCAGGTCCACGTCCACGCCGCGTAACCGTTGGCCCCCGCCCGGACCTTGGACGGTCAGATGCGTAGTCCCGCGACCGACGCTGCAGCCCATCCGCTCCAGCACGTTCACGAACCGGGCGTCACCTTGCACGCTCGCGGTTCCCAGACCGCGCACGGTCACCCGCCCCCCCGCGACGGCCGGCGCCGCCAGGAAGTACGAGGCGTTAGACGCATCCGGCTCGATGGCGTACTCCCGTCCGCGATAGCGCTGCGAAGCGGCCACCACGTATTTCGCGCTCCTGGCATTCACCTGCCCGACCACCGACACGCCGAACTCGTCCATCACCGCCAGCGTCATGGCCACGTACGGCGCGCTGACGAGTGGACCACGAATATCCAGAAAGACATCCCCGCGCGCATACGGCGCCGCCATCAGCAGCCCGCTGATCATCTGGCTCGAAGGCGGCGACGAAAACTCGACCGTCCCGCCGTCCAGACCGCGGGCGTGCACGGTCAGCGGCGGGTATCCCTCGACACCCAGGTACTCGACCCGCGCCCCCAGGCGCCGCAGACCGTCCACCAGCGCTCCGATCGGGCGCTCGTGCATCCGCTGCGAGCCCTCCAGCCGGTATTCACCCATCCCCAGCGAGACCAGGGCCGTGCAGAACCGCATCGTCGTGCCCGAGTCACCACAGTGGAGTTCCGCATCCCCGACGGGCAGATGCCCACTGCATCCGTGGACCGTGGCCGTCGCCGCGACTGCATCGAACACGACCTCGACCCCCAATCGGCACAGGCAATCGGCCATCTGACGCGTATCGTCGGCCGGCAATGCACCGGTCAGGCGGCTCTTGCCATCGGCCAGGGCGGCCAGAACCAGCGCCCTGTTGGTCAGGCTTTTGGATCCGGGAACCTCCACGACTGCGTCAAGAGGCCCGTCGGCCGGTCGCAGCATCAGCCCGCTCATGACCGGCACCATATCCCGGAAAACAGCGGGTTGCGAGCGGCGAATTCAGAGCCCCCCTCGACAATCACCCCCCCAAGAATCGCGGCGCCCCCCGTCGGTTCATCGACCCGTTCGGGCGAGCCTACAGGTTCTGACATTTGCAACGCCGCCCTCAACCCTCTACAGTCCTTGCTCTACGCCGCGAAGTGCGGCACAGCGTGCCGCATGCGCAGGCGCGTCCGGAGCCAAACGAGGAGAAGCCTATGAGACATCGACAACTACGAATCCTGTCGGCCGCCCTGCTCGTCGGCCTGTTGCTCGGTCCGACCGGCTCGCTGGCTGCGGGCGACAGCAAGGGTGTCCAGCCGCGGGTGGAAACACTGGACAACGGCCTGAAGATGCTGCTGGTCGAGCGCCACGAGGAACCCACCGTCGCCGCCGGTGTGTTCTACAAGGTCGGTTCGGTCAACGACCCGGCCGGCAAGAGCGGCATCGCCCACCTCTTCGAGCACATGCTGTTCAAGGGTTCCAACGTCATCGGCACCAGCGACTACGAGGCCGAACGCACCTTCATCGAACAGCAGGACGCCCTGCGGGCCACGATGAACGCCGAGATGAACCGCATGCGGCTCATGAAACGCCGCGGCGAGATCACCGACGTCCTGGACCCCGAGCAATGGACGGACGAGTACAGGAAGCTCAAGGCACAGTACGACGAGCTGATCGAGGCCCAGCGCCGGTACATCAAGAACAACGAGCTGGCCAACCTGTACTCGGCCAACGGCGGCGCCAGGCTCAACGCCGGCACCGGCGAAGACATGACCATGTACTACGTCCAACTGCCCTCCAACAAGCTGGAGCTGTTCTTCTGGCTCGAGTCCGATCGCATGGCCAACGGCATCATGCGCGAGTTCTACGTCGAGCGCGACAACGTCCGCGAGGAGCGCCGCCTCCGCACCGAGAGCACGCCCACCGGAAAGTTCCGCGAGGCCTTCGAGGCCCTCTTCTGGCAGAGCCATCCTTACGGCGTCCCCGTTCTGGGCTGGGCCTCCGAGGTCGAGTCCATCACCCGCGACGACGTCCGCGGCTTCTACAAGACCTACTATGCTCCGAACAACGCCACCCTGGTCATGGTCGGCGACTTCGACTCGCAACAGGCCATGAAGCTGGCCAGGCAGTACTTCGGGCGCATCCCGGCCTGCCCCAATCCGCCCGAACCGATGGTCACCGAGGAGCCGCCGCCCATCGCCGAACGCCGCTTCTACGCCGAGGCCGAGACCAACCCCCAAGTCCAGGTTCGCTATCACGCCGTGGCCATCGGACACAAGGACGAGGCCGCCCTCGACGTGCTCGGCGAACTGCTCTCCGGTAAGACCGGCCGGCTCTACAAACGGCTGGTCACCGAGGAAGACGCCGCCATCGGCCAGCCTCGGGCCGGCAACGGGGCCAGCAAGTACGCCGGTTATTTCGAGCTCAGCGCCGTGGTCAAGGAAGACCACACCCCGGAGCAGGTCGAGCAGATCATCCTCGAAGAGGTGGACAAGCTTCGAGAGGGCGAGATCACCGACTACGAACTCCAGAAGGTCAAGAACCAGGTGCTGGCCTCGTCGGTCCGCCGTCTGCAACGCAGCATCGGCTTGATGTTCCAGCTCGGCATCTACGAAACCTGGTACAAGTGGGAGTACATCAACGAATCGCCCGAGCGGATGCTTCAGGTGACGGCCGACGACGTGCGTCGCGTCGTCAAGAAGTACTTCGACCCCAAGACCCGGACGGTCGCCATCTACCGCACCAAAGAGGGCGCCCCCACCGACATGGACCCCGAGCTGGCCGCCCTGCTGGCCGACGTCCCCCAGGACCAGCACGAGCAGGTCAAGATGATGATCGACCAGATCAAACAGGCCACGGACCC
>Ga0307379_10005277_pt1 | contig 18085 bp, 16 predicted proteins | sample UN2MG_FD_202237 | JGI IMG/M metagenome (GOLD analysis project Ga0307379, IMG submission 202237) | Soil microbial communities from Risofladan, Vaasa, Finland - UN-2 | ecosystem: Environmental > Terrestrial > Soil > Coastal area > Acid sulfate soil | place: Finland: Risofladan, Vaasa | collected... | reverse complement strand
CTCATGGAAATGGTCCGCAAGTTGGTAATTTAATGGTACAACAAAAGTTAGCTCAAGATATTGTCCCGGCTCATCCCATGGATGTGGTAGGGGCAATGACTCAAGGGCAAATTGGTTATATGTTGCAGCAAACCTTAATAAATCATCTTAAAAAAATGGATCTTGATGTACCGGTTTGTGCGATAATAAATCAGGTTTTAGTAGATAAAAATGACCCAGAATTTTTTGGTGATAAAGCTTCCAAGCCAGTAGGAAATTTTTTAACTGCAGAAGAAGCTAAAGAAATGAAGGAGAATAACCCTCAATATATAATTAAACAGGTTAAGCCAAACGGAGAGCGCTGCTGGAGAAGAACTGTTCCTTCACCAGATCCCATAGCTAATTTAGAAGCCGAGGTTATTAAAAAGCTAGTTGCTGCAGGAGTAATTGTTATTGCTTCCGGTGGCGGAGGTATACCGGTATTAGAAGATGAAGAGGGAAATTACCAAGGGATTGAGGCGGTAATAGATAAGGATCTTGCTGGAGAAAGATTAGCAGAAATAGTAGGTGCTGATATTTTTTTAATTCTTACCGATGTAGGAGAAGCTAAAATTAATTATGGTAAAGCTAACGAGAAAGGTTTAGGTAAAATAACCTTTCAAGAAGCTCAAAATTATTTTGATGAAGGACATTTTTTAGCGGGAAGCATGGGGCCAAAGGTTAAAGCTTGTTTAAGATTTTTAGAAAATGGAGGGAAGAAAGCCATCATTACCTCTTTGGATAAGGCTTTGGAGGCTTTAAAGGAACAAAGCGGAACAATTATAGAAAAAGATTAGATTATAAATGGTAAAAATAAATTAAAAGGAGAGTTAGTCTAAATGTTAAAAGGGAAAGATATATTAAATACTGCCCAGTTTTCGCTTCAAGAATTAAATTTGATTATGAATACCGCTGCAAGTTTTGAAAAGCAAGTCAAAGATGGGAATATCATTAGAAATATGGAAGGCAAAATAGTAGCAACTTTATTTTTTGAACCAAGTACCAGAACCCGTCTTTCCTTTGAAACTGCTGCCAATAGATTAGGGGCTCGAGTAATCTCTGTAGCCAGTGCAGACAGTTCTTCTGCAGCTAAGGGAGAATCTTTGGCTGATACTATTAGGACAGTGGATGGTTATGCAGATGTTATTGTTATGCGTCATCCTATGAATGGCTCTGCCCAGATTGCAGCTGATAATGCGAAACATCCTTTTATTAATGCCGGCGACGGAAGCGGGCAACATCCCACGCAAGCTCTTTTAGATATATATACCATTCGTAAGGAAAAAGGGGCTTTAGGGGGACAGATAGTTACTTTTGTAGGAGATTTAAAATATGGGCGGACCGTACATTCATTAAGTTATTTTATGACTCTCTATGGCAATAAAATGTTTTTTGTCTCTCCCAAATCTCTACGAATGCCATCAGAGATAACTGCTGATCTAAGAAGTCGGGGAGCAGATATTGAAGAGACTGAGGATCTAAAAAAAGCCTTATCGGTTAGCGATATTGTTTATGTTACCAGAATACAGAAAGAACGATTTGAAGACCTGGCAGAATACGAAAAAGTTAAAGGTTTATATGTCATAAATAATTCTATTATTAATCAAGCTAAAAAAGGAATTACCATTCTTCATCCCCTTCCCAGAGTAGATGAAATCTCCACTGATGTCGATGATTATGAAGGAGCAGCTTATTTTAGACAAGCCCATAATGGACTCTATATTAGAATGGCTCTCTTAGCTTTGATTACAGGGAAAGTATAATCCAAAAATAATTTTTTCACGAAGCAGTATTAAGTTATAATATAAACTAACTGTTGAAAAGTAACGATGCGGAGGATAAGATATGAATAAATTTGATCTAGCAATTAAGTCAGATAAGGTATTTATAGATGGCAGGTTAATAGATTGTTGGATAGGGGTAAAGGATGGAATAATTTCCATCATAAGCAAAGAAAAACTAACCGCAGAAAAAGTCATTGATGCAAAAGGTAAAATTGTTTTACCAGGCACAATAGACCCCCATGTCCATATTCGAGCTCCTGGTCATGATGAAAGAGAGACTTTTGAAAGCGGCACAAAAGATGCTGCTTTAGGCGGGATTACTACGGTAATTGAGATGCCCATTTCTACTCCTCCCCCACATTCACCTGAAATAGTAAAGAGAAGAATGGATGTTGCAGAAAAAGAGGTCGTGGTTGATATTGCTTTTTATGGAGCGGCAGGAATAGATTGTCTGGATGATATTATCCCTTGTTCAAAATCCGGTATTGTGGCTTTTAAAACTTTTTTACACGAAGCTCCTCCGGGGAGAAAGGAAGAGTTTATCGGTCTTACTGCCCCCAACACAGGCGATCAATATGAGCTTATGAAAAAAGTTGCTCAGACAGGTGTAATGATCGGTTTTCATGCAGAAAACAATGATATGATCAATAAAAATATTGCGATTCTTAGGAGTGAGGGGAAAACTTCTCCGATACATCATGGCAGGTCACGTCCGCCAGTCGTAGAGATAGAAACAGCTTCTAAAATTTTACTCTTTGCGGAAAAAATTGGCACCAAGGTGGAAATAGTTCATATTAGTACACCTGAGGTTGTGACATTAGTAAATAAGGCAAAATCTAAAGGAGTATACGTAATAGCAGAAACCTGTCCCCATTATTTATTTCTTAATGAGAATGCCCTCAATAAGGTTGGAGTATTTGCTAAGGTTAATCCTCCTTTAAGAAGTGAAGAAGAGCGGCAGGGGATGTGGGAAATGGTAAATGACGGAAGTATCGATATTATAGGAAGTGACCACGCACCTTATACTAAAGAAGAAAAGGAAAGAGGAAGTGAAGATATATTTACTCCTCCTGCGGGATTCCCGGGTTTATCCACTAGATTACCCCTGCTTTTCACTGCAGTAAAGGAAGGAAAAATGGAATTAGATAGAATGGTTGAACTTATCTGCGAAAATCCGGCAAGAGTGTTTGGTTTGTATCCCAAAAAAGGGACAATCGCCCTTGGTTCAGATGCAGATTTTGTAATTTTCGATCCCAACAAAAAAGACATTATTTCCAAGGATAAAATGTTTACTAAATGCAGAGATAGTGCCCTGGTATATGAGGGATGGGAAGTTTACGGTAAGCCTGAAAAGACTATTGTTAGAGGGAAAGTGGTCTTTGATGATGGTAAAATAACCGTCTCTCCCGGATATGGAGAGATTATAAAAGTATATAGAAATCAATAGTGTGACAGGGGACGGTTCTTTGTCACACTTTCCTTCTGAAATATTTAATTAAAAAAGTGTGACAAAGAACCGTCCCCTGTCACACTAAATTAATTTTGAAAGATAGGCGAGGGTAAATCTGTGGACAAAATTAATTTACAGAAATTAAAAGAACTAAATAATCAGCATATTACAAAGTTAGTTCAAGAAGCCATTCAGCTTTGTAAGCCGGCAAAAGTAACCATAATAACTGACTCAAAGGAAGATATTACCTACGTAAAAGAATTAGCCCTTAGTAATGGAGAAGAAAAAAAATTGGAGAGGGAAGGCCACACCATCCACTTTGATGGTTATCAAGACCAGGGCAGGGACAAAACCAATACCAAATATTTGTTATCAGAAGATGTAGATTGGGGGATAAAGGTAAATTCAATGGGAAAAGATAAAGGGCTCAAAGAAATTAATTCTTTCTTTGACGGCAGTATGGCTGGAAAAGAGATGTTGGTAAGGTTTTTTTCTCTTGGTCCGACTAGTTCGATATTTTCCTTGAAAGCCCTCCAGATTACCGATTCTGCTTATGTAGCTCACAGTGAAGATATTCTCTATCGGCCGGCTTATGAAGATTTTAAAATGCTTAAAGGTTCACCCGATTTCTTTTTCTTTCTCCACTCGGCCGGAAGATTGAAAGACGGAGTAAGTGTTGATATAGATAAACGGAGAATGTACATTGACCTGGAAGAGAACATCGTCTATTCGGTTAATAATCAGTATGCCGGTAACTCGTTGGGATTAAAAAAATTAGCTTTCAGATTAGCTATCAAGAAAGCCAATGAAGAAGGATGGCTGGCGGAGCATATGTTTATAATGGGTGTCCATGGTCCAAATGGCCGGATTACCTATTTTACCGGGGCTTATCCCAGTGCTTGCGGGAAGACCAGCACTGCCATGATTTCCGGCCAAACCGTAGTTGGTGATGATATTGCTTATCTTAAAAAAATTAACGGGGCAATAAGGGCAGTAAATATGGAATCAGGCATATTTGGCATCATTCATAGTGTAAATTCGGAAGATGATCCAGTGATTTATCAAGCATTAGTAACACCAGGTGAAGTTATTTTCTCTAACGTATTGATTAATAATGGAGTTCCTTACTGGGAAGGGATGAAAAAAGATATTCCAAACAAGGGGAGAAATTTTTCAGGAGAGTGGTTCGAAGGGAAAAAAGACAGTCAAGGTAAGGAAATTCCTTGTTCTCACAAGAATGCAAGATACACCCTCAGGTTAAATGAACTGAAAAATGTTGATTCCAGGGCAAGTGATCCTGATGGGGTACTGATAAAGGCTATTTTCTATGGTGGGCGAGATTCTGATACTACTATGCCTATAGTGGAATCACTGACTTGGGCGCATGGTGTTTTTCTGGGAGCTACAGTTGAATCTGAAACTACTGCTGCAACACTTGGCATTCAAGGAGTAAGGAAACATAATCCGATGGCCAATCTTGATTTTATTTCGGTGCCGTTGGGAACTTATATAGAAAATCATCTAAAATTTACTAAAGACCTTAAGGTAATTCCCAAGATCTATGCTACTAATTATTTTTTAAAGGATGAAACTGGTAAATATTTAAATGGAAAAATGGATAAAAGGGTATGGCTTCTCTGGGCTGAGGGGAGAATTTACGGTGAATACGAAGCCATTGAAACTCCCGTCGGCCTAATACCAAAATACGAGGATTTAAAAACCTTATTTATCCGTGAACTGGATAAAGATTATACCAAAATCGAGTACATTCAACAGTTCTCCTTAAGAGTGGCAAAGTACTTGGAAAAAATGGAGAGGATGAGTAAGATATTTGAAAATATCGGAATGCCCACCGCCTTTATTCAAGAACTAAAAGCACAAACTGAAAGGTTAAGAGAAGCAAGAATAAAATATAGCGAGGAAACAATTTCTCCTTTTAATTTTTTAGATGCATAAAATATATGAATAGCAAATTTTGGGATTTTAAAACAATTACAGAAAAATAAATTTAAATAAAGGGGGTAGAGAAATCCGCCTCCTAGGAGAACTAGCTACCCATCGATAGCTTTATCCATAAATTATACTGCTTCTAATTACTTCCAAAAAAGTTTAAAATTATCTTAAAAAAAAGAAGGATTTTTTTAAATCTGTGTAGTATAATAAATTGTATTTAATAAGACCCTGTCTTGTATAATAAGACAATACATGAAAGTAGAATTAATTGAACACAATGAGTAAAAAACGTTCAGATTATTATATACAATCTATAAAGCGGGCTATTCAAATTTTAAATTCTTTCACCCCACAAGAGAAAGAATTGAGCATAACTGAATTGAGTAAAAAATTAAATTTGCATAAGAGTACAATTCATCGCATTTTAGTAACCTTGGAAGATGAAAGTTTAGTGATGAAAAATCAAATTACCCAAAAATACCGCCTGGGTATAAAATTATTTGAACTGGGCCATCTTGTGCAAGAACAGATGGAAATACGAACTTATGCTCTTCCGGTTATGAGGGAACTTGCCCAAAAAACTGAAGAAAGCATTGATTTAAATATTGTTTCAGATAGAAAAAGGGTTAGTATAGAAAAAATTGAAAGTTTTCATGATATTCGTCGAATTATCCAGTTGGGCAAAAGTTTACCTTTGTATTGCGGCGGTTCTGGCAAAGTTTTAATGGCTTTCCTGGAAGATGAAGAAATTGAAGATATTCTTCAAAAAGAAAAACTTATTTCTTTTGGTCCAAATACTATTACCGACCCAACAAAATTAAAGCAACATTTAAAAGAGATTAGAGAAAATGGGTATGCTATCAGCATTGAAGAGAGAGGATTGGGTTCTGTATCTATCGGTGCTCCGGTGTGGGATTATACTGGAAAGGTAGTTGCTTCATTAAGTGTCTCTGGACCCACTACTCGTTTTACCGAAGAAAAGATACCCGCTCTTATAACTTTAACAAAAGATGCAGCTAAAGAAATTTCTATAATGCTTGGTTATAAGAAAGAAAGATAAAAATTAAAAAAAGGAAGGTATGAAAATGGAAAAAAATATAAAAGAAAATTTTTACGAAGAACTTTCCCTGCCCCAATTAAAAACGGAAGATTTGATACTATTAGATCCTGTAGATAAACCTTTTTTAATAATATATTCTTTTATTTTTATTTTTGGCATTATTCTTACATTATTAAGCATATAAGGAGATAAAAAATGGTAATATCTACACAATTAATTATTCTAATTGTTTACTTTTTCTTTATTATTTTTTTAGGAATATTGGCTATGAAAAAGGTGAAAGGTTCAGAAGACCTTTTAGTAGCAGGAAGAACTTTAGGGATGATGTATGTCTCTGTTTCAATTGCTGCAGAGTATATGGGCGGGTTGGGTACTATTGGAACTGCAGAAGTAGCTTTTACTCAGGGTATGGGAGTTATCTGGTATCATATAGCTTCTGCTTGTGGTCTTATACTTTTTGGATTTTCCTTTGCACATTATTATAGAAAATATAATGTAATTACTGTTCCAGAATATCTATACTATCTTTATGATATTAGGTCCTGGAAAGCAGCGTCATTATTGAATGTTATTGGATACTGGTTTTTTACAGTAATTCAGATGACCGCTATGGGGTCACTGGTTGCCAGCGTAACCGGATTTGATTTAAGGTGGAGTGCTTTGATTTGTGGGATAGCAATGACCATTTATCTATTGGCAGCAGGAATGTGGTCAGTTGCTTTTACCAGTGTAGCCTTTATGTTAACTATTGGAACCGGTATCCCTCTGGCTTTTTGGTGGGTTATGAAACATGAAGTACCATTAATGGTTAATTCCGGTGGAGTAGCAGGTTTTGCTGGTTTGGCTAATGCACTTTCTGCTGCCGGACTTAATGCTGAGCATATGTTGAGTCCTTTTAGTTTAGGATTTATGGTAATTTTGGGATATTTCTTGGGAGGAGTATTAGGTATTCCTGCTGCCCAGGCAACAATAAATTTCTCGTTTGGTGCCCGCAACTGGAAAATTGCACGACTTGCACCGGTGTTGGCTGCGATATTAATACTTCCTTTGAGTATTTGGACCGGTTCTATGGGATTATTTGCAAGAGCAGCAGGCTTAACTACTAATCCCAAACTTGCCTTAGGGGCAACTTTGATGAATATAAATCCAATAATTGGCGGGATCGGAGTAGCAGGAATATTTGCTGCTTTAGTTTCTACCGTTGCAGGAATATTATTCGCCTGTTCTTCTATTATGGCTAAAGATGTTTGGCAAAGATGGTTGCATCCAGGTACGGATGATAAATATTTAGCTAAATGGACTAGATTATGGATTCTTATCGTTGGAGTAAGTTCAGCTTTTGGAGCAATGACCTTACCCAAAATATTAAATCAGGCTTATTTTGTTTATTCTATCAGGAGTGCATTGATGATTTGTGTGGCTTTTGGTTTATGGTGGAAAGCTGCTCATCCCAATGCAGCATTTTGGAGTATGATTATAGCCTTAGTGGGTGGAGTTATGTATCAATTTAGTATCCCAATTGATTTTAAAGCATTTTTTAATTTACATATTGCCGTATGGTGTGGTCTATTAAGCTTTATTACTTTTATAGTAGTAAGTCTATTTTCTCGGTGGACTTCGCAAACTGCTGCTGGGCTTCCGCCAATGGTTAATAAAAAATAAGGAGTGAAAAAATGTATACTTATCTTTTTCCGGAATTTCTTAAGTTAGATTTAATCGTATGGGGTTTAATGATAGTTGTTTTTTTAATATTTGCTCGATATATATATAAATTACCCGGAGATACAATAATAAAATACAAGGCCAAAGCAATTGAAAATAAAAAGAGGCTTGGTATTAAAATCTATAAAATTTAACCTAAATGAATTTGAAAAGCAATACTTTAATAATTTATTGCCTCAAAGATAATTTAAATAATGTATTTAAATAAGTTATCTTAATAAACTAGATAATGTGCTTATCATCGAATATAAAAAAACATAAATAATTAAATCAGGAGAATTTATTATGAACGATATTTCAATTATTTTTACGGTTAACCCTGGGGCGACCTCAACCAAGTGTGCCTTATATAAAGTCAAGGATAAAGAGGTTAAAGAGCTTGCTTCTGAAACGATTAACCATCCTGATGAGACTATCATTCAATTTAAAAATGTTTCCTCTCAAATTGATTATCGAGAAGGGTTGGTTCGTAAATTTATTAGTACACGCTTTCCTAAAAGGGGAAAAATTATAGCCTGTGCAGGGAGAGGAGGGATGCTTACTCCTGTTCCAAGTGGAGCAATAAAGATAAATGAAGAGTTGGTAGATTTTTCTTTAAACCGTCCCGTTTATCAACATGCTTCTAATTTGGGAGCTCCTCTGGCTTATCGAGTAGCACAGACTTATGGAGTTGATGCTTTTATAGTCGATCCGGTAAGTGTAGATGAGTTAACACCAATTGCCAGAATTTCAGGAAGTCCCGATTTTCCCAGGTTCAGTTTTGTGCATGCTTTAAATGTTAGGGCTACTGTCCGAAAATTAGCCGAGAAATTAGGGAAAGAATTTGAAGAGATGAAATGCGTTGTGGTTCATTTAGGAGCAGGTTTTTCTATAGCTGCTTTTAAGCTAGGGAAGATAGTAGATAACGATAATCGTATGGAGTCCGCACCTTTTACACCTGAAAGGGCAGGAGGAGTCCCACCAATTCCTCTTATTAATGAGTGTTTTTCAGGGAAATATACCAAGAAAGAAATTATAAATAAACTTTATGGGGCCGGTGGAGTATATGCTTATTTAGGGACCAAGGATATGAGAGAAATTGAGCAGAGGGTAAAAGATGGAGATGAATATACTACATTAATTTATAATGCAATGATTTATCAGATTTGCAAAGAGATTGGGGCAATGGCATCAGTGATGAGTTTTGATATAGATGGAATTATTATTACCGGTGGTTTGGCTAAAGATAAAATATTAATAGAGAAAATTACCGAAAAAGTACAAAGAATAGGAAATGTTTATATCTATCCCGGAAGTAACGAAAACGAAGCCTTAGCTCAAAGTGTCTTAAGAGTAATTCGTGGAATAGATAAATTCATGACCTGGCCAGTAAGTTAAATAGGAGTTAATAGAGGTAAAAAATAATGTTTATAAAAAACTTTATAGAATTAAAAGAAGCAGTTGCAAAATTAGAACCAATGAGAGTTGTAGTGGCTGCTGCTGAGGATGAAAGAGTAATTGGTGGAATAAAATTAGCAAAAGAGTTAGGTATTGTAAAATCTCCCATCTTAACGGGTGAGAGTAAAAAAATAAAAAAAATTATCGAATCGTTAGGAGAAGATTTAAGTCAATATGATATTCGGGAATCCTCTGATGATGCTGAAGCAGCTCGATTGGCGGTAAGTGCGATCAATAATAAGGAAGCACGAATTTTAGTAAAAGGAAAACTGGAAACAGTCTACTATCTTAAAGCTATTCTTGATAAAGAGAACGGAATTAGAGCTTCAGAGGTTTTATCTAACCTCACTATGTTCGAGATGGAAAGTTATCATAAATTTATTGCGGTAACAGATAACGCCATTATTCCTTTTCCTACTCTTTCAGAAAAGAAGGTTATTATTGAGAATACTAAACCTTTATGGACCTCCCTGGGCATTAATAAGCCAAAAGTTGCAGTACTGTCAGCCATTGAATTGGTTAATCCAAAGATGGAAGCCACTGTAGATGCAGCTTGTTTAACCAAGATGGCAGAAAGAGGGCAAATAAAAGGATTTAGCGTGGACGGTCCCCTATCTTATGATATTGCTATAAGTTTAACCTGTGCTCAAAGGAAACATATAACTGATTCTTTAGTAGCCGGAGATCCTGATTTGCTTCTCCTTCCAAATTTAGAAGCAGCTAATATATTGGGTAAGAGTTATAAGTTTCATGGCAAGGCTGAATCAGGAGGATTAATATTGGGGGCTAAAGTTCCAGTAGTTTTAAATTCTCGTTCAGACTCTGCCGAAAGGCGCTTGAATTCAATGTTAATGGCACGGGCAATTGTAGAAAATCGTTCTTTGGTTTAAATATTATTTTAATTTAAGAAATGGAAATATACTATGACAAAAATTATTATTAATTATGAATTTTGTAAGAAATGTGGAATATGTGCAGCATTTTGTCCGAAGAAGGTGTATTCTTTTGATGAGCTAATGGGATTAAAGGTGGAAGAAGAAGAAAAATGTATTGCCTGTGATAAGTGTGTTATAATGTGTCCTGATTTTGCAATAAAAGTAATTAAATAAAAGAGGTTAAATGAGGTTATGGAAAGGGCAAAAGGAAAAAAACTTTTTATGGAAGGCAATATCGCGGTTGGAGAAGGTGCGATTGCTGCGGGAGCAAATTTTTATGCAGGATACCCTATTACTCCCTCTTCAGAAATTGCTCAACACGCTTCCATTAATTTACCGAAAGTAGGGGGAGTTTATGTGCAAATGGAAGATGAAATTGGCAGTATTGCAGCAATAATTGGGGCAAGTATGGCAGGTATCAAAGCTTATACGGCAACAAGTGGTCCCGGGCTTTCTTTAATGAATGAGAGTATTGGATTAGCATGTATGGTAGAGGCTCCTTGTGTAATAATCGATGTTCAGCGGGTGGGACCCAGCACAGGTTTAGCTACTAAACCGGCTCAAGGTGATTTTTTACAAATACGCTGGGGAACTCATGGCGATCATGCCATAATAGCTTTAGCACCGGCTTCAGTGCAAGAATGTTTTGATCTTACCATAAAAGCTTTTAATTTTGCTGAGCGTTATAGAACACCAGTATTTGTATTAACCGATGGAATGATCGGAAAGATGCAAGAAACAATTTTTATACCTGAAAACGAAGAAATAGAAATTGAAAATCGTAAATTAGCAACCTGTAACCCGGAAGATTTTAAATCTTATGAATTTGGCGAAGATTTAGTGCCTGCTTTTGCTTCTTATGGAGATGCTCGTATAAGCAGGGCAAATGGTTCAGGACATGGATTGGATGGTTATCCTGATAATAGTCCGGAAAATTATAGCATTTTAGTTCAACGTTTAGTAAATAAGATCGAAAATCATAAAGAAGAAATTTGTTTATATAAAACTTACTATTGTGAAGACGCTGAAATATTAATTATTGCTTATGGTTGTAGTGCCCGTTCGGGAATGGCTGCAGCTGAGTTAGCTCGAAGTGAGGGGAAGAAGGTAGGAGTATTACAATTGCAGACTTTATGGCCTTTCCCTGATTATTTAATTGAAAAGTATAGCGAAAAGGTAAAAAAAATAGTGGTACCAGAGTTAAGTCTGGGTCAGTTAATTTTAGAAATTAAAAAGTACGTAAAGCATATTCCCGTTGTTGGAGTCAATAAAGTTAACGGGTTACCTTTAACTCCTCAAGAAATTATTCGAGAGATATAGAGATATAGGGAGAATAAATTGATGATTAAAAAGACAGGGGAAATATTTTTAAAAAAAGAACTATTGCCTCACTTTTGGTGTATCGGTTGTGGCAATGGGATAGTTTTGGGCTGTATTATTCGGGCAATGGAAGAAAGTGGATTGTCTAAAGAAAATACGGTGGTAGTTACCGGTATCGGTTGCTGGGGCAAGGCAGATGATTACTTGACCACTCATACTTTTCATGGTACCCATGGAAGAGCATTAGCCATAGCAACCGGAATAAAATTTGCAAATCCTTCTTTGGATGTTATTGCCTTAGTAGGGGATGGAGACGGTGCAACGATAGGAGGAAATCATCTTATCCATGCAGCTCGCAGAAACACTGATATTGCTGTAATAATGTCAAATAATAATAATTATGGGATGACGGGAGGTCAATATTCAGGGACCACTCCCTTTGGAATGATTACCTCTACTTCGCGGTACGGTCATATGGAAGATGAATTTGACATTTCTGAATTAGTTAAAACTTCAGGAGCGGGATATGTTGCAAAAGGAACAGTTGCCAATCCTGTTCAGTTGCAAAGATTAATTGAAAAAGCTTTACAAAAAAAGAATGGATTTCGTTTTGTTGAAGCGATAAATATTTGTCCCACTCATTATGGTAGAAATAATAAATTGGGAAATGCACCACAGATGATAGAAGAATTACGAAAAAATAGTATAAATCTGAAAATTGCAAACAATATGAAAGAAGAAGAATTAAAAGGAAAGATAGTTGTAGGAGAATATGTAAATAAGGAAGTTGATGGATTTGTTAAGCGTTATAAAGAGATTCAGAGAAAAGCTTCTGCTTAAATAAAGATTTAAAGTTAAGAAGGAGTAATAGTTGTGGAGAAAAGACATTATGAAATTATCTTAAGTGGAGTAGGGGGACAAGGTACGGTTTCAAGTGGTGCAGTTTTGGGGGAAGCAGCTAGTTCTTATGATAATAAGTTTGCAGTGATGAGTTGTACTTATGGAGTATCTGCCCGTGGTGGATTTGCCAAATCAGATATATTAATCGGAACTGATTTTATCCCTTATTTTGAAGCTCTGCATCCAGATGTTATTTTAGTACTCTCTAATAAAGCTTATCCTAAAATTAGAAATTTTATAACTCAAAATACATTAGTTGTTATAAATTCTAATGAGGTAACAGATTACAATCCAGATTTAGGGCAAGTTTATCCTTTCCCTTTTTCCGAGATGGCTTTTAAGATTGGTACCTTACAAGTAGTAAATATAATTGCTTTAGGATTTATTGTAGCGAAAACTAATATTGTAAATAAAGCAGCTTTAGTAAAAGCATTAAAAAATAAATATCCAGGTGAAAAAGAAGCAGGAGTTAATATGAAAGCAGTTGAAGAAGGTTTTAAATTAGTATAATTTTATTCTGCTGGAAAAAATAGATTTTGAAATGAAAAACTATACTGTTAATATTTAAGTAAAGAATTTTTAAAGGAAGATAGTAGTATGAAAGCAATAGTATTGGGTGGTGGTTTGATAGGTGGATTAATTGCCAAAGATTTGGTAAAAGATAAAGATTTTCAAGTAACTGTAGCGGATATTGATGAAAATAAATTAGAAAAATTAGCTAAAGAGGCAGGCATACAAGGAGTAAAAGCAGATTTATCTGATTCGAGTGATATCAAAAAGATAATTGCTGATAAAGATATAGTAATCGGTGCTGTCCCCGGTTTTTTAGGATTTAATATGTTACAATCAGTTATTGAAGCCGGTAAGAACATAGTTGATATATCTTTTATGGCTGAAGATACCTTGAGTTTAGATGAACTTGCCAAGAAGAATAGAGTAACTGCAGTAGTGGATATGGGGGTAGCCCCAGGAATGAGCCATATGATTGTAGGTTATGTAGATAGCCTGCTGGATGAGACCGAAAGTGCTACTATTTTAGTAGGAGGGCTTCCGGTAATAAGAGAATGGCCTTATGAGTATAAGATTGCCTGGTCTCCTAAAGATGTTATAGAAGAATACATAAGACCGGCAAGATTAATAGAATGCGGAAAAATTGTAGAAAAGCCCGCACTTTCCGATCTTGAATTGGTTGATTTACCCCAGATTGGTACTTTAGAAGCTTTTAATACCGATGGACTTCGTAGTCTGCTTTATACTATTAAAATTCCTTCCATGAAAGAGAAGACTTTACGTTATCCAGGTTATGCTGAAAAGATGCGGATGCTAAGAGAAACCGGATTTTTTAGCGATACACCTATTGAAGTAGGAGGGGTAAAAGTCAACCCCATGGATGTTACCTCTAAACTGCTTTTTTCCAAATGGGAATTGAAAGAAGGCGAAGGGGAGTTTACAGTGATGAGGGTAATTGTTCAAGGTAAAAAAGAAGAAAAAAGGCTATGTTACACCTATGATTTATTAGATTATTACGACAAGAATGAAAAAGCTACCTCTATGTCTCGTACTACCGGATTTCCTTGTGCAATTATGGCCCGTATAATAGCTCAGGGAGAATATTCCCGTAAAGGGATTTCCCCTCCAGAATATATAGGGAGAGAACATAAAGCATATCAGAAAGTAATGAAAGAGTTAGAAAAAAGAAATGTTTTTTATAAAGAAAATATAATAGAGAGATAATTTAATTAATTGAAAAATTGCTCAATGTCAAATTAATGGGGAGGTGGTAATTTAAGAATTTAATTCTACTAAAATAATTTTCGCAAATTAATATTACTTGTATTAAAAACAATACAAGGTAGAGGCGCGGATAATAATAAGTAAAGATGAAGAATTAAAATTCCTCTCGAAAGGTATTTCCGCCGAAGCGAAAAGATGGTGTAAAATCTTTTCTGCTGGGCTTATAGTGAATAACTATATGACTGTCATCAAATCTGTCCCCGGATTTAGATGGAGCGCTGCCACAAGGTAGAGTGCTTCATTTAATTTTGAGGGAATAAAAGTTAGGCAATTAATGAAGGCTCTATCATTAATTGCTTTTTTTATTTTGCAGATGTTTTCATAAGTAACCAAAGAAGGAGGAAAAAACATATGAAGGTTTTAGTTTTTGGAGGTTCAGGGAAGATAGGCTGTGTCGTTGCCTGGGATTTAGCCAAAAATAGCAAGGTTGGAGAAGTAGGAATTATTGGAATTACGGATAGAAGAGAGAATACACTGGAAAAGACTAAAAAATGGATAAACAGTGATAAGATAGTGCTCCATACTATCGATGTTAATAATCGCAAAGAGACTATGAAATTAATGGAACAATATGATGTGGGCGCTATTACCTTGCCTGATAGGAAATGTAGTTATAAAGTTGTGGATATGGCTATTGAGTCCGGGCTTAATATAGTAGACATTTTAGAAGAATATCATAGGAAACCGGATAAATATGAGGTTGAAGGTTTAGAAATTCCCAATGGAATGACCTTGGATGAATACGGAGAATCACTTCATCAAAAAGCAATAAAAAATGGAGTAACTTTTATCGATGGAATGGGTTTTGCTCCCGGTTTAACTAATATTACTTTAGGTGAAGGCATTAAGAAAATGGACCAGGCAGATTCAGCTATTGCCAGATGCGGAGGTGTTCCGGCTAAAGAATTTGCTAAAAATCATCCATTGAAATATATGATTACCTGGACCTTTGAACATGTTTTAAGAGAATATATGGTTAAAGTAGATGTAGTTAAGAACGGTAAAATTGTAGAGGTAGATGCCATGAGTGATTTTGAAGAATTTAGATTTAATCAATTAGGTATAGATGAGAAATTGGCCTGTGCTATTACTCCGGGGATGCCCAGTTTTCTTTATACCCGCCCACAACTTAAGGAATGTGCGGAAAAGACTATTCGTTGGCCGGGACACTGGGAAGGAGCAGGAGTGCTAAAAGAATGCGGGATGTTAAATTCTACCCCGATAAAATTTAAAGGAACAAAGATATCTCCTCGAGAGTTCTTATCCCACATAATGACTCCTACACTTCAGCCTTTGGAAGGTGAAACTGATGTCTGTGTGATGTGGAATACCGTTACCGGGATAAAAGATGGACAGAAGATGAGGATCGATTATTATATGTGGGAAGAGGCAGATACCGAGCATGGTATTTCTGCCATGGGGAGAGTTACCGCTTTTCCGGAAGCCATTGCTGCAGTGATGTTAGGAAAAGGCGAGATAATCAAGAAAGGGATAGTAGCTCCTGAGGATGCTATAGAAGGAAAAATATATGAAAACTTCTTGGAAGAGTTGAATAGGAGAAAGATAAATATACTTGAGGTTTCTAAGAAGATATAATAAAATACTAAAAGACGCTTTAATTGTATAGGAATTTCTTTGTTCTGTAGCGGTTTGTCCCCATTAAAAGCAATACTTCATGCGAAAAAAAGTTTTGAGTTTTTGAACTAACAACTATTCACTATCGATCAATTTAAAATTTAAATTAAAGGAGACACAATTATATGAGTAAATTTATTTCAATCAAAACTGATTTACCCGGACCAAAATCCCAGGAAATAGCTAAAAGAAGAGAAAAATATATCGCCAAACCTATGGGCAGTTCCCTTTCTCCCTGTTATATTGCCCACGGTGAGGGAGCCTTAGTAACTGATGTGGATGGCAACCAATTTATCGACCTTACCGGTGGTTGGGGATGCCTTGCCGTAGGGCATACCCATAAAAAAGTGGTAGCCGCAATTAAGGACCAGGCAGAAAAGTATCTGCATACCGATTTTACCGCTGTTCCTTATGAATCTCTGGTAGAATTAGCCGAGAAACTGGTAAAGTTGGCTCCCGGGGATACCCCCAAGGCAGCTGCCTTTTTTAACTCCGGAGCAGAGGCAATAGAAAATGCGGTAAAGATTGCCCGGGCCCATACCAGAAGACCGGCTATCATCGTCTTTGAAAATGCCTTCCACGGCCGCACTCTTCTAACCATGACTATGACTCATAAGGCTATGCCCTACAAGTATCACTTCGGACCCTTTGCCCCCGAGATATACCGGCTGCCTTTTCCCACTCCTTCTCATCCTATAGCCAATGAGGATTTTGAAAAGATACTGGTAAATACTGTAACCCCTGATTCTGTTGCTGCCATAGTGATTGAACCTATCCAGGGAGAAGGAGGGTTTAATGTCCCCCAGGAGGGGTTTTTAGAATACTTAAGAAAATTGACCGATAAATACGGTATGTTACTCATAACCGATGAGATTCAGAGTGGTATAGGCCGAACCGGAAAATTTTTTGCTATAGAAAATTGGGATATAGAACCGGATATAATCTGTCTGGCTAAATCTTTAGCTGCCGGTCTGCCCCTTTCGGCAGTCATTGCCAAAAAAGAGATTACCGATTCCCTCCCCGGAGGATGTATCGGGGGAACCTATGTAGGTAACCCGCTAGCCTGCCGGGCAGCACTGGAAGTGATAAAGATTGTCGAAGAAGAACACCTCTTAGACAGAGCACTAAAAATTGGAGAAAGATTGAAAGAGAGATTTCTTAAAATGAAAGATAGATATGCTATAGTAGGCGATGTGCGTGGTATAGGGGCGATGGTGGCTATAGAATTGGTAAAAGACCGGAAGACCAAGGAACCGGCTGCCCAGGAAACAGCCCAGATTGTTCAGGAATGCATAAAGAACGGAGTATTTATTGCCACTGCCGGAATCAATAAAAATCTACTTCGGATGTTAGTCTCACTCGAGATTACCGATGAACAGTTAGACGAGGCTTTAGACGTGTTGGAGAGGGCAATGGGTAAGATTTATAAAAAATTTAAAAAAAATAGATAAAAAAAGAGGATTTTTAAAAGTTATGTCGAATAAAATAATTAATGTTAGGAGGAGGAATATTTAATTGAAAAAAGATAGAGTTATAATAATGGGGGCTGCTGGTAGAGATTTCCATAATTTCAATGTATATTTTAGGAATAATCAAAATTATGAGGTAGTTGCCTTTACGGCTACCCAAATTCCGGATATTGCCGGCAGAAAATATCCCGTTGAACTTTCTGGGCCTTTATATCCTGAAGGGATACCAATCTATCTAGAAGAAGATCTATCCGATTTAATCAAAAAAAATGAAATAGACCAGGTAATTTTAGCTTACAGTGATCTTCCCCATCAGTATGTTATGGATAAAGCATCAATCGTGTTGGCTCACGGAGCTGACTTTAGATTAATGGGACCCAAGAGCACTATGCTAAAATCCAACCTTCCTGTGGTATCCATATGTGCGGTGAGAACTGGCAGCGGCAAGAGTCAGACCACTCGCAAAGTAACGGATATATTAAAAAAGAAAGGATATAAAATTGCAGTAATCAGACACCCTATGCCTTATGGAGATCTGAGAGAACAGATTTGGCAAAGATATGAAAATTACGCGGATTTAGATCGTTATAATTGTACTATTGAAGAAA